>Ga0233431_1000547_pt1 | contig 80560 bp, 55 predicted proteins | sample SI_118_April2016_FD_179867 | JGI IMG/M metagenome (GOLD analysis project Ga0233431, IMG submission 179867) | Seawater microbial communities from Saanich Inlet, British Columbia, Canada - SI_118_April2016_200_MG | ecosystem: Environmental > Aquatic > Marine > Inlet | place: Canada: British... | reverse complement strand
TTGGGATTTGAGATTTATTTGTAATTTGGTGCTTGTAATTTGTAATTTATTCAATTTCAATTGATTACACTTTTTGTACACAATGTCGAAGCTTTTCGCCCCAATTAAACCTGACGGCTATGGGGCTTAGGGCTCTTTGGATTCTCCATATATCTCTTTTTCCGACTTCCACATGGGGCAGTTTTCCGAATGCATTTTGTGGTGCAGCATTTTACCGACCATCGATTCCGGATGGCTCCGCCCATATTTGCAGAACGGGCAATGATGACAGACCGCCCCCATGATCTTTTTATAAAACCCCGTTTTTTCTTCCGGCATGGATGCCTCCCTCTTTGATATCTGGGTTGAGTGGTTCTGGGTTCAACGTTTATCCGCCTCACCGCCATGGGCGGCATCTTCGACCGGCGGGTTCAGGGTTAAGAAACCTTAAACAGCTGTTATTAGGAAGATTCTGTCGTTTAGCAGACAGTTAAACCGTATCTTACTCTAATTGGGTCAAAACTCAATGAGAAGTTATATTTGAGCGGAAACCAAAACCCGTATAAGCCCAAGGGCAAACACATTTGTATTCCGTGTTCAGATATAATCCTTCTGCGATTGAAGATTTACACGTACTCAATGAACATCGAACGCTCAGGTAGCGAAGCTATAAATTTGATCAAAAAGGAATATTGGACTAAACACCAAATCCAAATGCGGTTACCCGGACACACACCCCACTGCCGCTTGACAGGCGATTCGGTTTTCATATAGATGATCATTTATTTCCCGTTTGTCCAATATTTTTTCCATCACCATAACGCCCCGCCGCAATCTGAGCGCGGACTAACCTCGATGAAAGGAGAAACACATGAAAGCAAAAGCCGCTGTCCTGTTTGAAGCCGGTAAAGGTCTTCAACTCTGCGATGTAGACGTACAGGAGCCCCAGACCGGTGAGGTGATGATCCGCATGGTTGCAGGCGGTGTCTGCCACAGCGATCTGCATGTCATGACCGGCCACTTGAGCGCCCCGCTGCCGGCGATTTTGGGTCATGAAGGCGCCGGTATCATCGAACGTGTCGGACCCGGTGTTGTGGGGTTGAAACCCGGCGATCATGTCATTGCGCTGTGGCGGCTCTCGTGTCATGAGTGCGAGTTTTGCAGCAACAGCCGCCCGGCACTCTGCACCGAAGGAATGCAGATCCGGATGACCGGACAACTCCAGGACGGCTCCACCCGGTTTAAACTGGATGGTGAAGAAATCAAGCATTTTGCCGGGGTGTCCTGTTTTTCGGAATTTTCAGTGGTGCCGGAAGGACAGGTTCTCAAAATTTCCAAGGACTTTCCCCTTGAACTGGCGACCCTGATCGGATGCGGGGTGATCACCGGTGTGGGTGCGGTATTTAACTGTGCCCAGGTTAAACCCGGCAGTACCGTTGCGGTTTTCGGCACCGGAGGCATCGGCCTCAACATTGTCCAGGGGGCCGCCATTGCCGGTGCTGAAAAAATCATTGCCGTCGACCTGCTGCCGAACAAGCTTCAATTTGCCGAATCCTTCGGCGCCACCCACACCATCAATGCCTCCCAGGGGGATCCGGTGGAACAGATAAGAGATCTCACAGACGGCGGCGTAAACTACGCATTCGAGGCGGTGGGATATCCGAAAATCATCCGCCAGGCCTACGATTCGACCCGGAAGCAGGGGATGACCATCGCAGTCGGGGTCGCCCCTCCCACCGCAGAGGTTTCAGTGCCGGTAATGTCCCTTATTTTTGAAGAAAAAACATTAACCGGTTCGCTGTACGGATCCGCCCAGCCGTGGATCGAAATCCCAAAGATCATCGCGCTATACAGGGCGGGAAAGCTAAAGCTTGACGAGCTTCTTTCCCGTCGCTATCCCTTTGCCGAAATAAACGAAGCCTACGCCGCACTCGAACGCGGAGAAGTGGCCCGGAGCATCGTCACTTTCTGATAAAAGATTTTTTTTAGAATTTATCCGGAATCAAAGACTGAAGCCTGAATCGAGTAACAGTGGTGCCTTCCTTGAAAAAACAAAAGGCGGCTTTAAAAACTTTTTCTGCCAACCCGGAAGAAATATCCATCAGCGTTTCAAAGCCTCCGGCGGCTTCCCTGCCCGTTTCAGAATCAAAAAACGCAACCGTTTCAGGAAATCGGCACGGATCGGTGGCAAGGTGGGCATAGAACAGGGGCAAAACAATATCAAGGCCGAATTTTCCCGACCTTTCGAGCATTCTTGTAAAAAGATATGCCCAGTGTTTTCTAAAGAGCCCGTTTGCCCGGCGCTGTAATGAAAATGCCTTTCTCAACCGTACCGGCAGGACCCCGGTCCGCTTTGCGAGGGTGCGGATTGAATGAAGTTCGCCCAAATATTTAACCTGGATCATCTGATCCATAAAACAGCAGGTGTTGACCTGCCGGTCCAGCGCCGTCTCTAAAAGCCGGTGCCGGTATCGGGCCCTGTTTTTCTTCCCAGGGTCCGGATCGTCATAATCGCCGGTCAATCGCCGGATGACCGGGTGAAACACTCGGTCCAGGGTGCAGTGCGAAAGATAACCCATGGCAAACGCGGCATCCGCCGGCGCCTGATGCCTTATGGATTCAAGGATAAAAGCGGAGGCAATGTTTCGGGGAGTGTCGTCGATGCCGTGAAGCCGCTGAGAAACTGTATTCACATCCTTTTTCGGGTGATAAAAAAACGCATCCGGCAAAATGGCGCCCAGAAGAAATGCCTGCTGCCGATCCTTGAGCAGGCCGCGGATTTCCGGATCGTGCAGATCTTTCAACAGTCTATGGGCAAAAAAAAGATGTGTGTTTTCCTTGGGCATCCGGCTCTCTTTCGCCCCCGCCCCTGAGCCCGGGGAATAAATGCTGCAGGAATAAAATATTTTGGGATAAAGAGAAGGGTATTACGGATGCATATATCATTATTTCATTAAAAACAAATAGCTTTCAGCCACGGGTTTAAGATTTCAGTTTAAAGTTTCAGCCTCAAGTGCCGATATGATACCTATGGAAATCAATCGACTCGCCGACATGGATATTACCTCCCTGTCCACATCCGCCTGCAGCGATCGGGTCCAGAGCGAAGCCCAGGTTAAACTGCTCAAAGAATCCATGGACCTTGAAAAAGACATCATGGCAAGACTCCTCCAGTCAATGGGTATCGGACAGCAGATCGATACCGTTGCTTAGGAACCTTTCTTTCACCACATAGACGCTGAGAACACAGAGAAATAGTATCTTTTCATTTGTCGGAAGATGTCGACAGGTGAAAAATCTCAACCCTATCGGGCAATGGGCATTCCGATCGTCATTAGAACCGATATGAATTTTTGAAAAAATAAGGTATGTTGTTCTGTGACAGTTATACATGTGGAGAATCCTGGTACAGAGGACCATGCTGTGGTTATCTTCAGTGGTGATTTGCTTTTTTGAAAGTTCATTGCCGTATTGAAATTTCAAATAACAAATCCCAAAAAACAAACAAATATCAATGACCGAAATTCAAAATACCAAACAAAAAACAATCACTTTGAACCGGTTTGGAAATTGTGATTTGTGATTTATTTGTAATTTGGTGCTTGGAATTTTTTATTTCAGATACAAAACGCCAAGGCAGAGCCATCTTTCTCTGACCCCCGCACGGCGGGATCTTCGACGGTCTCAGAGGACCAGGTTTTCAATGTAAAACCCTGATCCGTGACCCGGACACCCGTTCACATTTTAAAAAGGAGCAGAAATGAAAGGTTTTAACGGAAAAATTGCACGCATCGATCTTACATCGGCAAAAATTACCATCGAGCGTCCGTCCGTGGACTTTTATCGTCAGTTTCTGGGAGGGCGCGGATTTATCGTCCATCATCTGTTAAAAGAACTGCCCCGGGGCATCGATCCGCTGGGGCCCCAAAATAAATTAATCTTCGCCTTAGGCCCTGTTACCGGGCACCCCTTTGTGGGCAGCGGGCGTAACAGCATCGGCAGCAAGTCCCCCCTTTCAGGCGGATACGGAGAGTCGGAAGCCGGCGGGTTCTGGGGTGCGGAATTGAAAAAAGCCGGCTACGATGCGCTTATAATAGAGGGGGTGTCTGAAAAACCGGTCTATCTATGGATCCACGACGGAGAGGTTGAAATCCGTGATGCCGGCGATCTCTGGGGTCTGGAGGTGGCCGATTGCAAAAGCAAAATCCAGCACGCTTTAGGTCTAAAAAAAGTTCGAACCGCCATCATCGGCCCGGCCGGGGAAAACAGGGTACGATTTGCATGCGTGTTAAACGATGTGTACCATGCCGCGGGAAGAACCGGTATGGGGGCTGTGATGGGTTCCAAGAAGCTTAAGGCCATCGCCGTAAAGGGCGGGGATGCACCACCTGTGGCCCGTCGGGATGATCTGATGGCGCTAAACCGCTGGATGGCGGACAGCTACCGGGATTTGACCCTGATGTGGCAATACGGAACCGGACGCGTCATGACCGAAGCTGAAGAGAGCGGAAACCTTCCCATCCGAAATTTCAAGGGCGGCCGATTCTTGAACGCCGAAAAAATATCGGCAATAACGCTCTGTGAAAATTATCTGAAAAAAATGGAAGGCTGCTACGGTTGCCCCATAAGATGCAAGAAAACCGTCAAACTGGATGGTGACGTCCAGGTGGATCCGGTTTACGGCGGGCCGGAATATGAAACCCTTGCCGCCCTCGGTTCCAATTGCGACATCGACAACCTGGAAGCGATCATGAAAGGAAACGAACTCTGCAACCGCTATGGTCTGGACACCATTTCAACCGGAACGGCGATCTCCTTTGCCATGGAGTGTTTCGACAACGGCATCCTGACCCGGGAAGATACCGATGGACTCGATCTTACCATGGGAAATGCCGATGCCATGGTAGAGATGATTAAACGGATTGCACACCGTAAAGGCATCGGGGATCTCCTGGCCGAAGGGACCAAGCGGGCAGCCGAGAAGATCGGAAAGGGGTCCGAAGCATTTGCCATGCAGGTTAAAGGGGAAGAGATCCCCATGCACGAACCCCGCTTGAAACAACCCCTGGGTCTTCATTACAGTATCCATGCCACCGGCGCAGACCACCTTACGGGAATACACAGCCAATCCGCCCTTGATGAAAACAGTGCCGAAAAACTTCGTCAAGGCAGCATGATGGGCCATCTGGTCAACTATATCGGGCTGTGTAAGTTTGTCCCCTGGGAAACGGAGCAGATCGTCGATGCCATGGGACACATCACGGGCTGGGAGATGACGGCCCCGAACCTGACACAGGTCGTTGAACGGGGGGTGACCCTGATGCGCATATTTAACATCCGGGAAGGGTTCACCGCAAAAGACGATATTCTGCCGGAGCGGTTTAGCGAAACCCCTCCGGACAGCCCCTTAAAGGGGATCGATCCCGAACAGTTTATCCGTTCCAAAAAAGACTATTATCAGCTCATGGGTTGGGATGAGGCGGGTGTTCCCAAGAAATCCACCCTGGAAAGACTCGACATCGGCTGGGCCGCATCGCTTCTGCCCTGAATCGCGTGTAAGGTGTCAACACCGCCGCCAGTGGAGTTGGGTTCATCACCGTAAGAAACGAGATTTTTCAGGCGAGGGGTAAGATACACAGGCGTTTAAACCTGAAACCTCTTTGACCAACGGCTTTGATTTACACCCACGCGCTCATGGGGTGTCCCATGATGCCGGCACCTCCACCACGGACCGATCGATCTCTTCCAGGTTCGAACGGCCGAGAAGTGCAAGTGTCTCATCTATTTCCTGGGCGAGAATCGCCTGCACCCTTTCAACACCGGGTTGTCCGGCTGCCGCGAGCCCCCATATCCAGCTCCGGCCCGTCATGACCGCACATGCACCCAAGGCCATGGCCTTTACCACATCGGCGCCGCGCCGAACACCGCTGTCCAGGATAAGATCTGCCCGATTGCCTACGGCGTCAAAAATACGGGGCAACGCTCTGATGGCACTGGAAACCCCATCGAGCTGACGTCCGCCGTGGTTTGAGACGATGATTCCGTCGACACCGCTGTCAACCGCTTTCAGTGCATCTTCCGGCGTGATGATGCCCTTTACCAGCAAAGGCCCCTTCCAGAGCTCCCTCACCCACTGGAGATCCTGCCAGTTTGCCGAAGGATTGATCAGATGTCGGTTGATAAAGGCGCTGTGAGACAGGGTATCGTCCCCCTCGGCAATGCCCAGAAAATTGCGGAAAGCCACCGGCGGGCCCTTGATCAGATCCAAAAACCAGCGGGGATGCAGCACGGCATCCAACGCACTGCCCAAGGATATCTTCGGGGGAATCGACAGGCCGTTTCGGAGATCTCTTTCTCTTTTGCCGACCACCTGCAGATCCACGGTTAACACCAGCGCCTGATATTCTGCCTGCTTTGCGCGTTCCACAAGTGATCTCATGATATCCCGATCGCGCCAGAGATAGAGTTGAAACCATAACGGACCGGTCGCGGCTTCGGCAATCTCTTCCATGGACCAGCTGGCAGCCGTGCTCACCACAAACACCACCCCGGTGTTGCCCGCAGCCCTGGCAATGGCAAGTTCCCCCTCTGTATGGGCCAACCGGAGAAGGCCGGCTGGAGAAACCATCACAGGAAACGCGAGTTCCTGGCCCACAACGCGTGTTCGTTGGTTTCTGTCGGATACGTCTGTGAGCAGTTTGGGTCGAAACAGGATATCGGAAAAATCGGATCGGTTTGCCGACAGGGTGAGCTCGTCATAGGCGCCGCCGTATATAAAATCATAAATCATCTCTGGCAGACGTTTTTTGGCGCTACGCCTGACATCGTCAACACTGTGCATGGCGTCCGCACCCTTTGGCGTGCCCCCTGCGCGAAGCATCTGGAACAGCTCCCGGAACTGGGTTTTCATAATATGACCGGCCTCTGAGGCATTGTTAGACTATTTTCGGACAAAATTTGAAGTGCCTTGTATGATCAAAATAAAATAAAATTAAAAAAGAAACGGGGGGTGTCCCCCCACACAGCAATTTCAGTTTTAAGAGAGCTTTCTTTGATTCGGTAAAGCCGTTAAGTTTGGAGGAAGAGAAGGAGCGTGCCTTGGGCTCAGAGCCCGCACTTTAGTTTCTTCCTTCCGCCAGGTTTAAATCGGTGATTAACTTGGTGCGCGACACCGGATATTAACAAGGCTGATGATTCCTGGCATCTACGACGCATCTATCAACCGAAAAAGGAGGCTTTTAAATGAAACCTTTTTATCTTGGTATCGACGTCAGCAAAGGTTACTCCGATTTTATGATTGTTAACGCCAAAAAACAGCCGGCCATCCAAGGGTTTCAGCTCGATGACACCTTTGATGGACACCGATGTCTTTATAATATTTTGAGCCGGTTTTTAGCCGATCACTCAGAATCGACATTGTTTGCTGCAGTGGAAAGTACCGGAGGATATGAAGACAACTGGTACAATTCTTTAATTCAGTTCCAGGGGTCTTTAAATATCCAAACCGCGCGATTAAATCCGTACGGCGTCGCGCACAACAGCAAGGCGGACTTGAAGAAAAATACAACCGACAAGATCAGTGCTCAAAGCATTGCCGAATATTTGGTGGCACATCCGGAAAAAGTCGTTTATCAAAAAGACGATCAGCACGCAGGGTTGAGAAAACAATGGGGGTTTATCAAAATGCTTAACAAGCAATGCACCCAATTTCTCAATCAGCTCAACACGCTGCTTTATACGGCCAGCCCGGAGCTGTTACACTACTGCCAAAACGGAATGCCCGATTGGGTGTTGAAGCTTTTGGTAAAATACCCCGGTGCCGCCAAATTGAAAAAAGCCCGTGTCAAAACCGTCGCTAAGATTCCCTATGTGTCCCAAAAACGGGCACAGCAGGTCATCGCTGAAGCCAAACGCTCCGTTGCTTCCACCACAGACCCTGTAACCCAACAGATCATCATGGCCACTGCCCGACAGATCCTTCATTTGAAAAAAACCATTGCAGACCAAACAAAGCAAATGATCGAACAATGCAGGCTGCCTGAAATCAAGCTGCTCAAGAGCTTTCCGGGTATTAGCGATTCATCTGCCATCGGGTTGGCCATCGAAATCCAGACTGTCAAACGTTTCGCAGAAGCCAAAAAGCTGGCTTCTTTTTTTGGGGTGCACCCGGTCTATAAAGTCAGCGGTGATGGCATCGGCGGTATCAAGATGAGCAAACAGGGACGCAAGGATCCTCGGCAAATTCTGTACATGATTACCTTGTCTGCCATTCAACACAATCCCCTGATCAAGCAGATCTATGAAGAGCACCAAAAACAGGGCAAGCACAACATGGCCATCATGGGCATCTGTATGCATAAGATCCTGCGGATTGTCTACGGCATGCTCAAGCATAATAAGCCGTTTAATCCACAAATCGATATTGCCAATAGACAACGAAGCGCTCAGACTAAAAATGAAAGGCCTGAAAACGTAACGGATCGTCGTTTTCAGGATTACGATGCCGAAGCACCTGTAACCGGTCGCCAGCGGAAAAAAAGACTGGAACGGGACAGGTCCAATAGTGTCACCGACACTAAATTCGGGATCACTGCCACCGTTCCATTGGGCAACATAATAACAGATATTTTACCACAATTGTAGGCTTTACCGAATTTTCAAAGAACACGTGAAGGGAAAGATATTCTTATGTTGACTTTCCCCTGATTAACTAAAGTGATCTAAAGTGTCTAAAGTTAATGTATTCTATCAATATTATATTGATCGCGCTAAAAGCGCATTCCTCAATTTTAGCTCACTTCAAATTTTAAATTTCAAACTCCAAATTGCACTGTATCGTTATCAATATAATAATACGTCCCCATATTTGCCGATTTGAGCGCTTTGTGGCCTATGCTTCATACTTGGAGCATCTCGTCGACGAGAAGCTTCCATTCCTCATCAAGCGGTATGTCCGGGCGCGCCCTGCCGGCCCGTGAATACCAGTAGTCTGCATTCCACAAAACGCCTTCCTCCCGGTGGAGATACGCATGAACCGCACTGCCTTGAACCGTCGGAATGTTCTGGGCGATGGTGTGCGCCGTATCCCAGTCTTCCTTCTTATCCCACCAGAGAGACGTCAGTGTCTCTGAAAGCTGCGAAGGCGGTTTATTGCTGTCCATACTGCCGATAAATTCGTCAAAGGTCATGATCCCTCCAGAACAACTGAATCATCATCAATTTCCGATTTTCGAATAGAGCCCAATTGATATCGGTCAATTTTATAATTTTGCTCAGTCTTGATTTATAAAAATCAATCGGCGGGTGAACAAAATTATATTCAAAATCACAACGAGATATAGGAACCCGGCATCCGGTAAACGGCCCCTCCCTGTTTCGCATCCTCGAGGAGATTCAGGGCGGCCAAAAGGCAATCGCGCTGTCGTCTCTTGTCGCCGGGCGCTCCGAGCGGTCGACCCATGGGATGCGGTGTCTTGATGAGTCTGGGGAGTGCCATTTTTTCCATCCGAAATGCAAAAGATTCAACCGCTATGATTACCGTTGGAATACCCGATTCCTCTAAAAGTCTCGCGACATGTCCCACGGACATGTGGCATACCGGTCAGACCGGAACCAGAAGGGCGGCATCGATCTCCAGTTCCTTGAGCTTACGCACCCAACCCGGCCCGGTTTTTTTCAAAAGCCGTTTCTGAGAACAGGCGCCGACAAATGAATAGGCATCGGCGGTAAGATCTCCGATGGTGCCTTCGGCCTTTAGCGCCATGCACGTTTCGATGGGAAACCCCACATTGATATCGGTTTCGACACCATGAACATCATAACCGCCGTGTCGAACCATTCGATCCTCCCCGGGTGTATCAAAAGGAATCGAGGAGAGCACCGGTTCTTCCTTCAAAAAGTCCTGAATTCGCGAAACCGCCGTCTTCTGGCTCATGTTCTCAACACCGAGCGGTTTGGGGTCATCCCCTTTGACAAAATGGCCGGTTGAACTGATAAGCGTCAGACGTGATTCGGATACAGGCTTTTTCATGGACGAAAAAGGACCGGTAGCATAGGTAAACTTGGGGTCTGTGCTGTATGCGTCGGTCTGAGCTTTGCAGATGTGGGAAACGATCCGTGCGTAATCACCGTCATCGATTGCTTCGCCGAGTTTTTTGAAAAGCTCCTGTATAAAATCGGCCGCTTCACTATCCTGCATCGCCTTTAGGAATTTGAAATTCAAATCCGTCCGGCTACCGTATGAAAAGGAATTCTTGAAATCTTCAAAAGATTCGGGCTTCGGGTCTTTTTCTTTCATTCGGTTCCTTTCGGTAATTGATCAAAATGATTGACATATTTTACCCTCACCCAAACCGCCAGGGCGCCAATACAGGCGGAGGCGTTTTCTTTGCGTTCTTTGTGAGCGTTGCGGTTAAACATGTCTGCATATTTATTGCCGCATTGTTAACTGCCGCTGATCACAGGATACTTGTCCCGACCCCATTCATAGATCCCGTATCGCATATTAAAGATCCGCTTGAACCCCTTGTCGATCAATATCTTGGAAGCGACGGTGCTGCGGTTTCCGGTGGCGCAATAGATCAGGATATCTTGGTTCTTGTACTCGGCGATCTCTTTGTATCGGGACTGCAGCTCCTGGACTGGGATCAGAACCGACTTTTTCAGATGACCCTTTTTGTATTCCCAGGAAGTCCGGACATCGAGTATAAGGGGTTGTATATTCTTTATCAACCCTGCCGCCTCCTTGGCGCTCACTTTCCTGTAATTGGGCTGCCGATATTCAATGACCGTGATGTCGCCCGAGACCTGTCCCAGGGAAAAAGGGAATGTACCGGTCTTTTTCATTTTGAAATAGGGGGCGTTGTCCAGGTTGTCTGAAAGCTCTTTTTCCACAGACAGCCCCGGTATGGAAAGAACCGGATTGCCGACAGCGCCGCTGAATTTAAATTTTAAGTAATCGCCGCGATAGACCGTCAGGTGAATCTTTTCCTCGGTCTTTTGAACCGGCAGTATGCGGTAGCCGCCGACAACCGATCCGGATATCGCCGGATCAACGCTGGCGGCTCCTGCGGATACTGAGGTTTGATGGCTGGCGCCAAACAGAAAAACGGCAATGAACATTACGGATAATATTTTTTTCATGGGTGTCCTCTCTATGGAATTTTTATAAAAATATGATTTTATCCTATAAAGAATATGCATTGAAATATGCAATCACAACGCATAAATGTTTGATCTCCGGATCCATTTGTCAAGCCGGACAAGCAGATCAGGCAGGGCAAACGCATTTGGGCGCCTTCAGCTCAAATGAGCCCTATCGGTTTGAAACAATTGGCATGGAGCTTAATGCATGGGGCATAGAGAATATAAGAATCCCGCTCATACCCTATGCCCCATGCTCTATGCCAGATCATCGACATGTCTCTTGACAAGATATTCCGGTCGTATTAGGTCCGGATGAGATGGTTTCGGTTCAATTAGGAAGAGGTTTTCAGGATGAACGTCTACGGCCCTGATGCGCTTTTAAAGAATGTCCATGAAAAGGGCCTCTGCGTGGGCTGTGGCGCCTGTGTCGATCTTTGCCCCTATTTTAAAAATCACAAGGGAAAAACGGCCATGCTTTTCCCCTGTGATTTGCCCCGGGGCCGCTGCCATGCCCATTGTCCCAAGACTGAAGTGGATTTTGACGCATTGTCTCTCAAGATGTGGGGAACCCCCTATGCCGGAAGCCCCCTCGGGGGCTATGGACGGGCAGTTGCGGCAAAGGCCGGAAAAAAGATGCCCCGGGGACTTTTCCAGGCCGGCGGCGTTGTCTCCGCCATTATGGCATTCAGTCTCTCCACGGGCAGAGTCGATGCCGCTGTTTTGACCGGCAGAAAAGGGCTTGGGCCGACGGCAGGTCTGGCGACCCGTCCGGATGACGTTTTTGCATTTGCCACATCGAAATATACCGCTGCACCCACCATTGCCGCATTGAACCGGGGAATCCGTGAAGGCTTCAGCCGCATGGGGGTCGTTGGAACGCCATGCCAGATAACGGCGGTTTCCCAGCTCCGATCAAATCCTCTGGAATCCGCTGATTTTACCGATTCCGTATGCCTTACCGTCGGTCTTTTCTGCAACTGGGCACTCGATACCCGTAAACTGATCGCTCTGCTTTCGGATCGTGTGGATGTAAAAAAGATACTTAAGACGGACATCCCGCCGCCGCCTGCCGACATTTTTCAAATAGAGACCGAAGACGGGCGGATTGACATACCGCTCCAGGATATCCGCTCCATGATCCCCGGAGGCTGCCGGATATGTCCGGACATGACTTCCGAGTGGGCCGATATCTCGGTGGGGAACCTGGAAGGTGAACCGGGCTGGAATACCGTCCTCATCCGCACGGAAAAAGGAGAGGAAATCGTCTCCGATGCCGCTGAAAAAGAATGGTTGTTCACCCGGGAGATGCCCCGGGAAAATCTGGTGCATCTTAACAGGGCATCCGCAAAAAAGAAAAAAACCGCCGTCATGGAAGCAGCGGCACGGGGCCTTCTCAACACGCAGAGCAAAGATGCGCACGCCGCACTGCGGATGGATACGGATACGGCCGAAGAAATCATCGGCAAAGAGGAGGGGTAAATATTGACGGTTCTCATTGATGCCGAAGCCGGCAGCAGTGCACTGCTCATGGGAAATGAAGCCATCGCCAGGGGAGCGCTGGAGGCCGGTGTCAAGGTGGCCGCAAGTTATCCGGGAACCCCCTCTTCAGAAATTCTCGGCAACCTGGCCGGCGTTTCCAAAGCACGAAACCTCTATACGGAATGGTCTGTCAACGAAAAGGTTGCTACCGAAGTGGCGGCGGCCGCATCCTATGCCGGACTTCGGGCTCTGGTGGCCATGAAGCAGGTGGGAGTGAACGTGGCCGCCGACTTTCTACTTCACCTCTCCCTGTCAGGCACCCGGGGCGGCCTGGTGCTGGTCTCCTGTGAAGACCCCGGTGCGTTTTCCAGTACCAATGAAGGCGAGTCCCGCCCCTACGCCAAGATGATGGAATTTCCCCTCCTGGAGATAGGTGATTTCCAGGAGGCAAAGGACATCACCCGCTGGGCCTTTGAACTGTCCGAAAAAATCAGAAATGTCGTTATGATTCGCAGCGTAACACGCCTGTCTCACTCCAGTGGAAATGTGGTGCTGGGCAAACTTCCCGAAACTGACGCCCAGGCCCGGTTCAAATATCAGAGCACCATCCTCGACCCGATGGAGGGGCCCATCGTCAACCTGCCGGTGGTTGTCGATCCGTTTCATCGACGGCAGCAGGAAAAACTGAAAAAAGCAGCCGAACTGTTTGAGGACTCACCATTCAACAGCTACAGCGGGCCCGATCAACCGGAGCTTCTCATCATCACAAGCTCGGTTTGCTGCCTTTACAGCAAAGAAGCCATCCAGAGCTTAAACGTTGAAGACCGTGTCGGCCTGCTCAAGCTGGCGACGACCTATCCCCTGCCGCCGAGACTCCTTACAAAGTATTTGAAAAAAGCGAACCGGATTTTAATCGTGGAAGAGATTCAGCCATTTCTGGAGGATAATATCGAGGCGTTTGCAGCGCGAACGGCATCGGATATCGGTATTAAAACATTTTACGGAAAAAATGACGGCACATTCCCCGTGGCAAACGAACTCAATCCGGACATGGTCATTGAGGCTGTTTCCGGAATCCTTGATGTCCATATCGCCGAAAGGCCGGAAGCATACACCCGGCGGGCCGAAGAAATAGCCGCTATGGGCGCGCCTTCCCGGGAATTGACCTTTTGTCCGGGGTGCCCCCACCGGGCGTCTTTCTGGTGCATTCAAAACGTACTGAAACTGGATAACCGTGACGGTTTTGTCTGCGGAGATATCGGCTGCTACGGTATGGCTGCGGGACCCACCGGTTTCATGGCCCTCAAGACACTGCACGCCATGGGCAGCGCAACGGGGCTGGCCAGCGGATTCGGCAAACTGGGCCGGTTCGGAATGGATCAGCCGGTGTTCGCTGTCTGCGGAGACTCCACCTTTTTTCATGCGGTGATGCCGGCGTTGATCAACGCCATCCACAACCGGGCCGACATCACCCTGGTTATTCTTGACAACAGCGGAACCGCCATGACCGGATTTCAGGCCCATCCGGGTTTGAACGTGAATGCTGCCGGGGGTAAATCTACCGCCATCGATATCCCCGGTGTCTGCAGAGCAATGGGAGCAGCGGTGGGAGTCTGCGATCCCTTTGACATTGAAGCCACCCGGCAAACCCTGCTGGATATGATCGAAAAAAACGGTGTAAAGGTTGTCGTCTTAAAACAGATATGTGCCTTAAGTCCCGAAAAGAAAGCTAAAAAACAGTATGAGATGGCTGTGGACGAATCGCTTTGTCTCGGAGAAGCCTGCGGCTGCAATCGGCTCTGCACGCGGATATTCAAGTGCCCGGGGCTCATCTGGGATACGGATACGAAAAAGGCCCGGGTCGACCGTGTGATCTGTGCCGGATGCGGTGTTTGCACATCCATCTGCCCCGCAGGGGCCATCCGCAGAGAGGAGGCAGCCTGAAATGACGGGACAACCGAAACTGCCGAAGGATCCTTATAATCTGATCATCACCGGAGTGGGGGGCCAGGGAAACGTACTGGCGTCCAGAATGGTGGGCGATATGCTGGCCCGCATGGGTCTTTTTGTGACCATCGGGGAGACCTTCGGTGCCTCCCAGCGGGGCGGGTCTGTGATGAGTCATCTGAGAGTGTCTACCCAATCGAGCCTGTCCCCCCAGATCCCGAAAGGCCGGGCGCATATGGTGGTGGCGTTAGAACCCACCGAGGCAATTCGGGTTTTAAATACGTATGGAAATCCCGAAGTTAAAGTGCTCTGCAACACCCGCCCCATCCATTCCATCGGGGTTATCTGCGGTGAGCAGAACTACCCTTCCCTGGAAGCGATGAAAGACTGGATCGATGAACTGACGGCACAGTCCTGGTTCCTGGACACCACAGCGGCTGCGATAAAACTCGGAAATCCCATTCTGGGAAACACCGTATGTGTCGGTGCCCTGGCGGCAACCGGCGAACTCCCGCTAAACCGGGATGTATTCCGTGCGGTGGTGTCTGAAAAAATGTCTGCAGAAAAAGTGGCACTGAATCTTTCAGCATATGACATGGGCGGATCGCTCGTCAGAAATTAACGGCTGGCCTAAGTAAAAAAATCTTTCAAAAATTATTTCGAGCCTATTATCGGCTTTCACAACCGATGAAGTGCGAAATCCAGATGGATATGTCAGGCTTATCTAAGGTTTCACGGGCAGCTGATATCCTGAGGGTCTGAAAAGATGCTATCACAGGCCTAAAACGGTCCTCAGATCTATGAATACGGAATCTCATCCCAAGTCATGTAGACCTGTTCCCATCCCCATGTTCGGGCGGTAAAATTCCATCAACGTGGCCAATACTGTTCCTCTTTGGAGTAACTTATTAATTATTCAAAAGGGTAAAACTGTAGATAAGTGTCAGTATCACAGTATACCCCATGAGGACATAAAACCAAGCGCCGGATAATTTTGGTGTTCGCAGGGATGATAGGTTAAAGCCCGCCATGATCATGAACATTGCATAGAGTATGATTGAAAAAATGCCGGGGCTGAAAAACCGTTCAAGCAAAAAAATAAACGCAAAAAATATAACATTGTTGTCCAGTGCAAGCCCCCTGTAAGTTGAGCTGTCCACAAGACCGAACACATTAAAATAACTCAGTCGTATCGCACTGGTGGCAACAATCACAAATGCACCCGGCAAATACCATGTACTGAACTGCCCATAACTTAAAAGAAAAACAGCCGGGCAGATGCCAAAACTGACCATATCGATCAATGAGTCCAGCTGCCCTCCAAAATCCCCTTGCTTTTCTGTTCTGCCCTTCATGTTTCGAGCAATAATGCCGTCTCCCCAGTCAAAAGGAACGGTCCAGATCATTGCAATGACGGCAATGGAAAATTGTTGTAAAACCGCAAAGTAGATCCCTAAAAACGCACATAAAAGCCCTGCTAAGGAGCAGATATTTGGAAGATCTTTAGCAAACCAGAGCATGCCGGTCTGATGTGAGGGTTGATATGGCGATGAATTCATCACAAGCTCCTTATTTATATTCAAGGATAGATGCCAGCGCATCCACGTGATTAAATAGCAATCATTGTGCCAGGGTTCTGATGCGCAGTACAAATTCGTCCGTACTGTTGATTTATAATCACAGGCGTCCAAAAGACAGGACCTGTCCTGTAGTCAAAAACCACACAAAAGGGTCATATTTAACCAAAAGGTCATATATGACCTTTTTATGTGGCTTTAATGGTGGTGGGAGTCAATAAAAGAACGAATGGAAAGGGGAAACTATGTTTTCCGGATGTGAAATTTGCGCATTCGGGTGCGCAGGGCACTGCGGTTCAGCCCAAGAATTTCGGCTGCACTGTTCTTCCCACTGACTTTCCAGTGGGTCTTTTCAAGCACGTGGAAAATATAGTTAGCATCATATTCTATAAAGGTATACATATTCACACTTCTTTTTAAATGAACGCGGTTATCTATAAAGCTCCAGTAATGACCTAACGGCTTTGAAGATAAGCGTATAAATGAATTGAGAAGCCTGTTTTAAAACTATAGATTAGAAACAGGGCCTTTCCCAATACAACGGCATCGCGAAGATCTGCAAATTTAGCGTGTCAAACTGAAAAGCAACAACAAGTTGGTTTCAACAGGGAGTCATGCATGAATATTTTACACATATCAGATCTTCATTTTGGTCCCAGACACTGGGAGGGTAACGACAAGATTCTGCTCAAAAAAATCAATTCATTTGACGCCGATATCGTTATTAATACCGGAGACAATACCACCGATGGCTTGGAAGACGAATATGCCAAGGCCAGACGTTTCCTAAAATCCATTAAGTGCAAAAATGTCATCTCCATCATCGGTAACCATGACAAAAGGAATATGCGCTCCCATGAACTATTCCGGGAATATATTTACAATCCCGAGATTATTTACATCCCTGAAATGGAAAAAACAAAAAAGAAACACCTTTTTTTGAACCGGGAGATAACCAAAGTCCGGGACAACTTTACCGATATTAATTTTGTCAAACCCATTTCAATAAACAAAAAAAAGGCATTGATTATCAGTATTGATACCAATGAGCTGTACAGGGATGATGGGTATGTTGAAAAAGAGGTCATAGAAGCAGTTGCCAGGAAAATCAAGCAGACGGAATATGATCTGCCGCTGCTGCTGATTCATCATTCACTTCTGAATACGGATGAGTGTCCATTAATTAACTCATCCTCTTTGATTGATTTTGTGCATGAACACAAAATTGAAACTGTTTTTTGCGGTCATACCCATGAACTGGAAGTGATGCGAACCACTGACCTGTATCGCGGGAAAACCTTTACCCAGTTTATGTGTGGTTCGCTGTCCTCTATCAATCATGCCAACGATGACAACATGTTCCTGTATTATGAAAATTTAGGCGACGATAATATGCACTTGCGCCTGGTGAGGATCTTTGAAAAGGAGGGCAAGGTGGAGTTCAAAGAAGAAACGATCTTTTGAAATTCACTAAATTTTCTTTGACTTCCATGATTATTCCAAGGGCTTCAATCACATCTCAAAACTATTTTTTCGTAAGTGTTCAGGGGGTTGGGTAAGTAAAGTTTTTAAATCCAACCCAAATCAGGTTGCTGTTCTTTGAAATAACAATTGATCAGGTTTACGAGCATCGGAAAAGAGGGCATGGATCGTATCCGACAGGTTTCTTTGAGTGATAAAATTCGCTCCACCCACCGGTTGCCTTTCTCACTTTGTGTTCCGTAGCTGCGTTTACGCCACAGCACACCAAAACGTAGCGCCCTTTCGGCCCGGTTATTGGTTGGTTCAACACCCTCATGATCAAGAAAAACCCAAAGGGAGTCAAGCTCCCGGAGCAGGAGTCGGGCCAATTTTCCGGCGTCATCATCTGCATTTTCAAAAAGAAACAACAACAGGATAATCCGGGAATAAAATTGAGTCCACTGTTTCTCAGACGGCGGCGCCTTTGCCCAGTGACAAAGAAGTCTTAGTTCTTTGAGGATGTTTTCACCAAATCGACTCATTGATTCATCCTCTCTTTCACTCAGGTCTCCAGCCTGGCGAATATAGTGAGCCAAACAGGACTGACGCAGATTGATCCAACCGGTATAGAGGCGATAATTGTCACTGACCAAAATGCCTTTCCAGTCATCGACAAGTTCAAGAAACGCCTCTTTGCTGCGGTTATTGTGAACCATATAATAGGCAAGATCCTTGTTTACCATTGTCCAGAGCCATTTTAACTTTCCGTCCTGACGCCACGAGGTCTCATCGACATGGTTGACCGGCTGTATTCTGACTACCTGGCCGATGCGATCGTAAGCCGATTTAAGGGCTGCCGAAACCCTGTCGATCACATTCTGGATGGCGCCGGTTGAAATTGTAAAACCTAACACCGATTGGCAAAAGCCTTGGACCACCTGGCGGCTTGAACCTTCAATGCCGCTAAGTTCAGCGATCAAGGCGCTTAACCGTGCCCCATATCCTGGCTGTTGCTCTTTGGTAAGTTGTGCCTTTACGGTTTTACCACATTTATTGCACTGACACTGATTGAGAACATAATGGGTGACATGCATTTGAATCAGTGGCAGTTCAATGTGTTGATGCGTGTAAAAGGCCTGCATCTTTTCCGTGTCAAGATGCCGGTTTCCGCAGGAACAGCTTTTGGGGTTAATCGGAATCATCTCTGTTGGTCAAGCATCATCTGTTTATGACCTTCATGACCCTTTTGAGCGCCCTTTTTTCTTTTACTCTTTTTGGTCTTCTTTTTTACCTTTTTAAAAGGGCTGATGACCTTGGCCAGAGCCATTGTAGTATAGAACGCAGCCGGAATAAAGAATTTCGTTATTAACGCCTACCTATAAATGTAAGCATATGGCAAAGCTCGGATACGTCCTTCATCTTGTCCAAATCCCATACCATGCCTGCTATTTCCTCCGCCTGCTCACGGGTCAGAATGCCCGCAAAGTTCACGCAGCCCGTGTATTTTTGCATAACTTCATTTTGATTTAACTTATCATTCGCAAGGCCCTTGATACCATCGCGAAGTTTCTCAAAGACTTTCCCATTCTTCATTTTGATGGTTACCGGACCTCTCCATGTTAAATGGCCCTCAGGGTATTCCGGGTGTACAGTTACATGTACTTTCTTGCGTGCTTCTACGTATTTTGGATCTTTTGCCTTTTTGTCAGTAAAGGAGTCAAGGAAAACTTTCTTGTCAAAAAAACAACATACCGTATTGTGTTGGATGCTGAACCTTGCGTCTTCACCAGTTTGAGGATCGTCATACTTAAGATACAATGGGAATGTATTATTCACATGATGTGTTACACTTTCCACGTCATCCCATTTTATATTATGTTCGTTAATCAAATCAAAAGTAGTATCTATGCCGAGGTGACCTAACCAGCAGCAAGGATACTTCTTCATTCCTATTTCCATGACCCTCCAACCATCACCCAAAGGCAAGTCGAATTCTGGCCTATCGGCCAGAAGGTCCATGTATCCACCCCTCCCCTCAAGAATAGTCTGGCTTCCTGTGTAGCCAACTTTTGCTAACTTAGCGGCGCAAATACCATTTCTACCATTAAAACCGGCTTCTATTAAATGGGCACCTGTACCCGTCTGGCGCGCGATCCCCGCTGCCTGTGAAGCAGCCAAACTAATAGCACAGGCGGTTTGCTCTACATCAAGTTTAAGCATCTTAGCTGCCATCACTGCACACCCGATGCTAAGGAAAGAGGAGAAAATAGCCCACCCTTTATTTGTTGCATCAGCAGCTACAATACCTAATCTCCCAGCGACCTCCCATCCAATCACAAACGCCTCAATCACATCTTTCCCGGAAAATTTAGGTTTCTCTGCTAACGCAAAAGGAGTAGGCCAACCCCCACATGAATAAATGCTTTCAGGCCAGCTGTTGTCCTCTAGCCTAGTGGTGTGAGCCGCTGCACCGTTGGCCAGTGCGGCGTATTCAGCTGAACATAAGAAACCACCATTTATGACGCCAGCATCCGCGTGGGCATTAAATTCCTTAGCATAATCGATTACCATTTTACCAAAGTCCATGGTTGAGCCTGCTATTGCCATCCCAATATGACCCAACGCTAACCCATTTATATATTGGATATCATTGGCATTGAACTCAAAATTATCATAACCGGTTTTGCATACCCATTCAGCTATTTCTTTTGTCGTCTTAGCAGTCATTTTTGCCCCTCCTATCCTCGTTATAGGAAAATTATCTACGCATAGTGAATACTCCAAGTTTTTTAAAAATATCAAGAAATTTTTAGAGTGTCCAATAATAATGTTTTGTCAAAAAATTCCAATGCATTGGAAATTAAGAATAATAATCTTATTCATGAAATATAGTCTGTTCGAAATATTCAACAATACCGAAACAATGCCGGATTCTTTAAAAGGACATGTGAGTTTGTCCACTACTTTGCTGAATAATCAATGAATGCTGATATAGAAAACTTGCCTATTTCTGCATCTCGGTTGAGATCTCCTGTGCCGTCTTCATGGATCGGGGCCATCAGGGAAGCGGTTATTGTTTCCATTCAAACCGATTCATCGGTAGGCAGATTCAGATCCGGATACAGCTCTTTTGCACACTCCGGACATATGCCATGACTAAACTCTGCATCAGATCGTTCCCGGATGTAAAATTCAATCTGGTTCCAGCATCCCTTTTCATCGCGTATCTTTTTACAGGATGCACATATGGGGAGCAAACCGCTCAGCACTTTTACCTTGGCAAGTGCGTCTTTCAATTCCGTTATATCCAGACCGACCCGCCAGCTCTCCCAGGTTGAGATTGGAAAATATTGCGACACCTTTGACCAGGCGACCGTCTTCATAGTCCCGTCTTTACTTTTAAAGCGCCATTCCCTTTGGGCGCCATCTTCGATTTGCATGTCGGCATTTCCATCAAGAACAAGTGATTCGGTCAACTTGGAATTATCGAAAATATCTTTATCCGTGTATCCGCTTATTCTTTCAAATTCGTGATTGAAAAAGATAATACTCCCATCATTGTCGGTTGCGAAGATGATAACCGGCATCTCCTTGAGTGCAAGCTTAAATTTTTCCTTCTGTTGTATTAAGGCCCCCTCTGCCGCTTTCCTTTTTTCACGCTCACGTTGTAAAAGCGAATCCTTTTCTTCAAGAGCCTTGGTAAGGTCTTCTATTCTTTGATTCATTGCAGTTTCCTATATCTGTTTTGCTTCCGTTCCGATCTTTAGAAGATGGGCAATGTTGGCTCTGGAATCCAAAACAGGTTTAATCAGCGGGGTTTGGCAAGTCATCAGGGTGGTCACCCCCGGGCCGTGGCCCGCTCGCAGACAATCGCTGTGAACCACGATTCCGATTGTCATAGCCCCTTTCCGAAAGGTACGCCCATACCGGTTGTCGTGGTCCATCAGGGCCACAAAATCCCCGAACCGGATCTTGTCGAGGCCGTACTCTTCTACCGTCTCGGGATCACTGGTCATGATGTCATAGTCCCCCTTTGCCACATACGGGGCCCCGACACCGGACCCCATGCAGGCTGCCGGCGCCATGGTGGTAACGGGAACCTGAAGGGTACCGTCTTTTAGTCTCTTGATCTTCATTTTCTTTAACAGCCCCGGGTCGAGATTAAAAAGCGTGATATCCGGATAATCGAGGAGCTTCAGGCCCTGGCCCTTTGCATTTATCATGATGGTGTCGTCATAGGTCATCTTTTCTTTGACCTTGCGGGAAAAATCCACAATAAGATGTTCGGAGCCGCCGTGGTGGCCGATGACATATCCGATAGCGCCCTTTGCCGCACCGGTCAGAACCTTGGCCTTGTTTCCGGTGCATGAATAGATCTGTACCGAGTGATTCGGCTGCGCCATCGGTTTCTTAGAGTCGGCGGTGCAGCTGACGCCGGGCTCCACATGATCGCCGGCCCACCCGAAGGCGGAGTCTCCAACCTGGATGTTGAGGGTAATGCCGCCGATGGCCGGCAGAATAAACGGAACCCCCTGGTGATCGACTCCCCAGGTCTCCTTTGCTTTTGGGGGGCCGGGCTGACACTGTATTAAAAATTCGACGATCTTTTTTTCATTGGTCCGGATCATATCTTTTCCTCCTCGACAAATTTTGAAGCACCGTGCCTGAAATGCCCCCGCTCACAGCAAAATGATGAACCACAGGCTCACTGCATAAAATATCCCAATCGATAAGCACTGTGGATAGGCGCACACGAGGGCCATATTTCCTTGTGATTAAAAGTGAGCTTTTCCCAATCCATCCCAAGCCGGCACGAACTGCAGCCAACTTATGCGGAAACAAAGCTAATAAGGATTCAGGATCTTGTCCGCCCTGGGGAATATAACGATATTTAATCCTTTCTGATTGAAAAAAACCAGATATTTCAGATAAAATATCATCAGTTAGCGCATTAACCTTTTTCAGGGTATTGTGAAAATCCTTTTCTGTATAATCCTTAAATCCCGGTGAATATGGAACCAGAACGGAAAGCGCTTTGGGAAACGCTTCCGAAAGAGGATGTAATCCCGATATGTCTGCAATACCCCAATCTGCAACAGATAACGAGAAAAGAAAGCTTGATAATTTTTCTACCCTTGATTGTACCATTTAAGTTCCCTGTTGATTCTCCTCTGATTTTAAAACAAATTATCGGATTCGCCTGGAATTTTCAATTCATTTTCGGGAATGCATGTTATATTGATTTGTCATTTGTCATTGTTTTTAATGGCGTTGTTGATGAATTCGTAAAAAGTCGAATTCACCAAATGTTTATTAAAAAATGCTGCCGCCACCCTCCGAATGGGGGTAAAAGACAGGGGGCGGAACAGCCGGGGAGAAAATTTATCCATGACAGATTCGAAAACTTCGGGCAGATTCCAGCATCAGAAAGAGATGCTGGTCAATCGGGTCAAGAAACGCTTCAAACACCTTCACAAGCATTTCGCCCGGCAGCAGATCACGGTCTTCAGGCTCTACGATTGGGATATTCCAGAAATCCGGGCGGTGGTCGACTGGTATGACGGCCACCTTGTCATCGGGGAGTACATGAGACGGCAGTCTGTGCCGGAATGGCTCCCAATAATGGGGAGCGCTGTTGCCGACGCCCTCGACGTCCCCATGGAAAATGTTCATCTTAAAAATCGGCGCGCAGGAAAGGCTGATGGGAAGCGGTACGAACGGATCGATTACACCGACCGCAAGATCGTCGTCTCTGAGCGGGATCTGAAATTCTATGTCAATCCTTCCGACTACGTGGACACCGGTCTTTTTTCCGATCATCGAAACACCCGGCAGAGGATGCGTGAAATGGCCCGGGGAAAAGATTTCCTGAACCTCTACTGCTACACCGCAACCTTTTCCTGCTACGCCGCCAAGGGAGGGGCGAAAACGACCCTTTCCGTTGACCGGTCGGAAACAGCCATTAAATGGGGGCGCGAAAATCTGGCGCTAAACCGGATTTCCGGTAAGAACCACACCCTGATCCAGGCCGATACCTTCGATTTTCTGGAAACCGCCAGGAGCAGGGGGCAGACCTTCGATCTGGCCGTTGTGGACCCGCCGTCCTATTCCACAACCCTGGACAGGGCCCAGGAATTTGATGTTTCAAAAGACCACCCGAAACTGCTCAATGCGGTGAAGGCGGTGATGAGAGGCGGTGCGACACTGTTCTTTTCCACAAACCACCAGAACTTTCAACCCTGTATGGAGGGTCTTAAGGCCGCTTCGGTTCAGGAGATAACCCATTCCACCATCCCTGCGGACTACATCAGCAAGCGAAAAAACATCCACCGCTGTTGGCAGATCACGATATGAGCCGGAATCCCAGCTGACATGCTTGATGTATTGTCTGGAAAGGCATATAATTTGCGGCAGAATTGTTGCTCTATACGGGCAAAAAGGAGATTGTAAAAGATTACGATGTTTATTCCCGCAACAAGAGATGAACTCAACGCCCTGGGCTGGAAATCACTGGATGTTATCCTGGTTACCGGGGACACCTATGTGGATTCTCATTTTATCGGCGTTGCGGTCATCGGCAAGGTGCTGCTCGATGCCGGCTACAAGGTCGGTATCATTGCGCAGCCGGACATCACGAGCGATAGGGACATCTGCAGCCTGGGTGAGCCGGATCTTTTCTGGGGTATCACTTCCGGCTGTATGGACTCAATGATATCAAACTATACCGCCACCAACAAAAAGCGCAAACAGGACGATCTCACCGGGGGCGGGATAAACAACCGGCGGCCGGACCTGGCAGTGATTGCCTACAGCAACCTGGTGCGCCGCTATTTTAAAAAAACCCGGCCCCTCGTGCTCGGCGGCATGGAGGCCAGTTTAAGACGCCTCTCCCATTATCATTACGCGTCCGGTAGGATCCGACGGTCCATTCTCTTTGACGCCAAGGCCGATATCCTGGTGTATGGAATGGGCGAACGCTCCATTCTGGAACTGGCGGAAAGAGTCCGGGATAAACGTCCGGTTTCAGATGTTCGGGGAATCTGTTATATCTCAGCTGAAAAAAAGGAAGGACACATCGACCTGCCGTCTCATGCGGAAGCTGCGGCGAATCCGGCAACTTTCAGCCGGATGTTTAATATCTTCTATCAGAATAATGATCCGGTGACCGCAAAGGGGCTCTCCCAGAGACAGGACAGCCGCTATCTGATCCACAACCCGCCCCAGCCCCCCCTGACGCCGGCGGAACTCGACCATATTCATGAACTCGGCTACGAGCGGAGCGTTCATCCCCATTATGCATCCTGGGGGCCGGTGCGCGCCCTTGAAACCATCCGGTCCAGCTTGACCACCCACCGGGGGTGCTACGGCGAATGCCATTTCTGTGCAATATCTGTTCACCAGGGGCGAACCATAACCGACCGATCTGAAGCGTCCCTGCTGAGGGAGGCGAGGATTTTAACCGAACATCCTGAATTTAAGGGAACGATTCATGATGTCGGCGGACCGACCGCCAACATGTACGGAATCGATTGCGACCGTAAAAACAAGAAAGGGGCCTGCCCTGCTAAACGCTGTCTGACCCCGGTGATCTGTGAGAATCTGACCGTCAGCCACAGCCGCCAGATCTCGCTATTAAAAAAACTGAGAGGTTTGTCCAAAGTCAAAAAAGTCTTTATCGGCTCCGGCATCCGCCATGATCTGATCTTGCAGGACGCCACCCACGGGCTTAAATATCTTGAAGAGATTCTCCTGCACCATATCTCCGGCCAGTTGAAGCTGGCGCCCGAACATTCCGAGAATGAAATTCTTGACCTGATGGGAAAGCCGGCAATAGAAGGATTTATCGAGTTCAAGCGTCGTTTTGAAAAAATCAACCGACGTATGAAGAAAAAACAGTTTCTGACCTGCTATTTTATCGCGGCCTATCCCGGCTGTACCCTGCGGCACATGACCCGATTAAACCGGTTTGCCCGGGAGGTCCTCAAGTTCAGGCCCCGGCAGATACAGATTTTCACCCCGTCGCCGTCCACACCGGCGACCTTGATGTATCACACCGGAAAATCGTACCCCGCCGGAAAACCGATTTTTGTTGAAAAGAACAACCACAGAAAAGAGAAGCAGAAAAGCCGGGTCCTGAAAGGGCATCCCGGATAAATCAGGGGTCGGGGAGTTTTCCCCTGTTAATCAGATAGAGGATTTCTCCTTCTTTTGTAAGCGGGATGATATAGGCAGCATAATAGGCCCTGACCACCTCAGGGTCGATGGTGATACGAGTATCGATCTTGGCGGCAGACTGAAGGACCGCGACTTTTTCTTCAACACGCTTGAGAATCCGCTGTTCAACCGACGGCCGGGTCAAAAGGGCTTCCAATGTGTCCACATCCCCGGCATCGATGGCGTTCCCGTATGTTTCCGGATCTGAAAGATATTTAATCTCGCCCACGTACAGGGCGCCGTAATGGATCCTGCGGGATATGGACTGGATCGTGTAAACATCGTGCTCGACACTGGATCCGTATTGCGCATCATCTCCGGCCGCACAGATTCGGGGGACAAGATCGAGATAACTATCCAGGATTTTGCCGGTCAGGTTGACTACATTGTAATCCGTCACCTGCAGACAATTGTCCGGAAGCCTGACCATCCGTCTTGTGTCCGGCAAATTCGCATTAAACGGGCGCTCTTCCGGAACGGCAAACCTGCCGAAACAGGCATCCATCTCTTCCTGGAATTTGAGCCGCAACGCGAAAAGGCTCAGATCCTTCTCACCCATAAACCCGCTTTCTCCCGGTCGGTATGCAGGGGGGTTCCGTCTGAACTGGGCTCTATCGATCAGACGGGCGATGATGGTCTCTTCAAGGCCTTCCAGATCGGTTGCGATTTTATCAAGATCGGGCGTTATCATTTAGGCCGTTGTCCTCCATTTGATAAAAGTTGATACTTATTCTTCATCTACCACGGCTACCACGCGCAGCGGAACAGATTCCAGCCCTTTCACGGCAATGGGAAGCGCAGAGACAAATACGCGCCTACCTGCAACAGCGGTGAGGTTTCGTAAGTTTTCAATAATCGGAATGTTCTTTTCAAAAAGCGCCAGATGATTTTCCCTGTCATTGAAGCCCGGATCCATAGCACCGGTCCAGTCCACGCCGTAAGCGCCGATTCCCCGGCCAACCAACCACTCCGTGGCGGTCTTTGTAAGATACGGATAAGGATTTAAATACTTCTCCCAGTCGGTTCGATAGAACCGGTCATGCCCGGTTGCTATAAATACGATATCTCCTTCTTTAACGCCGCCTGCTTTTTCAGCCGCCTTCTGAACCGTTTCCGGATCTGCACCCTCACCGGGTTTCAATGCGGTAAGGTCAAGAATCACGGCTTCTCCGATGAGCTGTGCCGGGTCAAACGCTGCCAGGTCCTTTCCTTCCTTTATGGCGTGATAGGGTACTTCTATATGGGTTCCCTGATGGGAGACAATGTTGATATTGGACATGATATACCAGCCCTGTCCGCGACCATCTTCGTCCGCTCCGGTCACCGAGGCGCTATCGATGGTTTCAACTTCTAAAAGACGTTTCTCTTCTCCCGGCATAAGCGTCCATGAAAGATCGACTATTTTTCCATTTTTAATCATCCTCAGACTCCTCTTAGGTTGGCATGATGGACCATACAGGCATATGGGTCACTACCATATGGCATCAAGGTGGGCAACTTGAAATTTAAAGTCCGTACATGAGAGGGCAGCAGGTTCAAAAGTTTTGCAGTTAATTTTATTTCATTCAATATTTATAATGAAAACCGTTGACAGGACTAAAATTTCAGTATGAAATGCCGTTTAAGCACATAAAGCATGGTAAACAGCAATTTGAAAGGACTCCCATATGACAGAGAACCCGTTTGAAGATGGATGTGCCTGGATCGATGGCGGCTATGTTCCCATGGCAGAAGCACGAATTCCGATCCTGGACTCGGGCTTTACGCGTTCGGATCTGACCCATGATGTGGTTTCGGTCTGGAACGGCCGGTTTTTCCGTCTCGAGGCCCACCTGGACCGTTTTGAAAAAAACTTCAACCGGCTCCGGATGACACACCGACTCTCCCAGCAGGAGCGCCGGGAAGTTCTTTTTGAATGCGTCCGCCGCTCGGGGATTAAAAACGCATATGTCCAGATGATCATGACCCGCGGTGTTCCGCCCAAAGGGGTGCGTGATCCCAGGCAGTTTGAAAACCGCTTCTATGCCTTTGCCATACCGTATGTCTGGATACTGAATATGGAGGATCAAAAGATCGGCACCCATATCGTCATCTGCCGGGATACGGTTCGAATCCCGACCCAGGCAGTCGATCCCACGGTGAAGAATTTTCACTGGGGCGATCTGGTCCGGGGCATGTTTGAAGCTTATGATCGGGGAGGCGCTCTGGCCGTGCTCACGGATAGTGACGGCAACATCACCGAAGGGCCGGGCTTTAACCTCTTTGCCTATCACAAGGGCGTTCTTCGCACACCGGCCGCCGGTGTGCTCGAAGGGATTACCCGGATGACGGTTCTCGAACTGGCCGAAGAAATGAAAATCCCCACCAGCTGCGAAATGTTCGGAATGGATGTTCTCAACGAGGCCGATGAGATCTTTCTCTCAAGCACTGCCGGCGGTGTCCTTCCGGTAACCACCAAGGACGGCAGCCCTGTAAAAGAAGGCAAACCGGGCAAGGTCACCATGCAGCTTCGCAAACGCTACTGGGAGGCCCATGACGAGGACCGGTGGTCGACGCCTGTGGACTATCCGGGCAGAGAGCAGGGGGCATAGAGCATAGAGAGTAAAAAGATACCGCTCATACCCTTCCAGTCATGAGCTTGCCGAATGATGGGCCATGCTTAATTATTAAAAACCGCAGATGCTTGCCGTGAGCTTTCTGCATAACAAAATAACATACCAGGTGGAGAAAACATGTCTATTGAAGCAAAGACTGTATACTTTGAAAAACCGGGCCCTTCAAACACTAAAGATACCCTTCAACTGGCCAGAACCCGGGCAGATGATCTGGGTGTAAAAACCATTGTCGTGGCATCCGGCACCGGAGCCACTGGTGCTGCGGCAGCCGAAATATTTGACGGTATCGATCTTGTTGTGGTTGCGGGTGCGGTGGGTTATCGGGAACCGAACACCCACCGTATGAAGGCGGAACACCGAACAGTTATCGAAGCCGGCAACGGAAAGGTCCTTTTTGCCGGCCATGCTTTCGGTATGATGGGAAGAGCCGTCAACAGAAAATTCGGGGCCATACAGATCGATGAACTGGTCGCAAACGTCTTGCGGGTATTCGGCCAGGGCATGAAGGTCGGGTGCGAGATATCCTGCATGGCTGCCGATGCCGGCCTTTTGGAGACAGGCGAAGAATGCATCGCCATCGGTGGGACCGGAAAGGGCGCCGATACCGCCATCGTTATAAAACCGAGCAACACCCACAATTTCTTTGATACCCGGGTTTTAGAGATCATCTGCAAGCCACGGGCATAGGCCCGTCAGAATGATAACCATTGTTTCTGGATGCAACTCTTTTGTCTTTTTCAGGACCTGAATCCCATTAACTCCTTCCATGACTAAATCCGTGATTACAAGACCATAAGCGGTGACACATATCAGTTCAATGGCATCTTCACCGCTGCCGGAAGTTGTAACTTTGAACCCTTCTCTTTCAATGTCCTTACGTATCCCATCGAGGACAAGCGGATCATCATCCACCAATAGTATCTCATATTATTTCACGGTCCCATTTTCCTTTCGGACGACTATTATATTGCCGGTAATGTAATGGTAAACACCGATCCTCCTTCAGGTAAATTCTTTGCCGCTATGGAACCATTATGATCCTCCAAGATACTGCGGCAAATGGAAAGCCCTATGCCCATCCCCAATTTTATCTTTGTTGTGTAAAAGGGATCAAAAATAGGTTCCAAATCCTCCTTTGATATGCCGTGTCCTGAATCGGAAACGTTTATGATGATATTATCATTTCTAAGGTTTGAGCTGACGGTTATCTCTCTACGAATTGATTCTTCTGTCTGCTCCCCTTCTTTGAATTTAGAATTTCCGAACATGGCATCGACAGCATTATTGAATATATTCAGAAAAACCTGCCCCAATTGTTGTGGAGAAGCATTTATTTCAGGGATTTTTGATGATAAATTCAAGTCTATATTAACCCTGTTTTTTTTCAAATAGCCCCCAATCAATGCGGCAGTGTCTTCGATGACCTTGTTTACATTCATCGATTGTTTAATTTCTTTCCCAGGACGGCTCAGGTCAAGCAATCTTTTGACGGTACCCTGGATACGCTTGTACCCCCCTTTCAGCAATCCCAAATCTTCAATTAGCTCCTTATCCAGCTCACGCCCCCTCTTTATCGAACTCATGAGGCATATAATTCCCTGCAATGGTGAATTTACTTCATGCGCGATTGAAGCGGCCAACTCACCGATCGACGCAAGCTTGGCTGACTGAATAACCTGAAGCTGTGTATCCTTCAATTCTTTATAGGCTTTTTTAAGTTTTTCCTCGGCCTCGATTCGATATTCTATCTCTTTTTTAAGTGCCTTATTATTTTCTGACAACTTGACAGCATTTTCAGATATATGATCAACCATGTTATTGATCACGGCGGCTAAATTACCAAATTCGTCCTTTCCGGAAATGGGAATTTTTCTTAATAGATCATCAAGCTCTCCAATTTTTTTGACTTCAAGGTTTAACCAACTCAAAGGAGAAAGCACGAATTTATTCAATAGTACGATGATAACCGAAATAAAGGTCGTTCCAAGGATCAGGAGAGAAAAAAGATAATAATATAGGGTAATTTTGCCTTGCCTAAATATTCCCCTCGGGCTCGTTATCTTAAGAATAAAAATAGGAGCACCGGAAATATCGCTCTGCATGGCGTAACCGCCGATGGAATCAGATCCCAAAGGTTTAACAACTGTCTTTAACTTTTCTGAAAAAGAGGATTCAGTCTCTAAAAAATCGATGGCTAAATTCTTGTCATTCAATGGACCAATCTTAATGTTCATACGCGTGACGTCTGATAAAGTGTTTAATTCATTTGCGTCTAAATATCGTCCAGTAATAAAACTTCCGCGAATGGGGCCTTCAAAATTATTTTTCAATATAGGTCTCGATGCAATGAAAACGGGCGTAGATGCTACCATAATCATTCCGGTTTTGCTGCTTCCAGAATCCGAATGTTCAAACAGCAGAGGAGTCGAATTGATTCTATTCAACAAATCAGCCGGCACCGGGACGTTTTTTCCAGAAGCCGGATTGATAAATTTTCCATATACCAGCCTCTTTGAATTATTAAAAAACAACATAAAATTTACATTCAAATTTATTAAGGTATTCGGCATCAGGTTTTCTTTGATATAACGCTCATCGCGGTCTTGAACAAACGCATAGGTCTCATCCCATGGCGCCCAATCGCCTGCAGTACTGCCGAGTTTTAAATAAATGTTTGAAAACTCGCCCAATACCCGCTTAACATCGAGCCGTAAGTGTTGTGCTTCTATTTCGCCGAAACCTTTCAAAACAACAACTCTTGCGGCGACAATAAGACATGCCATCAAAATCAGAAAGGTTATCCCCACGGTTAATAATGTTTTTTTATGTATGCTCATTACAAATTGACGACCCCTTTGACCTCCCGATGTTTTAACTGCCGGCCCGCTAAAGGCTCCCTCTTTTTTAACTTGGAATGCTCTTGTTGTCCATCTATACTTTGACCTTTCCTATATATGATTGTAGCGTGTGACCAACTCCTCGTTGTAATATTTTTTCCATATCCTTGGATCCGTCCAAGATGTTCTGATCTATTTCAAAAGCTCTAACACCGGGCTATTGCCTTTCTTTTGTTGACCTTTCGTTTCGATCGACCGGTCAAAATTGATATTTTTTATCAATAATGGTATCTTAGCCCGGCAAAAACAAAATTTTCGAAATAGGCTCAACATAACAGATCGATACTATTTTTCTTTCGGGAATATCTCATGGAAACAATACCAAAACGTATCATTGCCGCCTGTTTAGCGGCGGCTGCAATCTTTTTCATATCGTGTGAGCAGAAACAGGAAAATGAGCCGGCCGACTCAATGGATAAACAGGAACAGAAAATTTACGAACTCAAATTCGGTCATGATTCTCATGAGGCCAGCGCCCAACACATGGCAGCCCTAAGATTTGCGGATATCGTTAAGTATAAGAGCGAAGGCAGAATCAAAGTGGAGGTCTTTCCCGAACAGAAATTGGGAACCGATCAGGAGATGCTCGAAGCGATTCGATCGGGACAGCAGGCAATCGGTCTGCCGCCAACCGCCAAAATGACCACGTTGGTTCCGGAAATGCGATACCTGGATTTGCCGTTCCTGTTCCAAACGAGGCAGGATCTCTATGAAATGTTGGATGGAGAGCCGGGACAAATGTTGTTGGATCGACTAAAACCGTATGGTCTTATCGGAGTCGCTTTTTGGGAAAGCGGGTTCAAACAATTTACCGCCAACAAGGAAATTCACACCCCCAAAGATTTTCAGGGTTTAAACATTCGGGTTATGAAGAGCCAAACCATTATGGAGCAGTTTCAAGCTTTTGGCGCCAATCCTATTCCGGTTGACTTTCACCAAACCTATCAGGCGCTTAAAGACGGGGTCGTAGACGGTGAGGAAAATCCGCTTGGCTCCATCGTTACCATGAAATTTCATGAAGTCCAATCGCACATCATCATTAGCAACCATGCCTATCTTGCCCAGGCTTTTGTGTTTAGTCGAAAAGTTCTTGAATCGCTTCCCCTTGACATTCAAGAAATTTTGACATCCACCGCCATCGAATTAACACCGTTTGCGCGAAACGAAACTATCGAAAGAGAAGCAGCTTTTATTCAAACGATCAAAGACCATGGGACCCAGGTATACACCCTGACGCCTCAGGAACGTACTCTTTTTCAGGAAGCGACAAAACCCATTGTGGAACGATACGGCGCGATTGGAGCAGACATCCTGGATAAGACCCGGGAACTCCTATCTAAAAAATATCAGACCATGCAGAACGAAATTATCATCGGGCTAAATGCCGACATGGTCTCAGGTTCTGCTTTATCCGGCCTGTCAATCAAACGCGGAATGGAATTGGCTGTCAATGAAATCAATCAGCAGGGTGGTGTTCTGGGGAAAACATTAAAAATCGCAGCCCGGAACAACTCGGGAATCACCCCTCGCGGGATCGCAAATTTCCAATATTTCAGTACGTTGAAAAATCTTGTGGCGGTAATGGGCGGAATCTTCAGCCCTATCGCTATCGCCGGACTACCGATCATCCACCGGGAGAAGATCCTTTTTCTCGATCCCTGGTCCGCGGCAACCATCATTGTAGACAATGGCTACACCCCCAATTATGTGTTCAGAGTGTCGGTCAGGGATGAATATGCCGGACCCTTTCTAGTGGATCAGGCTTTAAAGAAGGGCTATAGACGAATTGCGATGTTATTGGTCGATGACGGGTGGGGCCATAGCAACAAAAAAGCGATAACCGACGCTTTGGCTGAGAGAAAATTGAAGCCCGTTGTTGTGGAATGGTTCAACTGGGGGCAAAAGGATATGAGTTTACAACTCGACCGGATTGAGGAAGCCGACGCAGACGTCATTCTCCTGGTGGCCGGGGCCCCTGAAGGAATCAGTATTGTGAAAAGCATGGCCAAGCGTTCCAAAAGGCTTCCTATCATTTCTCACTGGGGAATCACGGGGGGGTACTTTTGGGAACACGTCAATCAGGAATTGGAATCGGTTTCTCTCCGGTTCCTGCAATCCTTTTCGTTTATGAACCCTAAAAACGAAAAAACCAAACAAGTGATCAAAAAATATTTTGAGGATTACCATGTAGACCATCCTGGAAAAATCTTTGCTCCGGTAGGAACGGCACATGCGTACGATTTGGTTCATATGCTGGCAGTCGCCATCGAGCAGGCGGGGAGCGTTGACAGGGCTGCCGTCAGAGACGCACTGGAGCGGATCGGGGACTACGAAGGAATTGTCACGGATTATTCTCCTCCGTTTACTCCGCAAAGGCATGATGCTTTGGATCAAAGTTCCTATTTCCTGGCTGAATTTAACAAGCAGGGACACATCATTCCTGTCACAAAATAAAAAGAGTGTACCTTTTCCGTGTGGAGATTGAAGTATAATGGCTAAATCCGTACTTATTAATAATACTCCTCACCAAAAAAGTTTGAAGGGGAGGTTCATTAAATATTTTGCCGGGACTGTGGTGGGCGTCATGGTATGCGTGATCGTTATTGTGTCCGCCGTTTTAATCGACAAGTTGGAAGACGAACTGAAAGCCTCTCTTTCCACCAAGGCGTATCATGTCATAAAAGGAATGGAGAGACGAATTGATTTTTTGATCGAAAATATAGACAACTTTAGCAATAATCACTTTATCATAAATAGTCTGATCCATCCACATGGCAGGGAGCAGTATTTGTTTAAGATGGTTGACGACTTTAGCAGATTGGAAAGCATCGACTCGGTTACGGTAATCGATTACGCGGGAAACCTTATCCATTCCAGCTTGCCCACCCCCCCCAATTACAAAAAACTTTTTTACCTGAGGCCGACTCTTGAAACCGGAAAGAGCGTCATCAATATGAGCCGGGATTTAAAGAGGATCGTCATCATGGAACCGATCCAACATTATCAGACACCGGTCGGCGCTGTTATTTCAGAAATTGATTTAGCCGACCTCGTTTCTCGAATCATGCCTCAAGGGAGAACTGAATTTTACAAAATTTATTCCCTGAGCAGACTCCTCCTGTCCGATAATTTCAAGGAAACGGCAACGTATATCGTCGTAGGCTACAATCCGGACGAGCAGATGCCCTACTTGAACACATTGCAGGTTAAAATAGAGTTGGGAACGTTGAAATCGAAACATCTGAAACCCGTTCTTACCATCGTCTATGAACTCATCGGAATCGGCAGTATCATCATATTTATTTCGGTACTCATATCAATCAAAGTCGGTAATAATCTGGCACGCCCTGTTTTGAATATGGTCCAACAGACATCCAAGGCGGGAAACTCCCCGGAACAACGATACAGCCCCGTAGGAACCGGAGATGAACTGGAAATCCTGGCCCAGGCCCTGGACGACCGGGAAGCGAAACTGATAAAATTTAGAAAAAACCTGGAAGAGATGGTAGATGATCGAACAGAGGAACTTACGGATACTCAGGAAAGGCTTAGACAGACCATCGATGAACTCAAGGCTGCCAATGAAATTAGTGAAAAGAGGGCTGCTGAACTGGAAACCTTCAGCTATTCCGTCTCCCATGACCTCAAGGCGCCGTTGAGGGGCATGGATGGATATTCGAAGCTTCTTGTTGAAAAATATGCGGATCATTTTGATGAAGAGGGTCTTTTTTTTCTGAAAATGATTCGCCAAGCAACCCAGAAAATGGGTCAGCTTATCGAGGATCTCCTGTTTTACGCTCGAATAGATAAAATTGAAAATAATATTCAAGAAATAGAATTGGTGAAAATGTTTGAGGCTTTGTTTAAGGCGAATCGCCAGGCACTTGAAGGTTTTGTTACTGAAACAAATCTTAGGGTTGAAAATATCATTACCAATCAGGAAGTAATTGAACATGCCTTTACGAATTTAATGGAAAATGCCATAAAATTTTCCCGCAATAAATCCAAACCAAAAATCATCATAAACAGTTATGAGAAAGAAATGGAATGGGTTATTGAGATAAAGGATAATGGTATCGGTTTCGATATAAAGTATCACGACCTCATTTTCGGTGTTTTTCAGCGGCTTGAAAACAACGAAGATTACCCCGGCACCGGGGTGGGCTTGGCCATCGTCAAAAAAATGATCGATCGGGTGGGTGGGCGCGTATGGGCCGAGGCGGCACCTTCTCAGGGGGCCTCGTTTCATGTGGCCCTGCCCATACGCCGGATATATTGATTAAATTCATAGGTAAATGCGGATCAAGAAGGAAAATTGTGTAATACCGAAATATCAAACCTTTTGTGGACGAAAGAGAGAGGCCCATGAGTCACAGTGCGCCATCTATTATGTTGGTGGAAGACAACCCGATGGATGTAGACTTGACCACTCGCGCATTTGGCGCTCTGAATCTGGGGGATCAGATCCTGGTTTGCCGGAACGGGGCGGAGGCCCTTGACCAGATTTCGGCATGGGATTCCGGCCAGAATACCCCGACTGTGATTCTGCTGGATCTAAAACTACCCAAGGTCGGCGGCACCGAGGTGTTGCGACAATTGAAAGGGCATCCGCAATACAAATCTATTCCCGTGGTAGTTCTGACCACCTCTGCAGAAACCACCGACCTGAAAAAATGTTACGACCTCGGTGCCAATTCCTATATTGTTAAACCGTTTAATTTCGAAAAGTTCCAGGAGGTCGTCAAACAGATCGATCTGTACTGGCTGCGTACAAACAAACCCCCACAGTTTGAGACGGGAGCTATCACAGAATGAACCCCGACAAGAAATGGAATTTGTCACTCCAAATCGACAACGACATAACAGAATGATATTCTTATGATAAATGCACCGATTCCATGAATTGAATTTGAAAAGGTGGTTTTATGGAAAACAAGCCGGGCGATAAAGAACTGGAACAACGGGTCAAGGAACAAGAAAAACGACTGCAGACAATGAATCAGAAAATTGAAGATCGAGCCGGTGAACTCGCCGAAATCAATCGGAAGCTTCGGCTCGAAAGAAAGGCGCGCAAGGCGGCAGAGGAAGAACTGCGCCTCCAAAACCTAATTTTCGACAATATGGCAGAAGGCATTTACATGGTTCGAACCGATGATGGCGAGATTGTGTTTGCAAATCAAAGGTTTGAAAGCATGTTCGGTTACGCGTCAGGGGAATTGATCGGAAAGCATGTGAGTGTCGTCAATGCTCCTACGGAAAAGAGTCCGGAGGAAACCGCAGGGGAAATTATTGAGAGCCTCACTCAAAGGGGATTCTGGAGCGGTGATGTTTACAACATAAAAAAGGATGGAACGCTGTTTTGGAATCATGCGAATGTTTCCGAGTTTAATCATACTCGATTCGGTAAGGTCTGGATATCGGTGCATGAAAACATCACCCAATCAAAACTGGCCCAACAGGAACTGGAGAGGATCCGGGAGGCGCTTGAAAAGTCACACACCGGGCTTGAACGGCAAGTTGAAGAACGTACTGCCGAATTAGTCAAAACGAACAAGGAATTACTGAAAGAGATCAATGTTCGAAAGAAAGTGGAAGATGCCCGGAGGGAATCGGAAACCCGCTACCGAGCCCTTTTCGACCTTGCGGGAATAGGTCTCGGAGTCACCGCCCTGGATGGCCGGGTACTGGATGGAAATATTACCATCCAAAAGATGATAGGCTACACGCTGGAAGAATTGGAGCACATAAATATAGCTGAACTCTATCAAAGCCCTGAAGATAGGTCACAGGTCATCGAACAGTTCAACAGGAAGGGTTTTGTTGAAGACTTTGATACGCGGCTGATCCATAAAGACGGCGCCCTTGTTGATGTCAGTCTGTCATTGAACCCGATTCAGCTGGATGGGAAAGACGCTTTATTGGCCGTAATATCGGATATCACCGAGCGAAAGCGCATCAATGAACGTATGTCTCTTCTCTCAACCGTCGTCGAGCAGACCACTGAAGGTATTGCCGTGGCCGATATAAGTGGCAATTTGATCTATTCGAACAACACTTTTGCAAATATGCACGGGTATGAACCCGGGGAACTGATCGGGGAAAACCTCACCGTCTTACACTCTCCCGGACATCTTAAATCCGTTGAGGCCGCCAACCGGCAGCTCAAAGCAGAAGGCCGTTTTCAAGGGGAAATCTGGCACATGCGGCGTGACGGCACCGTTTTTCCGGCCCGAATGGCCAATTCGTTGCTTAAAGACGATTCCGGCAATCCCATCGGCTTGCTCGGCACAATGCATGACATCACTGAGATTAAGCGAGCTGAGGATGAGCTGCGTGAGAGCGAGGAAAGATTCGAGGCCTTTTTTATGTCATCCCCTGTCGGGCTTGTTATTCTCGATGAGGAGTTCCGATATGAAAAGATTAACGAGGTCCTGGCCAGGCAAAACAACCTTTCTGTGGAAGAACATATCGGAAGGAGTATTTACGACATCGTCGATGCGGATCTTGCCGATGCTATCATCTTATCCAACCGACCGGCATTGCAAAAAAACGAGCCCCTCTCTTATGAGGTCGAAGGTGAAGTCCCCGGGGAATCCGGCAAACGTTTTTGGTTGGTTACTGCTTTCCCCCTCCGCTGGAGAGCAAAGCAGGGTGTCGGCAATGTTGTGGTTGATACTACGGATTTAAAGCGCAGGGAGGAGGAGGTAAAAAAAAGGAACCGGGACCTGGAGACACTTTACGCCATCGAGCAGATTGTGAATCAAAAGTTTAATACCCAAGACATCCTCGACAGCGCCCTGGAAGAAATCATGAAGACCTTTCAGGCGGATTGCGGCAGGTTCTATTTGTTCGAAGAGGATACCGGAGACCTCATTGTCAAGTCGCATAAAGGCTTGTCGAACGCCTTCATAGAGGCTGCAGGAACGATCACAATGGATAAAAGGTCCGGTGCGGCGGTAAAAACCGCATCATCGACAATCGCTCAAGTCGACCATTACCCTTATTCCGATTTGACTGAAATTGTAGCGGCGGAAGGCATAAAGACCAGCCTCATTATTCCGCTGGTTTTAAAGGATAGGATTTACGGAACGATCAATATCGGAAATAAAACGGTAAAGCATTTTTCGGAAGAAGAAAAACGGTTGGCAGACACCATCGGCACAACGATCAGTATGTCCATAGAAAACATTCGGTTTTATGAAGACATCCAACAGACCGCCCAGAAACTGGAAGAGAGAGTAAAAGCACGAACCCATGAGCTTGAAACGGCAAAGGATGAGTTATCCGAATCGCTGAAAGAACTCGATGCGGCCGTGAAAAAAAGCGAATACAAGGCCGCCGAACTGGAGTCTTTCACCTATTCGGTTTCCCACGATCTTAAGGCGCCGCTAAGGGGCATGGACGGGTATTCAAGGCTTCTGGAGGAGGATCATGCCGACCGTTTGAACGATGAGGGGCGCAGCTTCCTGAAAACGATTCGCCGGTCCGCCGAACAGATGAACCGGCTTATTGATGATCTGCTTAGATTCTCCCGAATCGATCAGGGTGAAATCGATTGCCATGAGGTAGATGTGGCAGGAATGATAGAGAATATTTTAAAGGAAAAACAAGAGGATCTTGCCTGTTTTAAAATCGATGTAAACCCGGACCTTCAATCGGTGGTTGCCGAACCCGAAGGGCTTCTGCATGCCTTGAGCAATCTTTTGGAAAACGCTATTAAGTTTTCCCGAAATGAGCCGGCGCCCAAAATCATCATCAGTACCCATGCGACAAAAGAAGAATGGATTTTCCAGATAGAAGACAACGGCATCGGCTTCGACATGAAATACCACGACCGGATTTTCAAGATCTTCCAGCGGCTGGAAAGGTCGGAGGCGTTTCCCGGAACCGGTGTGGGGCTGGCCATCGTGAAAAAAGTGGCGGAAAGGATGGGCGGCCGGGTGTGGGCCGAATCGAAAAAAGGAAACGGCGCTACATTTTATTTGGCAATACCTATTCGGCCAAACAGCAAAGGGTGAAAAATGGCTAATCTATTTCGGTATCTGTTGACAATTGGTCTGGTCGTATTATTCCTTATCGGTTGTGAAAATAAACCCGCAAAACCGGACAAAGTGAAGATCGGCATTGTCAACATGGTTCAAGAACTCGAGGACATGGTAACAGGGTTTAAAAGCGGCTTGAAAAATCTGGGGTATGAAGAAAACAAAAACATTGTTTACTTTTACGACGGTCCCCTAAAAAGGGAGGAACTTCAAAAAGCCATCGGCAACCTGTCGGGGAAAAAGCCGGATCTGGTTTTTTCCCTTACGACGCCGGTAACCTTGAGGGTGCAGGAGGCTTTTGAGAAAATCAACACACCGATTATTGCCGCACCCATTGGAGATCCCGTGGGGTCCGGCTTTGCCAAAAGCCTGAGAGAACCGGGCGGAAATATATCCGGAATCCAGAGTACAGGCTCCGAGGAAAAGGGGCTTCAATGGTTATTAAAAGTTATACCCGGCCTAAAGCGCATTTGCGTCCCCATCATACCCGGTGATAAGGCGCTGGCTATCAGCAGCCCAAAGTTAAAAGCGGTGGCGTCCCGGTATGATATAGCGCTTTTATTCCTTCCCCTGAGGTCTCATAAGAATATTATAGAGGCACTGGATCGGATGCCCGAAGACGCCCAGGCCATATGGCAAATGCCGTCGCCGTTTTGGAATCCTTATTTTAATGAGTTCATACAGGCCCAGTTTAAACACGGGAAACCCTTGAGGACACACACAGATAAGTGGGTTGAGGCAGGCGCCCTGTTAGCATATGGTTCCAGAGGTTTTGCACTGGGAGAACAGGCGGGCCGGATGGCTCATAAAGTAATACAGGGGGTATCACCCGCCGAATTGCCCATCGAGCAGGCTGAATTTTTTTTGTCCATAAATCTGAAGACCGCTGAAAGAATCGGATTGCGCATCCCGGATAGCGTTATCAGACAGGCAGACACGGTTATTCGATGACGCCCAAAGTGTTTAACTCATTATGTACAGCATAACAAGGAGCCTGTGATCATGAAAAAAATGAGCGTCATCATTGCCGTTATCACCATTGTGGTTTCCGGCGCCGTCTGGATCGGTTTAGAGGGTTTCCGGAAGAAACCGAAACCGATTACCGTCGGAATTTTGAATGCGGCCTATGATCTGGAAACCATGGTAGCGAGTTTTAAGAACGCCATGACGGATTTGGGCTATACGGAAAATACGGATATTCATTATATTTACAACGGTTACGCCCGTGATATGGATGCCCTGGATGCCGCCATCGACATGATGACTGAGAAAAAGCCGGATCTGATTTTTACCCTTACGACACCCGTAACCATGAAAGCAAAAAAAGCCTTTGAAGGAAGCAAAGTCCCGATTGTTTTTGCCCTTGTCGTGGACCCCGTGGGCGCCGGTTTCGTGAGCAGTTTGAAAAGGCCCGGCGGAAACCTTACCGGTATACAAGCCGGCAGCTACGAGTTGAAGGGGCTCGAATGGCTTTTGAAGGTCATGCCGGATTTAAAACGCATATACGTACCCTTTAATCCCGATGACAGGGCCATGGTTGTAACCCTGAAGCTTCTAAAAAAAGCGGCATCCGATCGTCATGTTGAGCTTGTTGTCGCCACGGCGAGATCCGAAAAGGATTTATCCAATGCCATAAAAAAAATGCCTGAAGATGTTCAAGCCGTGTGGCAGCTGCCGTCGCCTTCGTATGACTCCGATTACGAAGCGGTTATCCTGTCGGTGATTGATCAAAAGAAACCCCTTATCTCCCACCTTCAAACGTGGGTCGAGAAGGGTGCACTGATATCTTCCGGCGCAAGCAACGAGGCCCTGGGAAAGCAGGCAGGCCGGCTTGTGGATAAAATTCTTCAAGGCGGGTCTACGGCTGTTATACCGGTGGAGCGCGTTGAATATTTTCTGCATATCAACCTTAAAACAGCCGAAGCGATCAGCGTAGAAATTCCGGACAGCGTAATAAAACAGTCCCATACGATCATCAGATAGAAAGGCCTGTGGAAAGCGAATGATAAAAAGCATAAAGAAAAAATTCCGATCCGCCTTCATCGGGATGGCAGTCGGACCTCTGATTTTGACCGGCATATTCATCGGCTGGATAAGCTTTAAGACACAATTAGAGCAGGAAAAGCACTATCAAAAGGAAGTGAGTGAATCCGCTTCATTCAGGATCGACTACTTTTTATCCGGTTCAGTAATGAACCAGATAAAGATAGGGATCTACTTTCAGGACCTGGAACATCTCAGCCGTTCACAACAAAAGGAGTATCTCTCCCATCTGTTAACGTATAAAGATCCACTTTACAAACATGCCTTTCACAGCGTCGCTTTATTCGATTTCCAGCAAGGTTTGCTTTCCTGTGAAGCCCTGTACGAGGATTGCTCTGTGGTAAATTTCAAAGACCGCTATGTCCCGGATGAGTTGATATCTCAAGTCCGTGACGGTAAGGAATACTACGGCCCTGCTTTATTTGATGAAATAACAAGCGAACCTTACTTAAGCGTTGCAGTTCCCCTTGTCAATATAAACAGCGGACAGGTATGGGGCGCTCTCATTGGCAACGTTCGACTCAAAGCAATCTGGGATATCATTGGAGAAATTCAATTTGGAAAGAGAAGCTCAGTTTATTTGGTTGGCCAGAAGGGCAAGGTGATCGCCCATGCCGATCCATCCGTGGTACTCAAAGGAACTCGATTTAAGACGCCGAAAAAAGACGGCCTGCATGTCGGGCTCTCGGGAGATCGAGTTGTCATGGCAACCCGTGCCATCATCCTGGGGAAACGGACATTCCACCTTGTATCCGAAAGGCCCCTAAATGAGGTTATCTCCCCTATCATTCAAATATTATGGATGATTGGCGGTGTCATTTTTATCGCCTTGGTGATGTCTTTATTATTTGGTTTCTTAGTTGAACGTCAGGTGGTGAAACCGATTGAGGTTTTGGGAAACAAAGCCCTTCAAATCGGTGCAGGAAGCTTTAATCAGCGCGTGGAAATGAACAGGAATGACGAGTTGGGTCAATTGGCCGAAGCTTTCAATTTAATGGGTGAACAGCTTAAAAGCAGCTTCGATAGGCTTAGCCTGGAGAACGTCGAGCGCAAGCGTGCGGAATCGAAAATGAGGGATAGTGAGGAAAATTTCCGGTTAATTTCGGAAACCTCTCTTGACACGATATACAGGTTGGATCGTGAGGGAAATATCGTTTTTATAAACGACGCCGGGGCTCAAATGTATGGTTATGCGCTGGAAGAGATAACAAATATGGCTTTCAGCGTTTTAATGTCAAAAAAGCAGTTGCCGGAAGGGCAGCGCATTGTGGAACAGGTCTTATCGGGCCAAAGCGTAAAAGGGGAACTGTATGTAAAACACAAAAAGGGCCATGAATTTCCCATAAGTTTTAGTATGGCGCCGATAATGAAGAAAGATAAATTAGTCGGTTTTGCAGGCGTTTCTCGTGATATCAGCCAAGAAAAACGAACAATTAGGGCATTGCGGGAATCAGAGGAGAAGTTTTCAACGATTTTTCGCTTAAGCCCGGTGGGAAAGGTTATCACGAGCCTTGCGGATGGGAAATGTATCGATGTGAACGAGAATTTCACGCACATTACCGGCTATGCCGCAGACGAGTCGAAGGGCCGCACCTCGATTGAACTCGGATTCTGGATTAACCCGCCGGATCGAGATAGAGCAACGCAGATACTGAAGAAACAGGGCATGTTTCACGAGTTGGAATTCAGGTTTCAAAACAGGAAGGGTGAAATACGCCTGGGTTCCTTCTCGTCGGCAGTTGTTAAGGTCAAAGGCGAGCCGTGCATTATCACCACATTGAATGACATCACGGAACAGGAACAGATGAAAGAAGAGTTGAAGCAACATCGCGAGTATCTCGAGGAGATGGTTCAGGAACGCACAAAAGAGCTTGTAGGCGCACAAGAGCAACTTACCCTGCTGGTGGATGAAATCAGGACGGCCAAGAAAGCACTCGAATACAAGGCCGCCGAACTGGAGTCTTTCACCTATTCGGTTTCCCACGATCTTAAGGCGCCGCTAAGGGGCATGGACGGATATTCAAGGCTTCTGGAGGAGGATCATGCCGACCGTTTGAACGATGAGGGGCGCAGCTTTCTGAAAACGATTCGCCGGTCCGCCGAACAGATGAACCGGCTTATTGACGATCTGCTTAGATTCTCTCGAATCGATCAGGGTGAAATCGATTGCCATGAGGTAGATGTGGCAGGAATGATAGAGAATTTTTTAAAGGAAAAGGAAGAGGATCTTGCCGGTTTTAAAATCGATGTAAACCCGGGCCTTCAATCGGTGGTTGCCGAACCCGAAGGGCTTCTGCATGCCTTGGGCAATCTTTTGGAAAACGCTGTTAAGTTTTCCCGAAATGAGCCGGCGCCCAAAATCATCATCAGTACCCATGCGACAAAAGAAGAATGGATTTTCCAGATAGAAGACAACGGCATCGGCTTCGACATGAAATACCACGACCGGATTTTCAAGATCTTCCAGCGGCTGGAAAGGTCGGAGGCGTTTCCCGGAACCGGTGTGGGGCTGGCCATCGTGAAAAAAGTGACGGAAAGAATAAACGGCCGGGTTTGGGCCGAATCGGAAAAAGGAAACGGCGCCACATTTTATCTGGCGTTACCGGTAAAAAAATAATGTCTGTTTCTTGACACTTTCAAGGGATACGCTGTTTGGATCCCCAATACAGAGGAGGTTTTTATGGATAAAAAACCATTTCACATTTTGCTTGTGGAGGACAACCCGGTGGATGTGGATTTAACACGACGTGCATTCAAGACCCGGAAGCTGATAAATACCGTTTCCGTGGCGCGGGATGGAGAAGAGGCGCTGGAGCAAATTCATGCATGGGAATCGGGTGAGACGCCGCCCGGCTTGATATTGCTGGACCTCAATCTTCCTAAGGTGGATGGGATCGATGTGCTGCGGCAACTCAAGTCGCATCCGAGGTTCAGGGTGATTCCCGTGGTCGTCTTGACGACCTCTGAGGATCATGCCGATCTAAAGCGGTGCTACGAGCTTGGGGCGAATTCGTATATTGTCAAGCCGGTGGATTTTAAAAAATTCCTGGACGTGGTCGCGCAGATCGATTTGTATTGGCTGTTAACCAATACTCCGCCACAGGCTGATTGAGTCGGCATGAAAACTGCATAATCTCCATAGATCGGATGAGGTTATATCAGGAGCGCAAAATGTACCGTGAAATATCGATCCTTTATGTCGAAGACGATCCTATGGATCAGGATCTCACTTTAAGGCAGTTGAGAAGGCAGGCGCCGCATTTGAAAGTCTCGGCGGCAAATTCAGAATCTGAGGCCACCGATATTCTGGCTGAAAAAACATTCGATATGATTCTCACCGATTATCTTCTGCCGGACGGAGACGGGATTTCATTGATAACATGGATCATAGACCATGGGCTTTCCTGTGTTCCCATTGTGATCACCGGCCAAGGTGACGAAAAGATTGCTGCGTCGGCCATAAAGGCAGGGGCAGAGGATTATATCGTTAAAAGGTCCGGGTACCTTGATCAACTCCCCTTAATTCTTGAGAAGGCTTACTTACGGTCTGAAAAAAGAAAAGCATTCTATAATAATATTGTAGATGTACTCTACTGTGGAAATAGTTTGTCTTCATTTAACGAGATTGAAAAATACGCCGAAAAACACGCATCGCATTTCCGGTTTCAATACGCATCCGATTACGGATCGAGCATAAATCGTCTGAAAAAGGATTCATTTCATGCCTGTATCGTTGAAACGATATTTTCCGACATGACCGGATTGGACCTTTTTAAGGAGATTTCACTCCATGATGCCGTAGTGCCCACGGTTTTGGTTGCGAACCGGACAGATGAGGAAATCGCCGCCCAATCCCTTAGATTGGGTATCAGTGCTTACATTGTTACAGAAGGTGATTATGTAAATCGATTGATCCATGCCCTTGAAAACGCTGTTTCAAAAGATCGCCTGGAAAAACGTGAAAAGAAATTTCGAGAAGAAATAGCGGTGCGGAAGAGCACGGAAGCTGTACTGGCTCAAACCAATGATCTCTTAAACGCCATCTCCAGGATTCAGTCCAAGTATATCTCACAGGTTGAATTTGTTGAGATATTCGACCTGTTATTAACCGATCTCCTTTCTCTTACCCGGAGCGAATATGGTTTCATCGGTGAGATCATCAATACTTCCGGCGGTCAGCCCTATCTAAAAACCCATGCCATAACCAACATTGCCTGGAATAAAGAAACGCAGGCATTCTATGAAAAAAATGTGCGGGAGGGTCTTGAATTTTTTAACCTCAAGACCCTTTTCGGCGCCGTTATATCCACCGGGAAAACGGTCATTTCAAATGATCCGACCCGGGATCCCCGGAGGGGGGGACTCCCTAAAGGACATCCCCCGCTAAAGGCATTCTTAGGTGTGCCGCTTTATACCGGTGACAAATTGATCGGTATGGTCGGCCTGGCGAACCGGCCCAATGGGTACGACAAGGGGGTGAAAGACTACTTGGAGCCTTATCTCAGTACCTGCAGGCAAATCATAGGGGCTTATGCGGTCGCTAAAGAGCGACAGAAGGATCAGGCAAGGCTTGAGCAAAGCGAGAAAAGACTTTCCGAGGCACAGCGGATTGCCCGAATGGGAAACTGGGAATGGAATATTGCAGACAATACGCTATACTGGTCCGACGAAATATACCGCATATTCGGTTTAGATTCCCGCCAATTCAAGGAAACCTATAAAGCGTTTCAGGAGCATGTCCATCCGGATGATCGCGCATTTGTTAAAAATTCTGTCAATGAAGCCCTTTACGAGAAAAAACCGTATCGTATCGATCATCGCATTGTGCGGCCCGATGGTACGGAACGTATTGTCCACGAACAGGCAAGGGTTTCTTTCGATGATAATGGTAAAGCGATTCGTATGATTGGAACGGTTTCGGATATTACCGACCGCAAGGAAAGAGAGAATGAAATACGGAATAAGGTACATGAGTTGACCGAGATCAATAGTTTAGCCAGGAAAGTGAACTCGGTCCTTTCCAAAGAACATGTGGTTTCCTATAGTTATGAGTGTATCTATTCAGCTTTAACCCCGGACCTTGTAGTTTTTTATTTGCTGGATGATGATCGGTTGATTTTGCATGGGAATCAAACCATAAACCCGGTAATGACACAAGGGATGCCCGAAATGAAACGCGTCGGGGAGTGCCTTTGCGGGACGGCCGTCGAAAAAAGGGAATCGATTTTTTCAATCGATATCCATAAAGATTCCCGCTGCACCCTGGATGAATGCAAGGAAGCCGGCATGCGCTCTTTTGGCGCCTTGCCACTAATTGCGGGAGGAGCAATCCTGGGGGTGTTAGGGATTGGTTCTTTAAGAAAAAGGGACTTTTCTCAACAAGCCGCCTTCCTGGAAACGCTTTCCAACCAGATCGCTCTCGGGATTCAGAACGCGTTACTCTATGAAAAAGTAGGACACCAGGTTAAGAAGTTAAAGCGACATGTAGTTGAAATCAAAAATGCAGAGGAGCACATTCGGGACAGCAAGAAAATGCTCCAATCGGTTTTTGACGGGGTCTCGGACCCTTTGATTTTACTGGATGAGGACATGACGGTAATGATGTTAAACAGCGCCGCATCAAAATATTATAAAACCGCATTCAAAGATGCTATTGGAAAACCGTGCCACCTGGCGTTCAAAGGAGCGGGAAATCAATGTGAGGGGTGTCAAGTCCTATCGGCAATTAAAGGAACCGAGCCTGTGAGTATTGAAAGAGAAGGCTTTATGGATTCCGAAAGGGTTGAACAGGTTGTCACTTATCCTCTGGAAGTAAAAAAGAACCCTCCCGGATCGGTCATTATGCGTATCACCGATATAACCGAATCAAAAGAGATGGAGCGGAAACTTATCCAGAGTGAAAAAATGGCGTCCCTTGGACTTTTGACAGCCGGTATCGCCCATGAGATCAACAATCCCAACAGTTTTATTACGTTCAATATTCCCATCATGAGGCGGTATGTGACGGAGCTGTTACCGGTCCTGAAAGCCCATGCATCCACTCACCCCGACTTTGCAATCGCCGGCATGTCTTATGACGAATTCCGGGACGATATACTCGAACTTATAGAAAATATTGAACACGGCTCCAGTCGGATCAACAAAACAGTCGCCAATCTCAGGTCCTTTGCCAGGAAAAAGGACAAGATTGAGCGGAGTTGGGTGGAAGTGAGGGATGTGATTGAGAGGGCGGTTTCCATTTGCCGTGGGGAGATACAAAAGACGGTTAAATCCATAAATATTGAAATTCCAAAAGATCTGCCCGAGATCTATGTTGATCCGGATACCCTGGAGCAGGTGCTGGTCAACCTTATCATCAATGCGGCTCATGCTTCGGATAAAGAGAAGTCCTGGATTAAAGTAAAGGCCGGAACCAATAATAAGGATTTGAACGGAGTCATTATCGAAACGATCGACAACGGATGCGGCATGGATGAGGAGATCCGAGAGAGGGTTTTTGATCCATTTTTTACCACAAAGCAGTCAGGATCGGGCACGGGTCTGGGCCTGTCTTTGTGCGAAAATATGATAAATGAGATGGGCGGCAGTATTGAAGTGGAGAGTGAGCCGGAGGCCGGCTCCACTTTCAGGATCCGTCTCTATGATTCTTCCAAAGAAAGATGATAAGCGATTTTCGATATAAACTTTTTGATCAGGAGAATTTATGACCGACCGCATACTGGTAGTTGATGATGAGCGAGCATTTCTCAGTAGTGTCAAAAGAGGTCTGAAGATCAACGGATTCAGAAACGTGGAAGTGGAGTCCTATCCTGAAAGAGCGGTAGGTTTGTTCAGAACGGGAGAAGTTTTTGATATTGCGCTGATAGATATTACAATGCCTGTAATGAACGGTGTGCAACTGCTTCAATTCATTCGTGACACCAGCCCAGAGACGGAATGCATCATGGTGACCGCGATAAACGACGCCAAAACCGCCATGGATTGTATGAAAAGGGGCGCCTATGATTACCTGGTCAAACCGATATCCAGTGACGATTTAATCGCGGCGGTCAATCGTGCATTGGAGCGGAAACGGCTGCTGGAGGTCGTGGATCTTGCCAAAGAAAGGACTCGATCCACATTGACAAACCCTAAAGCCTTCGAATCTATTGTTACCAAATCCCCCAAAGTGCTCAAGCTTTTGAAAGAAGCGGAGCTTCACGCAGCAAGCAAGGTTCCGGTATTGATTACAGGAGAAAGCGGAACGGGCAAAGAGCTGCTTGCCAGGGCGATTCATAAGGTCAGTCTCAGAGCAAAAGGCCCCTTTTTACCGGTCAATATGCTTTCTCTTTCCGAAAGTTTGTTTGATGCAGAATTTTTCGGCCACACCAGAGGCGCATTTACCGGCGCGGAGAAGGAAAGGATCGGATACCTGGAGCACACCAATGGCGGGACTCTTTTCTTGGACGAAATCGGCAATCTGCCGATGAATCTCCAGGGCAAATTGCTCCGGGTGTTGCAGGAAGGTGAATACATCAAGATCGGAACCAACGAGCCCCGAATATCTGATGTTCGCTATATAGCAGCAACCAATGCCGTACTGAGCCAATCGGTAGCCGAAGAGAAGTTCCGTAAGGATTTATATTATCGCCTCAGGGGCGCTTGGATCCAAATCCCGGCACTGAGAGAAAGAAAGGAAGATATCCCTCTATTGGCAAACAGATTTTTAGAAGAATTTTGTGAAGAGTCCGAAACACGCGGTATCGAGGAAGAGGCGCTGACCATGCTTGTCGAATATGATTATCCGGGAAACATCCGGGAACTGAAATCTATTATTCAAACGGCGGTAAACGTGTCTCGGGGCCTCCCAATATCCCCCAGGGTTCTGCCGGACTTCATACAGCGGCGAAAAAAAATGGCGGTTGAGGTGCAGGGCCGGTATACTTCCTACGCCACCCTTGCAGAGCTTGAAAAGACTCATGTTTTAAAGACATACAAAGAGACGGGTAAGAACAAGACCAGAACGGCGAAGGTCTTGGGCGTTTCCTTGAATACGTTGCGCAAGAAATTAAGAGCCTACGAACAAGGTCAACAAAAGAAAGGTAACCCTGAACGGTGAACTCTGAACCTGTGAACACCTACGATATCCCTTACCAGGAACTTACCGGTCAAAAACTGCATACGCGTTACATCCTACTGATAATACGATATTTATTTTATTAACCGTTCAGAAATTGCACCGTGGTTGGCGCCACTCTTTTTTAAGCCACTACCTCACCATGAGACCACACTATCCAACCTGTTGAATTTTCGCATCTTTTCACAAAAAAAGCACCGAAATAGAGTATGGCAACCGAATTGCAGTATAGCCTGGCTATGGAGCCTTTAAAATATTCATCAGGCCGAAGGACATCTGGCTGCTGCTATGAAATGGGTGCAAAAGGTTTGATAGTAAATCTCAAATTTGATGAAAATTAGCGGATTTTGTTTGGGATAAGAGCCTTTTTTGGTTTTGGATAAAGGAAATTTGCAATGGAAGGTAAGACATTAGAACCATTAAAAACAAATCGATGGTCTACGGTAAAAGGCTTCCTGAGTGTTTTTTTGCCTTATACAGCACTGCTCGTCGGTATATCGATAATAATCCATTACACACAAGTCAGGAGTGAAAGGATTGTAATTGAGAGTCGTGAGAAAGACACTGTGGCCTTGGCAAGGAAAGTAATTGATAATGAATTCGTTTCAGTAGTTTCGGATTTGGTTATTCTATCGAAGAACAGACAGCTGCAAAAATTTCTTCAAACCCGGGAACAGGCCTCCCTGGAAGCATTAGCTGAAGAGTTCCTTTTGTATTGTAAGAACAAGGGGCTTTATGACCAGGTACGTTTTCTGGATGAGACAGGAATGGAAATCGTAAGGATTAACTTCAACAACGGTAAGCCCAATATTGTGCCCAAAGATCAGCTACAAAATAAGAGTCGGCGTTATTATTTTAGAGACGTATTTCAGATGGAGCACAGTGAAGTATTTGTGTCGCCATTTGATCTAAATATTGAAAGAGGAGAGATAGAAATTCCGTTGAAACCAATGCTTCGTTTTGGAACCCCAGTGTTCGATATTAATGGACAAAAACGAGGGATCGTTCTTCTCAACTATCTGGGTGCAAAATTGATAAATGACTTTGAAGAGGCTGTTGCTGTTGGGTCAAGTCAATTCGCGTTGCTCAATTCAGACGGTTTCTGGCTCAAGGGACCGAGGTCCGAGGACGAATGGGGATTTATGTATGAAGATGGGAGCAGCCGTAAATTTGTAAAGACTTTCCCTGAGGCATGGCAAAGAATCCAAAAAGCGGAATACGGGCAATTTGAAAGTGTGGAAGGAATGTTTACGTTTACAACTATTTACCCTCTTGCTATGGCCCAAAAATCAAGTACCGGTTCTGGTAGGGCGTTTAATCCAAGTGACGTCCGGATAACAGGCAAAGATTATTACTGGAAGGTTGTATCTCATGTATCGTCGGATCTCCTAAACGCCGAATCACGAGTAATTGGGGGAAGATTAGCTATCTTTGCATTGTTTGCGATTGTGGTAATGACGATCATATCATGGTTTCTGAGTCGTGCAAATATAAATCGCAAGCAGGTAGAGGAGTCATTTAAGCGGAGCGAAGAAAGATATCGAAGTATTTTTGAGAGCATCCAGGATGTTTATGCTGAAGTGAGTGTCGAGGATGGAACCATCCTTGAAATAAGTCCTTCTATCGAGCGAGTTTCAGGATATAGTCGAGAAGAGATGCTTGGCAAGTCCATGGCGACCTTCTATGCCAATCTCGCGACTCGACAAGGTCTTCTTGCAGCACTTAAAGAAAGGGGAAGCGTCAATGACTATGAAGTTGAATTAATCAATAAACAGGGATTAGAAGTCCCTTGCTCGTTTTCAGTTAAAATAGTAACCGATCCGGCCGGAAAACCGGACAAAATTGTCGGTACCGTGCGCGACATCAGCGGCCGCAAGCGAGCTGAGGAATCGTTGCGAAAAGCCCACGATGAACTGGAACAGCGTGTCAAGGAACGCACTATCGAGCTGGTGAAAGAAGTGGAGCAGCGAAAAAAGGCCCAAGAACAAATCGAAAAGAGCAAGATGATGCTTCAATCCATTTTTGATGGAATTTCAGAACCCCTGATCATGGTGGATAATGAAATGAGATTGATGATGCTGAATACGGCTGCCATGAAATACTACAAAATTTCTAATTTCCATGAAAGCCTCGGCTCCTCTTGCAAGGAAACAATCGGTAAGGGCTCGAGCACTTGTCAGGGATGTAAAATTGTTGATGCAACCTTAAAAGGTCAATATGAAATGTTTGAACGGCAGAGCTACATATACAAAGACATTATGGAGCAAATCACCGTATATCCAATAAACGATGGAGAGAATGATGGGAGATCGGCAATCATCCGGGTCCGTGACATTACAGATCAAAAGATGATTGAGCGGCAGCTTATTCATAATGAAAAACTGGCTGCTCTTGGTCTATTAGTAGCCGGTATAGCTCATGAGATCAACAATCCCAATAATTTTATAACATTCAACATTCCAATTCTGAATCGTTACGTAATGCAAATGTTACCAGTCATTGAAGCCCATGTCGCAGATCATCCCGATTTTAAAATTTCCGCCATGCCCTATGACGAGTTCCGGGAAGATATCTTTGAACTTTTGGAAAATATCGAACATGGTTCCATGCGCATCAATAAAGCGGTCTCAAATCTCAGGAAATTTTCCAGAGTAAGAGATAAAATCAAGCCGACTTGGGTGGACGTGGTGGATGTGGTTGAAAAGGCGGTTTCCATTTGCCATGGAAAAATCATAAAATCGGTCAAATCCTTCAAAACAGACATCCCGAAAGATCTGCCAAGGATTCATACCGATCCCGACTCGCTGGAGCAGGTTGTAGTAAATCTCCTCATCAATGCGGCTCAGGCGGCAAATAAAGACGAATCGTGGATAAAACTGGCCGTGAGCGCAGACAATTCAGCTCCGGGTGAAGTCACCCTTGAGGTGGCCGACAACGGATGCGGTATAGATGAGGAGATTCAAAAACGGATTTTCAATCCGTTTTTTACCACTAAAACATCAGGGGAAGGGACCGGTCTGGGCTTGTATCTGTGCCAAAATTTGCTTGAAGCAATGGGAGGACGTATTGAGGTTGTGAGTAAGCCGGATATCGGCACTTCTTTCAAAGTTTGTCTGAATAGGATAAAAAAACAATGTGTAGAATAACCGTTAACCTCTGCCCACCTACGATATCCCTTATCGAAAATTCACCGTTCAAAAACTGCATGCACATTATAACCACCTTACAATACAACATTTATTTTATTGACCGTTCAAAAACTGCACAGTAGTTGGCTCCACTCTTTTTTTAAACCACTGCCCCACCACGAGATCAACCCCATTCAACCCATTGAATTTGCACATCTTTAGACAAAAATAATCTGTGAAGTAAATTTTGGCAGAAAACTTGCTATATAGCCCGGCGGTAGAGCTTTTGAAATAGATCAGAACATCTTGGAAGAATCCAAGGATATGAAAAAGACAGAGGGAGTCTTTAATGGGCCGGTACTTAAAACATCAAGAGGTCACAGCCGCACAGATTGAGCTATCAAATCATATAGGAGGTTAAACACTGAGTATCCGTAAAAAGACACTGTTGGTTGTCGGAATCACTTTCCTGGTGCTGCTGGTGACCTTGATTTTTTCTGCTGAGGTTATGGTACTCAAGGGTTTTTCTGATCTTGAAGCCAAAGATGTACAGGTTAACGTTAAGCGGGCCGGAAATGAAATATCGAACACCTTATTAAAGTTGGAATCCACTGTCGGAGACTGGTCTCCCTGGGACGAAACATACGCCTTTGTGCAAGATGGCAATGAGGCCTATATCGAAAACAATCTACTTGACGGTACGTTGGTAAACTTAAAAATCAACTTCATGCTGTTTATTAACAATGCCGGGAAGGTCGTTTACGGCAAATTCGTTGATTTGGCAAAAAAAAAGGCAGCTAGCGCCCCGCCGGAATTGATCGAGAAGGTCCTTGCCAATCGTAAACTCATAAAACATAAAAACACGGATAGCCACGTAAGTGGGGTCGCTATGATTTCAACAGGTCCCGTATTTGTCGCCTCAAAACCTGTTCTCAAAAGCGACTACAGTGGACCAATTATGGGCGCTTTGGTGATTGGAAAGTACCTGAATGACACGGAATTAAAACACATCAGCGAAGTAACTCACCTAGCGTTGAGCATAAGCACATATGAGAGTGAAAAAATGCCTGCTGATTTTAAGGCTGTAAAAACCACACTTTCGAAAGAAAAGCCTTCTGTTATCACTGTGCTGGATGATAAAACGATCGCCGGTTATATGTTCCAAAATGGCGTTTCCGGGAACCCCGCTTTCATGTTGAAAGTGACAATGTCTCGTGACATTTACCATCAGGGGCAAAGCACTCTCCTCTATTATATTTTTTCGGTTATACTTATTGGAATCGTATTTACTGCTTTGATGATGTTTTTTTTAACAAAGACTGTCTTATCCCCTTTAGGCTGGCTCAGCAGTAAAGCCGGCAAGATCGGGCAAAGCGGGGATCTTTCATACCGGATGTCGATGTCACGAAACGATGAAATCGGCACGCTTGCAAGTGAGTTTGATAAGATGCTTGCAAAGCTGGCTGAAGAACGTAAAAAGTTGACAGAGCAGACTTATATGGAGGGAATGGCTGAAATGGCCTCCGGTGTATTGCATAATGTACGTAATTCACTGACCCCTCTGGTCGGTGACTTGCAACTACTACGGGACAAGTTTGTAAAAACACCGGTAAAGGAAGTGAAAGCAGCGCAGACAGAACTGGACGAAGGAATTACCTCAGAAGAGCGGCGCAATGACTTGATCCGATTCTCGCTTCTTGCAAATAAATCTCTCACCTCTCTGATCCATGATTCAAACCTAAAGCTGGGTGGTGCCATGGAGCGGATCGGACATATTGAGGAAATCCTGGACGATCACCAGAAATGGACATGCCAGGATAATGGTTATGAGTTAATTGACTTAAACGAATTGGCGCAGGACTCGAAAAAGTCAATCGAGAAAGTGTGCAAGGGGTTCATTTCAATTGATGTCGATCCGAGTCTGTCCGAGGTTGGTCTAGTAACCGCCAACCGCATATCCGTGAAACAGGTTTTTCACAACCTTATTGTCAATGCGGTAGAATCCGTCCAGCGCATGGACGAAAAACACGGAAAGATTCTAATCCACGCAACAAAAGAAAATAAGGATGGAAATGATGTAAAACATATTCAATTTAAGGATAATGGTGAAGGTATCGAGCCCGAACTACTGAAGCAGGTTTTTGCACGGGGATATTCCACCAAACAAAAAGCAGGGTCCGGTATCGGTCTGCATTGGTGCGCTAATGTCGTCACTGCCTGTAACGGCAAACTCTATGCAGAAAGCGAAGGCCGCGGCAAGGGAGCTTGTTTTCACCTGGAATTGCCCGATAAAACGTCAAAAAGATAGAAAGGGCCAAATAGAATGGAGAGCCAGCAAACCGATAAACTGCGTATACTTGTAGCTGATGATGATCCGGACGTTTTAGATCTGTACAACCGAGTGCTCACAAAGGGCCAAGAAGACGATCCTGAAGTTTCGTCTGAAATGGGCAACCTCCTGGGCAAACTCTTTAAAGAGCATGAAAGAGGCGTCCCACAGCCATCCTTTGAATTGATCCTCTGCAGTCAGGGTAGCGAAGCCGTCTACGTGGTAGCCGACTCCCTTAAGAGAAAAGAGCCTTTTTCAGTTGCATTTTTGGATGTCCGGATGCCACCGGGGCCTGATGGCGTATGGGCGGCAGAACAAATCAGGGTCTTGGATCCGGATATCGAACTGGTAATCGTGACCGCTTATTCTGATTTTGGCCCTGAAGGTATCAGCCGTCGGGTTGGGCCTCCGCATAAACTGCTCTACGTGCAAAAACCGTTTCATCCCCATGAAATCAGTCACTTTGCTAAAGCCTTGAGTTCGAAATGGATAGCCGGGCACGAACTTCGCAAAATCCAGTCATCCCTGGAGGAAACGGTTGCGGAGCGAACGGCTCAACTAGAGAAAGCAAATCAAGCAAAAAGTGAATTTCTGGCCAATATGAGCCATGAAATCCGAACACCATTGAACGGGGTGCTCGGGATGACAGACCTTCTCTTAGAAACGAGATTAACCGGCCAACAACGAAATTGGGCTGAAAAGGCCAGAAACTCGAGCACATTGCTCAAGAGCATTATCGACGACATTCTCGATTTTTCCAATATCAATTCGGGTAAACTTACCTTTGAACAGATCGATTTCGATCTTCAAAAGACCTGTGAAGAAGCTGTTGATTTGGTCGCAATGAATGCTTTCGCCAAGAAACTCGAGTTTACCTTCCTGATTGAGCAGGACGTTCCTATGGATCTGCGGGGGGATCCCATTCGATTGAAGCAGATTATTACCAATCTTATTGGCAATTCCATTACATTCACCGAGAAGGGAGAAGTGGCGTTTCACATCAGCAGTGATGCAGAATCCGCTGAGAGCGTAATTCTCCGGTTTGAAATTAAGGATACCGGAATCGGGATTCCAGAAGGAGTTCAGGAACGCATTTTCGATTCGTTTACCCAGGCGAATTATTCTACCAGCCGAAATTTTGGAGGAATCGGTTTAGGCCTTACAATCTCGAAACAGTTTGTGGAAATGATGGGAGGAAAAATCAACTTAATAAGCGACCCCGAATGTGGTGCCACTTTTTGGTTTACCATCGAATTTGAGAAACAATCCGTACAGAAGGAATCGCTCTGTAAAACAGATCCGGCGTACCGGACTATCAGGCTGATGATTATCGATGATATGGATTCTCACAGTCGGATATTAAAATATTATCTCAAGGCTTGGGGGGTCGGCCACGATGTATTGGAAAATGAATCGCTAGCCATTGAAAGGCTTAGGCGCGCTATCTCAGAAAGCAACCCCTACAACGTGGTAATCGTAGATCATCACCTTTTAGAGACAAATGGTCTCATATTGTCCCAAAAAATAAAGAACACACCCGAATTTCAACATCCGGGTATCGTTCTCATGTCATCCGAAAGCCTTCCTGATATAAACGATATAGACATATCAGCCTATCTTGAAAAACCCGTCACTCCATCAAGGTTGCATAACTGTTTGCTCTCCGCAATGGAAGGTCAAGGCAAATCAAAAATGTCCCCTCAACCAAAGCGCAAAAAAACGTTTGATCAGTTCCGGGGAGAAATTCTTCTGGCCGAAGACAACCGTACGAATCAGGAAGTCGCCCGTAATGTACTGGAAATGTTTGGATGTTCAGTGGATATCGCTGAAAACGGGCAGGAAGCCGTAGATGCCGTTTTTAAAAAGCAATATGACCTGATTCTTATGGACTGCCAGATGCCCATCATGGACGGTTATGATGCCACAAGAAACATCAGGCTTTTACAGGCGGCCGAATCAAAAAATGTTAACCCTTTCACCCCAATAGTCGCATTAACAGCCTATGATATCGAAGGGAGCCGGGAACGCTGCATTGCTGCAGGAATGGACGATTATCTGAGCAAACCCTATAGCATTGATCAGCTCAGACAGGTACTGGAAAAAAGGTTGGAACTCAAAAAACCAACCAAACATTAACTGCTCAAGAATTGCATGGGCGTTGCATCTTACTGATAATACAAAATCTATTTAATTTACGGTTCAAAAACTGCACGGTGAACGGCCCCAGCCCTTTTTTCATGCAGTTGCCCGCCATAAGCCCTGCCCTATCCAACCTGCTGAATTTACACATCTTCACAATAATTAAAACAGCGAATCGATGGGTGGCAAACGTTTTGCAATATAGTCCGGTGGCATTATGGAAAAAATGATCCGAAGAAAAAAGTGAGAATATATCAAGATATTTAGGGGGGGATGCACGATGAACGTAATGATTGTTGATGATGAGAGAGTCCAGCTTCGAAGCCTTAAAAGGGGACTCAAAAGCGTCGGCTATGATGTGGTAGAAGCAATAAACGCCAAAGAAGCACTTAGTTGTCTGGATGAGCATATTGCTCCGGTTGACATAGTGATAACCGATTATGCCATGCCGGGGATGAATGGAATAGAGTTACTTAAAGAGATTCGAATAAGAGAAAGCACGATACCGGTGATCATGATGACCGCTTATGGAGAAAAGGATCTTGTCATTGAAGCGTTGCGTAATAAGTGTGACAGTTTTTTAGAAAAACCTTTTGTTCTCGAGGATCTGATTCAAGAGATTAATAGAGCCGGATTCAACAGACTAAAAAATACCAAGTCTGATCAAATTACAAAACTGATTCCCAGATTCGTTCATCAGTTAAATAATCCGCTTATGGCCATATTAGGTAGTGCTGAACTAAGTTTGATCCAAAAGGAGGATCCGGAGCGGTTGGAGGCCGGTATCAGGACGATTATAGAAAGCGTTAATAAAATGCAAGAGATCAACAGACAGATCCTTAAACTTGGCTTGGAAGAAAAAAACAGTTTTGAAACGGTGGACGTTACGGCGGTTCTTAAAAATTCGCTAAACATGTTTAAAGAGCTGATCACCTTTAAAGAAATTACTTTAGAGAAAAAGGTAGAGGGCAGTCTTTATGTTATGGGAAATAAATTTCAGATAGAGCAGTTGTTAAAAAATCTTATCCTTAACGCCATTGATGCCATGGACAACATAGCTGAAAAACGGCTTAAGATTGATATTGAAAAATGCGAAACTTCCGAATCTGTTTGTGTAAAAATCGAAGATACGGGATGCGGAATTCCAAAAGCGTCAAGGGAGAAAATTTTTTCTCCCTACTATACGAGGAAAAAAAACGGCACCGGTTTGGGGTTGGCCATTGCAAAAGACATTGTAGAACAGCATAAGGGCAAACTGAAAATTGAGTCAGAAGTTGAAAAGGGTACTATATTTATCGTAACCCTGCCTGAATACTAGTCGGGATGGTTTTTCAAAGCAGATTATCAAACAGGGATAACGATAGATCAGGAGTTTAAATTGATGGGGTATTTCTTTGAATAACTTTAATCGAAAAAGGGAGATCATGGAAAATAACGACCCCATTTCTGAGCATATTTTTCAAGATGAAAACCTCACAGATATTGAAGTGGCCCTAAAATATGCTCAAGTTTTTGATTCACTTTTTAAATTCTTTGGAGAGACCACACTGGAGGATGTAAGAAAACTTTATATAAGACAGGCCAAGGCGGCACTAAGAAGTATGAAAAATCCTTATGCCAAAAATTATTTAATGCATAAAATAGATGAGCTGAACTCATGAAATCTATACCGGGAGAGTTGTTATCTGTAGATGTGAAATCAATGAGAGACCAGCCGCCATTGCAGGATCCTGCGAAGAATAATCGGTGAACACAAAAATGAGACTACAGGGAACGTACCCCAAGCATATCACGGCTGCAACAGATAACAGGAGCTATTAAGAAATGCCATCTGTGAACCATAAGCGTTTTCCGATGATTTCGTTTGTAATAATCTTCAGTATGAACGTGATTTTCTGCTTTATCCTATTTCCGGCAAAAGCAAAATTTGACATTTCAGATATAGTTTTTGAAGGAATATACTTCATCGTGGCCTTCATTACCTTGTTCATCATTAAGAGATTAGAGATCGCAACACTTACCATTGGCTGGGCATTATTTGCATTCGGTCTTTTGACTGATCTTATGGACGAGTTTATGTCACTGCCCGATTTTATAAATACACAACTTGAAGGCATACTGACCGCATCAGGCCTGGGAATAATTGCAATAGGTATCTTTGCCTCTGTTCAAAAACTTAAACCAAAAATCAACTCTCTGTTTCAGGCTGAAAAAGCGGTTTTAAGACGTGGGAAAATCTTATCGGCCCTAACTTGCGCCAGTGAGCAATTTTTTGAAGCATCTGACTGGCGATTTCCCATGGATGAACTATTTGCCCAACTCCTGCAGATAATGAATGTCAGCCGAGTCTGTCTTTTTAAAAACGAAAGAGGAAAAGATGGGACGTTGTTGACAAGTCTGCACGACACTCTGAATCATACCCAATTTCTTAGATTGGAGTCGGGGTCCTTCTAATGACAAAAAACAAATTAGTGAAGAATTGGAGATTAGGTTTAAGGTATTGGAGCAGGAGACTGTAATGCTTCAGGAAATAGAGGAGGCGCTAAGAGAGAGTGATGAGCGCTACAAAATTCTCGTCGATGGTGGGCTCTTTGGTGTTATTATTCATGACGATGGCCCCTTTTTCATAACTGAAAAGGCTTCGGAAATGTGGGGTTATGACTCACCTGAAGAAATGGCAGAAGCCATGCAGGGTGATATTAGGAATATTTTTGCACCTGAGTACCGTGAAAACATGAAGGAAAAGAGAGCGTTAAGGTATCAAACCAAAGAGACTTCTACCGTTGAGATGGAAGGCTTAAGGAAGGATGGAATTCGCTTTCCTATCATGGTCAGTATTAGTGTTGTGCCTTGGAAAGAAGCACCACGAAAAATGGCAATTCAGTGCTCCTATTTGGATTTAACTGAGATAAATATTGAGCGCAAGAAATCAGAGGAGGCGCGACGAAAAGCCCACGAAAAGCTGGAACAACGGGTGCAGGAACGCACCCTTGAATTGAGAACCATCAACCGGCAGCTAAAGCATGAAATTGAAAAACGTAAGCTGGTTGAACGTGAGCTTAGAAAGAGTGAAAGACGTTATCGAATGCTTTTCGAAAAGGCTGGAGATGCAATTTTTATTATTGAAGCTGAAGGTGAAGCAGCAGGCAAAATAATAGATGTCAATCAAACAGCAGTAGATATGTACGGGCATTTTGCCTGTGATCTCATCAATCAGAGCCTGAACGGTTTTGATGTGAAAAATTCCGCAGAGGAAGCATCGGGTGGTATGGACCGGATTTTGAAAGGAGGGTGGATTACCGAAGAGATTGAACATCGCAAAAAAGATGGCACGATATTTCCGGTTGAGATCCGATCGGGTCTGCTGGAAATAGAAAATCATAAGCTTTGTCATGTTTTTGTAAGAGATATAACCGAATCAAAGGAGGTGGAGCGGAGACTTATCCAGAATGAAAAAATGGCGACCCTCGGACTCTTGACCGCCGGTATCGCCCATGAGATCAACAATCCCAACAGTTTTATTACGTTCAACATACCCATTCTGAGGCGGTATGTGACCGAGATGCTGCCGGCCCTTAAAACCCATACCTCAACGCACCCCGATTTTAAGATCGCCGGCATGTATTTTGACGCATTCCGGGAAGATATACTCGAACTGGTCGAAAATATTGAACACGGCTCCAGTCGGATCAACAAAACAGTCGCTAATCTCAGGCCCTTTGCCAGGAGAAAGGACAAGATAGAGCGGAGTTGGGTGGAAGTGAGGGATGTGATTGAAAAGGCGGTTTCCATTTGTCATGGGGAGATTCAAAAAAGGGTTAAATTCATAAATATGGAAATTCCAAAAGATCTGCCTAAGATTTATGTAGATCCGGATATCCTGGAGCAGGTGCTGGTCAATCTTTTGATCAACGCGGCTCAGGCGTCGGATAAAGCGGAATCCTGGATTCAAGTGAAGGTCGGAACCGATAATAAGGATTTGAATGGAGCCATTATCGAGGTGATCGACAACGGATGCGGCATGGATGAGGAGATCCGAGAGAGGGTTTTTGATCCTTTTTTTACCACAAAACCGTCAGAGTCGGGCACGGGTCTGGGCCTGTCTCTGTGCCAGAATATGATAGATGCCATTGGCGGCAGCATTGAAGTGGAGAGTGAACCGGAGGCCGGCTCCACTTTCAGGATTCGTCTCAAGGATTCATCTAACGCCGGAGAAGATGGCTATGAAAATACCGGTTGAAGATGATGAAAAAGTTCAGACCTGCGCTGCGTAGCGGGCTGCGGACGGAGAGGAACAGGTTATGTTTGATAAATTGTCATTACTTTATGTCGAGGACACTCCCGGAGATCTGGATCTTACGATCCGGCACTTTAGAAAAAATGCGCCCTATTTCACAGTCAATCCGGCGGGAAATCTGAATGAGGCAAAAAAGCTGCTGAAAAATCGAGGGTTCGATATCGTTCTTATCGACTATAAGCTGCCTGACGGCGACGGGATCTCACTGCTTCAATGGATGCAAGGGAATGGAATTTCAATCCCTACCGTCATGATAACCGGTTACGGAGATACAAAAACCGCGGTGCATGCCTTGAGAGCCGGCGTCGACGATTATCTGCCCAAGCGACCCGGTTACCTGGATGCGCTTCCGGCTCTGCTTGATAAGGCTGCATCGCGTTTCAGCGGAAAAATGAGCATTTGTGACCATCCCTTTGCCGTGCTGTATGGAGAAACGTGCAAAAGCCGGTACCGTGAGGTAAACAACTACTTCACGGATCACGCTCCGCATATCACCTTAAGGACCTTCCCTTTATGGAAGAATCCTATTGCCTTGCCGGAAAATAAGAATTTTGACGCCATCGTCATGGAATATCAGTCGCCCGCGATGCGCGGACTCGAGACATTTAAAGGGCTCACGACAGAATATCCAAATTTGCCTGTGGTTATTTTGGCCCGCATGATGGATGAAGACATGGTCGCCCGGTTTTTCAAACTGGGCGCTTCGGATCTGATTTTAAAGGAGCCGGGGTATCTTGCACGATTACGCAATGCTCTTGAGCGTGTCGTTGACCACTCCAGACTGCGGAAAAACGAGAAGAGACTTGTCTCGGAAATTAAAGAACGAAAGCTCAAGGAAAAGGAGTTAAAGGACGGCCGTTCGCGCTACAAACGATTGGTGGAAGGAACCCCCGGAATCCTTTATTCATTCTCAGATAAACGCGGCGGCATTTTCTACTCTCCCCGTGTGGAACCCATACTCGGATATACCCCGTCACAGCTTTATGAGAATCCTTCTATCTGGCATGACGCGATCCATCCGGACGATGTCGGCACGGTTGATCGGGCTTCCGGGGCAGCCAAAGCGGGAAAAGATTTTGCCGTCGATTATCGCATCCGGGATGCTTTTGGAAGCTGGCATTGGTTTCATGACCGTTCAATCGGGATTCTCGCAGGGGAGGACGAAACTATTGTCGAAGGGCTTGCCGTTGACTTTACCGAAAAGAAAAAAGAAAAAGACGAACGGGCGGAATTGGAGAGACAGCTTCGACAGACGCAGAAGATGGAGGCCATCGGCGTTCTGGCCGGCGGCATTGCCCATGATTTTAACAATATCCTCGGGGCGATTATCGGGTTCGGTGAGCTGGCCCAAATGTCCAATCCTCTCAAAGATCATAAAATTGATTCTTACTTAAAAGAGGTTCTGAACGGAGCGCATCGAGCCAAGAATCTGGTTTATCAAATCCTGGCTTTCAGTCGTCGCAAGGAGCTGGAAAAGGTGCCGATTCAACTTGCCCCCATCTTAAGGGAATCCCTTAAGCTTATGAGGGCGACCCTCCCATCAACTGTTTGCATCCGTCAACATATTTCAAAGTTCGAGGGCCTTGTTTTTGGCGATCCCGGACAGATGCATCAGATAATAATGAACCTTTGCACCAACGCGGCATATGCCATGCGGCGGGAGGGGGGAGAACTGGCGGTGAGCCTGGATGAACCCGGCGAAAATGAAGTGCCGTCCGATTTATCCGCAGGCGCATATATCCGGCTTTCCGTAAAAGATACCGGATGCGGGATTCCTCCTGACTTGAGCGCACGTATCTTCGAACCGTATTTTACAACCAAAGAAAATGGTGACGGCACGGGAATGGGGCTTTCCGTGGTGCACGGCATTGTTAAAAGCCACAGGGGCGCTATTGACGTGGAGAGTGAACCGGGAAACGGTTCCGTATTCCATGTGTATCTTCCCATCGACAAGGGCGAGCCGGTGGATCAGAGAGACAGACCGGCCTTGTCGATGTTAAAGGGAAGTGGGCGTATCCTGTTTGTGGACGATGAGCGGCCGTTGGTTGAATTCGGTAAAACCTGTTTGGAAGAGCTGGGCTATGAGGTGTTTCCGGAAACGGACAGCTCGGAAGCGCTGGATATTTTTCGGGACCAGCCGGATAAAATCGATCTTGTGATCAGCGACCTGACCATGCCCGTGATGACGGGCATTGAGCTGGCGAAAAATATTTTTCGTATCCGCCCCGATCTACCGATTATACTCTGCACCGGGTTTTCCGAGACGATTACCGATGAAGTCGTTAAAGCGAGCGGCGTCAGAGAGTTCATTCAAAAGCCGATCACGGCATGCCTGCTTTCGGAAACCGTGTATCGTTTCCTGGGTACGAACGGAAATGTTTAGGGAATAGGAGGGCGACAAGATTATATGGCCGATGTGTTGATCATAGATGATGATGAAGCCATGTGTCGGATGCTGGTCGAGCTGGTAAAAAGCTGCGATCATCACGCACAATTTTCTCACACCCTTCAGGAGGGGCTAAAAACCGCACTGTCCGGTTCATTCGATGTTCTCTTTCTTGATGTGAATATGCCCGACGGCAGCGGTCTGGATGCATTGGCGGAGATCCGAAATTGTGTTCGTCCGCCGGAGGTGATTATCATCACCGGGGCCGGAGATCCCGATAGCGCGGAAGTCGCCATTCGCAACGGGGCCTGGGATTTTCTTCAAAAACCGCTGTCACCCAAAAACATCATTTTGCCGCTAAATCGGGTGCTTCAATACCGGGATAACATTAAAAAGGCCGGAAAATCGACCATAAATCTAAGACGTAAGGATATCGTGGGGAACAGCCCCCGGCTGATGGCCTGTTTGGATCTATTGGCAAATGCGGCCAATAGCAGTGCAAATGTCTTGATAACCGGAGAAACCGGGACAGGAAAAGATATTTTCGCAAAATGCCTGCATCAAAACAGTGATCGTGCCGATAAGAATTTTGTGGTTGTCGACTGTGCCACACTGCCGCAAACCCTTATAGAGAGTACGCTCTTCGGACATAAAAAGGGTGCATTTACCGGGGCAGTCACCTCCTATGAGGGGTTGATCAAGCTGGCCGACCAGGGCACACTTTTTCTGGACGAAGTCTGTGAACTGAGCCCCGAACTGCAAAAAACGTTTTTACGGGTATTGCAGGAGAAACGATTCCGGCCGGTGGGGGGAGAGCGTGAGATATCCAGCAATTTCAGATTGGTGGCTGCTACCAATAGGGATCCGGATAAGATGGTTGAAAACGGCTTATTCAGAAAAGACCTTTTATACCGGCTTCGTGCCATATCTGTCGAGTTGCCGACTCTTCGGGACCGTATGGAGGATATCAAACCGCTGATTTTGCATTATTTAGACCGGATCTGTACAAACTATGAGATGAAGTCTAAGGGACTTTCTCATGATTTTATCGATGCGCTGAGCCTCTATGACTGGCCGGGAAATATACGTGAGCTTATCGGCGCTTTGGAAAGTGCCGCCGCTCAGGCAAAGCAGGAGCCGATTCTTTTTCCGATGCATTTACCGAAACAGATACGTATTCAGATGGCAAGAGCATCGGTAATACCGTCCACAACGTCCCCGGCCGGCTTTGATTCGGTCATAGAGCCGTCCGGGGAGCGACACCCGCGCCCCGAATTGCCCACCTATAAGCAAATGCGGGAGTCTGTCCTGGCCGAAGCAGAAAAGGAGTATTTTCAGCATCTGATGGCCGTTACGAAAGGCAGTACCAGAGAATCCTGCCGGATATCCAATTTAGGGAGGACGCGTTTGTATACCCTCATGAAGAAGTACAATATTCCCCTAAAACTCTCAGACGACTCCGGTCATGACGCTTAACCGCAATTGCGAACAACCGATGACAAATAACACCCTATCCCTACAACGTAACTTAAGACGTTTTATGCTTGATATTTTATATATACATGGCGTGTCATACTACGCAACAACACTTTAACGTAGGAGGCTGGCCATGCTACCTGATATGCGAAAAGACGAACATCTTTACACCGTTCCGAAGTTTGACCTTGGCAAAGGAGATGTTAGAGATTTCATGAGTGAACGCATACGTTTTTTTTCATTGATTCTGATAATGATAGCTGTTTGTCTGATTGTCGTGGGAATCACCATCCGGATACTCTACGGAACAGCATTAAAGGAAGAATGTACACGACTGATGGAGACGGCTCAAAGCCAAGCACGTCTCATAGAAGCTGTAGCTCGATTTGATACTGATTACAGTGAAGATTATCCAGAAGGTTCTATAGCAGCCACCTTGTCACAGATCATCGATGCCCGTAAGCAATACAAGGGCTTTGGTGAGACGGGAGAGTTTACGCTTGCCCGCCGTGAGGGAGATAACATCGTTTTTCTGCTGAACCATCGGCACCAAAGCATTGATGCCCTGGATAACCCAAAGCCGGTACCTTTTGACTCGGAACTGGCGGAACCGATGCGACTTGCATTATCGGGAAAATCCGGGACCATGGTCGGGCTCGATTACCGGGGAGAGACCGTCTTGGCAGCGCACGAACCGGTGTCAGAGTTAGATTTAGGTATTGTGGCTAAGATTGACTTGTCCGAGATTCGAGCGCCATTTGTGAGGGCCGGATTAATAGCTGTGGGCTCAGCGGTGTTGGTTGTCCTGGGCGCGACTGCATTGTTTCTTCGAATTAGCAACCCGGTGATCAGGCGCTTGGAGAAACATAAAGTTGAACTGGAAAAAGCAAACGAATCCTTAGAAAAAGAAGCCGAAGAGCGTAAACGGGCCGAGGAGGCACAGAGGGAGTCGAAACAGGAGCTTAGTATCAGAAACCGGATTTCAGAAATCTTTCTCACCATTTCCGACGATGAAATGTACGGAGAAGTGTTGCAAATGGTTTTAGAGGCTATGGAAAGCCCGTATGGGACCTTCGCATACATTAACGAGGATGGAGACAGGATCGTCCCCTCTATGACCAGAGATATCTGGGATGAATGCAAGATGCCTGATAAGGGCATCTTTTTTCCTCGTGACAAATGGGGTGACACGCTGTGGGCAAAATGCCTCATCGAGAAAAAAAGCTTCTCATCGAACGGGCCATTCACAGTCCCTGATGGTCACATTCCAGTTGCCAGGGCAATGGCAACACCGATCATTTATCAGGGAGAGTCTATAGGCAATCTCATGGTCGGCGGCAAGCCCACGGACTATTCCGGGAAGGATAAGAAATTGTTGGAAACCATCGCAGACCATATAGCCCCTATCCTGCATAGCAGATTGCTGAATGAAAGACATGAAGAGAAGCGCAAGCTCGCTGAAAAACAGATTAAGGCGTCTCTCCAAGAAAAAGAGGTGCTTCTCCGAGAAATTCACCATCGGGTCAAGAACAACATGCAGATCATCTCCAGCCTGCTTAAACTTCAGGCAAACACAGCCAAAGATGGACGTGTAACGGATGCTCTGATGGCGAGCCAGAGACGGATTCAGGCTATGGCGTCTGTTCACGAAACGCTCTATGGTTCAGACAGCCTGGCTTCCATCGATTTTAAATCATACCTTTCCACGCTTACAAAAACAATATTCCAAGCTTCTGAAACGAGCAGGAATCGGGTAAAATTAAATATAGAGGCTGAAAACATCAAATTCGGCATTGAACCGGCCGCGCCTCTTGGCTTGCTTATCAATGAATTGGTATCCAATTCTTTGAAGCACGCTTTTCCCGAAAAGCGCGAAGGTGAGATAACCATCAAACTCAAAGCAATCGACCAAGAAGAGATCGAATTTATGGTCAGTGACAACGGGATCGGGATACCGAAAGACCTTGACTGGCGCCACACGGACACCCTGGGATTCAAACTTGTCACCATCCTCGCTGAGAACCAACTTAACGGAACCGTAAATCTGAACAGGGACAACGGCGCCCGCTTCACCATCAGATTTAAGCTTAAAGAAATCGGGGAAAAGATATAGGTAACCCTGAACGGTGAACGCTGAACCTGTGAACACTTAAGGATATAGGTATGGCCAATCAGAAAGCAAACATCATAATCGTCGAGGACGAGGCGATTGTCGCAGAAGAGATTAAGACCAGCCTTGAAGGCATGGGCTATTTCGTAACCTCGATTGTTAAAACCGGTGAATCAGCTATTGAGAAAGCGGAACAGGACCGCCCGGACGTCATTCTCATGGACATCCGGTTGGAAGGACAAATAGACGGTATAGAGGCGGCTGAACACATCCGGTCTCATTTTGACATACCGGTCATTTTCCTAACGGCCTACGCTGATGAGGAAAAGCTTGACCGGGCAAAGCTCGCGCTGCCGTTTGGATACCTCATAAAACCCATCCAAACCCGCGACCTCGTGGTAACCATCGAAATGGCGCTGTTCACAACCAAAGCTGATGTTGAGCGAAAACGAGCGGAAGCGGCGCTGCAAAAGGCTCACGATGAGCTTGAACGACGGGTGAAGGAGCGTACCGCCGAACTGGCTAAATCAAACGAGCAACTGAAGAGGGAAACTGAAGAACGCAAGCGTGCGGAGGAGAAGATACGGGAAAGCGAGGCAAGATATCGCGGTCTTTTTGAGGATAGCCGGGACGCGATCGACCTTGTCACCGAAGAAGGACGATTCATTGATATCAATCAAGCCGGTTTGGACCTCTTTGGCTATACCAGAGAAGAGGTGATGCGGATGAACATCTCAGAACTATATGTTTATCCCGATGACCGGAGCAGATTTCAGCAGGAGATAGACCGGAAGGGATATGTTAGAGACTATGAGTTAATATTACAAAATAAAGATAGAACTGAGATGGACTGTCTGGTAACGGTGACGGCGAAACGGGCTGATGACGGAAGCATCACTAGGTACCAGAGCATCATTCGAGATGTTACGGAATATAAGGAACTTGAAAAACAGGTCCGGCAAGCTCAGAAAATGGAGGCCATCGGCACCCTGGCCGGAGGCATTGCCCATGATTTCAACAATATTCTTTCAGCCATCGTCGGATACACCGAGATTTCACAAATTAAACTTCCCGAAAATAGCGATGTGCATGCCGACTTGGATGAAGTACTGAAAGCTTCAAATCGTGCAACAGACCTTGTTCAGCAGATTCTCACCTTCAGCCGCCAAACTGAGCAAGAAATGAAACCCGTGCAGGTAAAAATGATTGCAGAAGAGGTTCTGAAGCTTCTCAGGGCGAGCTTACCCACAACCATCGAGATACGCCGGAAAATCAAGAGCGATTCTATAGTCGTGGGTGATCCGACTCAAATTCATCAGATATTGATGAATCTTTGTACCAATGCCGGACATGCGATGCAGGAAAATGACGGTATACTGGAGGTGGGGTTGGTTAATGTTGAGCTTGATTCAGACCGTACGGTCAACCATCCTGACCTAAAACCCGGGCCTTACCTAAAGTTGACGGTAAGCGATACCGGCCACGGGATGCCGCCCGATGTGTTAAATAAGATTTTTGATCCTTTTTTCACCACAAAAGAAAAAGGTGTCGGCACCGGTATGGGGCTTTCGGTAGTTCACGGCATTGTGGAAAGCTTTGGCGGCGGAATCCATGCTTCCAGTGAACCGGGAAAAGGCTCCAGCTTTGAGGTTTTTTTGCCTGCCGTTGAAAGGAGCTTTGAACCGGAGATAAAAACGAAAAAAACCATTCCAAAAGGGACAGAGCGCATCCTTTACGTTGACGATGAACACGTCCTGATAGCCTCAGGGAAAACATTGCTTGAAGCCTTGGGGTATAAGGTGAAAATCAAAACCAGCAGCATCGAGGCCCTTGAGCTTTTCAAGGAAAAACCGGATGAATTTGATATCATCATTACCGACATGACCATGCCGCATATGACGGGTGATGAACTTGCCGAAGCGTTAATTTCCATCCGATCCGATATCCCTGTTATTCTCTGTACGGGATTCAGCACAAAGGTTACGGAAGAGAAAGCTCAAAACATAGGTATACGGGCATTGGTCATGAAACCGGTCGCTATACATGAAATGGCAAATACCATTCGGAGCGTGCTGGATGAAAAATGATGCGAAAAAACTTTTATCGGGCGGTTCAAATTTCTGATTATTAAGGAATATGGATTATGGAAGAACGCTATTTTAATGGCCGAAAAAACATAATAACCATAGTATGGAGTATCGCGGTTTTACTCTGCCTATATTTTGCCAGCCGATACAGTTACCTCCTTTTTCACAGTCTGGCAGAGATCTTCAGCATTGTTGTCGCCTGTGGTATTTTTATGATCGCCTGGAACTCCCGTGGATTTCTGGACAACAATTATGTTCTGTTGCTTGGAATTGCTTATCTATTCATCGGAGGTATCGATCTGTTTCATACACTGGCCTACCCAGGCATGAGGGTATTTAAAGGGGCCGGAGCCAATTTGCCGACCCAGTTGTGGATTGCTGCCCGGTATATGGAAAGCCTCTCATTTCTCGTTGCCCCCTTTTTTTTGGGTCGGAAGCTGAAAACCGATTCCGTGTTTGCCGGTTATATCCTGACCACTGCCCTTTTGCTGGTCTCGGTTTTTTATGGGAACATTTTCCCGGACTGTTTTGTAGAAGGCGTGGGATTGACGCCTTTTAAGAAGATCAGCGAGTATATCATTTGCATGATCCTGATGGCCGCTGTTTTCCTGCTTTTTAAAAATCGTGAGGATTTCGACTCGGGTGTTTTGCAATTGCTGACGGCATCCATCATCGCGACTGTTGCTTCCGAGTTGGTCTTCACACTTTACAAAGACGCCTATGGTGTTTTCAACCTGAGCGGTCATTTTTTAAAGATTATTTCGTTTTATTTCATCTACAAAGCCATCATCGAGACGGGGCTTGTTAAGCCTTACAACCTACTATTCAGAAACTTGAAGCACGAGGAGCAACAGTATCGAAACCTGTTTGATCATGCGCCGTCGATGTATGTGGTTACCAGCAGGCAGGAGGGTGTTCCGATTGTTGAAGATTGCAACGCATTATTCCTGGGCAATCTGGGTTATAGCCGAGCCGAGGTTCTGGGTCGACCGATAGGAGACTTTTACACACCCGAATCAGCCCAAAAATCGATTGAAGGATATAAACTCGCGCTGAAGAATCGTTTTACTATCGAGGAACGCCGGCTTGTCACCCGCAATGGCCGCATTATCGACACCTTATTGCATGCAAGACCTGAAACAGATGCTGCTGGCCAAATAATCGGCACCCTGACGGTGTACATGGACATTAGCAAACGCAAGCGGGTGGAGGCGGAACTTGAAAGATCCGCTTCTCTTCTCCGTGCCACGCTCGAATCCACTGCCGACGGCATTCTGGTGGTGGACAGAGACGGCAAGATAATAGATTTTAATCAAAAGTTTGTAGCGCTGTGGGGCATCCCGGAGTCCGTGCTTGCCTCTCGGGATGATCAACAAGCGTTGGCGTTTGGCTCAGAACAGCTAAAAGATCCTGAAGCCTTTTTCACAAAAGTGAGGGGATTGTACAGTCAACCCGACTCGGTGAACTTTGACATTCTCGAGTTTAAGGATGGACGAATTCTTGAACGCTATTCACAGGCTCTGTGGATAGGAGAAAAAAGCGTCGGAAGGGTGTGGAGTTTTTGCGATGTCACTGAACGCAAGCAAGCCGAAGAACAGATCAAGACGTCCCTCAGAGAAAAGGAGGTGCTCCTGGCAGAGATTTACCACCGGACCAAAAACAACATGCAGGTTATCTGCGGTCTGCTGAGTCTTCAATCCATGTACATCGCGGACAAACAGGTATTAGACATATTCAGGGAAACCGAGAATCGAATCCGGTCAATGGCCCTTGTTCACGAGAAGCTTTATCAGGCCAAGGACTTATCCAGAATCGATCTCAAGGATTATATCGAGGATCTCGCAAATGGTTTGCTGAATAGTTACCAGGTCGGCACCGACAGAATCTCCCTGAAGTTTGACACGGTTACGGTTCCGCTGTCGATCGATATTGCTGTCCCGTGCGGATTGGTTGTCAATGAACTGATGTCAAATTCCCTCAAGCATGGGTTTCCTGACGGCAGAGAAGGGGAGATTCGGATATCGGTCGGTGTATCCGATGACAATGAAATAAAGATCCGGTATAGCGACAACGGCATCGGTTTTCCGAAAGATTTTGATTTAAAGAAACCGGAATCATTGGGTGTGCGGCTTATCACCAATTTGGTAGAAAATCAGCTTGCGGGAAAACTGGAACTCAAGGCGGACAACGGAGCGGAATTTCAAATAGGGTTTAAGGACTTACCCTACAAACCGAGGATATAAGACAATGGCAAAGACAAGGATTATGATTGTTGAAGATGAAATCATCATCGCCATGGCCCTGAGCAAAGATTTGGAGGTTCTGGGGTATGAAATTTGCGGACCGGTATGTTCCGGAGAGCAGGCGATTGAAAAAACAGAACCGGATAAGCCTGATGTCGTTTTGATGGATATAAATATACGGGGTGAAATAAGTGGAATTGAAGCTGCCAGAGAGATCCGCTCCCGGTTCGGTGTTCCGATTGTTTTTATGACCGGTTATTCGGATCAGGATATGGCGGAACGGGCAAAATTGCTAAAGCCGATCGGATACTTTGTAAAGCCTGTGAGAGCCGAAGAACTGCAGTTAACGATTGACTCGGCTCTGAATAAACCGGATGAGGATTTGAAATAGAAAGAAAGTGCCGCACCATGATCCGGCTCTCAAGGCGTTACAACCGACATCATAAATCATGACATTAAGGATACCAGATATATTCTTTCGTGAAATCGGATTGATAGCGCCGATAGAATTATGCGAGTAACATGTATTTTCAAAATGGCAGAGAAGACTGGAAAAATAATATTACTGCCGAATTTGCATAGGAACTCGTAATATCGTTTAAAGGCAACGGTACAGGCAGGATATTTTTATAGGAGAAGCGTGAACATGGACATTCGGACACTTATAGTTGTGGTCGCCTATACCAGCTTGGGCTCAGCATTAGTTCAGAGGTTCAGTGTTCAGAGATTTTAGGTTTACCTCACAAGTCTGAACAGTAGGTGAGTTCTGAATAGAGAGAATATGAAAATAGAACGATCTGAAGATAAGGTAACCCTGAACGGTGAACGCTGAACCTGTGAACACTTAAGGATATAGGTATGGCCAATCAGAAAGCAAACATCATAATCGTCGAGGACGAGGCGATTGTCGCAGAAGAGATTAAGACCAGCCTTGAAGGCATGGGCTATTTCGTAACCTCGATTGTTAAAACCGGTGAATCAGCTATTGAGAAAGCGGAACAGGACCGCCCGGACGTCATTCTCATGGACATCCGGTTGGAAGGACAAATAGACGGTATAGAGGCGGCTGAACGCATCCGGTCACGTTTTGATATACCGGTCATTTTCCTAACGGCTTATACCGAACAGCACATGCTTGAACGGGCTAAAGTCATCGAGCCATTCGGATATATTCTAAAGCCTTATCGAAAGAGAGATCTCAGGGTCACTATTGAGATGGCGCTTTATAAGGCCAAGATCGATGTCGCGCGCATGCGGGCTGAAGAGGCGCTGAGATATAGTGAGGAACGATATCGAACCCTTTTCGATCAAGCACCGATTATGTATATTATTACAAGAAACCAGGATTATTTGCCGATTGTTGAAGACTGCAACCAGATATTTTTGAGCACATTGGGTTACTCCTGGTCTGAAGTGGTGGGACAGCCATTAACCGACTTCTACACCCCCGAATCGTGTCGTGATCTACTCAGAGGCGGATACTTGCGAACATTGGAAGGTCGCTTTATTCCTGAAGAACGCGGTTTATTGACTCGCGATGGGGATGTCATCGAAACGGTGCTTCACGCATTTCCCGAAACCGATTCCAATGAGCTGGTTTGGGGTGCGCGAGCAATGTATGTGGATATCACCGAACGTAAGCAGGCTGAAGTTGCCCTTAAAAAAGCTCATGACGAACTAAAACAGCGGGTGGAGGAGCGTACGTTAGAATTAAAAGAGGCCAATAAACGTCTTATTTTTGAAATAGAAGAGCGCAAACAAGCAGAGGCCGCATTGAAAAAAGAACATGAGTTTCTCAATGCGGTCCTAAATAACATAGAAGATGGAATAGTTGCTTGTAACAGTGAAGGTATTCTGAACTTGTTTAACCGTGCAACGCGAGAACTTCATGGTTTGCCTGAGAAGCCAATCCCGGCAGATCAATGGGCACAGCATTATGACTTATATCTATCCGACGGCAAGAAAAAGATGAAAACAGAAGACATACCGCTTTTTAGAGCGTTGCAAGGGGAACAGGTTCGTAACGTTGAGATGGTTATTGCCCCTAAAGACGGTAAAGCGCGCACTGTATTAGCCTCCGGACAGCCCTTATTTGATAGCAGGGGCAATAAGACAGGCGCTGTGGTGTCCATGCATGACATCACAAAACGAAAGCTGGCAGCGCAAGAGCTTCAAAAAAACAAGAACATGCTCCAGTCGGTATTTGACGGAATTTCAGAGCCCCTTGTCATGTTGGATAAGGACATGAAAATAAAAATGCTGAACAGGGCCGCTATGACATACTATAAGGTTGAGAATCCGGATTCACTCAGCGATAAACCCTGTTATCAGGCACTTAGAGGAGAGTTGAAACCGTGTGAGGGGTGCAATATCCCTTCGGTAGTTACAGCGGGTCGGCCTACAACGCTTGAACGAGAAGGCTTTATGGACCCTGAAAGATATGAGGAATTATATTTTTATCCATTAGAAGAAACGCTTGGAGGAGAAGGGGCTGTCATTCTCAGAATAAATGACATTACCGAAAAGAAAACGGCAGCCGATGAAAAGCGAAAGATGAGGGGCCAGCTCCAACAGGCGCAAAAAATGGAAGCCATCGGGACGTTGGCCGGCGGCATTGCCCATGACTTCAACAATATATTAGGGGCCATCATCGGCCACGGCGAGATCATGGAGCTGTTCGAAGTTCCGGAAGGCCATGAAATGCGATCCAGTTTAAAAGAGGTGCTTAATTCTGCTTATCGGGCTAAAGACCTGGTAGAGCAGATTCTGACGTTTAGCCGCCAGAGCCAACAAGAGAAAAAGACGATACGGCTTATCCAAATCATAAAAGAAGCTCTTCGGCTGCTTCGGGCTTCGTTGCCATCGATCATAGAAATTCGTCAGGATATAGACAATATAGCAGGCACAGTCATCGCCGATCCGACCCAAATGCATCAGGTGTTGATGAATCTTTGCACGAATGCGAGCCATGCCATGCGGGAAAAAGGCGGGGTACTGGAGGTAAGTTTGACTGCTGTGAATGTTGGTGCCGAAGATGTTCAGTTGATGACTGATTTGGAGCCGGGCCCTTATATCCGCCTGGATGTTCGGGACACGGGCCATGGAATGGCCCCCGAGATCATGGGGCACATCTTTGATCCTTATTATACAACAAAAGGAAAAGGCGAAGGAACTGGTCTTGGGCTTTCCATGGTCCACGGCATTGTCAAAAATCACCAGGGCGCCATTACTGTTGAAAGCCGGCTGGGTGAGGGCAGCACATTTCATGTGTTTCTTCCCTTGAAAGAAACAAAATCCGCTGAACAGGAAGTAAAACAACTTGAGCCGCTTCCCATCGGAAAGGGATGTATTTTGTTTGTGGATGACGAGAAACCGCTGGTCAGTTTTGGAAAGGAAATACTGGAGCACCTTGGCTATGAGGCGGTTGTCAGAACCAGCAGTGTTGAAGCATTAGAAGCTTTTACTGCCCAACCCGAGCGGTTCGATCTGGTGATCACCGACATAACCATGCCGAATATGACGGGTCTGGAGCTGGCCAAAGCAATTATCCGCACCCGGCCCGAATTGCCGATCATCCTTTGTACCGGCTTTAGCGAGACCGTCACAGCCGAGGCGGCAAAGGCAGCCGGTGTAAAAGAGTTTATTCAAAAACCGATTGGAGCTCGAAGGCTTGCGGAAACGATCCAGCGTGTGCTTGGAAAAAATGATTAAAAACATAAACCAAATCAGGGGAGGATAGGCCTTATCGAACAAATGAAGGCTCATACATGAAAGAATCGAAAATAACGGAAACAGCGCTTTATCTGACCTTTAAGCCGGGAGACGAGGTCTTTGCCATCGATGTTGGGATGTTCCTTTTATCTACACATCTTATCCGCTTTTCCTGAACGCTTTTTGTTCACCTTTAGTGAATTCTGCTTGAAATGCCTTTTTTGTGTTCCACCCTTCGGCCTTATTAACTATCCGTTATCATTACGTATAAGAAATTCCACCGCCAATGGCACGGCTTTTGCCATAGCCCTGTGTGGGGGAATGGAAATTTTTCGGTAAGTAGCGATCTCGGTTGAAGGGGAGCAGATCGAGCCGCCGCCCAGGATCGGGCCACGTGACGGACCGAACAAAAAAATTATGACGGCGCAGGTGAGGAAAATAAAAAATGGTCACTCTAATGGCGCACGGACTACAGAGGCAACCGATTGAATCGGAGATACCGATCAAGGAAAACGACAAGGCCGGAGCCGACATCACGTTTTTTCGATCGAAGGAGGGGCGGCAGAAATTGACTCTTAAGATGCTGGAGCTGCTGAACCGATCAGGCGAAATGACGGATATAATCCGGGACGTCCTTATTTCGATAAAGGAATCGACGGGGTTTGAAGCCGTGGGCCTTCGCTTAAGAGATGGCGAGGACTTTCCCTATTACGAAACATCGGGTTTTCCGGCCAATTTCGTGGAGTCGGAAAGATACCTCTGCGCCCGTGACCGGACCGGAGCATTCGTCCGGGATTCGGAGGGCAATCCCTATCTTGAATGCATGTGCGGCAATATCATTTGTGGCAGAACCGATCCTTGCCTACCCTTCTTTACCAAAGGCGGCAGCTTCTGGACAAACAGCACCACCGCGCTTTTGGCCGCTACTACGGAAGAGGATCGGAAGACCCGCACACGAAACCGCTGCAACGGCGAAGGATACGAATCCGTGGCGCTTATACCGTTGCGCGCCACTGGTGAGATTATAGGGCTGCTCCAATTAAACGACCGCCGGGCGGGTATGTTCACGCTCGAAATGATAAAATTCTTTGAAGAAATCGGCCCAGGTATCGGCATCGCCTTTATGCGCAAGGAGGCGGAGGAAAATCTACATGAAAGCGAAGAGAAGTATCGTTCTATGATGGAAGCGATGAGTGACCCCGTGTATATCTGCTCATCGGACTATCGCATTGCGTATATGAACCCGGCGATGATCAAGAGGACAGGACGTGATGCCGAAGGGGAACTTTGCCACAAGGTGATACACGAAGGAGACGAAAAATGTTCATGGTGCGTACACGATAAAATACAACGGGGTGAACGTTGCGAGATGGAAGTGGTCAGCCCGAAGGACGACCGTTTTTTCCATATCTCCCATTCTCCGATATTTCACGCGGATGGCGCCATTTCAAAAATGACCATTTTCCGGGATATCACCGATCTAAAGCGGAAAGAAGCAGCACTGAAGGAGAGTGAAAAGCGGCACCGTTTCCTGACTGAAAATGTGAGCGACGGGGTCTGTATTGTCCAGGACGGAAAGTTTCAGTTTGTAAACCCGGCACTCTCCTCTATTCTTGGGTACAGTGCCGATCAACTGATCGATATGGATCCCATTGCCCTGTTTCATGGCAATCATAAACAGCGTTGGAAAAAACTGATGGAGTCACTTGAAAAGGGTATCCGTGCCAAATATATCCAGGCGATATGTATCCGCAGGGGCGGGCAGGAGATTTGGGTGGAAGAATGTCATAATATCATCAAGTGGGAAGACAGACCGGCGCTGCATCTTACGGTAAGGGACATCACTGAAAGCAAACACCGGGAATTGGCGTTGGAGGCTGAGAGAATCCGGACTGAAGAAGAGAACCGAAATCTCAGGTTATCCGCCAAGGATCGCTACCGGTTCGGAGATATTATCGGGAAGAGTCCGCCCATGCAGGAGGTCTATGAGCTCATTTTAAAGGCGGGAAACACGGATGCCAGTGTGATTGTTTTCGGGGAATCCGGGACCGGCAAGGAACTTGTTGCCCAGGCCATCCACAACGCGAGTAAAAGACGTGACAGTGCGTTGGTGACGGTTAATTGCGGAGCAATCCCCGAATCTCTTGTCGAGAGTGAGTTTTTTGGATATCTCAAAGGGGCTTTTACCGGGGCTGTCAAGGACAAGCTGGGCTTTTTGGATGTTGCCTGCGGAGGGACATTATTTTTAGATGAAATCGGAGACCTTGATCTTAATAACCAGGTCAAATTGCTCAGAGCCATCGAGGAGGGCAGTTATATCCCTGTGGGCGGCAATAAGATAAAAACGGCGAATATCCGAATCGTGAGCGCCACCAATCGGAATTTGAATGAACAGGTCCGAAGGGGGGTGATGCGTGAAGATTTCTTTTACCGGATTCATGTTATTCCGATCCATATGCCGTCTTTAAGGGCGCGCATGGAAGACATCCCCCTGCTCATAGAGCATTTCACGAAATCATATTGCAACGAAAAAAAAAGGCGGCATATCCCGGCTAATGTGATGGATGCCCTATATAATTATCATTGGCCCGGCAATATTCGGGAGCTCCAAAATATTCTCCATCGCTATCTTGCCATCGGTCGGCTCGATTTGGAGGACTCCGGATCGGAACCGGAGGATCCCACCGATTCCTGCCTGAAAGAACGGCGCATGGAAAATTCCAACCTCTCTGATACTGTGGAGCACTTTGAAAGGCAAATTATTAACAACGCCCTCGAAAACACGCATTGGCACAGGGAAAAGGCGGCCTCGAACCTGGGTATTACCCGCAACACCCTTTTTAGAAAAATGAAAAAGCTTGGGTTGAATGTGATATAAATTGTAACACATTCGATACATTGCCTTTTACGGCTGTAATTTCATATAGTTAACCGCTTCCTGCATTCCTGAAGGTATCACCTTCATTACATCCTTATTTAAAACCTTTTTCTCATCTAAACGCTTCCGTTTTAAATATTTTTAATTATTCCGGGTTGTTATATCTGCACAAATCTCTTTGGCATACCCCTTGCTCTTAAAACAACTAATGGAAAAAGGAGAGGATCATTTCATGGACGTCCTGGTTGTTGAAGATGAGATTTTTACTGCCAAAGTGATAAAAGAATTTATTGTACGTGAGGAGCACCACGTGGAAACTGCCGGGACAGGCAAGGATGCAATGGATAAGATCAAGCAAAATAGATTCGATCTGATATTTATAGATGTCTTTCTTCCCGACTGCAGGGGATATGAGTTAATCTCAAAATTCCAAGGATTGCGGCCGGGAATGAATATCGTGGCCATGACCGGCTACAACACGCGGGAGTTAGAATTGGAAGTACGAAAAAAGGGTGTTATTTATTACCTAATAAAGCCCTTTCAACTCAATGAAGTAAAAGAGATCCTGGACCATACGCTTAAAAGGCATGGGAGGGGCGTTTAGGTTGAGATCAATGGTCCGGGAGACGGATGGGAAGTTTCGAGCAAAGAAAAGCTTGATGAACGGCCGAGGGTGAATAAGTCGAAGGATAGGGGATGGTATATTTGTCTTGATTAGAAACACTAAAAACGTAAGGAGGATAAGAGATGTTTAGAAACTTTAAAATAGGAACCAAGCTGATTATAGGTTTTGTCACAATTGCCCTGTTCATCGCTGTTGTCGGTGCAATCGGTATGAGCGGTTTAAGCAAGGCAGGAGGTGCTTTTGACAGAAACTTAGACGTTGAAGTACCATTGGCGGACGCCTCGATGGAAGGGATGATTGCTTTAATAAGCGGTAGCGATCTGATAGGAAGATATCTACTTGACGAGGAGTCTTCCCGATTGGAGAAGATAGAAAATTCGTTTCATAAAAGTATCAGCGATTTCGATCGGCATGTCGGATATATAGAAAAACACGGTACGGATGAGTTGAAAAAACTGGGTGCTGAGGCGGACGAATATCATCAAAAATTCCAGGAAAATGCCGTTGAACTGATGAAACTTCATCGACTGCATATTGCCAGTGAAGATAAGGTCGATCATTCCATGAAGGATTTTGATCAACATTCAGATCGCCTAAAAAGACTACTTGAAGATTATGAGGAAGAACTTACCCGTGTCCAAAAAATCGATGAGAAAGTAGATGCTTCAATGGAGGCAAGGATATTCATGATGGAGCAGAAAGCCATTGGGGAGGAATACGTGGGTGTGGAATCTATTCAAGAGACGGGTAAATTAAGAGAACAGTTTGAAGCGGCAGGAGCTCGCTTTGATGCTTTGGAGAAATTTTTTCCCCAAAAGATTATAAATACCCATACTGATTTCATCGGTTTTAGCGTAAAAATGTTTGACCAGTATGATGACGCGTTGAGAAAGATGGCAGAGTCCCGCAAACGCATGACCCTGGTTAGTGAATTTAGCGAGAGTGTCGATCAAATCATGGAAAAAGTCGAACAGATTTCAGGGGAAAATATGGCTGCCGGCATGGAAAGTGCCGATGCCACTCAGGAAAAATCAAATTTGTTAATAATTGCCTTCACAATAATCGGTCTTTTTGTTGCTTTAAGTCTCGGATTTTTTATCAGCCGAACAATTGCCCGATCCTTGAGGGAAGCGGTGGATATCTCTGACAAAATATCCAATGGAAATCTTACAATAGCTATCGAGGCAACGAGCAAAGACGAGATCGGGCAACTGATGACCGCTATGAAAAATATGGTGGAAAAGCTTCGGGAGGTGATCACCGATGTAAAGAGTGCAGGCGGCAATGTGGCCGGCGGCAGCCAGCAGATGAGTTCGAGCTCGGAAGAGATGAGCCAGGGGGCCACCGAGCAGGCGGCGTCCGCCGAAGAAGCCTCTTCTTCCATGGAACAGATGGCGGCCAACATTAAGCAGAACTCGGACAATGCGCAGCAGACCGAGAAAATCTCACAAAAGGCTGCCGAAGACGCAAGGGAAGGCGGCGAGGCGGTTACCGAGACCGTATCGGCCATGAAGAAGATTGCGGAGAAGATATCGATTATCGAGGAGATCGCCCGCCAGACCGACCTTTTGGCACTAAACGCCGCCATCGAGGCGGCCCGGGCCGGCGAGCACGGCAAGGGGTTTGCGGTGGTGGC
>Ga0233431_1000541_pt1 | contig 80934 bp, 57 predicted proteins | sample SI_118_April2016_FD_179867 | JGI IMG/M metagenome (GOLD analysis project Ga0233431, IMG submission 179867) | Seawater microbial communities from Saanich Inlet, British Columbia, Canada - SI_118_April2016_200_MG | ecosystem: Environmental > Aquatic > Marine > Inlet | place: Canada: British... | reverse complement strand
TAGAACGCCCAGGAGAGCACGCTCTTGCGGCGAATCCCTTTATCCTCGCTCATATAATTCTCGATAGGTAGCGGTTTTTAACGGCCTCGATATCGGCGAGGAGCCGATCCCTTTCTTCGGCGATGCGCCGCAGGTAGTAGCGGCGGCGCCCCGGACGCACGATGCTCTGCCACAGCGGCCAGCGCTGCAGAAAGTGTTCGCTATAAAAGAGGGCGAAGAGGCCGCTCAACGGCAGAGTGCAGCCGTAGATGAAGGCATTCGACCAGCCCCACAGCAGACCGGCAACCACGGTGCGAATCAAATAATATAGCGGAAAGGCGGCGCTGCCGATAGCCAGCTTGACCGTGCCGACCATTTCGGGGCTCTGGCGGTTGGGGCGCACAAAGAGGCGGGGGAGAAAATAGGGCAGGGCGTTATTGAGGAACCCGTAGACGAAGAGGGGAGCCAGCAGGAGGCCGAAGAGAAGGTGCCAGCGGCTGGATGGGGACGGCTGCCCGGAGAGGAGTCCCAGGCGGTGCAACTTGCGGCGGTGGCGACGCAGACGGGGACCGATGTCGGCGACCAGATCGGGCCGGCTTCCCGCGAAGTGTTCCACCGCCTGGATGATCTCCTGGCCGGCTCGCAGCTGATTGCTGGATTCGGGGGCGTCGGGGATTTCGCGCAGGACTTCGTGTCCGTACACGGCGGACAGGTCGCGGACGACGGTTTCGAGGTCCGGGTTTTCGACGTGCCAGGTAAGAGCGGCGAGGCGCTGGTGGACCAGATCGGTCAACTCGTGTGATCCGCTCTGGCGGTTGGTCCGGTAGGCGGATAAGTAGGGAGCGGTTTCGATTGGTTGCCCAAAGTGAATGGCTACTTCGCTGCGGAAGAGGGAGGGGTCGGAATAGGCCAGGCCGACAGGGATGATGCAAACTTCGGCATCTCCGTCCATTTCGTCTTCGACGCGCAGAGCGATGCGGGCGGCGCCGGATTTTAGGGGGAGGACGCGCAGGCCGGCGTGGCTGTGTCCCTCGGGGAAAAGGGCCAGGGATTTCCCCTCCTTCAAGGTCTGACAGGCGGTCCGCAGCATGTCCTGGTTGCGGGCAATGCGGGATCCCCGGTCCTGTTGGCGGGAGACGGGGATGACGCCCAGGAGATGCAGGAAAAGGGAAAATAAGCGGTTTTTGAAGAGGGTGATTTTGCCCAGGAAGAGCGGATGGCCAGGGGAAAACGCCGCCAGGAGGAGGCTGTCGAGCAAAACGTTCGGATGATTGGCGACAAAGATCAGGCGTCGGTTGCGGGGAAGGTCGGAGAGGCCCCGGACATCGATGTGGCGGAAGAAGACCCACAGGGCGAAGCGGACTATGGGGAAGAGAAGAGTGCGGAGCATGGGAATATCCGGGAAGAGGGTTTGGGTTGAGAGTCAACTTTCTTATCGCAAACCGAGTGCCAGAGGCAAAGGGCAAAGGGTGAAAGTCTATAACTATATGATTAACAATGTCTTTAGGTTGTTTAGGGGAAGGAAATAGAGGAGTCGGGATGATTTGGGGGAGTTGCGCAAGATTGCGTGAAAATGCGCTGCGTGACGATAATAGGGGAAACTTGGGTTGAGAAAACGTAGATCGGGGGTCGCTGAATCAGCTGGAGTAGATGGGAAGGGTTTGGTTATAATTTATGGGCGGAGAAGTTCAGAAGACCTGAGAAAAGGTGATGTAGAGGCCGGTGCGGTCCCCGGAAAGGCCGTAGTCGGCGCGGAGGACGGTGCTGTGCCAGTGGAAGCGCAGGCCGCCTCCGCGGCTGGTGCGCCAGTCGTCGAGAGAAGGGCCTTCGCGACGGGAGAATATCTGACCGGCGTCGGCGAAGAGGAGCCCTCCCAGATACATGCTCCGCTTGCGATACAGGGGGATTCCCTGCCAGCGGAGTTCCGCGTTGAACAGAAAACGGCCCTGGCCGCGGACCCGAGCGGCGGCCAGACCGCGCACCGTGCTGCTGCCCCCCAGTTTGAGTTCCTCGTAAAAGGGAACGTCGCCAAAGGTGATGTCTCCCCCGGCGCGGTGGGCGAAGATGAGACTCTCGCCCAGAGGGAGAAAGTGGCGATGCTCCAGGCTGAACTTCACCCCGTTGAAGTCGCCCCCTTTCCCCAGGCCGTATTCGATCAGGAACTCTTCCAACAATCCCTTTGAACAGTTGGTGTAGTCGTCGCGGGTGTCGTAGTGCAGGGAGCCGCTGAATTTGAGCAGCCAGCCGCCGTCGGCTCCGAGAGGATCGAGGATCTCCAGTAAACTGCCTTCGTCGGCGTTGGGGGTGATACTGCCGTGGGTTGCCCCGACCTCCGCTTTGACGCGCCAGTCGCCGCGCAGATTGCGGATCGTGGTGACGCGCAACAGGGGATGGGCTTGTTTGAAGGTCGTCCTCTGTTTCCGGGTCTCCTCGTCGACCATCCCCAGGAGACGGTCTACTTCCTCATTGCCCAATTCGCCGTAGTAGTTGGCGAACTTCTCCTTCTCGTATACCAGCTCGATCTCCAGGCGCTGTCCGGGGATGAAGTTGGGAACGTCCATCTGCAGGCGATGGACCCATTTTCCCTTGCTGGTAAAGAACCCCTGGATGCTGTAGGCGCGTCGGTAGGGAATGCTCTTCCCATCGTACTCGTACAGATAGGTGCGAAGACCGTACCCCGCTCCGTCGTCTGAGCTGAAATTGGCGATGGGAATGGGGGTCAGCTTCCAGCCGATGTTTTCGTAGGCGCGTTTGCGGGCGGAACCCGGAACTGCAGAGCCGAGGAGCAGTGCCGCTATCAGCATTCCGATTTTCCACGTGTAGGAGAGCAACATGAGATTCCTCCCTTTTTAATCCCGGTAACCGAGAAGTCGGTGGGCGAGAGACCACAATTTCCCCAGGCCGGGGAGAACTTCGTTCCACAGGACTCCGAAGGAACTCCATTCCAGCTTGAGATCGACGTGGGAGAACAGGCCGACGATGAGAGGAGGGTGCGCATTGGGCAGATTGCGAGCGAGGGTCAGGCTTTCGCTGAAGTGGACCTTATTGTCCCCGCGGCTGTGGACGATGAGCAGAGGAGCAGTGATATCGGCGGCGTAGTGGCGGAGAGAGAGGGTGTCGATCCAGGCGTGGAATGCGCCGGGGATGGTGGCGAAGAGGGAATCGAAGAGGGCTGGATTTTCGTTGTCCATAAAGGCCAGGGTCCGGGCCTCGGCAGGGTCGAGTTTGGGGAGAACGGGACGAATGTCGAGTCCCGGATCTCTCCGTTTGGTCTCCACGAACTGGAGGAACTGTTCCCGAGAAGAGGAGTGGGGCAGGAGATGGGCGTTGCCGCGAAGGAATTTCCAGCGGTTGTGACGGTTTTTCGACGGATCGATGAGACCTGCCTGTCCTTCGGCATCGTAGGCGCCGGTGAGGGTGTAAACCAGGGTCCGTTTCAGGTCGAAGTAGCCGCCGAAGATCAGTCCGAACTGGACCTGGTCGCGCACCTGGGGGCGACTGATGGCGATCAGCACGGGGCCGGCGCCGAAGCTGGGAGCGATGACGCCGATCCGAGTCGAGTCGATCTGGGGGTGTTGCTGCAGAAAAGCCAGACAGCCCGTCAGCGCGTCGGCGTCCTCAAAACCCAGCTGGTAATGCTTCATTTGCTGGAGATCCGGAGCCATAACGGCAAAGCCGGCGCGAGCCAGCCGGCGCGACTGGGCCTGTACTCGAGGGTCGCGATACCCCTCGTGGGCAAAACCGTGGGTGAAGATTATGGCGGGAGAGCGCTCGTGGGACGGTGAGAGATAGAGATCGAAAGGAACCTGCAGGTCGGTAGCCAGACGAAGGGTGTCGTTGGTGACTGTGGGAGAATCGGTGAGGCGTTTGAAAAGGGATGGGTTTTCGCCCGAGACAAAATCGGCCAGGAACAGAGTTGTCCAGGCGGCGTGGCGGACGGAGGGGAACAGAAGGGAAAAGCAGAGGACGAGCAAGAGGGCCGCTGAAATTCTGAAAAGCCATTTTGCGAGTTGCCTAATCATTTCCGGAACCTTCCCGATGGGGAATTTGCGACCTGGTCGTTTCGTCACAGGTGAACATTGATGATGGGCAGCAGGCGCAGCCATTTCGGGTTGTTCTCGGCGTAGTTGACCAGGCCGAACTGAACTCCCCGCAGATGGCGAGTGTAGTTGATAAGGCCGATGGAGAGGCCGGTGAAGCGGTCGTTGATGTACTTGAAGTGAAGGAAGTCCTCCAGGTCGATCCTGTCGATGATGAACCCGTTGAAGATGCCGGCGGCAATCCCCTGCACATCCCTGGCGAAGACCACGGCAGTGCCGATGGCGACGCCGCGGATTTTCCCCTCGGCTCCGACGCCCAGGCCGCCCAGGGCGATTCCCCTGAGATGTTTTTCCGCTCCGACGCCGCCCAGACTGAGGGTGATGCCGTCCATTTTTTCGGCCCCGGCGAACAGACCGCCGAAGACGACTCCTTTCAGGTCTCCTCCGCCGGCGGCGATGCCGCCAATTTCTACGCCGCGGACCCTGGAAGAGAAAGAGAATCCCAGACTCAAGGCAACTCCGGTTAGCCTGCTGCCACCCCCTGCGAGCAGGCCGCCGATAGTCAGGCCCCGGACTGTGTCGGCGATGGCACCGATCGGGCTGAGAGCGATGCCGTGCAACTGGTTGCACTCACCGGTCCAGATTCCGGCGATGGCGATGCCGCGGATTCGCTCTTCGACGTCGACCAGACCCAGACCAAGCGCCAGACCGTCCAGTCGGCGGGTGCCGACCCCCAGGCCTCCGGCGGCGATTCCGGTGATGGATTCCCGGGCGTTGATGCCGATGCCGCTGAGCGCCAGGCCGTTGATGGTGCGCGCTTTTGTGCCGATCGCTCCCAGGACGATGCCGTTGTAGGCGGCCTGGGGATTCTTTTTCGGGTTCCACAGGGTGAGATTCAGGCCGGTGATGCGCTCGACCTTGCTGTCGATCAGATTGAGACGGATACCGGTGAGCCGTTTCGAGTTGCCGATGCTCAGACCGTACCCTCCGGGAGCCAGATCCAGGGATTGGGCGCTGGCGGTGCAAAAAGTGAGGAGCAGGGCTGCCGCGAAAGGGAGAACGGTTTTCATAACATCTGTCTCGCGAAATGGACGAGTGATGGGAACTTTTCTGGAAGAAAATGGATAGGTATCATTCGGCCTCAGGGGAAGGAGGTGTTCCCTTTTTCCACAGGGACTGGTAGAAGTAGCTGAGGACGAGGAAGATGCCGCCAAAACCCAGAAACAGCAGGATGCGCCAGATCGCTTCGAGGCGGGCGAGATCGACCAGGAAGAGTTTGCCGACCACCAGGAGAAGGGTGCCCATGGCGACCATGAGGAGCTGATCGATCCCCAGTCTGAGACCGGCCAGGAGAAGGGCGATGGCGTAAATGCCCCAGACGACGGTGACGTAACCCTGTCCTCCATCGAGGGTGGAGAGTTCCCTGAGAGAAAGGCCCAGAATACCGGCATGGACCAGGAGTCGGTAGACCAGCCGTTCTGCGGACGTCTGCAGGCGGAAGGAGGCGGCCAGCGCCAGTCCGATGACAGCCAGGTCGGTCAGGGAGTGAATGGTGAAAACCGGAAGGCCTTCGGGTGGCCATGCGAGGAGCCGTATTGTCAGAGCGATTCCGACTCCGATGAAAAGAGCGTGTCCGCTTATCGAGATGCCGCGGTCTTCCAGGCGATGAGAGAGAAAGTGCAGAATGGTCGCTTCGGCGGCCAGGGTGAAAAAGAGAACGTCTCCTTCGAGCAGGAGGCAGAGGGCCATGGTCGCCAGCAGGAGAGCGACCATTCCCTGCGTGTAGGCCAGGGCTTTTTCCCCGGTGAAGCGCTTCAGGTTCCAGGCCACCAGGGCGAATAGAGCCGCTCCTGCCAGAATAATCCAACCCCAGGTGCGCGGGGATAGATCCCAGAGCGGGGCGGATGCGGCGATGGCGATCAGTGGAGTGGAAACCGAAAGCATGTGGGGATGGCGGTGGATGAGTTTTATGGTCCTGTCGGGAATGTCCCAGGCAATGGATTCGAGTGAAGGGCGCGGCCAGTGGGAAGGGTTTGCGGCCGAGAGCACTTCGCGGAGAACGGGGAGGAGCCAGAAGGCCAGGAGACCGAAGAGAATACCGGCTTGCAGAGCCCAGCGGTCGGTGGTGTCGGTAAATGGGGCGTCGACCACGGCGATGCTTGCTGTCGAAAAGACCAGCCAGCCCCCGATGACCGAGGTCCAGAGCAGGGAACGCCAACCCCGGGCGAGATAGATAGCGCTGGTGCCGGCCAGAATCAGACAGGTGTACCCGACCAGGCCGGGAATGTTTCCCGCGCCGGTGTAGAGAAGGAAGGGAGTGCCCAACCCCCCGGCAGTGCCGATGAGGGAGAGGGTCGTTTCGCGCTGACGCAGGGATACAAAGAAACTCAGCAGGGTCACCGCGATCATGAAAGAGAAGGCGATGGGGTGGGAGATGAGGGCATAGAACTGGAAGGCGGCGTAGCCGGTGATGTAATACGCGGCGATGCCCCCGCCCAGAAGGACCAGACTGAAGGAGCGGCGGGGGGTATGGAGGCGGACGCCGAGGGCGAAGAGAAGCGTTCCCAGGAGCAGGCCAAAGCATACGCGCACCGTTTCGGTGAGCCAGCCCTGGTCGATGGAATACTTGAAGACGAAGGCGATGCCGAACAGGATGAGGCTGATGCCGACTAGCTTGAGCAGGGATTCGCTTTTAAACAGGTCGCCATAACCTGGAGGTGGTTTTTTATGGGTGGCGGGTTTGGGAGAGAGCTCCTTGCGAACCGGTGCGGGAGGGGATGGAGGAGGAGTGATGCCGGTTTTAGCTCCGGGATCGAGGGCTGGTGCTGGCCGGTTACTTCGGGGATCTGCGATGGCCAGCTGGATCTCCTCCACCGCCTTTTCCAGTTTCTCAAGCCGCTCTATCAGGCCGTCGTTTCTCGCGTCCATTTTTCGTTGCCTTTCGGGCGTCCCTGAATTGGGAGAAAGGTGGGTTTCAGGGTTTGGTGGCGATGCAGGTGATATAGTCGTGGATTACTCTGCAGGGTTCTCCTGGTTTCTGTCTGTGGCTCAGTATTTCCAGAAACTGCTGCTGAAGACGATCCCTCCTGGCGGGATCGATGGCGTCGTTGAAGGCGGTGCCTGCGCCGGATTTCAACAGGTGCTCGAGGACCTGCTCGGGGGAGTCGTAGGTGAAGGTGATGGCACCCTCCCAGAGCTGTTCGACGTCGAGGCCGGCGAGCCCTATCTCCGTTCTCACGTGATCCATATCGGGGGGGAAGTCGAAATCGACGCGCTTCAATAAGACGGACGGGTCACGGGCGACCAGTTCGGAAAAGATCTCCAGTGGCTCGCGGGGGGAGTTTTCCTTGTGGACGACGAAGGCAAGCTGGCCGCCGGGAGACAGGGCTTCCTCCACGGCGGTGAAGAACGGGTTGAGGGGGATGTAGCCGAGGACCCAGCTGGAGAAGACCAGATCCAGGTCGTCCGCATTTTTAAGCTCCTCGAGGGCGTCTCCCGCGATAAAGCGAATTCCGGAATTGTCGCCGGTTTTCCTGCGGGCTTCTCCCAGCATGCCGGGGGATAGGTCTACGGCGGTGAACTCCCCGTCTTCCGGGAGGAGCGGGGCGATGCGGACGGTGGCGTGACCGGTGCCGCAGCCGGCTTCCAGAATGCGTTTGCGATCGGCGAGGTCGAGTTTTTCCAGCAGTTCCTCGACCGGTTTTCCCGCTTCGGTCACCCAGAATTCGTCGTAATCGCCGTGCACGCGGTCGTACGCCGACTGCAACTCGGGCTGGCCGACTTCCTCTTGCGCCTGGGTGCGGATCTGGAAGAAGCGGGGCACCGGATGGTCGGTGGGTAGGTGTTGTTCGCAGAGCCGACGGGAGACCGCGGGTGGCGTCGGGAGCTGTTCATCGGGAATGTGGGGAGCCAGGACGCGCCCCACGCAGACTGTTCTGGGTTTGCAAAAGCTGCAGCGCATGCGTCCGAGGATCTCCTCGAGCGGGTCTTGTGCCACGTTGCCGAAGGAGAGGGGCACCAGGTTGCAGGGGGAAACCTCGCCGCTGCCGTCGATGTACAGGTGGGTGAGGCCGGCGCCGCAGCCAAAGGCGTCGGGTGATTCCATGTGGGCGAAGCTGGAGAGGATGGGCAGGTCTTCCCGCTGGGAGACCTGGAGCTGGTAGCGGAGGATGAGCTGGCGCTCTCGGGAATCGAGGGCGATCTCTTCCTGGCCGGCCAGGCGGCCGGTGGGGCAGGGCTCGAGCAGGTGTATTTCCCGGGCGGGGGTTTCGCCGATGAAGTCGATGAATTTCCAGAAACGCTCGGGATCCAGAAACTCCCGGGTGGCAACGGCGACCACGTATGGGTATAGTCCGTTGACTTCTGCGGTTTGCAGGGCGTCGAGGGCGATATGGAAGGCGCCGGAGTGGCCGCGCATCCGATCGTGCTCTTCCGGATCGATGGAATCGAGGCTTACGCCGACCGCAAAGAGGCCGTTTTTCCGCAGGGCCGCCGCCCGTTTCGGGGTGAAACCGAAGCCGGTGGTGTTGAGGGTCAGGCAGGTGTGGTCGTCGAAGGCTGCGGCGATCTCTTCCAGATCATCCCTGAGCATCGGCTCGCCGCCGGAGAGGGCGACCATGATGGCCCCCTGCTCCTGGAGTTGGGCGGCCACCTCCCGCATGCCGTCGAGAGGGATGTCGCGCTGGCAGCGATCGGCGTTGTAACAGTGCCAGCAGCTATATGGACAGCGATTGGTGACGGCGAAAGTAACCGAGTGGAGTGGGCTCTCGTCGACCCGGTCGAAATGAGAGAGCAGTTGGTCGAAGGCGGAACTGGGGTAGGGAGGGAAGTGGGTGTTGAGAACGAGCTGGTCGCCGAATTCGACGACTTTTTCGGCCGCCAGGAATTCCTGAAAAAAGGAGGCCACCTGCGGATGGAGACGGGAGAGTGGAGTGCTGGAGGCCATCTGCTGGAAGAACGCGTTCCCTTTCACGGTATGCTCCTGGAAAGAGGGTGGGTTAGCGCTTATGGGGGCAGATTGCAAATAAGAGGCCAGGTGGCCGAATATGGGGGCGAAGGTCAAAAAAAGGTTTGTTTATAGTGAAATATACGATGGGTGAGGGGAGTTGTAGTAAGAAAAACGGAGAGGAAGGTGGGTGCGCATAAATGCGGGTTATTGCGCCAAATTGCGCAATATAGAAAAAAGGCATTACATTGGGGGAAATAGACCGGAGGAGCGACATGGGAAAAAGTGGATCGGAACCTGGCTTCCTAAAGCGATTGCGCAAAGCCGTACAGCTGAGTGGCCTGACCGCCGATCAGGCAGCCCTTGAGGAGCCGGCACAGGTGTTGCTGGTTTCGAGCCGACTGGCGCAGACGGCGCTTCACCATCTGCATTCGGTAAACCTTTCCACGGAGGGGCAGCTGGCCGGGGAATTGGCGACCATGGGCAGCGCTGAAGAATGCGAACTGCTGACCCACGGGAGGGGGTACACCTTTCTCCATGTGGTCCATTTTCTTTATGAGTATGTCCGCCATTATAGCGGTTTAGAAGATGGCCGGAGTTTCCCCGCCGAAGTGGGATGGGAGGGCAGCGGTCTACATTTGGAGTACGATACCGATATCATCACCATGATGCGTCTTCTGGTCAACGCCATGCCGCCCGGGGACGAGGAGCGCAATTTGGGGTTGATAGTAGAGGCGCTAACGCCGCTGCTGCTGGACAAGATCTTCCCCAACCGGTTGTTCGCCATGGAGGTAGAATTACAGGGATCCAGCAGTCTCCGATTCGATCTGCACTTTGCCGATCCGGAGGAGTTTGAGAAGGGATTGAAGGGATTCGGTCTGGAAAAGGATGCCGGAGCCTTCTTCATCAATTCGGCGCTGCAGATCCAGGAGACCATCCGCAAAGGGGTGAAAGAGATGGTCTGCGATGCAGAGCGGCACACCGCATTGGATGCCCCCATTGAAGAGCGGGATAGGGTGGAGCAGATAGAGATCGTACGCACCTGCAGATGTGCGTGGAAGGTCACCTGGGACGCCGATCTCAAACTCAGACTGCTGACCGACCCGGAGGAGGTGCTGGAACTGATCCGCACCCTGCATGCGACGCTGCATCGCCGGGATCTGGAGTACTTCCAGGAACGCGTGAAGACGCTGGAGATGCGCGTGCAGGAATTGGAAGAGGGGGATCGTTTCCACGATCTGATCGGCCGGAGCCCGCAAATGAGGAGGGTCTACCGGATTATCGAACAGGTGGCGGCGACCGATTCTACGGTGTTGATCCGGGGGGAGTCGGGAACGGGCAAGGAACTGGTGGCGCACGCCATCCACCAGAGCAGCCCTCGTCGGGAACAGCCGTTCGTGGCCGTCAACTGCGCGGCGTTTACCGAATCTCTGCTGGAGAGCGAACTCTTCGGTCACGAAAAAGGGGCGTTTACCGGCGCCGACAGAACCAAGCCGGGGCGGTTTGAACTGGCCGATGGAGGAACGCTCTTTCTGGACGAGGTGGGAGATATTCCGCTGACGACCCAGGTAAAACTGCTGCGCGCCCTCGAGACGCAGACCTTCGAGCGGGTGGGGGGGACGCGGAGCATAACGACCGACGTGCGCTTTATCGGCGCGACCAATCGCGATCTGGAAGAGCGGATCGAAGAAGGGGAGTTCCGCGAGGATTTCTACTTTCGGTTGAATGTTCTGCCGGTGAATTTACCTTCGTTGCGGGAGCACAGAGAAGATATTCCGCAGCTGGCTCATCATTTTATCGAGCGCATCGGTCGGAAATCGGGCAAACCCGGGGCCAATCTCTCCCGGGGGGCGATCAGGCGGTTGGTTGAACATCCCTGGCCGGGCAACATCCGCGAGTTGCAGAACGTCATCGAAAGGGGGGTGGCGGTGTACGCCCGGGAGGACACGTTGACCGAGGGGGATATCGTCCAGGCGCTGGGGCTGCAGATCCGCGGGACAAGGATGCCGGACTTGAATCTCCGCCAGCAGGAGATCCTCGGGGTTCTGGCCCGGAGTCTGGAAGGATGCCGGGTGGAGGAATTGATGGCGGAGATTGGCCAATCCGGAAGCCGGGGAGGGGGGTCGGTGCGGACCTTGCAGAACGATCTGAGGAAGTTGGCGGAGAGAGGCTATGCCAACTGGGTCAAAGACGGTAGCGCTCGGGTCTATGCGATCAGTTCTGAAGGGGAGAAGCTGATTCGGGAGATGGGTTAGGGGGCAGGGAGAGCCAGGCACCGGGTGCGGGCATCCAATAATCGGCATCGGCGGGAAGGGCCGCTTCGAGCCGTTCGAGGAAGCGTTTGACGTTGGTCGCGGGGACAGTGCGGAGATTGCGGGAGTCTTCCGGAAAAGGGGCGAACAAGTTCTCCCAGTGGGCGAGGACGACGGTGCGCGGGTTGAGCTGGTGGAGGAGGGTTTCGGGGTAGTCGTCGACCTGGTCGAATCCGGGTACGCAGAGAAGGGCGATATCCACGCGCCGAGCTTCCGGACCGGAGAGATGCGCGGGGTAGGGGGGTGGGAAAGAGCTGACGGCATCCTGGTAGTGAATGCGGAACTCGACGGTTTTTTTGTCTTCTCCCAAAAAATCGATCAGGTAGGCAAAGGTCTGTCCCTCGCGCCACCCGGACGCTCTGGTGGGCAATTTCTCCAGATCCCTATCGTATTTCCCTCCAAAAACTTTCACGCCCATGAAGTGCGGCGCATGGTCTGACTTCAGGGCCATGAAACGTATTCTGTCGTCCCCGGCGGATTGCCATTGACCGATCTGGGAGTTGAGGGGAATGAGCCGCTTTGGGGGGAGTGCGGGTGCGAGAATGTGGGCCATGGTTTTGCTGCCGAAAATCGCAGCTGCGGGTGTGTAGGCGGTTGAGATATAGGGCAGGTCCATCAGATGGTCGTAGTGTGCGTGTCCCACCAGGATGGCCCCAACCGGGTCGAGAGAATCCCGCAGGAGAGCCATGCGGCGATCGATCTGGGGGTGGTTGGGAGAAATGCGCCAGAGAGCCAGTCGTTTGAGGGAGGGATTGGAAAAGAATGGGGCGGTGAGGAGGGCGCTATCCCGGCACCGAAGGAGAAATCCCCCCGCGCCCAGATAGCAGACCTGGAGATGGATGCGGTGCTGGGGATCGTCGGACGGTAGAGCTTCTTCGGGGTGCTGCACTGGGAGCCCTTTGATAGAACTGGTGCAGGCCGACAGCGCTATAAGGAGGAGGAGAGACCCCAGGTATCTTTTCATGAAATCGATCCGGAAATAAGTGGTTTCCTAAAAGATAACCGGGGGAAGTGATTTCGCCACCAGGGAAAGGGAGAGAGAAAGAGGATAACCGCAAGGAGGCGCAAAGTCGCGAAAAGAAGCTGGTGCAAGAAAACGTAGAAGAATGTAGGGAATGGGGCGTTCGCGGAGATTAATGGAGTCCTTTTTTTATTTTTAAAGATTTGTTAAATAGTAACTTAAGAAAAAAATTACGGTGGAGGAAGACGGCACGGATAAAAACGGCATGCGCCTTGCTACCGGGATAGGATAGATGACTGAACGCAATAAATGGGACCCGGACCCGAGCCAGATCGACCGGAAAATTCGGTTCCCAAACGGTAGAAGGAGCAGAGGATCATGTCAAAAATAAAGATGGGAAACGCTTTCAGAACGGGATTGGGAGGGCTGTTGATTCTGTGTCTTGCCGGAGTGCAGACCCACGCCCAGGAGCGGGGAAGGGCGCCAACGCCCCCGCCCATTGAGCCATCCAATCTGTTTTCCATTCCGGCGGGACGAGTGACCCGGTCGCTGGACCTGGATATCACCGCTTCGGGGCTTTTCCTTGGCGAGGGGAGTTCGCTGCCCACGGGGACCAGCGCAGTGCTGGGACTCGGGGATATCGCCGAGGTGGAGTTGGGATCGATGGGGTTGGGTAGCTCTTTCAGAGGGAAAGGGGAACTGCAGACGGTGCCGACCGGTGGGTTGAAGGTCTACCTCCCCATGTGGAAATACTGGCACGGGGTGGCCGCCGCCTTCCGCAGATCCGGCACCCATACCGAGATGATCGATGGCGTGGAGTACAAAAAGCGGGTCGGGAACTTCCTGGTGGTGGGGACGCTGGCCAATTTCCTCACTCCTGAAGAGGGGAATCGCCCGAGTGCGGGTTGGAAGGGAATCAAGATCAAAACGCACATGGGGGTAACCTATATCGATCCGAATATGACGCCGGAGATCGACAATGCGCGCGGATTCTGGCGCCCCTTTGGTGGGTTCGAGATGTGGCGCAAGGATGCCCGGGCCCGCATCATGGCCGAATTGGATTGGACCGCTGACTTCAGTGAGACTCAGGTAAAAGATATCTGGATGATGACGGGCGGGGTGAGGTTCTTCTTCTCCAAGCACGTGGTGGCGGATATAGGCGTGCGTTACCAGAGCAACTACAGCGGTCTGTCGGAGTCGGTCATCCATTCAAAGTTGCGGATGTCCCTGCCGACGCACCTCATACGCGAGCGGGTAATCGGTTTATAAGGGTCGAAGATGGGCGGGAGGATCCCAAACGGACCTCCCGCCCCTTGGGGAAAATGAGAGACCCTTATAGGAGGGGGGAATCATGAAAACCTTGACCATGGTAATAGGTTGTTTTTTGCTGTTTCTTGCCGTTCCTGGGGCGTTGGCAGGAGAGGGGGCAGCGGGGCGGAAAGTGGCAATTCTCGATTTTGAAAACTACGCTTCCGAACTCTACGACAGCTTTGTCCGCGGTCTGGCCGACATGCTCATGACGAGCCTGGGGCAGGGGGAGAAGCTGACCGTTATCGAACGGGCGCAAATCGAAAAGGCGATGGATAATTTCCACGTGGAGATGAGTGGACCGATCGATGCGGAGAAGGCGGTGGAGATCGGTCGGTGGCTGGGAGCGGATGCGGTTGTTCTGGGTAGTTTTACCCGTTTCGGTGGGCAATTCCGGATTGACGGTCGGCTCATTCAGGCGCAGACCGGAGAATTGATCGTGGCGGAGCAGGTGCACGGGGGAGAGGATGAAGTAATGGCCATGGTCGATACATTGGGAAGCAGGCTGTTGACGCGCTTGGGAGTCCGGAATGCGGTGGAAGCGGGAGGAACGGGAACGCTCAGGATCCGCTTTATCGTCACCAAGACCGAAATGGGAGAACGGCCGGTCTATTTCCACATCTGCAAAGTGTACGTAGATGGTCGGTATATGGGAACGACATCTCCGGTAGAGCAAGCAGAAGAGTGGTATTCGATATTCACCGGGGAAGTTCCAGCGGGAGACCATCGAGTCGAAGTCGTGCATGGATACGTCCTGGACGGGAAATGGGATGGGGAGATGTCTGAGCAACCCCGGGTTTTCAAGGTGGCAGTGGAGCCGGAGGGAACGGCGACTGTTCAGTACAGCTACGAGGTGGGGTGGTTTGCGGATCAATACGTGTACAAGCATCCCTGGAGAGGAGTGCCGCGATGATGTAAGTGATGCCTACTGATTCAATCTGGCGCTGGCAACCGGTTCAGGTCCACCTCCAGACCCGGACGACGATGGATTTCCAGGGATACAGGGAATTTTGTATCCCGGTGACTGGCACCTCGTTGTCGGGGTTGATTGAGGTTGATGAGGTGAGCAGACTGTGATTTGAAGGTCGTCATAGGTGCAGGAAAAAGTTTGACTGGCTTTATTAAGTAAAGTATTTTCCAGATATTGTACCAAACGGCCGACCCGCCGCCGACCCGCCGAAAGACCGGGACGCAAAGGTGAGGATCTCATAAGAAATGATGAGAGAAGACGAGACCGACAATTCCCCATTTGGCCATAAATATCGCGTAGTGCTACGGTATGTCGTCGCCATGGCGGTTATTGGTGCGGCTGTCGGCCTGCGGGTATGGCCGCTGGGAGCCCTGGAATTGCGCATTCCCTGGGTGACGTTCTATCCGGCAGTGATGGCCGCCGCACTCTACGGGGGTTTTTCCTCCGGTGTGCTCGCGACGGTTCTATCCGTTCTTGTGGTTCTATTCTGGTCGCCCACCGAATACCCCTTCATTGATGACCCCGGCGACTGGCTGGGCATGGCTGTCTTCTCGGTGAACGGCACGTTGATTTCGTTGATGAGCGGAGCGATGCGACGCGCGAGGGAGCAGGCGACAAAGGCAAGGGAACTGGCCGAAGCGGCCAATCAGGCGAAGAGCGTTTTTCTGGCCAACATGAGTCACGAACTCCGCACTCCGCTCAACGCGATCCTCGGATTCACCCATCTGATGAGGAAGACCGCAGATGCCAGCTCCGATCAGGTGAAAAATCTGGACATCATCTCCAACAGTGGCGAAAACCTGTTAAACCTCATTAATAACGTGCTGGACATTTCCAAAATCGAGGCTGGCCACATGGTGAGGGAGGATGCCGATGTCAATCTGAAGCGGTTTTTGTATGAGATAGAATTATTGATATCTGTAAGAGTCGCGGAGAAGGGATTGAGCTTCGATATGGCGCTGTCACCGGACCTTCCCGAGGATATCACGGTTGATGCTGGCAAGTTGCGCCAAATACTGATCAATCTGATCGCAAATGCCGTAAAATACACTGAAAAGGGCGAGGTATCCCTCAAGGCCAGGGTAGTGGAACGGGAATCGCCGCCGCTGACGTGGCTGCGTTTTGAGGTGGAGGATTCAGGTATCGGCATTCGTGAGGAGGATCGAGAGATTATTTTCTCTCCTTTCGAGCAAATCGGCGATCAGCCGGCCACGGAAGCCGGAACGGGGTTGGGACTGGCTATTTGCAAGCAGTTTGTCGAACTCATGGACGGCCACATCGGCGTTACCAGTGAGCTGGAAAAGGGTTCTATATTTCACTTTGAGATTCCGGTAAGCATTTCTTTTCCGTCCGAAAAGGCTTCCGCTGAGCTGATGTATGAACGTGTAACGGGACTAATAGAGGGGCAACAACGCTACCGTATCCTCATTGTTGAGGACAAGTTGGAGAATCGCCTGCTCCTGCACAAATTGCTTGAACCGCTGGGCTTTGATCTTCGCGAAGCGGTCAATGGACAGGAGGCGGTGGAACAGTTTGAACAGTGGCACCCTCATCTGATCTGGATGGATATTCGCATGCCGGTGATGAACGGGTTGGAAGCGACTCGGTGCATCAGGGAGAGCAAAGTCGGCGCCGACACCAAGATAGTGGCCCTTACAGCTCATGCACTGGAAGAGGAGCGTCTAGAAATATTGGCGGCGGGTTGCGATGATTTCATTCGGAAGCCCTACCGGGACACGGAGATCTATGCTGCCCTGACAAAGCAACTGGGCGTGCGTTTCCTGTACGCCGAGGAAGGGACGCCAGCCACAGCTACCGAGGAAGGGGAGTTGGACGAAGAGCAGCTGAAGAAAATCCCCCCCGATTTGATCGAAAACTTGCGAGAGGCCGCGGTGCTATTGGACGAGGAACATTGCCTTAAGGCGGCCGGGATGATTAGCGATCATAACCATCAACTGGGCGAACGTTTGCGCGGCATGGTTGGAGACTTTCAATACAAAGAAATCCTGGCGACTTTGGATAACTTAAGATTGGATCCCAATGAACACTGACCGCTCACACCCGCTTCCTCACGGGGAGATTCTGGTAGTTGATGATAACACGTCCGACCTGAAATTTCAGTCGGACATTTTGATGAAGGCTGGCTATCGGGTGCGGCCTGCCAGCGATGGCGAACTGGCCTTGCTCAGTGTGCAGGCCAAACTGCCCGATCTGATCCTGCTGGATGTCGCGATGCCTGGCATGAGCGGAGTCGAGGTGTGCCGTCGCCTAAAAGCCGATCCCAAAACAAGAGACCTTCCGGTTATATTCATCAGTGCTCGGGGGGAAACCGACTTGAAAGTGGAAGCCCTTAAGGCGGGCGGTATCGACTATGTCACCAAACCTATCGATTCCTCAGAGGTTCTGGCCAGGATAAACACCCATCTTAACATGTGCCGTCTGCAACAGAGGCTGGCGGTCCAGTCTGAGGAATTAATTGCGGAAGTCAAGGAGCGCAGGCGGGCAGAGGAAGGGTTGAAGAAGGCGTACGATGAGCTGGAAGATAGGGTAGAAGAACGCACTGTTGCGTTGAGAGAGGCGAATGAAAGACTGCTAATGGAAGTTGGCGAGCGCAAGCGGGCAGAGGAGGAATTGCAAAGACAAAAAGAGTGGCTGGAAGCAACGCTTTTGAGTATAGGCGACGCCGTGATGGCCACGGATTCATCAGAGACGATACTCTTTATGAACCCTGTGGCAGAAACACTGACAGGATGGACAGATCAAGAAGCGCTGGGCAAGAAGGTGAATGAGGTTTTTCGCATCATCAACGAACAGACTCGACAACCGGCTGGAAATCCCATCCGGCGTGTATTGGAGGAAGGTACTATTATAGGTCTGGCTAATAATACGGCACTGATCTCACGAGATGGGAAAGAGATCTCTATCGCGGACAGTGGAGCACCGATTGTCGGAGTAAATGGAATTACACAGGGTGTAATTTTAGTTTTTCGTGACATCACCGAGCGCAAACAAATGGAAGAAGAGCTCAGAAGAGCCCACAATCTCGAATCTCTCGGTCTTACCGCCGGTGGTATCGCCCATGATTTCAACAATATGCTCACCGGAGTTATGGTTAATCTCGCCTTGTTACTGCAATTTCTCGACAAAGATAGCGAAGAATACGAGATCGCCAGCGAAGCCCAACAAGCTGCATCCAAGACCAAGGATCTCACACGGCAGTTGATGACGTTCGCCAAAGGAGGAGCACCGCTCAAGGAAATCGCTTCGATGGAATCGCTAATTCGAGAGACAACCGAGCTTTCGCTTCATGGAGCGAATACGAAGCCAGAGTTTCATTTTGCTGACGATCTGTCCTCCGTGGAGATCGATACCGGGCAAATCGTTCAGGTAATTCAGAATCTCGTTCTCAATGCGGATCAGGCCATGTCAGAAGGTGGGGTCTTGAAGATATCCGCTGATAATGTCGAGATAACGGAAGAAACGCCACTACCATTAGAGGCGGGAACCTATGTCAAAGTATTAGTGACGGATCAGGGAACCGGTATGCCAGAAAGCATATTAGGCAAGGTATTTGATCCGTATTTTACGACGAAAGAATCCGGTCACGGCCTGGGATTGTCGATCGCGTATTTCGTTCTCCAAGGACACAGCGGGCACATATCAGTTCATTCTGAAATCGATGTAGGAACGACGTTTACGTTCTATCTCCCGGCTTCAGGGAAACAGGCTGTCACGGTCGTTGAGCAGGAGAAGGAACTCTCTGTGGGTTTCGAGAGAATCTTGTTAATGGATGATGAAGAGATAATTCACCGAACGGTGAGCAGGACGCTCAAACTACTCGGATACGAGGTGGAAAGTGTCTTTGATGGGAATGGGGCTTTACAGGCGTACAACGATGCTCTGAAATCGGGAACCCCTTTTGATCTCGTCATCATGGATTTGACGATTCCTGGAGGCATGGGAGGCGAGGAAGCGATGGTTAAACTGCTCGGGATAGATCCCAACGCCCGGGGGCTCGTTTCGAGTGGTTACGCTGATGATCCTATTATGGCGAACTTTGCGGATTATGGTTTTTCGGGTAGAGTAACAAAGCCGATTGATATTCGGGAGTTGGCGGATATGGTGAGACGAATTTTGGAAGGTGGAGAGAGGGAGGAACCAGGCGGCGGTCAGGGGGGCCAACCCCCAGTGTGTCCGTAGTGTACTCATAACGCCGCGCTGCGGAGGGAGAAAGAGGGAGAACGGGGTATGGATCTCGAAGGAAAAGTGGCTCTGGTTACCGGGGGAGGCGGGGGAATTGGGAGGGCAATCTGCGCGGCTATAGTGGAGGCAGGAGCGGAGATTGCTCTTCATTACTTCCGCGGTGCGGAAATCGCCGTAGAGGTCGCCGGGGAATTGAGGGAACGAGGGGGAAAGGTCCGGATTTTCCAGGCGGATCTGGGGAAGCTTGAGGGGGCGAAGGATCTGGTAGATGAGGTCGTTGCTGGCATGGGACGCCTCGACGTGCTGGTCAACAATGCCGGGATCACCCTGGGCGGGAAGGATCTGGTCGATATCTCGTTCGAGGAGTGGCGGCAGGTGATGGACGTCAATCTGGACAGCGCCTTTTACATGGCAAAGGCGGCCCTGCCCCACATGCGTCGGCAGGGCCGGGGACAGGTCGTCAATATCGCCTCCAATATCGTCAACTCCCTTCCCGGGGGAAGCGCCGCATACGCCGTATCCAAAGCGGGGTTGGTGGCGCTGACGAAAGTGCTCTCAAAAGAAGAGGCCCGGCACGGCATTCGCGTCAACGCGGTCTCCCCTGGAATCATCCACGCCGGTATGGGGGTGGGAGCCCTTGAGCGCCGCCCTCCGGAGGTGAGGGAACAGTTTCTGTCCACCATCCCCATGGGCCGTTCGGGAGATGCGGAGGAAGTGGCCGCGGCGGTCGCCTTCCTGGTTTCGGATGCGGCCAGCTACATCACCGGGCAGCACCTCACCGTCAACGGTGGGGATCGAGCCGAATCCTACCAATAATCACAGCCCGACGTCGGGCATTTCCAGAAATTCTCCTCCGCGCCGGGCGGATTCCTGGGCCATCAGGCAGGCCTGGGAGACGGCCAGCACATCCCGCGTGGGGATGAAAGGGTCTTCCCCACGGGAGAGCGCCTGGATGAACTCCTGTACGAAGACGGGATTGCGGTCTGCGGGGAATTCCGGCTCCGATATGCCGTTGCGGTTGGATATGACCAGCAGGTGGTCGCCGGCGTAGGCCCGAAGGTGGGCGGATCCTTCGGTGCCCATGAGGATGAAGCGGGTATCGCCAAAAGAGCGGGCGGGCTGTGGGGTGAGCCAGTCGGCGGTCAGGGTGGCCAGGGAGCCGTTGCTCAGCTGGAACGAGGCCTGGGTGTGGTCGGTGAGCCGAGGTTCGTCGGTGAATCTCTTGCAGGTTTGCAGGGAGTGAACGCCGACGCAGTCAGCTCCAGTGAGCCAGCGCACCTGGTCGACGCCGTGACAGGCCACGTCGTGGAAGGTGCCGGTGTACACGTCGGGGTCGAAATACCAGGGGGGAGCGGACTGGCGCGTGGTCTTGTGTGGATGGGTGGAGATCAGGCTGACTATTTCCCCCAGTTCCCCGGCTTCGACCGCCCGGCGGAGAGCGATAAAGGGAGGGTGGGAGCGGGAGGTGAACCACATCGACAGGGTGATTCCGCTGCGCACGACCGCGTCGCGGATGCGGGTCCAGTCGTCCAGGGTACGGCACAGCGGTTTGTCGAGGAGGACGTGGACGCCGGCATCGGCGCAGGCTTCGATCAGACCGACCTTTTCCGGATGAGTGACCCCTTCGAGCACCAGCTCCGGGCGGGCTTCAGTCAGCATCTCCTCCAGGCTTTCATAACGGGGGACCGCATGCTCCTGGGTGTAGCGCTCGAAGAGAGCGTCGTCCGCCTCCACCAGACCGACGATTTCTCCTTCGTCCGCTTTGATCGCCGATTGGAACATGCCCCCAATATGTCCGTAGTGTACCCCCATAACGCCGATACGCATTTTATCTCTCCTCGGTTGGGATCAGATTTCACTGAGCAGGTGGGAAAGGGCTTTGTGGAGTTTTTCCAGTTCGTCTTCCAGGTGGGTGAGCAGCTGAGATGCGGAACCTATATCCCGATCTCGGCCTATCTCCTCCAGATGCAGGGCCGCCTTCCGAGCTGGCTCGGCGTGAAAGGTGGCGATGGCGCTTTTCATGCCGTGGGCGACGCGGGTGAGAGTATCGACGTCCTGTTCGGAGACGGCATGATGCAGGCGTTCCAACTGCTTGGGGTAATCCCGGTTAAAGACGTCGATTAGGGTCTTGAGGAGTTGCTCGTCCCCCTCGAGTCGGAGCATGAGGGCATCCCGGTCGAAAACGGGATCGGAGCCCTCAGGCGGAAGAGATGAAATGGAACCCTGCGACCCGATGGTCGTGGGGGCCTGGCGCCAAATGGCTGCTTGAAGGTCCGCTATTTCAATCGGCTTGGAGATAAAGTCGTCCATTCCAGCCGCCAGGCAGCGCTCCCGATCCCCCTGCATGGCAGAGGCGGTGACGCCGATGATCGGCAGGTGGCGACCGGTCGTTCGCTCTCGTTGGCGGATGGCGGCGGTGGCCTTAAAGCCGTCCATGACCGGCATGTGGACATCCAGCAGCAGCAGGTCGAAAGGAGTTGCTTCGAGCGCATCGAGAACGGCCGTGCCATCGTTCACGACGTCGACGGTGTGGCCGTCTCTTTCCAGCAGACGTTGGGCGAGGATCTGGTTGACGGGATTGTCCTCCGCCACAAGTACCCGCAGGGAGAGCTGAGTTTGGGAAGAGGGTATTGCGGGGGAGATGGACCGATTTTGCGCCGTCTGCAGGCCGAAACGAGCGGAAAAGTAGAAGGTGCTGCCCCGGCCTTCGGCGCTTTCGAGCTCGAGATCCCCTCCCATCAGGTCTACCAACTGAGAAGAAATTGCCAGGCCCAAACCGGTGCCCCCGAAGCGCCGGGTGGTCGAGTTATCGGCCTGAGAAAAAGCATCGAAGATCTCCTGCTGTTTTTCCAGGGGGATGCCGATCCCGGTATCGGAGATGGAGAACTGCAAGGTGATGGTATCTGCATCCTTTGCCCGTGTCTCTACCTGGATCTCTATGCGGCCCTGCTCGGTGAATTTAACGGCATTGTTGACCAGGTTGATGAGCACCTGACGCAAGCGCACGGGATCGCCAACCAACTGATCCGGGGTCTCCGAGGAGATTTGGGTAGAGAAATCGATTCCTTGCTTCCGAGCTATAAGGCTTTGGGGCTTGATCGCTCCTTCGAGGGTTTCGCGCAGGGAGAAATCGACGTCTTCGAGCTCGAGCTTGCGGGCTTCGATCTTGGAGAAGTCCAGGATATCATTGATGATGGTCAGAAGCGAATGAGCGGAACTGTGAGCCATCTCCACGTAAGACCGCTGTTCTGCATCCAAAGGAGTATTCTGCAGGAGCTGAGTCATGCCTAGGACTCCGTTCATCGGGGTGCGAATCTCGTGGCTCATTCTGGCCAGGAAGTCGCTCTTGGCGCGACTGGCTTCTTCTGCGACCCTGATGGCCCGTTTTTGGGGAGTGATGTCGTGGGCGGAAATCACCACACGGGAATAGGTCTGTTCGCAACCGGGAACGACGGTCCAGCGCACAAAAGTTTCAAGCCTCCGCCCCCGTGCGGTATAGAGAGGCATTTCTCCTTCAAACAGTTTTTCCCGGTTGGCGATGGCGAGCAGGCTCTGGTTCAGGGCTGCAAGGGCATCCTTGCGGAAAAATGGACGTCGACTGGTCTCGATCTCCTCTCTGTCGGCGCATTCGAAAAGTTCCAGAGCAGCGCTGTTGACCTCAACTAAACCTATGAGTCGACGGCAGAGGGCGAGGGTTTCGGTGGATAGGTCGATGTGGGGTCCGAGCCGATCCAGATATTCCCTGACTCTGGACAGATCGATCTCCCACAGGGGGATGGGGGAATTTTCGAAGAGATTCCGATATTTCGTTTCGCTGGCCGCCAGCGCGGCATGGTGCAGACGCCGTCTATCCCGGAGGATGAGAATCAGCAGGAGGACGGTGAGCAGCAGGAAGCCGATCGGAATGACAAAAGCCGGGCGTTGGAAAAATGGGTGGGGGATGACAAAAGAGACGACGGAGGAGTCCGGGGCTGATTCTCCGTAGAGTCCCTTGGCCTGAACCTGAAAGATGTGATTGCCGGAGGTGAGGTTTTTTAATACAGCTTCGCGCTTCTCCGACCAGCCCGACCAGGATTGCTGGTCGACCCGGAAACGCGTTTCGATATTCTGCGCGGGAATCTGTCCCCAATAGGCGAGGGCGCGCCAGCGCATCATGAGGTGGTGATCCTCGATGTGGGGGGCGCCGAGTTCAACCACGGGGTAAGGGTGGGTTTTTTCTTTCAGGTTGAGGGCAAAAGTACCTCCCCCCGATGTGCCGATATAAACGCGATCCTCGCTGGTGGCCAGCGGCCAGAGTTTGAGCATGGTGAGACCCGCATTCAGTCCAAAACGGGAAAAGATGCCGTCGCGGTAGGAGGACAGTCCGTTGCGGGTGGAGATCCAGAGGGTCCCGTGGGGATCCGTTGCCAGATCCCAGACCTGATCGTTGATCAGACCATCGTCGCTGGTGAGGTAGTGCACCTGGTCCTGAGCATCGATGAAACCGAGACCGTTGCGCTGGTCGCCAAACCACAGCCGTCCGTCTGCACCGACGGACAACGTCCAGACCTTCCGACCTTTCAAGCCGTTTTTTTCATCAAAAACAGTCCAGTTCCCGTCCCGCAGGCGGCCCAACCCATTTTTAGCCGCGAACCACAGGGAACCGTCCTCACCCTCCGCCATGGCGTAGACGCGGTTGCTGTTCCAGTCCATTGTCCAGGGGGTGAACTGGCCATCGTCGTAGATGACGATGGCATAGTCGTCGCGATTAGAAGGCTGATCCAAAGGTTGCTGTCCCAGGAACCAGAGCCGTCCCCTGCGATCCTTCCCAATGGCGTGGACCCGGCTACAGGCCAGCCCCTCTTCCTGACCGTAGAAAGCCCAGCTGTGGCCGTCCCAGCGGAAGGCGCCGTTCCAGTTGGCTCCGCTGCCAACCCAGATACCTCCTGCGGAGTCTTCTGCCAATGCCGTGAGGATATTCAGATCGGTGTCCAGAATTTCGGGGATCCATTCAACCGAAGCATCTGCCCGGTGAACTTCCAGGCCGGTGGCGGTTCCTATCCAGAGATCGCCAGTGTCGGTATACAGAATACCGTCGATGCGATTCCGCAATGACGGTAGGTTTTGTTTCCATTGAGTCCAGCGATCGGATGAATACCGGTGGAGGAAGAGGCCCTGTTCGGTTCCCATCCAGAGATCCCCATTGGAGCGGAACTTGATGAACAGGATATTGGCCATTACCGGAGGGCTCGGTTCGAGTTTGGTCCAGGATGAAGCGGGGCGCACGTAGATTTCGCCCGATTCATATGCAGCCAATCCCTTTCCATCGGGGGAAAGGGCGAGTCCTTCCGGGGCTTCTCCGCCTTCGTGCTGGCGAAAGCGGGGTTCTCCATTCCTCTCCCACTCCCATATTCCCCTCTGGGGCAACGGCAGGTTGACGATGGCGACGACCTGACCTTCTGCGTTTTCCCTGAAGAGGTGTACCCTCAGCCCGGATTGCATGAGGGCCCAACGGGTGCCGTCCCAACGGTGCAGTGCCCTTTCCGATCTCAGCACTATTTGGCTGCCGGAAGTGTGGTAGAGCTCGGAGTATTCCCTGGGGAGAATTCCGTCCGGTCCGGAAAATGGGCGCAGTTTTCCAGAAATGAAGTGGTAGAGGGAAGAGGCGCTCAGGATGAGAAGAGAATTATCGGCAAAGGCAGCCAGGGAATGGACGCGAATCGGCTGCCCGTCCTTTTCCAGAGGGATTTTTCGCAGGCCGCTGGTGTCCCCGTGATAGACTTCCCCTGCCGAGAGGACAAAGAGGTCCCCTTGCGTTCCCGGACGAATCTTGGTGGTTTCTCCGGAAGCCAGGCCCATGGTTTCACCCACCTGGTTCCACCGGTAACCGTCGTACCAGGCCAGGCCGGAGCGGGTCAGGGCCCAGGGGGGTCCATCCGAGGTTTCGATTATTCCGGAAACCTGGTCGGCGGGAAGGCCGTCCTCGGTTGAAAACCGAACCCAGCGCCAGGAATCGCCAAGGGTTCCGGTTTGTGCAGCCGCAGGGGGGCAGAGAGTGGAAAGGACTGCCACTCCTATGAGAAGGCCGGTTCTGATGCGCATCGCTGAAGATATCTGGATGGGGTGGAGAAAGGTTGTCTTGAGTAGAACATAAGAAATGTACCTCCGTGTCAACAAAATATAACTCTTTGCAGGATATAACTCTTTGCAGGCTAAAAAGTTGAAGGATTCTTTCTACTTTGCGGAAAAGGTGGAGTGAGGGGAAGGCGCGCCGGGAGGGAAAGAGAGGAGAAAGGAAGTATGGTGGAGAGAAACGGTGCTTGACCACCTGATAAATTCCCCTAAATTGGCTTGCGGTCAGGAGGGGAGTCTATCCCCAAGAAACAGGATATCCGGATGAGATCCAGATATTCATTGTCAACGCAGAGACCGGATTGAGTTGAATGCAAAATGCTTCGTGTAGAAATCAAGATCCCCATCGAGACAGGTGCAATATGCGCCCGATAACCGCATTAATCCTGATCCTGCTGGTCTATGGGATAGCTGAGTCGCAGGAAACTGGGGAGAAGCTGAGAGATATCGAGACCCGGGTAGAGCGGATCCTTCTGGAAAACATCCTCCCTTTCTGGCACCCGGAGACGATCGATGCGGAAAATGGGGGATATCGATTCAATCACGATATCCAGGGGCAGTGGCTCGGAGCGGCTCCCAAGAGTTTGGTGACGCAGGCGCGAGCGGTCTGGTTCTTTTCTCGACTTTACAACGATGGATATGGCACCGAAGAACATCTGGAAGCGGCGCGGCGCGGTTTCGAATTTTTGCGGGACCGCATGTGGGACAGGGTGTTCGGGGGGTTTTTTTGGGAAATGGACGATACCGGCCGCATCGGCAACAAACCGCACAAGCACCTCTACGGACAGGCTTTCGCTCTCTATGGATTATCTGAATACATCCAGGCCACGCAGGACACCAGTGCGGGGCGGTTGGCAGATGAGCTTTTCGGTTTGCTCGAAGAACATGCTTACGATGGGGAATACGGCGGGTATCGGGAGTGGTTCTTGCGCGATTGGGGAGAGGCGCCCCCGGAGCAGTCCTATCTGGCCAATCCGCCCGACGGCAAGTTGATGAATACCCATCTCCATCTGATGGAGGCGTTTACCAGCTACTATCTGGCCAGCGGGGACGAATTGGTGCGGGAGCGATTGCTGGAATTGATTCTGGTGCAGAGCAATGCGGTGGTGCGCAAGGATCTTGGAGCCTGCACCGACAAATACGAACGGGACTGGACGCCTCTTTTGACTCCCGAATTTGCCCGGGTCTCCTACGGACACGATATCGAGAATGTCTGGCTTCTGGTGGAGGCATGCGAGGCGGCGGGGTTGGCCAACGGAGTGCTGCTGGATCTCTACCGGCAATTGATGTCCTACTCGGTGGATTTCGGTTTTGATTATGAACTGGGGGGCTTCTTTAACTCCGGTCATTTCGCCGCGCCGGCGGATGACAGGAGGAAGGTCTGGTGGGTCCAGGCAGAGGGGTTGGTGGCAGCACTCTATATGTATAAACTCACCGGTGAGGAGCGGAATTTTTCCGTTTTTACCCAAACCCTGGACTGGATCGAGGCATATCAGGTGGACTGGGAAAACGGGGACTGGTACGCGGTGATCGAGGCGGATGGGACGCCGTCGGGGGGGAAAGCCCACCTCTGGAAATCCCCCTACCACAACGGGCGAGCCATGCTGCAGTGCCTGCAGCTTTTGAAGGGTTTAATCAACACTCGAGAGGAGTGAAAATGTCCGCCAGCTGGAGTTCTGAAGACAAGTTGCGCGAGGATCTGTTTGCGGCGGTGCCGGGGATTCTCGCCGGCCAGAAGGAAAATGGGCAATTCGGCGAGGAACCGTGGATTTGCCAGGACCAGAACGCCCTGTTGGCCCTGGCTGCAGCCTGGAGTCTGGAGGGGAGCCCGCACTATCAAAGTGAGGAACTCATCGATGCCATCGGGCGCGGGGGGATGGCATTGGTGGAGGCCCAGGACGAGGAGGGGATGTGGACCTTCCGCAAGAAAGACCACTCTACCTGGGGGCAGATCTACATGCCCTGGACCTACAGCCGCTGGATACGCGCTTACCAGGTGGTGCGGGAGGGGGTGTCTGCGGAGACTCGGGAGATCTGGGATCGGGGGTTGCTGCTGGGCTACGAGGGGATAGCGCGAACGGCGCTGGACCGCATCCACAACATCCCTGCCCATCACGCCATGGGGCTCTATTGTGCAGGACAGGTTTTCGAGCGTCTGGAGTGGCGGGAGCAGGCGAGCGCCTTCCTGCTCGAGGTGATCGGCGCCCAGTCGGAGCACGGGTGGTGGTCCGAGAACTTCGGACCGGTAGTGATGTACAATTTCGTCTACTCGGAGGCGCTGGGGACGTACTATGCGCTGTCCGGGGATGAGAGGGTGCTGGAGGCGCTGGAACGGGCGGCCCGGTTCCACGCCAACTACGTCTATCCCGACGGAAGCATTGTGGAAACTATCGACGAGCGCAACCCCTACCATCTGGGAGTGCGGCTGGGGAATGCCGGTTTGAGTCTAACGCCTGCGGGTAGGGGATTCATCAAGCAGCAGCACGAACTCCACCTGGCGGCTGGCGGCAATTTTGATGCGGACTATGCGGCCAATATGTTGCTGTATGGTAGCGAGGGTGAGGTCGAGGAGACGGCGGCCGGGAGACGGGAGCATCTCCACGCCATGGGGCGAGATGCACTGGTTGTCCGCAGGAATGGCTGGTTCATCAGCCTGTCGGCCTATATCGCTCCCCCGAAGGAGGATCGCTGGCGCCAGGACCGGCAGAATTTCCTCAGTATATACCACGACCGCACCGGGCTAGTGGTCGGTGGGGGAAATACCAAGCTACAGCCCCTGTGGAGCAGTTTCACGGCGGGGGATACCTCACTGATGCAGCATACTCAGGGTGAAGAGGAACCGGACTTCGGGCCGCGAGCGGGGTTGATACACGTGCCCGACTCGGGGAATTTGCGCGCGGCAGAGGAATCCTGCGAGCTGGAGTTGTATTACGGGGATGCCACGGGGAAAATCGAGGTGGAGCCCAGTGGGGAGAAAGAACTGCGTCTGACCTATGCGGTTACCCCGAAGGGTGATTTGCCTATTGAAGCTCACGTTACTCTGGTGCCCCACATGGAATTACCTCTTTTACTTTCATCTGGAAAGCAGGTGAATTTGACAGAGGAAACGATCGAGTGGTCGGGAGACTGGATCTCCCACGCCGGGTGGAAGCTGAGCTTGCCGGATGGGGCACGACTGGTCTGGCCAGCCCTTCCTCACAATCCGTACCGTAAGGGTGGAGAGGCTACTGTGGAGGAGGGACTATTGGTGGTGGTTCTGCCGTTTGCTAAAGAGGGGGGACAGCAACGATTGCTGCTGACCGTCGAGTAACCGGATACTGTGGAGGGGGGATAAAGAAAAAGTGCAGGCCGACTCCCGACAAAGGGGAGTGATCGGGGCCATGGGGGGAGGTAGCTCCCGATCGGAAGGGAACCGGCCTGCATAGGAGGAGAGATGAACGTCATATCTCTCACGGGTAGAACGCCTTGGTCATATGTGGGTTCCGGGGAGGAAGCTCGTCGATCACCTCTCCGGAAAAACGAGATAGGAGGAATTTATGAAGGGTTTGATCGCAGCGCTGGCGCTCAGCGCTTTTTTCGCATCTTGGGGTGGTTCCCAGATCGAGGCCGAAGAGTTGACCATCGCCGTGATCCCCAAGGGGACCACGCACGAATTCTGGAAGTCGATCCACGCTGGAGCTGTTAAGGCGGCCGGTGAGGTCGGAGTGGAGATCATCTGGAAGGGACCGCTGAAGGAGGATGATCGCGAGGCCCAGATCGCCGAGGTGGAAAATTTCATCAGTCGGGGTGTGGCCGGGATCGTCTTGGCTCCTCTGGACGACATGGCGCTGCGGGTGCCGGTGATGAATGCCACCCGCAGCGGCATCCCGGTAGTCATCATCGATTCGGGCTTGAAGAGCCGGGATTTCGTCAGTTTCGTGGCCACCGACAATAAAAAGGGGGGCACACTGGCCGGAAAGCGGTTGGCCGAATTATTGGGGGGGAAGGGGAAGGTGGTCATGCTCCGCTACCAGGAGGGATCGGCCAGCACCATGAACCGGGAACAGGGGTTCATGGACGCCATAGCTGAATATCCCGAAATCGAGGTGGTCAGTGCCAATCAGTATGGAGGAGCGACGACCGAGAGCGCGTACCGGGCGAGTGAGAATCTGCTGGCTCCGCTCAGGAAGGAAGAGGGGGGATTGAGTATTGACGGGATTTTCTGTCCGAACGAGTCGACGACTTTCGGCATGTTGCGCGCGCTTCAGGATGGCGAACTGGCGGGAACGGTGCGCTTTGTGGGCTTCGACAGTTCGGAGAAGCTGGTCCAGGGGTTGGCAGCCGGCCAAATCGATGGTCTGGTGCTGCAGAATCCAATGCGCATGGGCTATCTGGGAGTAAAGACGCTGGTGGCCCATTTGCGGGGGAAAGAGGTAGAAAAAAGGGTGGACACCGGGGTACACCTCGTGACCCAGGAGAATATGAAGGAGCCGGAAATGGCCCAGTTGCTGAAGCCCGAACTGGAAAAATGGCTGAAGTAAGGGGAGGGTCTAACCCTCGGCTCGAGATGCGGGGGGTGGTCAAGCGGTTCGGGGCGACAGTGGCGCTGGACGGGGTCGACCTGGAGGTTAGAGGTGGGGAAGTCCACGCGCTACTGGGAGAGAACGGAGCGGGGAAGAGTACGTTGATGAAGGTCCTGTCCGGGGCCTTGCTAGCGGATGCGGGGAGCATCGAACTGGATGGAGAGCACTTCCAGCCGCGCCATCCACTGGATGCTCGTCGACAGGGGGTGGGGATGATCTATCAGGAGCTCTCTCTGGCCCCCCATCTTTCGGTGGAGGAAAACGTGCTGCTGGGTATGGAGCCGTCTCGCTGGGGTTTTGTGCGCCGGAGGAAGGCCCGAGAACAGGTGGAAGCGGCCCTGGCGGAAATGGAGCATCCAGAGATCCATCCCCAGGCGCGGGTAGGAGAGCTGTCGGTGGCCGCTCAACAGCTGGTGGAGATCGCGCGTTCTCTGGTTATCCAGTGTCGGGTGCTGGTGCTCGACGAGCCGACAAGCAGTCTGGGAAGCGAGGATGTGGAGCGGCTCTTCAGGTTGGTGCGCAGACTGCAAAATCAGGGGTTGGCCATCGTCTACATCTCCCATTTCCTGGAGGAGGTCCAACAGATTGCCGACCGTTTTACCGTGCTGCGTGACGGGTGCAGGGTGGGAGGGGGGCAGCTGGCCGATGCCTCCATGGAGCGCATCGTGGAGATGATGGTGGGGCGGGAACTAAAGGAGATGTTTCCGCGTTCCCGGCGGACCCGTGGAGAGGTGGTGCTGGAGGTGCGGGATTTGCAGGGGCGGAGGGGGCCTCGGAATGCGGGGTTTGCGCTGTGCAGGGGGGAGGTGCTGGGGATCGCCGGCCTGGTGGGAGCGGGGCGGACGGAGATGCTGCGTTCGCTGTTCGGGTTGGAAAGGGTGCAGAAGGGGGAGATCGAACAGGGGAGCTATATAGGACCGGCCAGTCCCAGGCAGCGGTTGAGGCAGGGGATGGGGCTGTTGAGCGAGGATCGCAAAGGAGAGGGGCTGGCGGCGGGGTTGAGTTTGGCGGACAACCTGACGCTTTCGAGAATGGAGGGCTTGGGGCCAGGATGGATGGTATTGCCCGGTCGACAACGGCGGGCGGCGCAGCGATGGATCGATCGGTTGGAGATCCGCTGTCAGGAGGCGGGGCAGCGAGTGGCGGCGCTGTCGGGAGGGAACCAGCAGAAGGTGGCCCTGGCACGGTTGCTGCATCACGATGTGGACGTTTTGCTGCTCGACGAACCGACCCGGGGCATCGATGTGGGCAGCAAGGCGCAGGTTTACGAGTTGATCGATCAACTGGCCGGCCAGGGGAAGGGAATCCTGCTGGTCAGCAGCTATCTGCCCGAGTTGCTGGGTATCGCCGATCGGATTGCGGTGATGTGCCGAGGGTGTCTGGGAGAAGCGCGGCCGGTGGCGGAGGTGGATGAGCGACAGGTGATGCTCGAAGCCACAGGACAGGGGGGAGTATGAGCTGGTTGCGCAGGCACATCGGGGCGTTCGGACCACTGCTGGGCCTGGTGGTAGTCTTCGGGTTTTTTGCGGCGCTGGGACCTGCCAGTTTTTCCAGCGTGCGCAATCTGGAGACGATGGCGCGGCAGACGACCATCGTGGGCACAGCGGCACTGGGCATGACCCTGGTGATTATCGCCGGTGGGATCGACCTATCGGCCGGGTCGATCATCGCCCTGAGTACGGTGGCTGTGGCGGCCCTGCTGCAGGCCGGTTTCGATCCGCTCTGGGCGGCTCTTGGGGGGGTTGGAGCGGGTGCGGTCTGTGGACTGATCAACGGTCTGCTGATCACCCGGTTGAGAGTCGTTCCTTTTATCGTCACCCTGGGCACGCTCCTGGTTGTGCGGGGGACGGCCAAAGGATTGGCCCACGAGCAGAAGATCGATGCCCCACTCACCTGGTTGATCGATCTGCTGGCAGCGCTCAGGCCGGTTGAAAAGTGGATGCTGGTGCCGCCCGGAGTGTGGATTCTGGCGGGGATGGCCCTGGCGGTTGGGGGCATGCTGCGCTATACCCGCCTGGGGCGCCACATCTTCGCCATTGGCTCCAACGAGCAGACGGCGCGGCTGTGCGGGGTGGCGGTCGAACGGGTGAAGGTGACGGTGTACGGAGTGTGTGCCGGTTTTGCCGGGCTTGCCGGGGTGATGCAGTTCTCGCGACTGACGGTCGGCGATCCGACGGTGGCGGTGGGGCTGGAACTGGACGTCATCGCCTCGGTGGTGATCGGCGGGGGAAGTCTGGCCGGAGGAGAGGGCTCTGTGCTTGGCAGTCTGGTCGGGGCGTTGATCATGACGGTCATCCGCTCCGGCTGTTCGCAGATGGGGTTGCCCAACTGGGTGCAGGAGATGGTGACCGGGGGAATCATCGTCCTGGCCGTGGCTCTGGACCGGTGGCGACACCGGAGAGAGTGATTGAGTTACCCGGGAGAAAATGATGGAATCTCAAGAAAGTTGGCTTGGAAAGATACTGATGGCTACGGCTCCCTCTCGGCGAGGGGGAGGTAGACCTGTTTCATGGCCTCCAGCTTTCCCGGATCGCCGGCGACGCTGCCGCTGGTGAACATCATCACGCCGCTGCTCTTGCCGGCCAGGCCGTATTCGAGCACCCTGACCAGTTCCTCGGGGGAAACGTAGGGTTCGTCGTAGGCCTGGACGATCGGCCAGAGACGGGGATAGCGTCCGGGTTCTGTGAAGACCTGGTGGCGTTGGCTGAAGTATTCAACGTATTCCCCGACATACTCCGGTGGCATGCCGGAGCGGCCGTGATAGGGCATGGGAGAGAAGACGTCGACGTAGGGTGCCAACGCGTCGAAGTCCAGACCGAGACAGCGACGGCGGGCGCCCCACAGATCCTCGTCTTTCCAGGCGCAGTGGTAGTTGCCCACCAGGGCGTCGGGGCGGATCTCCTTGACGATCGCGCGGAATTCCCGGGCCCAGTCGACCAGCACCGAGACCCGCCAGTCCTCCCACTTCGCAGGAGCATTCATCAAAATCCACTCCGCCTTTTCCGCCGTCGTTTCTCCCTCCACTTCCAGGTCTGCCCACTGCGCGAAATTCTGCAAACAGGATTCGTTGAAGCAGGTTTTGAAGAACAGAGGGTAGGGGTCTTCGAACTGGGCGTGCCAGTGGAGATAGTCCATCCACACGCCGTCGACCGGCGATTCCCGCAAAAATTCCCGCAGCGCCTGCATGCGGTAGGTGCGGAACCCCGGATCGGTGGGGCAGGCTCCCATGAACCAGGTGGCGCGGGAAACCGGACTACCGGTGTCGTCGATGGGGTGGGCTTCCGGATGTTTTTCGACGTATTTGCCGTAGTCGCCGTTGAGCGTGGCAAACTCCGCGAATACCATGCAGCCTTCCCGGCGGGCCCGTTCGATCGTCGTCTGGTCGAGACTGCCGCTATGGGCGAAGATGGCGTTGACGCCGCATTCGTTCAGCTTCAGACCGAGGTCCCAGAATGGCTTGGGGTGACCGTAGACTCCTCGGATCACGGTGGGGACTCCTTCCTGCGCAAGGGAGACGGCGGTGCTCAATAGAATGAGAAGAGAGGCGATAGTCCTGGTCATATGAATAGCTCCAACCCAAGAGTTATAGGGGAAAAATAAGCGAAAACCGGGTGTCATTCAAGCGGATTAGAGTCGTGGGAGAACCTGGAATTGGAGGAAGGGGATTCCGTTTTTCCGATTGACACATAAGGAGTTTTAGATTATATAAGTTAAAGGAAATGATGTGAATTGAATAACTCTTTCTGTGCCAGTAGGTTCAACAACCCTGTCGTTTGCTTGTGCGGCGGGTTTTTTCTTCCTCCAGCCGGGTTGGCTCAGAGCCGAGATCGAAGCGACTTGGTTTTGCATCTCCCCATTTCTTCCGCGGAGTAGTCGATATGGCCCCTCCATCCAGTGAAGTCATAGTGCAGGTGATCGGCAAAATTCCCCTGTTCAGGAGCTTTTCCCCATCCCAGGTTCGTCTGCTGCTGAGTATGTGCGAGCATCGAGTGCTGGCGGCCGAGGAGGTTCTGTGTAAGGAAGGTGCTTCGGCAGAGCAGATGTTTCTGCTGGCGGCGGGGGAGTTGGTCTGGTTGGACGGAAACGGGCTTAAATTGGAGACCGTTCTGCCGGTGGCTTCAACGGGGGAAGTCGAGATGGTAACAGGGCAGCCGTACGCAGCATCTTTGCAGGCGGCCAAGCCCAGTCACATCTTCACCATCCCGCGTATCAAGTTCGAGCGCATGGCTCGGAAGGACGGAGAACTGCAGCTCAAGATGTATAAAAATATGACCGACATTCTCGTCGGGCGGACCGGAAGGGATGAAAAGGATATCGAACTGGCTGCCCAGAGGGAGGAGAAACAGCGCTACGAGTCGCGTATCGCCGCTCTCGAACGCCAGCTGTACCAGCAGGGAAAGAAGATCGAGGCGGTATTGGGCCTGCTCTCCGAACGGGCCGAGATGAGTCGTGAGGAAGCGGAATTCCACATCAGCGATCAGTTGAAGGGATTGGTGCCCCGCGTGCTGGTCGTCGATGACGAACCGGATTTCCGACGCTTTGTCAGGGATACGCTGGCCGCCTTCATGGTGGTGGAAGCCCAGACCGGCAAGGAGGCGTTGGAGATTATCCACGAAGAGCGCCTGGACCTGATCATCGCCGATATCCGCATGCCCGAAATGGACGGTTGCACTCTGCTGACAAATCTGCGCAGCAAGTTCCCCGGGTTGCCCGTGCTGGCCGTTTCCGGCCACATGGGGGCGGACGACCTGGAAAGCTACGACTTTGACGGTTTTATCGATAAGCCGATTGAAACGTATCGGCTTCAGGATGCGGTAGAAGCAGCCCTGGCCAAGACCAACTGATCTTGTCGTCATCTCCCTCTGCCCTTATTTTTTTCTGGGCTCTCCCCCGATTCACCATGCCCCTTCTCTCCGCTGCGGGCGAATGGTCCTGAGACCGTCTTCCCGGTATGGTCTCAAGCCGGTCTTCCGACCGGCAAGGCAGCCATTCGCACGGCGGAATTTTTGTTTTCCCCTACGTCCTGGACTGGAGTCAGCCGATGAAGTATCTGCTCACCGGAGGAGGGACCGGCGGCCACGTCTATCCCGCTCTGGCCATAGCAGATGAAATCCGGCGTCGGCAGCCCGACGCCGAATTCCTCTATGTGGGTCTGCGCGACAAACTCGAAGCGCGGGTCGTGCCCGGGCGGGGATATCCCATCCAATTCGTCCGCTCCAGGCCCCGTCCCAGATCTGCCTCGATACTGGCACTGACGTTGTTTGGGCTGTCCTTGATGCTGGGGATCCTCAAGGGGATGGGTATATTGTTGCGTTTCCGCCCCCGGGTAATCATCGGCACCGGAGGATACGTCAGTGCCCCCATCTCCTTTGCCCACGGCCTGTTGAGCAAGATTGGCCTCTGTAGGGCCAGGGTCTTTCTCTACGAGCCGAACGCCTACCCCGGGATGCTGAACCAAGCGGTGGGGCGGTACGCCCATCGAATCGGCCTGGCCTTTGAACAGGCGGGACGCTGGTTCGACATGAAGCGGGTGGCCATCGTGGGCTATCCGGTGCGGCGGGAGTTGCTGGAGATCGATCGTCAGGAGGCGCGGAGGAAACTGGATATCCCCGATGGCAAGAAGGTGCTCTTCGCTTTTGGCGGGTCTGGAGGAGCCAGGGCGATAAACGAAGCCCTGGTCGAAGCCCTACCGCTGCTGCGCCAGCGCGAGGATCTGCTGATTCTACACGTCACCGGCCGATACACCGGGGCGGACTACGACGCAGTGGGGGATACGGAACAGGCGCTGCGTCAACTCGATCTGGGAAATGATACTTTCTCCTGGTACCGACGATTCGATTACATGGAAGATATCCAGAACGCATACGGGGCAGCGGATCTGGTCGTTTGCCGGGGGGGAGCGGGAACCCTGACCGAGGTGGGGGTTTGCGGCTTGCCCGCGTTGATCGTGCCCTCCCCCGTAGCGGCAGAGGACCATCAGGCGGTGAACGCCCGGGAGTTGGAGCGGCTGGGAGCGGCGCGGGTGATCTATCAGCAGGCCAACTGGGAGGACGGCCAGGTCTCCAGTCGCCTGGACGGGGAAAGGCTCGCCCGCGAAGTGCTGGATCTTTGCGATGATGACGAACGACGAGGAGAGATGTCCAGGGCGGCCAAGGCTGTGCCGCTCAAGGACAGCCTCGATCTGATTCTGTGCGAACTCGAAAGTTTAACAGGAGGGTATCGACCGCCTCCTTTGAATCTGGAATTTCCGATTCGGAAGGAAGGGCTTCCCGCCAACCCCAACCGGTTGTTGCGCTGTGTTGCGCAGGGCGTGCAAGAAGTCGGAGGGATAGAGAATATGGAAGCCCGGGAACTGGCTTATCTGCGCTATCAGGCGGATCGCATGCTGGTATCCCAAGCCTGGTTCGAGATCCCCTTAGGGCGACGCAATGTCGGCGTCAAGCTGGTCGGCTGTCTCCATTATGAAGAACATCTGCCTTTACTGTTGGGAATCCTGCTGGATCGCCATCCGGTCAGCCGTTTCCAGCGGTTGTGTGGGGGGGATTTTCAGCATGGGGGGTTGCTGCGACGCAACGTTATCGAGACCGGCCTCTTACCGCTGAGAGCGACAAACGAGGAGGTGAAAGAGGGGCTCATCCTGGCACTGGAAGACCCGTATTTCGAGGTGCGAGCGGCGGCTGCCAGGGCGCTGGGGGAGCTCTTCTCTCCGGATGAGAAGATCGAAACGGCGCTGGGTAAGGCGTTGCGCGACTCCGCTCCGGGGGTGGTCGTACAGGCCATCCGAGCCCTGGGAGCTATCGCCCTGGATGCGCCGATCCTGGATTGGCTGCGCCCCTTCTACCTGCACAGCAACTGGCAGTTCCGTCAGGAAGTGGCGAGGGTTTTGAAGCAGCTGGTTACCAGGGAAGTTTTAGAGGTAGATCGGGCAGTCGATCAGTTGGAGCAGATCCTGGCTACTTCTCCCTTCTTTCGGCCGGAATTCCCGCTCAACGAGAGGCTGCGCGAACTGGCGGCGCTAAAACCGCAGGAGCCAGAGGGCCGCTAGACGATCCCCGCTCCAGTCCTGTTACAGCAGAGAGAGATGAGATGATTTACTATCTGGGGACCTATCTCCACGACCACATAGAGGCGCTGTCGTTTTTGCGGCTGGTGGATTCCATCAGCTTCAGGGCGATTGCCGGGGCCATCACCGCGCTTCTGCTCAACATTCTCTTCGGAGGGCGCGTTATCCTCTTCTTTTACCGAAAAGGGCAGCGGGATGTCCCTCGCGATTACGCCACCCTGCCGGCTACCAGCAATCAGGCCAAGACGTATGGGGGTGGGTTGATTGTGGCCGCCATCCTCTTGAGCGTGCTGCTGTGGTGCAAGCTTGATTCATCTTTCGTGCTACTATGTCTGGGGGCGGTGATCTGGTTTGCGGCGCTGGGGGGAATCGACGATTTCATGAAGGTGCGACATCGGAGCAGCGATCGGGGGCTGTCGGAGCCAGCGAAACTGGTGTTGCAGTTCATATACGGACTGGCGTTCGGCCTGATATACGTGATTGAAGAAATCTCTCCCCTGCCGTCCGGACTGGCCACCGAGCTCTACCTGCCCTTTTTCAAAAATCCGGTTTTCGACCTTTCCTGGGGGTATGTGCCGTTTATCATTTTCACGATCGTCGCCATTGCCAATGCGGTAAACCTGGCCGACGGTATCGACGGGTTGGCGGTGGTGCCGGTCTCTTTTGTAGTGGCGGTGTTCGGGGTGTTCGCCTATGTCTCCAGCCACGCCCGTATTTCGGCCTTTTTGATCTTCCCCTTCATGCCCGGGGTGGGGGAAGTGGCTATTATCTGCTCTATCGTCTTTGGCGCCTGCCTGGGTTTCCTGTGGTTCAACTGCTACCCGGCAAATGTGATCATGGGGGATACCGGGTCCATGGCCCTGGGAGGGCTTCTGGGGACGGTGGCGGTCCTGGTGAAACAGGAATTTCTGTTTCTTATCGTGGGGGGGGTCTTCGTGGGCGAGGCTTTCTCCTCGCTGGTGCAGGATAAGGTCGGAGTCCGGTGGCTGGGGCGGAGATTCTTCGAGCGAGCTCCGGTCCACGATCACTTCCGAATGCGCGGATTGGCGGATACGAAGATCGTCATTCGCTTCTGGATCGTAGCCGGAATACTGGCCCTTTGCGGCCTGGCCACGCTCAAGATCCGCTGACGATCAGACCAGGTAGAGACCGTAGACGCAGATCAAGACTACTACCATGCCCATGGTTATGCTGATCCAGGCCGGTACCCGGCACGTCCTGTCGTCGAAGATATTGATATTATAGCGCCGGTACTCTCGGGATAGGAGGAAATAGCCCGAAACCAGTGCTGCGAGGATGGCGATAACCAGGAAGATGGAACTCATATCCCTGGGATAAACCAGCCGCCCCATACTCGATGCATAGGAAGCCAGGTTGAGCAGGAGCCCGTACTCCCGAGAAAATAGGCCGTAGATGGCGATGCCCAGGCAAAAAGAGCCGATCGTCATGGAAGTGATGGTGAGGATAAACGGGAGGGATGTGAAGAACAGCACCAGCGCACTGCCGACGATCAAATGCAGCCACATACCCGCGTATGCGTAAAAAAAAGGAGGTCGTTCGAGAGATGCATGGCCGACCAGATACTGGGAGAACGAAATTTTTGGAGACACAATAATTGGTCCTAGAAAAAGCGCAAAAAGGACTGGGAGAGCGTTAGTTAGGGAGAAGAAGTTGAGGGAGAGGGTGTTTTAAGATAAGGGGGGACCGGGGGATTGTCAAACCCAAATATGGGATACTGAGGGCATAGAGAACCGCCCGTGGAAAAATGTCTCCACGGGCGGGTGTATATATCGGGGAAATTCTGGGTTCTAAGCGGCGTTGGCGACGAGTTGTGCCATGGGCTTCAATCCCTTTTGCGCAGCCTGCCTTTCGAGGAACCGAACCAGTCTAAAGCAGCCGTCGTGCGGCTGAGAGAAGGCCACTGACAGGGCGTGGATAGGACCACGGCCATCTTCAGAGTGTTGACTGGAGCGGATGATTTTGCCTTCGATCCGGTCGAAAAGGGAATGGACCTGAGCACAGGCCTGTTGCAGAGGGTCGTTGAAAAGGGCAGGGGGCAGCGCGCGCGACCCCATCCGCCCGATTTTGCGCATGGCCCACTCTTCGATAAACGCCTCGGGAGGAGTCAGAATCAGTCGTAGAATCGAGACATCGGGGAGCTGGCGCACATAGACCTGTGCTCCCCCACCGCTCAAATTGGTGATGACCGCCGGTTTGTCGATGGTCTGTCCTACCTGTCCCGGAGGCATCCACTGGACGCGTGCCTTCAGGGCCGCGGAGATGCGATAGGAGGTGCGGCGCTGCTGTTTTTCCAGGCGGTCCGGCGCCTTGACCAGCAGGACAGGCAGGCGTCCATTGAGCCTTCTGCGACCGAGGATTTCGCTGGAAAACCGGTAGTCCAAGGTGCTTTTCCTCAGGCTGCTGATGGTGACCGGAGTGCCGCGTGGGGGGCTAAAATGAGCGGGCACGTCGATGCAAAGGGCGCCGTCGTTGCTCAGGTCTTGCAGGCGGCCAAGCTGCGGCCTCTGAACGAGATCTGGGGCGTCGAAATGGAGCATGAAGCGCTCGCCGATCTCCAGACCGTCTGGCAGCTCGAAACCCTTCCGGGCTGCAGGTTTCATCCGAATTCCTCCTTGAAGATGAACAGGTCCTTCTGAAACTCTCGGGGTGCTGTTGTGTATTTTAAAGATCGGCAGGACCTGGGAATTCTTTAGTAGTATTTCGTATTACTTGGTATTCATTAAAAGGAAAACCAATGGCCGATATCGCTGGGGATGAGGAGACGTTGAGCCTGCCCATCGAGCGCGTCAAAGGGGTGGGGGCCAAGCGGGGTGCCGTCCTCAAAGAGGCGGGAATCCATACGCTCAGGGATTTGTTCTTTTACTTCCCCCGGCGCTATCTGGACCGGACCCGGGTTCTGCCGATTGATCGGGCCCCGATAGGTCAGGAGGTGACTCTGATCGGCCAGGTGCGACAGTCGCGATACGTGCCTGGAGCGCGCCCCCGCTTTGTTCTGGTCGTGGAAGACGACACCGACGACATCTCCTGCACCTGGTTCCAGGGGGGCCGTTACATGCAGCGCAATTTCAAGGAGGGAGATGTCCTGGCGCTCAGCGGGAAGGTGGAGATGTTCCAGGGAAGACGCCAGATGGTACATCCGGAATACGAATTTGTCAGGGCCGCCGGGGAGCAGAATCTTCTCCACACAGGAAGCATTGTGCCTCTGTACACGGCCAGCGCAGATATGAAGGAAAGAGGTTTGCGCAGTCGAGGTTTCCGGCGTCTGGTGCACGGAGCGCTGGAGGAATTCGGGGGATCCATCGGCGACGAATTGCCCGAAGAGATCCGCTCGCGGATCGGGCTCCTGGAACTGCTTCCGAGCCTCCGCCTGATTCATTTTCCGGAGAGCATGGAAGACGTGCAGCAGGCCCGCAGGCGGTTGGCTTTCGACGAGCTGTTCTTCTTTCAACTGCGGCTGGCCAGGTTGCGTCGCCGCCGCCGGGAAGAGGCGGACGGAATTTCCTTTTCTCCGAGTCAACGCTTGGTGCCCGCCCTTCTGGAAGCCCTTCCGTTCGAATTGACGGGTGCCCAGAGCCGGGCGGTCGAGGGGATCGTCGGGGATATGGAAAAGCCGTATGTCATGCATCGCTTGCTGCAGGGAGACGTGGGATCCGGTAAGACGCTGGTAGCTCTGTGCGCCATGCTGACGGCGGTAGAAAACGGATATCAGACCGCCCTTATGGCACCGACCGAAATTCTCGCCGAACAGCATTATCTGAATATTCAGAGATTGATGGAGCCGATCGGGTTGCGGGTGGTCTTTCTGGTAGGGGGGCAGCGGGTGGCTCTGCGCCGCGAACTGCTGACTGCTATCGAAGCTGGGCAGGCGGACATCGTGGTGGGCACCCATGCGCTGATCCAGGAAGGGGTGAATTTCCCCCGTTTGGGACTGGCCGTGGTCGACGAACAGCACCGGTTCGGGGTGGCGCAGCGGACGGAACTTTATGGAAAGGGAAACAAGGGGGATATGCTGGTGATGACGGCGACGCCGATCCCCCGCACTCTGGCGTTGACCTGCTACGGCGATCTGGAGGTATCGGTGATCGACGAACTGCCTCCGGGCCGCAAACCGGTGCGCACGGCGCTGCGCGGGGTGGACCGGCGAGAGGCGATCTTCTCCTTTGCCGCCGACCAGATACGCGAAGGACGGCAGGTGTATGTGGTCTACCCGCTCATCGAAGAGTCGGAGAAGATGGATCTGAAATCGGCCACAGAGGGGTACGAGGAGCTGAGATTCGGTCTGTTGAGCGAGTTCGAGGTGGGGTTGCTCCACGGTCGCTTGAGAGGAGAGGAGAAAGGGGAGGTCATGGAGGCCTTCAAGGAGGGGAAAACCCAGGCGCTGGTGAGCACCACGGTGATCGAGGTGGGAGTGGATGTGCCGAACGCCACGGTGATGGTAATCGAACACGCCGAGCGGTTCGGGTTGGCACAACTCCACCAATTGCGGGGACGAGTGGGCAGAGGAGGAGAGCAGGCCTACTGTATCCTGGTCACCTACCAGGATGGACGCCAGGAAGGATCGGATGCCCTGGAGCGACTGGAGACGATGTGCCGCACTCAGGACGGTTTCGAGATCGCCGAAAAAGATCTGGAACTCCGGGGACCGGGTGAATTTTTCGGCACTCGGCAGGCGGGTATGCCCGAGTTTCTCATCGCCGATCTGGTGAATGATGATGAGTTGTTGGGGATCGCCCGACGAGAGGCGATCGATATCGCCGAGGGAGAGGGTGGCTGATTGAAACTCCCCCGTCCCGTTCTCCTGGTCGGCCTGGCGACCGCTTTTTCCCTTTTCGGGGACCAGACGCTCTACTCGGTCCTGCCCACCTATTATGTAGAATTAGGGTTGTTGCCCTATCAAGTGGGGCTTCTGCTATCGGTCAATCGGGGTATTCGCCTGATAACCAATCACCTGGCCGAGAGGCTCTGCCAGCGCTTCAATCTGGCCTGGCTCTTCGGGGCATCGCTCGGCTTGGGGGCGGTGCTGACGGCGATCTATGGGCTCGCCACTCACTTCTTCATCTTATTGGTGGCCCGCATGCTCTGGGGGTTGTGCTGGTCGTTTATTCGCCAGATCAGTCTGATGACGGTGGCCGACAGCGCGGCGGAGGGGAATATCGGGCAACTGATGGGATTCTACAGCGGGATTTCGCGGATGGGTTCGATTGCGGGAAATTTCGTGGGGGCTCTGGGACACGATGTTCTCGGCTATACTCCCATTCTGCTGATCTTTGCTTTGGCGTCGGCCACGGCGATTCCCCTCGGGCCCCTTTCGCGGCGGAAACTCGCCCATGTGGAGAGAGCAGCCGAGAGACTAAAACCTTCGCTCAAGGCGGGTTGGAGTTTGCTCTTCGCCGGTTTTACCGTGGGATGCGTGGGGCCGGGATTGATGATGTCGACCATGGGGTTGGTGCTCAAGGATAGCATCGGGGATGGGATAACGGCAGGAGGGGTGACAATTGGGGTGGCCACCCTGGCCGGAGCGCTCATGGCCAGTCGCTGGATCGCCGACCTCGGGGCCCCGTTCCTGGGAGGTTTGACCGATCGGATCGGCCGGCGAAGGGGGGGGACGCTTTTTTTCGTTGCGGGGGCACTGATACTGGCTGGAGCTTCCCTGCAGGAGGGAGAGTGGTGGTTGATACCGGCGATCATCTTCTACTTTGCGTGCGCCACCGGGGCGACCGTGGCGCTGGTTGCGGAGGCGGGGAGCCGGGGACCTCGGGTGGTGGCTTCCTATGTTACCGCTTCGGATTTTGGATCTTTCGCCGGACCGATACTGGGCTGGTCGATGCCCCAGTTGGCGCTTCCTGTCGAATTTATCTTCATCCTTGGGGGTTGTCTTTACGCAGTCGCGGGGTGCGTCGTTTTCCTCATGTTCGAGGAATAGACCGGACTTTTGGGGGGCAGTGGTGTCTTGTCTCACCCGATGGGGAAATTTAGATTTAACCATTCGAAATCGCGGTATGGGTTATGCCCCTCTGAAGCGGGCTGTGGAAACCGGGATATCGACAGCAAATCGGAAAAACTCCCATTTTCGACAAGGAATTTGATGCTCTATTTCGATTGCCACGCCAAAATCGGGCAGCGGCCGGGAAAGCACCCGAGGGTCCGCTGGTCGACCGAGCACCTGCTGGAGGATATGGATCTGGCGGAGATTTCCGGGGCGCTGGTGAGTCACGGATTGGCCCATTCCTACGATACGATCTACGGAAATAACCGGCTCCGGGGAGAACTCGACAAGGGACCGGGACGGCTGTTCGGGCTTTGGTGCATCCTGCCGGTCGGATCTCCCGATTTTTTCGCCAGTGGTGACGAACTACTGAGTGCCATAGAAGAGGCGGATATTCGGGCGGTGCGGGCGGTGGCGGGGAACTATTCGCTCCATCCCGAAATGATGGGGGAAACGTTCGAGGCGCTGCAGGAGGCGGGGGTGTTGACGCTGCTCGAAGCATCCTGGGCAGCGGGGCAAGAGATGTTTCCCTTTTTCCACGATCTCCTGGACCGCTACCCCAGGTTGCCGGTGCTGCTCACCGACCACGTCTGGCCTCAGCAGCGGTACGTGCACCGTTTGATGCAGTTGCACGAGAATCTGCACATCGAATTTTCAGCGTATCAGATCAATCGGGGGCTAGAGCGATACGCGGCCGATTTCGGAGACGAGCGGCTGCTTTTCGGCACTGGGGGGACGGAGAAATCACCGGGAGCGGCCCGAACATTTGTCGATTATGCCCAGATTCCCGAGGCATCGAAACAAAAGATCGCCGGGGAAAATCTGATTCGCCTGCTCGGGGGGCAGGGGCCGACGGTGGAAGGGGCACCGGGGCGGCCGGAGGACACCTGCGTTGCGGATGCCAGGACGGGACGGCCCCAATCGACGTTCGTCTTCGACGCCCATGCCCATGTGCTGCACGAGGGAGGAGAGGGAGCGGGCCCCAATTACATCATGTACCAGGGGGATGCCGACGGGATGCTCGAGGTGTATGACTGGTGCGGGGTCGACCGGGTGGCGATGATGAGCTGGCACGGCCCGGTGTGCACCGATGCCCATGACGGCAATGAGGTGGTCTGGCGGGGTATGCAAAAGCACGGAGATCGAATCCTCGGAGTGGCGGTGATCGACCCGACGCACATGACGGCTGTGGAGATGGAGGACGAGATCCAGCTGCGCTACACCGAGCAGGGATTCGTAGGATTGAAACCGTACGTGCGTATGGACCTCTCTTACGAGGATCCGGCCTTCGATCCCTGGTGGGATTTCGGCAATGCGCATCGGCTCTACGCTCTCATGCACGTGGCTGGACATACCGGGGGGGTTCCGGGAGTGGGGCGATTGGCAGGGCGGTTTCCCGAGATGAGCTGGCTGATCGCCCATACCGGGGGAAGCTACCCGTTTGCCGAGGAGGTGGCTGCCTGTATCCAGGAGCATCCCAACGTGTACGCCGAGATTACGCTGACGCCGGTGACCAATCGGGTGGTGGAATATCTGGTCGAGGTGACCGATGACGAGCACGTGCTCTTCGGGACGGATGCCCCGATGCGGGATCCCCGCCAGCAATTGGGCTGGGTGGTCTGGGCGGATCTCCCGGTCGCAAGCAAGGAAAAGATCCTCGGGGGGAATTTCCGGAGGATTGTCGAACGGGCATGGAAACCTGGTTCCGGGAGGACACTGTGAAGATATATCCGCTTGTCGCACCGGATGAATTTGTCGGCTTGGAAGGGGTGGCCCATCTCTGCACCGGCGGAGAAGCCCCCTGGCTCAAGGAGATGGAGGGAGTGTACGCGAATTTTGCCCGTCTGAAGAGTGGAGGGATAGCCGGGCGGGAGGAGATCTACGCGCGGGGAGAGGAGTGCCGGGCGAAGATGGGGCGGCTGTGGGGGGTGCCTGCCGAGAGGATTGGATTTGTCCCGGCGGCGGCGGAGGGAATGAACTGGCTGGCGCGCGGCCTGGATTGGAGAGAAGGGGACAACATCGTCACCACCAACCTGGAATTCCCTTCGGTGGCGTACGCCTGGCGGCATTTACATACCCGAGGGGTGGAGGTGCGCATGGTGCCGCATCGGGAGTGGATCGTCGAAGAGGAGGAGCTGTTGGCAGCGGTGGACGATCGGACCCGGGTGCTGGCAGTGAGCCAGGTGAGTTTCTACACCGGGCAGAATTTCCGCCTGGATCAACTCGCCGAGGGGGTACGCGGGAAGGGGGCGCTGCTGGCGGTTGATGCCACGCATGCCTCGGGGGTAGTCCAGGTGCCGGCCGCCCTCACCGACCTCTGCGTCAGCTCCTGCTACAAGTGGATGCTGGGTACTCACGGAACGGCTCCCTGCTATCTGAGCGAAAAGGCAGAGGAGCGGGTTGCCAGCACCAGCTTCGGCTGGCGCAACCTGGCGGTTTGGCCACCCCAGGGGGCGGAGCGCCATCCCCAGGTGGAGGAGAAGCCGATGCCCGAACGGCTGGAGCCGGGCAACCCGGGGATGATCTCCATCCTGTTCCTCGACAAGGGACTGGAACGGCTTCAGGAAGTGGGCATCGAGCGGATAGACGGACACGCCCGGGATCTTTCGGAATTCATCGGCGACGAACTCGAACGGCTGGGGCGGACGGTTATATCCCCTGCGGAACGGGAGCGCCGGTCGGGGAATACCTGTTTCCTGGCGGAGGACGCCAGAGGGGTCCAGGATGGGTTGGCGGAACGGGGGGTTTTGACCTGGGGGGAGTATGGCAGGGTGCGGATTTCGGGACACCTATACAATGGCAGTGAAGATATCGAACGGCTGGTGGCGGCGCTGACCGAACTGGATGTTTGTGGGGAATGATGGAAAACAGAATCCCATGGTGGCTGGAACTGGCAGTTCTAGCGCTGGCTGGAGTCGCCGGAGTCGGCCTGTTCGCGCTGGCCGAATGGAAGATTGTCGGAAACTGGGGATTCCCCCTCGACGATACCTGGATCCACCTGCAGTTTGCCCGCAATCTGAGTGCGGGACAGGGTTTTTCTTTCAACGCGGGAGATAGCTCGCCCGGATCGACCGCTCCGCTTTGGACCTTGTTGCTCTCCCTCGCCTTTCTGTTTCCCTGGAGTCCGATCCTGAGCGTAAAGGTCCTGGGGAGTTTCCTGCTGCTGGCAAACGGCTGGCTGACCCGCTGTCTGGCGCGCAGCGCCGGATTGGCACCGGACTGGTCCCTACTGGCCGGTCTTACCGTAGTGCTGACCCCGCGTCTGCTGTGGGGGAGCCTTTCGGGCATGGAGGTGATGCTCTACGCGGCTCTGGCCACGGCCGGTGTGTGGCTTCACCTGCTGAACTGGGGCCGGGGACCTTCCTTGGCGTCGACTTTTCTGCTGGCCCTGGCCGCTCTAGCCAGGCCGGAGTGCCTCCTGCTCTTTCCGCTGACAGCGGTAGATCGCTGGCGCCAAGAACCCAATGTGCGGCGGCTCTGGTCGCTCTACTGGCGACATTTCCTGCTCTACGCCGTAGTGCTGGCCCCTGCGGTCTGTTTCAATCTCTATAATACCGGACGCCCATTGCCCAATACCTTCTATGCCAAGGTGGGAGGATACGGTTTGCTGGGTGCAATCGCCGACCTCGATTTCTTTCGGATGGGCACGGCGTTCCTTCTCTATCCGCTGCAACAGTCCCAGGAACTGGCCCAATTCGCGGTGGAGAACAGCCTGTTCCTCGCCTGTCTGGCTCCGCTGGGGTTGCTGGCTCTGGTGCGCCCCGAACAGTTGAGAGAAGGTCGGGGTTCCTGGATCATCCTCCTGGCTCTGGTGGTTTTTCCCGTAGCCCGGGGGATGTTGGCCCCTTTCAAAGGGGCGACCTTCCAGCACGGGCGCTATGCGGCACATCTGATCCCGCTGTTGACAGTCGTTGGCCTGATGGGTTTGAAACTCGCCGGGAGCCTTTTGCGGCAAGGAAGGGAGGGAGAGTGGGTTGCGTTGGTTCGCAGGTGGGGGAAGCCGCTATGCTGGGGGATGATTCTACTGCCACTCCTGGTCACCGATGTCAAATACGCTCGCACCTACGGCCGCAACGTCGCCGATATCGATCGGATGCACGTTTCCATGGGCCGCTGGTTGGAGAAGCATACCCCGCAGGGGGCGGTGATCGCCACCAACGATATCGGAGCGATCGGCTTCTTTTCGGGGCGCCGCTTGCTGGACATCGTCGGCCTGGTGACCCCCGAGGTGCTCGCTTATCTGCCGCCCGGGGTGCCGGCGGATCGGGGAGTGTTGAGCTATTTGGAGGCGAAGAAGCCCGACTACCTGGTAATTTTGCCCAACTGGTATCCCGAACTTAGCACGCGGAGCGATCTTTTTAACCGGGTCCACGAGGTGGTGCTCACCGAGAGTACCATCGCCGGGGGAAACCGTCTGGTAGCCTATCGGACCATCTGGACTGAGGAGTAGCTGGTCCCGAAGGACCAGGAGGAAGGGATTGAAAAATCCATCCCTTTTTCCGATGGAGATTCCGGGAAGCGTTGACATGAGTTGGCGGGAAATCGGAGAGGCCAGTAGCGGGGGGGAGTAAGGGGTTCGGTTTTTGCGAATGAGTTGTCATAACTGAATTCAATGCCTAATTTAAATAGTTTGTGGTTTGTGCACAAAAGAAGAGGAGGATTGCCTAGGTCAGCGGGTAAAACTCCTTTGAGGAAGTGAAAAAAAGAGCTGGCGCCCGTGGCGAAAGGGCCAGGGCATGTTTCATCCAAGACAAAAGGAGCTGCAAGATGCCAGAAGGGTCGAAATCACAGGTGGAGGAAAGCGAACAGAACCCGATAGCGGCCGAGCCGGAAGAGGCGAAAAGCGGGCCGGAAAACGGGGAGGAACAGGAGGTAGAAAAGGCATCTGCAGCTGAGGTGGAAACGGCGGTGGAGGCGCAGGGAGACAGCGAGCCGGTTGTCGGAGAAGTGGCGGAGGGAGCAGCGGACGAATCTGGTGAGGACAAGGATGCGACCGGAGATGAGAAAGACGTTCCGGAAGAGGAGAAGGTAGAAGAGGTGAGTGCGGAGGAGCCGACCGGGGACGCGACCGAAGCTTCTGCAGAAGAAGGAAAGACCGGGGAGGCAGATGCCACCAAGGAGACAGAAAAAGAAAAGCCGGCGGCAGATGCACCAGAGGAAGAGGATACCGAGAAGGGGGGAGAAGAGTTCGCCCGCATGCTCGAAGAGAGCGATGCCGAGGGGAGGGGCCGGGATGTCAAAGAGGGAGACAAGGTCAGTGGAGTGCTGGTAAAGGTCGAAGAGGAGAGCAGTTTTGTCGATTACGGCGGGCGTAGCGAGGGGGTTATCCGCACCGCTGAATTGAAAAACGAAGAGGGGGAACTGCAGTTCGCCGTGGGAGAACCGCTCGAAGCTTTTGTTTCTTCTGCCCAGGACGAGGTAGTGCTCACCCGGAAGCTCTCCAAAGAGGACAGCCAGGCGGATATGCTCTACCAGGCTTACAAAGCGGGAATCCCGATTGAAGGTCGGGTGGATGCGGTCAACAAGTGGGGCCTGGGGATCACCATTCAGGGAGATGTGAGGGCGTTTTGTCCGATCTCTCAGGTCGACAACAAGTTTGTGGAGAATGCCGAGGAATACCGTGACCAGAAGATGACCGTCAAGATCATCGAGTTCCGCAATCAGGGGCGCAATATCGTCGTCTCTCGTCGGGCTCTCCTCGAGGAGGAGCAGAATCAGGAAGGGGATAAGGTCCGGGCCGCCCTGACGAAGGGAGCGGAAGTCGAGGGAACGGTCACGCGTCTGGAAAGTTTCGGGGCTTTTGTCGATCTGGGCTCAGGGGTCGAGGGGTTGGTCCATGTTTCGGAGCTCAGCCATCAGCGGGTCGAACATCCCCAGGAGGTGCTCAAGGTGGGCGACCAGGTCAAGGTGGCGGTGCTGCGCACCAAGAGCCTGGGCAAGCGGCGCAAGGAGCGGATCTCTCTTTCGATCAAGGCGCTCGACAAAGATCCGTGGGAGGAGATTCGCGACAACTTCCCGTCGGGTACTCTGGTGGACGGCAAGGTCGATGCGCTGGAAGATTTCGGGGCGTTCGTCGAGGTGGCTACCGGGGTGCGTGGCCTGATCCACGTTTCGGAGATTGCAGACCGGCGCATCGGACACCCGCGTGAAGTCCTGGAACTCGGGCAAGAAGTGAAGGTCGTGGTTCTGGAGGTGGACGCACGGAGACGGCGCATGCGGCTGTCGATCAAACAGATCGAATCGATGGAATCGGCCGCCAATCTGAAGGATTTTCACGAGCGCCAGAAGAAAGAGAAGGAAGAGGTCCAGGGGGGCAACGTCATGATGGATGCGCTGAGACGCGCCAACCTGATCGACTGAACCTATGCGGAAAGAACTCTTCGAGTTTGAGCGAGAAGGGTACTACGGCTCTTATGGTGGAGCCTTTGTGCCCGAAATCCTGCGCACCACCTTGGATGAGTTGATCGTCGCCTTTGAAATGGCTCGACGAGACCCATCCTTCTGGGAGGAGTATCTGCAGATTATGCGGACGTACTCCTGCCGGCCGACGCCGATCACCTTTCTGGAAAATCTCTCTCGAGAGGTGGGAGGAGCGCAGATCTATCTCAAGCGCGAGGACCTGAATCACACCGGCGCCCACAAGGCGAACAACGTCATGGGGCAGGGGTTGCTGGTGAAGCGGATGGGCAAGAAGCGGGTGATCGCCGAGACCGGAGCGGGACAGCACGGGGTGGCGACGGCGACCATGGCCGCTCGTCTGGGGCTGGAATGCACCGTCTACATGGGGGCGGTAGACGTGGAGCGCCAGCGCCCCAATGTTTTCTGGATGGAGCAGTTGGGGACCAACGTCGTGCCGGTCGAGGATGGTCAGGCGACCCTCAAAGATGCCATAAACGAGTGTCTGCGCGATTGGGCGGCATCGATGGGGGACACCCACTACGTGATGGGCACGGTGTGCGGCCCTCATCCCTTTCCGCAGATGGTTGCCTATTTTCAGCAGGTTATCGGGTTGGAAAGCCGCGAGCAGATGCTGGAGATAGCCGGTCGGCTCCCGGACCAGGTCTACGCCTGCGTTGGTGGGGGGTCGAACGCCACCGGTATTTTCCTGGGGTTTCTGGACGACGAAGAGGTGGAACTGGTCGGGGTCGAGGCTGGAGGGAGGGGGCTCGACAGCGGGGAACACGCAGCCCGTATCGCCGGGAGTAAAGGGACACCGGGCGTTGCACAGGGATACAAAACGTTCTTTTTACAGGACGATGAAGGGCAGATGCGGCACACCCACTCGGTGTCCGCCGGTCTGGATTACATCGGCGTCAGCCCTATTCTGGCGCATCTGCACGAGGTGGGCCGGGTGCGCTTCGATTCGGCTACGGACGACGAGGTGATCGCCGCTTTCAAAAAATTGATGCGCAGCGAGGGGATTATCGGGGCGTTGGAGAGCGTCCACGCTCTGGCCGGGGCGCTACGCGAGGTGGGGCAGATGGACCCGGGGAAGGCTGTGTTGATCAACCTATCGGGGCGGGGGGATAAGGATATCTTCACCATCGCCGATGCCCTGGGGGACGAAAACTGGGTCCGTTTCCTCGAAGAGAAGGTGGCCAACCGGTGAACCTAACGGACCACATTCAGAAACGGTTGGAGGACCGCCGGGTGCTGCTGATGACCCATCTGATCGCCGGTTTCCCTTCGCTCGAAGCGAATTGGCGGATGCTGGAGATCATGGATGAGGTGGGGGTAGACCTGGTGGAATTGCAGTTGCCATTTAGCGAGCCGATGGCGGACGGGCCGACTTTCGCTCGGGCCAACCAGATGGCTCTGGAGCGGGGGATCTCCCTGGACCAGTATTTCGATCTGCTGGGGCGGTCGACTGAAGCTTTCGGTTTTTCGCATCTGATGATGGGGTATTACAACACCGTTTTCCGGCTCGGGCACGATGTTTTTTGCGCCCGTTTGCAGGAAAATGGGGCGATGGGGTATATCCTGCCGGATTTGCCCGTGGAGGAATACGGGGATCTGTTCGAGCTGAGCGATCGGGCGGGACTCAACCCGATCCTGCTGATGGCGCCGACCAATACGCCGGAACGTTTGCGGGAAATTGGCCAGCAGGCGCGCGGTTTTGTCTATGTCGTGGCGCGCAAGGGGGTAACCGGCCAGAAGACGACCCTGGGGACGGAGTTCGACGAGTTTGCCGATCGCTGCCGTCAGGTGACCGATCTCCCTCTCGGGGTGGGGTTCGGTCTGCGCAACGGAGACGATCTGCGGAATCTACAGGGAAAAGCGGAAATCGGCATCGTCGGATCGGCCCTGCTGAGCACCTGGGAGGAAGAGGGAGAAGAGGGGTACAGACGCTTGTTGACCGACCTGGCTGCAGGGCGCGACTAAGCCAATTCCCGTTTTCCCCGATCTGACCGAAACTTCATACCCAAAAAAACAGAAGTACTCCAAAATTTCCGGCCAGCTGGCATGTGCGAACTGTCAGCTGGCCGGTTCAGTTCGGTTCATGGATGTCCGGATGCTCGGGGATTCTCCTCAGAACGATCCGCTGAACACGCGGATTTCAATCCCGAAATCCGCTCTCAGGCTCCCACTTCGCTTTGTAGCAGGAACCGCTCCAGGTATTCGCGATACTCGCATCCGGGCAGACTCGCGACCAGTTCCTGGAATTGAGCGCGATCGATGAATTTCTGGTTGTAGGCGATCTCTTCGAGGCAGGCGACCTTCAATCCCTGCCTCTTTTCTATGGCTTCGATGAAGGCGTTTGCCTCCTGCAGGCTGGAGGTAGTTCCCGTGTCGAGCCAGGCCGTGCCTCTCCCCAGGCGGTCCACCCGCAGCTGATCTCGTTCGAGATAGGTGCGGTTGACGTCGGTAATTTCCAGCTCCCCGCGGTGCGAGGGCTTCAGGGCTTTGCAGATACCGACGACGGTTTGGTCGTAGACATAGAGGCCGGGGACGGCGTAGTTGGACTTCGGCTGAACCGGTTTTTCCTCTATGCTGAGGACCCTGAAATCCCGGTCGAATTCGATGACGCCGAATTCGTGCGGGTTGCTGACGTAGTAGCCGAAGATCAGCCCTCCTTCCGAAAATTCTCGCACCGAACGGGCGAATCCTCTCTCGTGGTAGAAGTAATCCCCGTAGAAGACATTGTCTCCCAGGATCAGGGTGACCGGATCTCCGCCGATGAATTCCTCGGCCAGCAGGAAGGCCTGGGCGATCCCCTCGGGTTTTTCCTGGACGATATAGGTGAACTGGAGGCCCAGATCGGTCCCGGTGCCGAGGAATTCTCGAATAACCGGCAGATCTTTGGGCGTCGAGATGATGCAGATCTCCCGGATACCCCCGAGCATCAGGATGGAGAGAGGGTAGCAGATCATCGGCTTGTCGTACACCGGCAGCAGCTGTTTGCAGAAGATGCGGGTCAGGGGATAGAGTCTCGAACCGGTTCCACCGGCCAGGACGATACCTTTCACGACCTACCTCCCTTTTTTGGGTTGTCCCCAATCTCTCTCATGGGAATTATCATCGATTCTCTGGAGAGGGGGTCAGTTGACCACGTTGATTGGTTTGCCGTCGAGGAACGCCCCGATATTTTCCACCGTCATCTTCATCAGCCGTTTCCGGGCGGAAAGGGTTGCCCAGGCCATGTGCGGCGTGAGGAGGGCATTGCGGGCGGCCAACAGGGGGTTGTCGGGGAGGATCGGCTCACGGGAAACGACATCGATGGCCGCTCCGGCGAGTTTTCCCGCATCGAGGGCTTCCTGCAGGTCCCCTTCGTTGATCAGACCGCCCCTGGCGGTGTTGATAAGCAGTCCGTTCGGCTTCATCTTGCCCAGGAGGTCTCGATTGACGAAACCGGTGTTCTCCTCGGTCTGCGGGCAGTGCAGGCTGACCACGTCCGCCTCGGAGAAGAGTTCGTCGATCTCCATCCAGCGAAAGGATTGGTAGGTGGGAGATTCCCCGTGGAACAGGTCATGGGCAAGCACTTCCATGCCAAAGGCGTGGGCGAGTTCGCCTACTCGCCGACCGATGCGACCGAAGCCGACGATCCCCATCTTCAGGCCGGCCAACTCGATGAGCGGGTTCACCCAAAAAGAAAAGTCTCCGGTTTCCCCCCACTTTCCCTGGCGGATGGCGGCATCGTGTCGGGAGACGTGATGGCAGTATTCGAGCAGCAGGGCGAAGACATACTGGGCAACCGAATCGGTGCCGTATACCGGAATATTGGAGACCGGGATGTCGCGACTGCGGGCGGCGTCGATATCGACGATGTTGTAGCCGGTGGCCAGGACCGATATGAAACGGAGTCCGGGCAACTGCTCCAGAGCCTCCGCCGTGACTGGGGTCTTATTGGTCAGGATTACCTCGGCGGAACGGGCCCGTTCCACGACCTGGTCTGGCGGAGTGCGGTCGTGGACTGTGAGCTCACCCAGACGGGCGACTTCCTCCCAGGGATTGTCTCCCGGATTTAGGGTATAACCATCCAAAGCGACTATCTGCATCGGGAACTCCTCCGGAGCTTGGGGGCTAAAAGAAAAAGAAACGTAAAGAAACGTTTGGTAAAAATAATAAAAAGGTAGCTGAAACACAGGCAATTCCGCTGCGGCTCTAATCCATGAAGAGCCCTCCGTTGACGTCGATGATTTCCCCGGTAATATGGCGCGCGTCGTCGGAGGCGAGGAAGAGGACGGTATGGGCTACATCTTCCGGTCTCCCTTTTTCTTTTAAGGGGATCTGCTCGGTAAGGCGGTCGTGCATGGGAGTGCGCGTCATGTCGGTATCGATGACGCCTGGAGCTACCCCGTTGACCCGGATGCCGAAGGGTGCTGCGGCGCGCGCCAGGCCAATGGTCAAGGCGCTCACCCCGGCTTTGGAGGCGGTGTAAGGGGGGCCCGCCGCCAGCCCGCCACTTTTGGCGGCGAGGGAAGTCATGTTGACGATGCTGCCTTTTCTCCGGGCTTTCATATGGGGGAGAGCGGCCTGGCAGCAGAGGAAGGTGCCCTTCAGATTGACATTGAGAATCCGGTCCCACATATCCTCAGTACAGTCTTCAAAGGTGGTGAAGGTGAAGATGCCGGCGTTGTTGACCAGGATGTCCAGCTGGCCGAAGTGATCGTGGATTCGCGAAAAAGCCGAATCGACCTGGTTTTTAGAGGAAATATCCATCGAGATGGCCAATCCGGACGTGGGTAGTTCGGCCTCGGTTTCCCTGGCCACTGCCAGGTCGATATCGGCAACAGCCACCCTGGCGCCGGCCTGGGAAAGCTGGTTGCAGATGGCGCGGCCAATGCCGCGGCCACCGCCGGTTACCAGGGCGGTACTGTCTGTCAATTTTTTCGCCATTTACCCGTTCTCCGTCAAAGGTTTGTAACAGGGGTTGGTTATCTTGTCGCGTCGCGCAATGCCGAATGGTTTATAGAATCAGCAGCATTGCGAGAGCGCCCAATCCGGCTCCGGCGAGGGCCGAACGGCTGAGGGATTCCCGCCAGATGAAATGGGCGAAAAGGTTGTCCATGATGACTACCGCACAGCCTTGTAACGGGAAGAAGATTGTGCCTTGAATCTTGCTGAGAGCGGTCAGGATGGCCATCAGGGCGACCAGATTGAAAAGGCCGATTCCCGCACCCATGGTCAGGTCCTTTCGGGTCGGCCGCTGGCCTTTTACCAGAATGAAGAAAGAACCGAGTAAACCGGCGGTCAGAGCGGTCACCAGCAGAACGAGCTGGCGCTGGGCATCGAGGCCGGCGTGATGGACCCAGTGGATGCAGATCTGACTCAGCCCCTGGAGGATGAAGACCAGTAAGATCAACAAGAGGTGACCGCTTGAATCCTTTGAAGCCCCGTTCTTTCCCCAGGTCATCAGGATCAGGCTGATCAGGGCCAGGAGGATGCCGGCGAATTGGGAGGCCGTGGCCGTTTCGTTCCACAGCCAGACTGCGGCCCCAATGGGCAGGAGGATAGCCAGACGGAAAGAGGTAAGTACCGCACCTACGTCGGCGATTTCGAGTGCCCTGGTCATGGAGAACATCGAGACAATAAAAAAAGCTCCGGTCACTGCTCCGACCATGAGGACAGGCGGGGTGAGGAAGAGCTCGCCCCGCAGACCGTAGTATAGAGCAAGGGCTGCCGCCAGCACCAGGTAGTTGACAGAGACGACTATCGGGGCACAGCATCCTCGGCGCTGGGACCACTTGAAGAGCTGGCCAAAGCCGAAGGAGAGCAGGATGACGGCGGGTAACCAGAACAAGAGTCAGGCTACTCCGCGTCGGGAGGAATTTTGAAGACTGTATTTGTCTGTTGATGGAAAGAGAGATAGGGCCAGGAGGATTACCATAGGCCCAGGTTTACCCGGTCAATCTGCAGGTCGCGCATCGACATATTGAAGAGTCTGATTGAGTTTGAACCTTCCTGCAGCACCTCCGGGGGGACCTGGAAAAAGCGGCAATCCCGATTGGCGGGTCTGGAGAGATCGCTCTGGTCTTCCTGGGGGATGTATTCGACAAAGAGTTCGGCGCGGCGGAGGAGTGGATGCTCGGGGACGTCAAGGCCGTTGATCTTCATCATCAGGTCGCCGCAGCTGTGAACCAGAACGGCCGCTTTTTCTGCGGGGAGGGCCGATGCTGGCAGAATGAGTTCGACTTCGAGCTGGTCGCCGATGTGCAACGGGGTGGGAAGTTGAGCGGGAAGGTCGATGTCGGGCACGCGATGGCGGGTGTGGGATGCCGAGAACAACAGAGGCTTTTGAGCCGCTGTTTCGGGGGAAGCGAGAGGGGGCAGCCAGTCGTAGGGCCGGGCGCCGAGATATTCGGTCCAGCAGGGAAAATTGAATAGATAGATGCCGTCGGCTCCCGAGCCGAACAGACCGGCGGCGGCGGCGCGCAGGGATTCGGGACAGTGGATTTGAGGGCCGTGACCGAATTCGACGTCGGCGTATATGGGAACGGGTCGGTCGTCCATGGCGGCGCGCAGAGCGGGGATCGGCATGTGGAAATCGGTGGTCAGAAAGGGGGTCGCCACGATGAAATCAACCAGCTCTCGATGCGTCCACTCGGCTATATCCGCACCGAGAAAACGGCATCCCTCCAGGCTGGTGGGAACCCGAGCGGAGAGCTGAATGGTGGGGGCTTTTGTCCGCAGCATGTCGCGCACGAGGGCGGTGAAATCGGTGAGGTAGTGGCGCTTTTCCCACACCTCATCGGGATCCCCGGAGAGGTGGCGGGGGAAGCGCATCCAGTCGAGTTGGAAGCCGTCGATAGGGTATAAATCGATCAGTTCGCGGATGGTGGCGAGAATGTAATCCCGCACCTCGGTGCAAGAGAAGTCGAGGCAGTGGGACATCCAGCCTCCCTCGCCCAGAGCGACTCCTTCGCTGTCGACTACGAAATCCGGGTGGCGTTTCTTGAATTCGGCGGTTCCGGGAGCATCGGGATCGTCCGCCCCGTGGACGTCGTTCATGCGGTAGGTGATGAAGGTCTCCTTGCCGCTTTGCCGCAGCGCCTGGAGGAAGAGGCCGAACGGGTCGATCCCCCGAGCGTGTAGTTCGGTGAGACGACGGGCAGGAGGATACACTTCGCCTATCTGGGTCGGGTGGTAGAACTTGCCACAGCCGTTGGGGCAGAGGAGATAGGTCGTCACGGCAGACGGGCATGAGTCGACGGCTGCGGCGATGGTTGCATCGACATCGTCGGTCATGGTGTGGGCGAAAAAGTTGGAACCGTCGTTGTCGAGGAGGAACCTATTCTCCATGGCGCATCCCCCTGCTCTGAAAGGGTAGTTTTTTGCCAAGTTAAAAGCTATTCATCTACACCGCAAGTACTGTATATTCAATAACTCCCATTCCGCAGGCGATTTCCTCTTCAAAGGAATTGGAAAATGACTGAGAAAATGCCCTCTCAGGAGTCGGTACAGACCGCCAGTTTGCAGGAGCGCAGGGAGATCCTCCTGGAGACGAGTCTCGAGTTGTTGGAAGCGGGTGACTTCAACTCTCTGCGTCTGATTCTCAACAGCCAGCGACCGGCGGACCTTGCCGAATTGATCCCCAACCTGGAAGAGGAACTGCGCCCCTCGATTTTCGAGGTCCTGGCCGAGCCGTTGGCTGCCGACGTCCTGGCGGAGATGGACACGCCGGACATGCTCAGCCTGGCGGAGGAACTGGACGACGAGGAACTCTCGGATCTGGTCGAAGAGATGGCTCCCGACGATGCTGCCGACGTCCTGGGAGACCTGCCCGAGGAACAGACCGCCAAACTCCTGGAGTTGATGGAGGAGGACGAGGCGGAGGAGGTGCGGGAGCTGCTGACGCACGAAGAGGATACGGGTGGGGGCATCATGAATCCCCATCTGATCGCCGTGCGCGAAGAGATGACGGTAGCGGATGCCACCGCCTATTTGCGGGAATGGGCGGACGAGGAGGAGGTTTTCTACATCTATGTGGTTGACGAAGGGGAAAAGCTGATCGGCACGGTGCCTCTCAAGCGCCTAATCCTCTCCCGGCAGGAGAACCTGATACGGGAACTCACGGACAGGGACCCAATCGCCGTGCACACCGGCACCGATCAGGAGGAGATCGCCCAAATCTTCTCGGATTACAATCTGCTGGCGGTGCCGGTAGTAGATGATGAGGAGCGGTTGGTAGGCCGGGTGACCGTGGATGATATCGTCGAGGTGATGGAGGAGGAGGCCACCGAGGATATCTACGTGATGGCGGCGACCAGCTCAGAGGAATTGGAGGAGCGGTCGGTGCTGGGGGTGGTGCGCCGGCGATTGCCCTGGCTGCTGGTTTGCCTGGTTGGAACGCTATTTTCAGGAGGTATGATCGACGTCTTTAAGGAGACCCTTTCCAGCGTTACGGCACTGCTCTTCTTCGTGCCGGCGATCATGGCCATGGGAGGAAATACCGGTATCCAGACTTCCACCGTCACCGTGCGCGGGTTGGCCACCGGGGATCTGCAGAGCGGGGATCTGCTGGGGGTGATCTTCCGCGAACTGCGCATCGCCCTGGTGATGGGGTTGATTCTCGGGGGGATCGTCTTCGCCGTCAACCAGGTGTGGACCGGGGCGTTGCTAGTGGGGGGATGCGCGGGATTGGCCATGGTGGGAGCAATTGTCTTTTCCGCCGGGCTGGGAGCCACGATTCCCCTTGCCTTTCGGGCGGTCGGAGTTGACCCAGCGGTGGCTTCGGGGCCGTTGATAACTACCCTCAACGATGCATTGTCGCTGGGCATTTATTTCGCCGTAGCTACACAGCTGTTGCGGGTCTGGGGATGAACCAGGAGGCAGGGAGTATGGGGGGGAGGGTCTTGTCGTTGAGTCTGGGGATGCTGATGGTGTGGTTGGTGGGGTGTGCAGGGGAGCCGCTAACGAGGGACTGGGGAGCGGTTTCGGGTGATTTGCTGCGGGGGGGTATACGGGGAGGAATGAGAGATCCCTGGATTCTGGTGGCAGGAGAGCGTCGAGCTGTGTCTCCGGCACTATCTCGTTTCTACCTGAAGCGGGGAGATAGACCAGCGTGGTGCAGCCCCAGGGGACCGCGAGGGCAGGCGGATGATCTGCTGGAAGCGCTGCGGAAGATGGAAGGGGATGGGCTGAATCTGCAGGATTACCATCTGGGTATTATCGAGCGGAAAATGGGGGAGTGGCGGGGGGTAGAGAGGGCGAAACAAGGGTTATCGATGAGGGGGTTGGTGGAATTAGATCTGCTGCTCACCGACGCTTTTTTGAGTTGTGGGGGCCATTTGCAGCGGGGACGGGTCTTTCCTCAGCAGATCCATCCGGAATGGCAGGCCAGGATAGTGTCAGCAGATCTGGCCGGTTTGCTGCAAACTGCCCTGGATCTGAACCAGGTGGGCAGGGCGTTGTTGGGATTGAGACCGCCGCAACCGGGGTACGCCTTCCTGCGTCGGGCGCTCGGGGAGTATCGACAGATGGTTGTCCGGGGAGGTTGGGGATCGGTGAAAGGGGCACGGAGTTTGAGGCGGGGGAGCAAAGGGGGATCGGTGGAGAGGCTGTCTCGCAGATTGGTGGAGATGGGCGATTTGAGCCCGGACGGTGGCGGACGAAGGCAGTTCGATCAACCGATGGAACTCGGTCTGATGCGCTTTCAGGAGCGCCACGGGCTCGAGGTGACCGGGCGAGTCGATTCGGCGACGTGGAGGGCGCTCGGGGTGCCTCTGGAGGAGCGGATCGCCCAGATCGAGCTGAATATGGAGCGCTGGCGCTGGCTGCCCCACGATCCGGGGACGCGCTACATCCTGGTGCGCATTGCCGATTTTGAACTGGACGTGGTGGAAAACGGAGAGTCGGTGATCGAGATGCGCGTCATCGTCGGCAAACCGTATTGGCGGACCCCGGTTTTCAGCTCCAAGATGACGCATCTGGAATTCAACCCGTCCTGGTATATTCCGCGCAGCATCGCCGTGGAGGAAGTGTTGCCAAAGGTCCGTTTGGATTCGACTTATCTGGAGCAGCGGAATATCCTGGTTGCCGTGGGAGGAGGGGATACCGCCCGGGTGGTCTCCGCCGATAGTATCGATTGGCAGGGGATCGTCGATGAGGAGTTCGATTTCCTCTTCACGCAACTCCCAGGGCCGGGGAATCCCCTGGGCAGAGTGAAATTCTTCTTCCCCAATCCGTTCGACGTCTACCTGCACGACACTCCGAACAGCGCCCTTTTCGAACAGCGCTTCCGCGATTTCAGCCACGGCTGTATCCGTCTGGAAAAGAGCCTGGAATTGGCCGCTTATGCTCTGGGTAAGAACTGGGAGTTGGGGAGAGTAGAAGAGGCGGTAGGCGCAGGAGAAAACCGGGGGGTTCTATTGCCCGATCCGCTTCCGGTCTATTTGCTCTACTGGACTGCCTGGGGAGAGGAGGGAGGAATGCTGCAGTTCCGGGAGGATGCCTACGACGATGATCGGCGATTGATGGAGGCGCTGGTGGGGAATGGTGGAGGGGAGGGAAACGTCGGCAATTGAGGACCCTCTGAACGCCTATAGCGGGTTGTGTTTCGCCAGGGTTTTGTTCATTTTTTATAAAGTTCGAGTCGGCTGAAGGTGGATGGAAGGTCGACACAATTGCATTTGGACGTCATGAGTCGGGGAGGTTGTCATGCTCGGTGCAACGGAAATGAAAAATGTGCTGGGGCTCATTCTTGGGGGAGGACAGGGTTCCCGTCTCTTTCCGCTAACCCAATACAGATCAAAACCCGCCGTCCCGATCGGGGACAAGTACCGTCTGATCGACATTCCCATCAGCAATTGTCTTCACTCGGGGATCGACCGAATTTTCGTTCTCACTCAGTTCAACTCCGCCTCTTTGCACCGGCATATCGGCACTACCTATCACTTCGATATCTTTTCGGATGGTTTTGTCGAGGTCCTGGCCGCCGAACAGACTCAGGAGAATACCAACTGGTACCAGGGAACGGCGGACGCCGTCCGCAAACAGCTTCGCCACATCCTCTCTCGCCGTTCTGATCTGTGCCTGATCCTGTCGGGGGATCATCTCTACCATATGGATTATAGCGCTTTTGCTGAATTGCACCGTGAAAGGGAAGCTGATGTTTCTATCGCTGTCAAACCTGTTACCCGTGAACAGGCCCCGGAACTGGGCATCCTGAAGGTGAATGAGGATGGACGCATAGTCGATTTCTGCGAGAAGCCGCAAACGGAGGAGGAACTCGACGCGCTGATGCTGGCGGAATCACCGAGTGACAATCCCGACGAACTCTACCTGGCGTCTATGGGGATCTATCTTTTCGAGCCCCAGGTGCTGGTCAGCATGTTGATGGGGAGCGACAAGGACGACTTCGGCAAGCACATCATTCCCGAGGCGATTGGCAAACTCTCGGTATACGGATATCCCTTCCAGGGCTATTGGGAAGATATCGGAACCATCCGGGCTTTCTACGAAGCGAATTTGTCTCTGACCAGTCCTGAATCTCCATTCGACTTCTATTTGCCCAATGCCCCGATCTATACCCATCCCAGTTTCCTGGCCGGGGCCCGGCTGGAAAGGTGCCGGGCGGAGCAGGTCATTATCGGAGAAGGATGCCGCATACAGGATGCTGAGATTCAGAGGTCGGTCATCGGCAGTCGCAGTATCGTTGGTCCGGGGGTCAGGATCTACAACACGGTGATGATGGGGACCGATTTCTACGAGACCCCAAACGATATGGAGCGCAATGCCGCCCAGGGGGTGCCCAATGTCGGAATTGGCGCCGGCTCGGTGATCAACCGGGCGATCATCGACAAGAATGCCCGCATCGGCGAAAAGGTAATCATCGGCAACGATCAGGGGGTAAATGAGGGGGAAGGGGATGGATACTACATTCGGGATGGGATCGTGGTGATCCCCAAGAATGCGGAGATCGCTTCGGGGACGGTGATCTGAGAGGATAAGAAGAAAAGCGCGAGAAGGGGGGGGCAGTGGAAACTGCCCTCCCCTTCTGTGTTACAGGCTATTGTGACGGGATTGATTTTGTAACAAAACCGTAACAAGCATGCAACTAGCTCGCCACAAGGAGGGATTAAATTCCATCTGTAAAAATAAAAATAAGTCCCAGGCAGACTGAAGAGAGCTGCAAAAAAAATCGAAAAACGAGGGAGGAAAAAATGAAAGCGAGATTGTTGCTAGTGGGGTTGGCGCTGAGCGCCATTTTGGTAAGTCCCGTTCTGGCCGGAGAAGGAAAGATCAAGGGTTACATGTTCGGCGAATACTACTATGTGGCAAGCGCCGACGATGCCGAGGCCAAGTACCCCGAGAAACAGAATGCCTTCCGGTTCAGGCGGATCTACTTCACCTACGAGAAGGAGATCGCCGAGGGGTTTTCCACGCGCTACCGTCTGGAAGTCAAAGATGCGGGTTTTGGCAAGGGCAGTAAGATGGTCCCCTTTGTCAAGCACGCCTATTTGAAGTGGGGCAAAGCGGTCGCCGGATCGGATCTCTATCTCGGGCTCGTGGGGACGCCCACCTGGGCGGTTTCGGAGAAAGTCTGGGGGTACAGGTCGATAGAGGCGACGGTAATGGACGTCAACAAATTCGGTTCATCGGCCGATATCGGGGCGGCGATAAAGGGGAAGTCGGGAAAACTCGGTTATTACTTAATGATGGGCAACGGTCCGGGGCAGTCGACCGAAAACGACAACGGCAAGAAGCTCTATGGTTCGGTCTCCTTCAAGGCGACAGACGCCGTTCAGGTGGAGGGATATGCCGACTACAATATGCTGCCGGGGGATCAGAACGAGATGACCATAAAGGGTTTTGCGGGACTGCAGAAAGAAAAATTCAGCGCTGGTTTGGAGGCTTTTGTGCGGATTCATCAGAAAGCGGTGGGAGGAGAGGACGAGACGATCACCGGTATCTCGGCCTTCGGTTCGCTGGGGTTGGGGGGAAAACTCAAGGGATTCGGTCGGGTGGATATGCTCAGCTATGATGTGGCCGACGCTACCGATTTGCTGCTCATCGCAGGACTGGACCACATGCCGGCCGAAAACGTGCACCTGATGCCGAACCTCTATGTGCAGATGCCGGATGGTCCAGACCCGAGCATCCAGGGAAGGTTGACTGTTTACTACAAATTCTGAAAAGCCGACGTAACAAAGGTTTCATGGTGGCGACACCTGACCGTAACACCTTTGTCGCAGGTTAAACAGTAACCAAAATCCCCACCCATCTCTATTGAGGAGAACGCAACAAATGAAAAAGATGCTCAGCCTGGCGTTGGCCGCAGCTCTGGGAATTGGTGCCACCGGCATCGGCGCTCAGACTATGGAAGTGGACAAGCGAATCAAGCCGTACAAGAAAGTGAGGGGGATTTCCGGCAATGCCAGCAGCATCGGCTCGGATACCATGAACAACATGATGGCTCTCTGGCTTGAGGGGTTCCGCAAATACTACCCGAATGTCAAGATCCAGATCGAGGGCAAGGGGTCAAGCACCGCTCCCCCGGCCTTGATCGAGGGGACCGCTCAGTTCGGCCCGATGTCGCGGGCGATGAAGTCGACCGAGAAGGACAAATTCGAGCAGAAATTCGGGTACAAGGCGACGCCGTTGCGGACCTCCCTGGATGCGCTGGCGGTCTTCGTCAACAAAGACAACCCGATTGAGGGACTGAGCCTTCCCCAGGTCGACGCCATTTTTTCAAAGACCCGTCGCGGTGGGAATTCCGAGGATATCACGACCTGGGGGAAGCTGGGCCTGACCGGAGACTGGGCAACGGGACGCATCAGTCTCTACGGTCGCAATTCCGCTTCGGGTACCTATGGTTTCTTCAAGGGAAAAGCGTTGTTCAAGGGGGATTACAAGGATGAGGTAAAAGAGCAGCCCGGTTCCGCTTCGGTGGTGCAGGGGATAACTGAGGATCGCTACGGTATCGGCTACAGCGGTATCGGTTATCTCACTTCCGGGGTCCGCGTGGTGCCGCTGGCTGCCAAGGACGGGAAACCTTTCAGCGAGGGAACTCTGGACAATGTCCTGAACGGATCCTATCCCCTGGGCCGCTTCCTTTACCTCTATATAAACAAAAGCCCGGGCAAGCCGCTGGACCCGATGGTGCGGGAATTCTGCAAGTTCATCTTCTCCAAAGAGGGGCAGGAGATCGTCATAAAGGACGGGTACATGCCCGTGCCATACGAAGTGGTCGTAGAAGAACTGGCAAAACTAGCCCAATAAAACGGCCTATTTACCGGAAAATCCCGACAACGTGGAATCCAAATTACAAATCAAAGGGGTAACCGCCCGAGCCCGGATCCTAGATCGGGCCGGGCGGTATATGATCGCCATCGGGGGGGGCGGCATCATCGCCGCCGTGATGGGGATTTTTGTCTTCATCCTGGGGGAAGCCTATCCCCTTTTCACCGATCCAGAGTTGAAGCAGGCGGGAAGTTTGCAACAGGCCGGAAAGGGGCGAGGACTGGCCATCGGCGTCGATCCATATCGAGAGGTGGCCTTTATCGTGGGGGAGGATGGATTGGGGTTTCTGCAAACGCAGAGCGGGGAACGGATCCATTCCGAGCAGCTGGAGGGATTGGTCGAGAAAAATTGGTTCTCCGCCTATTCCTGGAGGAACGGCAGGCGACTTTTGCTGGGTCTGGACGATGGCCGGGTGCTGGTTTCCAGGGTGGGTTACGATTTGGAATATTCCGATGAAGAGCGCCGCGTCCTGCCGAATTTTGCGGTGAAAGAGGAAGTGGTCCTGGATGCTGGTAAAGAGCGGATCGTGGAGCTGGCTTATGGGGACGATGAGGAAAGCCGCTCTGCCATTGCCGGAATCACCGCCTCGGGGAAGTTGCTTGTGGTTTTGAGGGAACGGCAGCAGGCGCTCTTTGGGCCAGGCCGCATGGAGCAGGAGACTTTCAATCTCGAAGGGGGGCTCAAGGGGAACCCGACGACGGTATTGGTCGACAATCTAGTTCGCCAGGTTCTCGTCGGAACGGACCAGGGGGAAATGGGGGAATGGCGTCTGGAGGGGATGGATGAGGAGCCGTCGTTCCGGGGGAGTTTCCAGGTCGCAGAGGAGGGGATTCCGGTAACCGCTCTGGCCTTCATCCTTGGAGATGTATCGGTTATCGTCGGAGATGGAAAAGGAAACGTCAGCACCTGGTTTCAGGTCATGGAGGAAAAAACTCGGAGATTTCGGCGGATCCACTCATTCGATCCTCACGCACATCCGGTCATGCGCATTGCTCCTTCCCAACGCGGTAAGCAGTTCTTGACAGGAGATGCGCAGGGAATGGTGGGACTGCATCACATGACCTCCGAGCAGACCCTCTTCCAGATGACGAGTGGCACCAAAGGAATCGCGGATTTGATCTTTGCCCCCAAGGCGGATGGTTTCCTCATACTTGGGACGGAGGGGAAACTGGAGCACTACCAGCTGGATAACGCCCACCCCGATGTCACCAGTGATGTGCTCTTTAAGAAGGTCTGGTACGAAGGGTACCCACAGCCCGAATTCGTCTGGCAGTCTACGGGGGGGACGGATGAATTCGAATCAAAAATAAGTATGATTCCGCTGGCTTTTGGCACGGTAAAGGGGACGTTCTACGCCATGCTCTTTGCTCTTCCCCTGGCCATTTTAGCGGCGATATATACGGCGGAATTCGCCAGCCCCAAAGTGCGCAACCTGGTCAAGCCGACCGTGGAGGTGATGGCCTCTTTGCCCAGCGTGATCCTGGGGTTTCTGGCCGGTCTTTGGCTCGCGCCCATCCTGGAGAGTCGGATGGTCGGCACTTTGTTGCTCTTTCCCCTGGTGCCGGTGATAATCCTGGCGGCGGCCTGGGCCTGGCACCAACTGCCGGAGACTTTTGTGCGCCGCGTGGCGTACAAAGGGGAAATATACCTTTTGACTGTGGTCGCACTAGGGGCGGTCTGGTTGTCCTATGCCGTGGGACCATGGTTTGAAAGAATGGCCTTCGGGTCGGATTTCTTGAGCTGGCTCACCAGGGAAGGGGATGTTCACTACGACCAGCGGAACTGCCTGGTCGTGGGATTTGCCATGGGGTTTGCCGTCATTCCGCTGGTCTTCACCATCTGTGAAGATGCCCTTTCTTCGGTTCCCCGGCATTTGCGCGCCGGATCGCTGGCCCTGGGAGCGACACCCTGGCAGACGGCGATAAAGGTAGTGCTGCCGATGGCGATTCCTGGGATCTTCTCGGCATCGATGATCGGCTTCGGGCGGGCGATCGGAGAGACGATGATCGTGCTGATGGCCACGGGGAACACGCCGATTATGGATTGGGATATTTTCAACGGCATGCGCACCATTGCCGCCAATATCGCCGTTGAACTGCCCGAGGCTCCCCACCACGGAAGTTTATATCGAGTGCTCTTTTTGAGCGGTTTGCTGCTGTTCATGGTGACTTTCTGCATCAATTCACTGGCCGAAGTGGTGCGCCAGCGTTTACGCGAAAAATACAATCGGTTATGAAGAAATTCTGGAAGAGCGGCAACCCGTTTATCTGGCTGACCGGCACGGCCCTGGCTCTCTGTCTGCTGATGATCGTCGGTCTGGTCGCCATCATCATCATCAATGGGGCGGGAGTATTCTGGGCGGACGACTTGGTGCGGCTGCACCTGCAGGATGGGGGGATGGTAATGGGGCAGGAGATCGTCCGTCAGGAGATTCCCCACGAGGAAGGAGCGTCCCGCATCCAGCTCAAGGTGGGCAACCGGGACGCCTATGGACTGGATTTCCGCTGGACCGATCAGGTGGAAATCAAAAAACGGGATTTCCCTCCGCAGGCTGTCGTCTTCGAGCGGATGGAATGGGGAGATGCCTACGGTTTTATCGCAGGGATTTTCGAAGGGGAAAAAAAGCTGGCCGACGGGGGGGATAGTGGCTGGGAGGCCCTTCATGGCTACCTCGATGAAGCAAAAGAGCAGAGAGACCGGATGCGGGTGCTCGAAAGGGAGGAGATCGGAGAACTCAACTACAGGATTGAAGATCTGCGCCTGGAGATCCGGGGTTTGGAACTCGAGGGGGGGAACCCCGGGGAACTCAGTATCTTGAATGAGGAGCGGGAGCAACTCTGGGAAGAGTACGAAAAGCAGGCCACCAGGTTGGAGGAACTGCGCGAAGAAGGGGAACGACGGGAAGTCGCTGTCTCCCTGGCGGAGGGCGAGGAACGCCGGGTGCGGGTAATCGACATCGTCAGGGCTTATCGTCCCAACCAGCTGGGTATCGGGGGCAAGTTTGCCATCTATCTGTCGAAGAGCTGGGAATTCGTTGCAGGAGAACCCAGAGAGTCGAATACGGAGGGAGGAATCTTTCCGGCGATTTTCGGCACGGTGATGATGGTGATGTTGATGAGTCTGGCAGCGGTTCCATTTGGGGTACTGGCAGCTCTCTATTTGCGCGAATACGCTCGCCAGGGTTTTCTGGTGCAGTTGATCCGCATCGCAGTCAACAATCTGGCCGGGGTGCCTTCGATCGTTTTCGGCATGTTCGGTTTGGGATTCTTCGTCTACGGGGTCGGGGGCAGCATCGATAAGCTCTTCTATGCGGAATCTCTGCCGACGCCGACCTTTGGCACCGGGGGAATCCTGTGGGCATCCCTGACGCTGGCATTGCTCACAGTCCCGGTAGTTATCGTCGCCACTGAAGAGGCGCTGGCGGCGGTGCCCCGTGAGATTCGCGAAGGGTCGCTGGCTCTGGGGTCGACGAAGTTCCAGATGATCTGGAATGTCGTTCTGCCCTCGGCAATGCCGGGGATTCTCACCGGAGTTATCCTGGCCACGGCGCGTGGAGCGGGAGAGGTGGCACCGCTGATGATAACAGGGGTGGTGAAATTGGCTCCGGATTTACCCCTGGATGCCTACTGGCCCTTTTTTCATCTGGAGCGCAAGTTCATGCATCTGGGTTTCCATATCTACGACGTGGGATTCCAGTCGCCCAACGTGGAGGCGGCCCGTCCGATGGTCTACGCCACGGCTCTCCTGCTATTGTTGATTGTGCTGATTTTGAACCTGACGGCGATTGTTGTCCGCAACCAGCTGCGCAAGCGTTATTCGACTTCGAACTTCTGAAATAAAATTGGGAAATGAGATGACAGAACCGCATGCCAACTCTCAGGCGATCACAGAAACGGCTATCACCGAAATCGAAGATCCGATCGTCGAGGTGGAAAAGCTCAATCTGTTTTACGACCAAACTCAGGCACTCTTCGGTGTCGATCTGAAAGTACCGGAGAAAAAAGTGACCGCATTTATCGGCCCCTCCGGGTGCGGTAAGTCCACCCTGCTGCGCTGCCTGAACCGATTGAACGATCTGATCGAATCGGTGCGGATTGAGGGAAAAGTCCGCGTTGCCGGCGACGATATTTACTCCCGGGATTACGATGTCATCGACCTGCGCCGCCGGGTCGGAATGGTCTTCCAAAAGTCGAACCCCTTCCCCAAATCGATCTACGAGAATATCGCCTACGGCCTGCGCATCGCCGGAGAGAACCGGCGTTCCATCCTGGACGAAGTGGTCGAGAGGAGCCTGCGGGAAGCGGCTCTCTGGGAAGAGGTGAAGGACCGGTTGAAAGAGAACGCCATGGGGCTTTCGGGTGGACAGCAGCAGCGGCTCTGTATCGCCCGGGCGCTGGCGGTTCAGCCGCAGGTAGTTCTGATGGACGAGCCCTGCTCTGCACTCGACCCGATCGCGACCATCCGCATTGAGGAGACCATTTCCGCACTCAAGGAAGATTACACCATTGTCATCGTCACCCATAACCTGCAGCAGGCATCGCGGGTGTCGGACTATACGGCCTTTTTCTACCTGGGGAAACTGGTGGAGTTCGAGGAGACCGAAGAGATGTTCACCAACCCCCGTCTGAAGCAGACGGAAGACTATGTGACCGGCCGATTTGGCTGATACACGGAATTTCAGCACTGAAAGAGAGCGATAATGGAACGGCGATTCGATCAGCGACTGGACGACTTGAAAAAGGAACTGCTGAAGATGGGGGCGGCGGTCGAGGAGTCTATCGATCAGGCGGTGCGTGCTCTGGTGGAGCGGGACGAGGGTTTGATACAGACCGTTCTCGAGGGGGGCAAGCGGATCGATGACTGGGAGATCCGGATCGAGGAGGAATGCCTCACGCTGTTGGCGACCCAGGGGCCGGTGGCCAGTGATTTGCGGTTGATTGCCACGATGATAAAGATCAACGAGGATCTGGAGCGGATCAACGACCACGCGGTCAACATCGTCCAACGGGCAGAAGCGGTCAATCGGATGCCGCTGCTCAAGCCGCTGATTGACATTCCGCGGATGGCGGAACTGGCGCAGGCGATGGTCAAGGATTCGCTGGACGCGTTCGTACAGCGAGACACCGAACTGGCACGGGGGGTGGCACAGCGGGACGAGGAGGTAGACCAGTTTCGGGATCAGATCTTCCGGGAACTGCTGACCTATATGCACGCCACAGGGCAACCGGACACGGTAGATCGGGCGATCTATCTGATCCTGGTGTCGCGTGATCTGGAGCGGATCGGAGACCATGCTTCGGCTATCGCGGAGAATGTTACGTATCTTGTCGAAGGGCGCATCGTCCGCCACCGCAAAGAGGAATGGTGGCAAGAGGGAGAAGCGGTTGAAGGAGAGGGTGATAAACCGTAAAATAGGGAAACTGAAGGGGGAGAAAACCTTTTGTAAGGTGGTGTAGAAAGTATCGAAATAAAGAAACACCACTTTGGGGAGACCCGTAAGCCACTAGTACTGCCTGGCGGAAATTGTTGACAGGTTTCCGGCCTCTTGGTGAGCCGGCGAAGAACCAGGCAGTGATTCCCGTCTGGCAGTACTAGGAAAAAGGAGTTTTCCCCCTTATATGGTGAAAAATGACTGATACAATTCTGGTAGTCGAAGACGAGCCGGATATCCTGGGCCTGGTAAGCTACAATCTGAAGCAGGCGGGTTTCCAGGTTGAAGAGGCAGAGGATGGAGAGGTGGCCCTGCAGTTGATCGAAGATCGGCCGGTCGACCTGGTGGTGCTGGATCTCATGTTGCCCGGTATCGATGGGCTGGAGGTTTGCCGTTTGCTCAAGCAGAATGTCGAGCACAAGGACCTGCCGATTTTGATGCTGACGGCGCGCACGGAAGAAGTGGATCGGATAGTCGGTTTGGAACTGGGTGCCGAAGATTACCTGGTGAAGCCGTTTTCTCCGCGCGAATTGATATTGCGCATCAAGGCCATCCTGCGCCGGGTGAAAGGTGGAAAAGGGGAGAGTGAGGAGGAAGCGGCGGAGAGAATCCAGGCTGGAGGTTTGACTATCGATCTGGTGGGACACAGAGTCTTGCTGGAGGGGGAGGCCATTGAGTTGACGGCTACGGAATTCCGTCTCCTGCTGACTCTGGCGCAGCGACGAGGTCGAGTGCAATCTCGAGAAGAGTTGTTGAACGTGGTCTGGGGGTATGAATATAGCGGCTATCGGCGAACGGTAGATACCCACATTAGGCGTCTGCGGGAAAAGCTTGGGGACGCCTACGATTTGGTGGAAACTGTGCGGGGAGTGGGGTATCGTTTCAGGAGGGAAAGTAGTTGAAATGCGTCTGAGCTGGCAGCTGGTTCTCAGCTACCTCCTGGTCGGGGGGGTCGCCCTATTAATGGGCCATCTGTACGCAGGAAAAGATAGTTTGCCGGTGCTACTCACCAGAGGACTCCTGGTTTCCCTATTTATCGGCTTGGGAATGTCGCGCCTGTTGCTGGGACCGCTGCACTCATTGAGGGAAAAACTCCGTCAACTGGCCGGTTCCGGGCCCGAAGAGGAGGAATGGTCTCAAGAGCTGGGTCTGCCGCAGTTACCGGATTTGGAAGTGGTTCTGGACGATTTTCGGGAGCGGACACGCCTGCGGGTGGAGCAGTTGACCATGGAAAGATCCCGCCTGGAGGGGATACTGGAGAGCATTACCGAGGGGATCATGGTGACCGGGCGGGATGGCCGGGTGGTGATGGCGAACTCCGCCCTGTGCCAACTCTTCGGAATCCGGGAATCGCTGCAGGGCCGACTTCCGGTTGAAGTCGTGCGCAATAACCAGGTAGAGGAAGCGATCTCCCGTAGCCTGGGGGAGGGCAAGGCTACTTCGACCGAGGTGACTCTGCGGGGTTCGGGGGAGTGTTTCCTCGATGTGCATATCGCTCCGGTAAAAAGGGAAGAGGAGTGCATTGGCGCGGTGAGCGTTTTTTACAACATCACCAAGCTGCGCCAACTGGAAAGAGTGCGCAAGGATTTTGTCGCCAATGTCTCTCACGAACTGCGCACCCCTCTCACCGCCATCAAAGGATATGCCGAAACCCTGGCAGACGGGGCTCTGGACGACCGCAAGGCAGCCGAGCGCTTCGTCCAGATCATTTCTTCGCACGCCGATCGCCTGAACCGACTGCTGGACGATATTCTGGATCTTTCGCGCCTGGAAGCGGAAAATACGGAGGTGGAGTTTGAGCGCTGCAGAATGCACAAGATAGCGGACAACTGCATCAGTTCGGTTGTTCAGACTGCCAGTCGGAAGGAGATAAACATCGACCTGGAGGTGCCGGAAGACCTGCAGGTCATGTGCGATGCAAAACTCATCGAACAGGCGGTGCTCAATTTGCTCGATAATGCCGTAAAATACACCCCCGACGGGGGGGAGGTCCGGTTGCGTGCTCGTGAAGAGGAGGATCAGGGAGGGGAAGGTAGAGTCGTTGTGGAGGTGAGTGATACGGGCATAGGAATACCCTCAAAGGATCTGGAGAGGATCTTCGAACGGTTCTTTCGGGTGGACAAGGGGCGCTCTCGCGCCATGGGTGGCACCGGTTTGGGATTGTCGATTGTGCGCCACATCATCCAGGCACATGGAGAAAAGGTCTGGGTGGAAAGCGATCCAAGTAAAGGAACGACGTTCGTCTTCACTTTGAAGACCGCCTGAAAAGCCCTCTTCTCTCTTCGGGGCCATCTTTCCTTTCGCCCCTCTTTTTTCTAAGTTTATCCATTCCAAAGATTTGATTCTCGTTACCGAAATCTCTCTCAGGGAACTGTAAAGGTTCCCAAGGAGGTTTGGCAAAGGAGAAGTATGCCCAGGATGATAGGGAACGAATGGGGAGGGAAATTTGCGTGGGGGCTGGCTAAGATGAGCCTGGTTTGGGTGGGGCTCTTCTGGGGGATGGTTGTAGGGTGTGAGGGGGAAGGGGAACCAGAGGGGGAGGGTGAAGCGAAATCGAGCATAGCCAAAGGGAAAGAACTCTTTGAGCGCAACGGCTGTACCGTTTGCCACGGAGAGGAAGGGAGAGGGGATGGGCGGATCGCCGAGACGCTGAAACCTCCTCCCCGGAATTTCCGCGATTTGGCCGCCTACCAGCAGGGAACCGGGGTCGAAGAGATCGCCCGGACGATCGAAAAGGGAGTGGCTGGTGGAGGGACCATGCCCGCCTACGCCCATCTGAGTCAGGAAGAGAGGGAGTTCATCGCCCAATATATCGTACACCTCCAGAGCCAGCCCTGATGAAAACTGGAAATAGGAGAGGGGGGGATGAGAAATGGCGAGAGATGGCTGTGATTTTGTGGATTGAGAAGAACAGGTTTTTAGGATGGAGGAAGATGTGGGCATGAAAGTCAGAAGCCGAGGAATGACCGGGTGGCTCCTGGGGGGGGCGCTCCTGGCGCTCTTTTTGGGGAGCCCGGTTTTTGGTCACAATATTAACACCAGTTATACCACCCTCATCGTTAGGCCCGATACGTTGAAGTTGATGGTGGTTGTGGACGAATACGACTTGCTGCAGAGTTTCGATCTAGATGGGAATCAGGATGGAGTCCTCTGGCGGGAAGAGATGCTGGAGGGGGTGCCGGCAGTCTTCGATTTCATCGAACAAAAAGTAGGGCTCGAGGTGGATGGCCGGTCGCTGGTTCTGGAACGATCGAAGGGGACTGTGCAACCGGATGACAAGGGAAACTTGTTCGTCAATCTCTACTTTCGCGTCGGGTTGAAGGACCCGGCTGTGGAGGTGGAGATGGAGATCGATTTTTGCGCCGACTTTGGGGAGACGCACAAGAATCTGGCCAAAATCCTGCGCCCGGGGAAACCGATGCAACAGGCGGTTTTTGCAGCGGAGAATCCGCGCCAAAAGTTCGTCGTTGGGGAGCGGGAGGAGAGCGCGTTGGACCAGTTTGTGCAGATGGTCAAAGGATGGTTCGAATAATGAGAGCTCGTTTTTTTCGGGGAGACAGCTGGGGACGCTGGATGTTGGCCTTTGCTTTTCTGTTTCTGCCGTTGCCTCTGATGGCCGATTCCATCCCGGAGGAGACTTTCCCAGGTATAGCCCTGGATTCCCCTCTGCAGGATCGCTATGGGAGTGGGGAGGCGGTAGTGCTCAAGGGAGTGGTGTCCGATGCGAGTAAAGCGGGAGGACAGATCCTGTTCCGATTCGCCCATCAGGTGAGCGGCGAGGAGATGCGGGTTTTCTTTAATCTCGAGGGGAACCGCTTTGAGGGATACCAGATCTTTCGGCACTCCGAAGCGGGAACCTACGATCTGGAGGTGTTCCTAGGGGGCGTTGGCGAGAGCCAGCTGGCCTTTGTCGGGCGATATGCCGGATTGAAGATCAACCGGGAGGAAGGAGTCATCCTGTTGCCGGCGGATTATTTCGCCGGAGTGGTTTTTGACGAGGAGTGGCCGACTGCCTACCGAACGGGGGAGGAGGTGACGCTGAGCGGGGAAGTTGGCGATCAGGAAATAGAGGACGGCCAGATCCTCTTTAATTTTCTCCCTCGCAGTGGGGAAGGGGAAATTTCGGTCTACATTGATCTGGAAGGGGTGCGGTTTTCTCGACGACACCTTTTCCTCCACGAGGAGAGCGGGACGTACGACCTGGAGGTTTTCATGGGGAGACCGGGAGCCCCCAGTCTCGGTTTCGTCGGGCGCTACCAGGTGGAGATCGAGCCGGGGAGTGGAGTCATCCAGATTCCGAGGGGTTTTTTCCCCGGGTTGACGATGGACAGCTCTCTGCCGGCGGAGCTTCCCATCGGCCGTTCTCACGTCTTTGCGGGAACCGTTGACGCCGGGATCCATGGAATAAGTCTCGAACTGGAATCGACTGCCGGGGTGCGGCAGATACCAGTAGGGGTAGAAAACAGTCGGTTCTCCTTGCCGCTGCGCCTGAGAGAAGAGGAGAGAGGAGCGCTGGGGCTGCGGATCTTCGTGGAGATGGAGGATGGGAAATACAAACAGAGCGGTTCCTTTGAGATAAAGGGGGTAGACCCTCTGCCTGCGGCTCGATTGACAGTGGGAGTCCTCGGGGTGAGCCTGCTTGTGGGGGAAGCGCGGGGGATTCCTCTGGCCAATGAAGGAGAGATGCCTCTCGATGGCCTCGAATACGATATTGAAGGGCCGTTTGCAGTCGTTGCAAGCCCTTCCTCGCTTGGAGCGGGGGAGACTGGAGAGGTGCTGGTGCGCTATGATGGAAGGGAGGGTCAGGGATGGTTGAGGTTGTGGGAGACGGGTGGGCAAACATTGCCACGACAGGTGGCGCTTAATGGGATAGAACGGGGAGACTTTGAGAGCATTTACGCACATCGTCGAGCGAATGGGGATGGGCATATGGAGATTGTCCTGGATTTCACCCAGGGAGACCATGTGCTGGTGCTCTATTCGGGGCAGATGGATCCATCCGAAACAGAACTGGACTACAGCTTCAAAATCGGCGGGGGGGAGCCCGGGGCAAAAGGGGTGGTAGTGGCGAGAAGGTCCGGGAGATGGAGCCCACTCGATCGCTTGAAACAGACGTTGCGGGAACGAGAGCAGGTGCTGGCTGCCGCCTACCGCGAACACTCCTTTCCAGCCTCTAAGCCAGCAGCGGTTGAATATCGTGTCGGAGACCGTCGGCAGTTCGTCTTTCCAGGGATTGGAGCAGTGCCAACGCAGCGGTTGAGCGCTACGGTTGTCGCTGTGGAGGAGCGAGCGGTTGCCTGGGTTCAGGATGACCTCAGAGAGACGAGTGAAACCCTGGAACTCGAGCAGATCGGGGAGGTGATCGCGCAGTTCAGCCGGGAGGACTACGGCCTGGTAGTGGAGAAATTCGGCGCTCCTTCGGACGTGGATGGGGACGGCAGGCTGAGCTTCCTGTTCACCCACCTGGTGGATGAGGTGGGAGGGTTGGCCGGATTCTATTCCGCTTCTTCGGTCGTGGCCGAAGAGGTTGGTGGGGACGGCAATATGACGGATATGATGTTCATTACGCCCACCGCCCGTTTCGAGACTTACCGCCCCCTTCTGGTGCACGAATTCCAGCACCTCCTCAATTTCAATCAACACGTTCTGGTGCGGCGAGGAGCTTCGGAAGCGAACTGGTTGAACGAGGGATTATCCCATCTTTCCGAGGATCTGGTGGCGGGGTATGCGGTCTCCGGTCAAAGCGACATTATCCAGGCATTCCTCGAGGAGCCATCGGCTGTGGGGTTGGCAGGAGAAGCACTCCTCGATCCCGCCAAGCGAGGGGCGGCGTATCTGTTCGTCCGCAGCCTGGTCGACGGCCTGGGAGAGGAAGTGCTCCTGCGCCTGGTGGGCACCGGTTTGGCGGACCGGGACAATGTGGAGGCGGCGACGGGGGAGGAGTTCGGAGATTTACTGGCTTTTTGGGGAGGACAGCTCTACACCAGCGGCCTTGGGTTGAATGGACATTCCCGCTTCAATTTTGGGTCTCCGCTGCTGCGCGCCGGACAGGATAGGGGCTTTCCCCTGCCGGCGGTCGTCGAATATCAGGTGGGGGGAGCTGCCCTGCAAGGGCGCCTCAAGCCCAGGGGTATGGCCTTCGTACGAGTATATGGAAAAGATGTGCAAAGGCTGGAGATCGAAGCCGAACCGGAAAGCAGATTGGGAGTCGTCACCCTGTCGGTCCCACGCGCTTTCGTCCCACCCGTTTTTGTTCCGGCCGACTACGTGCCCGGCATGACTTTCTCGAAGCTGGTTCCGGGGGTGGCGATTGTCGGCCGAGAATACCCGGTGAGCGGGACCCTCGTGGAAGGAGTGCAGGATCTTCTGTTTCGCTTTGTCGGTGTGGGCAAAGACACAGTGCGCTTCGAGCCGGAGATTGCCGGGAGAGAATTCAGCCAGGTATTGAAATTCGGACAGGTAGGGGATTACGAACTGCAGGTTTTCACCGGAGCCGGAGGGACCAGACTGGATTATGCGGGGGGATACGGGCCGATGCGGGTGATGGAAGAACCGGCCGCAACCGCGATTAGCGGGGGGTTGGGAGGGTTGCCCTTGCACTTTGGCCTGGATCCAGTCTTTCCGAATCCGTTCAATGCCAGCAGTGCAATCGAGGTGGCCGTGCCCGATAATGGTCGGGAGATCGCTCTGGAGATTTTCGACGTGCTGGGTCAGCGGATCCGGGTCCTTTATCGGGGATATTTACCGGGAGGACGGAGACACTTCTTCTGGGATGGGCTGGTCGATGGAGGAGATCCGGCCGCTTCGGGGATCTATTTGTTTTGCTTAAAGGGAGCAGAAGGAAACCAGAGGGTTCGCAAGGGGTTGCTGGTGCGGTAGTTTCCTGTAGATACGCATAGGTGCGGGCGTTGGGGAAGCCGTTCGTGAATTCGTTTGGAATGAGACGGCTATATTACTATATATATCTCTAACCCTTGCGAGAGCAAGAGGGTGATCGGTGCCATTCAGAACGGAACTCTATCTCCATCCGTCCATACCGGAGGAAGTAATGAAACAGCTTTACGCCCATTTGCGCGCTGGTCTGTGCATGCTGCTGGTCTGCCAACTCGTTTTTCCCATCGGTAGCTGGGGGGCAACGGGCAGCCGGGACCTGCAGGTGGAGGGCCTGGTGGACGAATTCAAGGAGGGGACAGTCCTCTGGGTGATGTCGGTGGGGGTCAGCCAGTACAAAGACACGCGTATCAATCTTAAGCACGCCGACCATGATGCCCAGCGCATCGCCCAGATGCTAAAGACCCAGGAAGGGGTGTTGTTCAAGGAGGTGATGATCCACGTGCTGGTCAACGAACAGGCGACCAGGGAGGGGATACTCAAGGGGATGAGCGAGTTTCTGGGGCAGGCGGGGCCGGGAGATGTCGTTCTGATCTTTATCGCCGGCCACGGATTGCGGGACAGGCAGACCAGCACCTATTACTTTGTCCCTCACAACGCCAACGCGGAGAATCTCATTTATGCCGGGTTGCCCATGCCGATGTTCGATGAGGCGGTGAAAAGGCTGCGTAACAACGTCGACAAGTTGGTTCTGTGGATGGATACCTGCCACGCGGGAGCGGCAACCATAGGGGCGCGCGGGGTGAACGTGGGGGAGGATCTGGCGGAAGCGCTCAACTCCGCCAGCGGTCAGTACGTGCTGTCGGCCAGCATGGCGGGGGAGGAATCGCTGGAAGACGATGCCTACCGCTTGAAGGGGAGTGAAAGAGGCCATGGAGCGTTTACATTCAGTCTGTTGAAGGGGCTGCACGGGGATGCGGCCGATTCGAATAAAGTCGTCTGGTTGAGCGATCTGTTCAGCCATGTGAGCAAGGATGTGCCGCGGATGACTCTGGGCAAGCAACATCCGTGGGGAGATGTCAAGGGGACCGATCTACCGCTTTTTGTAGTGGACGAAAGCGTGCTCTCCAAAGTGAGTCAACCGATCAATCTGGAGGATAACTACGTTCCCAGTTCAGCCAGCTCGATTGCCCCCAAGAAGAAGGGGGGGAGCAAGAAGTGGCTCTACTTGCTGGTGGGTGGAGCGGCTGTAAGCGGGGCGGCTGTAGTCGGGTTGAGCGGGGGAGGGGGAGGAGATAGTGAAGAGACCGGCAGCATAACGATCGACGTGCAGGTGCCCTAAAAGAGATGGGATAGCGAAGATTAACCGTCGGTTTTGAGAAAAAATTGGGACCCGGAGGGATGCCATGCGCACTCGCTCGGGTAGGGGAATCCGAAATTTTTTTGCTGTGCCCCCCGCGAATACATGCCAAACTTCTGTTGCGAGTTGGGAGACCATGACTGAGAGATTACGCCACAAAAGCTTTTTTTCCGTTTTTTTGCTTTTGACCGCTGCGTTCTGGATGACCCAGTGCAATCCGGAAAGACCGACCACTCCTCGTTCGGAGACCGGCGCCATCCTCCTGGATCTGGAGGTCCCCAAGGGGTTTGGGGAATCTTCTGACGGCGCTTCCAAGGCGGTCATCAGCAGGGGAAGGATACAGATTTCCGGAGATCAACTGGATGCTCCCATTATTCGCACTCCCTCCGTTCAGGGGGGGAGGCTGCAGACCCGGGTGGACGATATCCCGGTGGGAAAAGTAGAGTTGGAGCTTGCATTCCTCGAAAGCAACGATGATCCGGTTTGGGAGGGGAATACCCAGGTCACGGTGGTGGCCAACAGTACGGTGAATGCCACCCTGACGCTGCGCCGGGTGGACGACCAGCCACCGAACGTGAATTTCACGGTAAATCCCGAGAGGGGACCTGCGAGTACGGATTTCCGCTTTGCGGCGGAGGTGGACGACCGCCACGATGAGACCGAAAGTTTGGAGATCCGCTGGGATTTCGATAACAACGGTAGTTACGAGACTGCTTGGGATACCAGCAAAGGATTGAATTACACCTTTCCGAGTCCGGGAAATTATCGGGTCAATCTGGAAGTAAAAGACAAAGAGGGGAAGACCAATAGCATCTCAAAGACGGTGCAGGTGGAAAACACCAGACCCCAGGCCCGGGCGGGACAGGATGTCACGCGCAACGCCGGAGAGGTGGTGCAACTGGAAGGCAATGAGAGCGCCGATCCCGATGGCAGTTCGTTGACTTACAACTGGTTGCAGACGGCCGGACCTCCGGTGACGCTGCAGCAACCGAACGGCCCGACCCCCAGCTTTGTGCCCCAGGAGGCGGGGATCTACAGTTTCTCGCTTGTGGTGCGAGATGGAGAGTTGGAGAGTCCGCCGGATGAGGTGGTTGTCACGGTGGTCGGCCAGACGGATGTGCCGGAAGCGAATACGCGACCGGTCGCCGAAGCGGGGCAGGATAAGGAAGCCACGGTGGGGGAACTGATTCGTCTGGACGGTCGTGGCAGCACCGATGAAGAGGGGGATGCGCTGACCTACGACTGGGTGCAGACCGGAGGACCGGGGGTGGAGTTGCAGGGGGCGGACAGTGCACTGCCCGAATTTGTTCCGGAGGGACCGGGGATCTACACCTTCTCGTTGGTGGTCCACGACGGCCAGGAACAGAGTCAGGTGGACGAAGTTACGGTCACAGTTCTCGCAGTGGAAGGACCGGATGAGCCTGTGGTCAACCAGCCGCCAGTCGCCGATGCCAGGGGGCCGGAGGAAGTCGAGGTGGGAGAACTGGTTGAACTGAATGGGAGTCAAAGCTTCGACGACGACGGGGATATGCTGGGATATACCTGGTCGCAGATTGACGGGCCAGGGGTGACGTTGTCCGGAGATAATACTGCTTTTCCTTCCTTTATTCCCTCCGATCCGGGGGAATACGTTTTCGAGTTGATTGTCGACGATGCCATAGACGAAAGCTCGCCGGCCCAGGTCAGAGTGCGCGTTGTCGAAGGTAGGTTACCCGACCTTGGACTGCCGAGGATTGCGTTTTCCTCGAACAGGGATGGCAATCCGGCCATCTTCGTAGTCAACGTGCTTGGGAGGGAACCGCGGAAGTTAACCAACGGGGACGGCGGGGGGGATGTCTCTCCGGAGGCGAGTCCCGACGGTCTGCGGATCGCCTTTGCCTCATATAGAGACGGGCGGTTCGATCCGTTCGACAATGCTCCGGCGGCCGAGATCTACGTGATGAACGACGACGGCAACGGACTCTTCCGATTAACGGATAACGAATTCCCCGATGATGATCCGACGTGGGCACCGAACGGTTTCCGCATCGCCTTCGTCAGCGCCCGGCATTCTGCCGACTACGGATATGTGAACAGCGATATCTTCGTGATGAACGACGACGGTAGCGGGCAGAAAAATCTCACTCCGGAAGAAGGGGGACTGGAGAGTGAACCGGACTGGTCTCCGGACGGCCGCAAGATCGCCTTTACTTCTTTCCGCGATTTCGACGCCCTAGGCAATATCCAGAGCGAGATTTACATCATGAACGACGACGGCCGCAACTGGGTGAATGTGACCCGGAACGACGCCATCGACGGCAATCCGGACTGGTCCCCGGACGGCCGCAAGATCGCCTTCGCTTCGAATCGACTGGGAAACAGCGAAATCTTTGCGATGAATCCGGATGGCAGCGGTGTCGTCAATTTGAGCCGAAGCCCGGACTCGAATGACTGGAATCCAGTGTACGGGCCCGAGGGACGGGAAATCGCCTTTCTCTCGGATCGGGACGGGGGGCAGGAGATCTTCATCATGGGTGCTGGAGGGCTCAACCAGCGCAAGCTCGTGGACGGTTTCTCCGCGGCTGCCTGGCCATCCTGGCTGCGGGTCTTCGAAGGAATGGCAAAGCCACTGAAGTAAAGAAACGACGTTCAGTTCTGCGTCAACGAGCTGGCGGTATTTCGGAGGGAACCTGGATAGACGATCCGGAGGTTGCCGATCTCGCTCCTGATGGTGGTTTTCGCCGTGCCCCTGGGAGCCGCTGAGAAGTACGCTTTGCTCATCGGCGTCAATGACTACATCAAAGGACCGGGTAACTAGGATTTGCGCAGCTGCGAAAACGATGCGGTGATTCCGCTAACAATGTGACCATCATCCTCGATGCCAGTCACTCCGGTTCCGGCACGCGCGACATCACCCGCTTCCGGGAACGCTGCGTGGATTTTAAGCGACCTCGAGGAGCCGGGCAATCGCCATCACTTCCACACAGGCATCTCCCGCTGCGCCTGATGGACAGCCGGAGGTGGCAAAACCACCAGCGATTTCAGATAGATCGCAATGGGCAACCGGTCCACTGACAATTTGATCCTCGATGCGCAGTGAGGAAAAAATAGTCCCATGGAAGGGTATCACTACAGCAATGTCAAAAAAAACGGGTTGATTCCGCGGGGATAATCGCCATGTCGAAAAAAAGAAGGCGCCGGGGCTTTTGGATGGGATTCCTGGTCTTGATACTGGCTGCGGGGGCCCATGCCGAAGAGGCGCAGGCCTTTGTAACCGGAGTGAAAGGCAAAGCCCGGATTGGGCGGGTTGATGGGAGGGAAGTCGTAACCAAAGTGGGGAATCAGCTCTTTGTGGGAGACAAACTGCACGTCAGTGAGGGGGAGGTGATCTTGATCTACCTTTCGGGCCGGAGTGAAAAAGTCGGAGCAGGGAAAACCCATTCCGTCAAAAAGGGGAAGGACAAGGCATCGCCTCTTATGAGGCGGATCAAAGATACGCTTGGGGAGATTGCCGGCCCGCAGAAGGATGCGGAGCGACCGGTTGTCCACGGCATGGTTCGAGGTTTCGCAGGGTTGACCGGGGGGCTGCCGGCCAACAGCCGGGTGAGTAGCGGCAATTTTGCTTTTGAATGGGATCCGCTCGAGGGGGTCGAAGAGTACGAATTTACTCTGGAATCGGCTAAGGGAGAGGTGCTGACCACGCGCACGGTGACGGGAAGAAGACTGGCTGCCGAAGAGTTGGCGTTGAAGCCGGGGAGGCGCTACGTCTGGAAAGTAGAGGAGACCAACACCTTTCTACCCCGCAGTTCGGGCAAGAGCTGGGTGCTGGTGGCGACTCCCGAGGATGGGGGGGCTTTGCGTCGAGAACTGGACGAGGTGATGGGGACATACGACGAAGAGACGAAGGTGATGCTACAGACGGCCATTCTCTATCGGGGAGAATACTTCTTCGAAGCGGAGAGAGTATTGCAGGAAGTACGGAAGAAACGGCCTTTAACAGAGGCGGAAAAGCGAATTCTGCTGGCGACCTACGCCGAGATGAAACGCTGGGAGCGCCTCCCGGCCGACGACACGCCGAACGCTGGTTCTCGCACCGAGACAAGATAACGGTTGGAAGGAGGGATGTGCCATGGCGCGTCTGGCCTTGCACTCCAAGCTGACATCTCTGGCTTCGGCGCTGGTGATCGCCT
>Ga0233431_1000533_pt1 | contig 81247 bp, 63 predicted proteins | sample SI_118_April2016_FD_179867 | JGI IMG/M metagenome (GOLD analysis project Ga0233431, IMG submission 179867) | Seawater microbial communities from Saanich Inlet, British Columbia, Canada - SI_118_April2016_200_MG | ecosystem: Environmental > Aquatic > Marine > Inlet | place: Canada: British... | reverse complement strand
AATTAAAGTGCGAAAAAATTTAAACCCAAATACAAAAATTAAACAAAACTCATTAATATTAATTAATTTGAGCTTGAAAATTTAAAAAACTATATGAAAAAAAAAGTTTATGAATTAATCAGGTTAGCATTCTGAAAAGTAATATAAAAAACTGGAAGCTATATTTTGCAATGTTGATGCAGCCACCTGTTTTCAAAATTGTTAAACCTAAATTGTATGAAGTTTTAAGCCCTGTTATTATAATTACAACAAAATATTTTGCATCTAAAGGATATAAAAATCCGGAAGTAGAAACACGATTTTTGTTTGCTATTCTTGATGGAATATTTTTAAATTATATAAACGATTCGGAAAATTTTCAGCTTGATGAGATAAAAAATAAAATTATTGAAATGTATAAATGAATTTCAATTTGCAATAATCAATTATTATAAATAGATACTAAAAACTAAACAAATGAAAAGAGCAACAAAGGTTGTGGCAGTATTATTTTTCCTATTAATAAATATCAATTTTGTTGAGGCACAAGAGTTTTCCGCACTTGAAGTAATAAAAAAAGCCGACCAAAAAAACCGTGGAAAAACAAGCAGTGGTGAAATGAAAATGACAATAGAAAGGGCAGATTGGAACCGAAGTATCTCAATGAAATCATGGTCGAAGGGTACCGAATATTTTATGATTTATATAACTTCACCGGCAAAAGAAAAAGGGCAGGTTTTTCTGAAAAGGAAAAAAGAAATGTGGAATTGGGTGCCGAGCATTGAAAAAATGATAAAAATTCCACCCTCAATGATGATGCAATCTTGGATGGGTTCAGATTTTACGAACGACGATCTTGTAAAACAATCTTCAATTATTGTTGATTATACACATGATTATCTTGGGAAAGAAATTGTTAGGGAATTGGAATGCCATAAAATTCAGCTTACAGTGAAACCTGATGCTCCGGTTGTTTGGGGGAAAATTATAGTCTGGGTCAGTGCAGAAGGATTTGATATTTGGAAAGCTGAGTATTACGACGAAGATGGATATCTTGTAAATATTGAAAATGCTTTCGAGCTAAAAAAAATGGGAGACCGTACTATACCCACGAGAATGGAAATAGTTCCTGTCGAGAAAAAAAATCAGAAAACTATTCTTGAGTTTATTTCGCTTAAATTTGATGAGCCTATTGAAGACGGCTTTTTTTCGCAACAAAATATGAAACGAATCAGATAACTAAATTTCCAATTTCTAATTTCCACTATAACTGATTGATAATATGTACACAAATTTTAAAATTGCCTGGAGAAATTTATGGAGAAATAGAAGGCGAACTTCTATTGCAATTTCTTCGATTCTTTTTGGTGTTCTTTTTTCTGCAATTATGAGTTCTATGCAAGAAGGTTCTTATACGAACATGGTAGATATTGCCGTAAAATTTTATTCCGGCTCTATCCAAATTCATAAAAAGGGCTATTGGGAAAATCAGAAAATTAACAATACATTTGAATCGAGTCCTGAAATAATTGCTGCTTTAGAAAATGAAAAGAACATTTCGTTCTACACTCCACGCCTTGAATCGTATGCACTGGCTTCGTCAGAAGAAATTACAAAAGGAGCCTTGGTGCTTGGCATCGATCCTGAAAAAGAAGACAAAGTAACAAATGTAAAAGCCAAAATGAAAACCGGCAACTATTTGAAACAAGATGATGATGGAGTGTTAATTGCTGAAGGCTTGGCAGACTATCTGAAACTAAAATTGAATGATACATTAGTAATGATTGGGCAGGGATATCATGGAGTGAGTGCTGCCGGAAAATATCCAATTCGTGGGATAATAAAACATCCGAATCCGGAATTTAACAGACTTCTGATTTTAATGGAAATCTCAAATTGTCAAAATTTTTATTCTGCCGAAAATCTGTTAGCCTCCTATGTAGTTATGTTAGATGATTATAGAAATATGACAGAAATACAAAACAATTTGAAAGCTGCAATAAATGATAATCATGAAGTGATGACTTGGGAAGAAATGCAACCGGTTTTAGTTCAGCAAATTGAAAGCGATAGGGGAACTGCTGTAGTCTTCAAGATTATTCTTTATCTCGTAATTGGTTTCGGAATTTTGGGTACGATTATGATGATGATGTCTGAAAGGAAAAGAGAGTTGGGTGTTATTGTTGCAGTTGGAATGCAAAAACTTAAATTAATGAGAATTTTGTTTATTGAAACCATGTTGATTGGTTTAGTAGGCGTTATTGCAGGAATTATTGTGAGTTTTCCGATTACTTATTATTTATATTTAAATCCAATTCCTCTTACCGGGCAAACTGCTGAAGTTATGATAAATTACGGTTTCGAACCGGTAATGAAATTTGCGATTGATCCTAAAGTATTTTATAATCAAGCTCTGGCGGTATTTGCAATTACAATTGTTATTTCGATTTATCCAATCTATAATATTTCGAAATTGAGAGTTATTGAGGCACTTAGAGGATAAATTTAAAAACTAAATAAAAGGAAATTTTAAACGAATAAAAATAAAAATATGATTTGGTCAATATCATGGAGAAACGTTTGGCGAAACAAAATGCGCAGTTTGGTTGTTGTCATTGCAGTTTCAATAGGGCTTGTAGCCGGTGTGTTTTCTTCATTTTTTATGAAAGGTTGGATTAATCAACGTCTCGCTGATGTTATTAATACAGAAATGGCACATATTCAAGTACATAAGCCAAAATTCAAAGAAAACTACGAGTTAAACTATCTGATTACTAACACATCCGAGAAAGTTTCAGAAATAAATAAAATTGAAGGTGTTCTTGCTGCTTCAAATAGAATAATAATAAATTCGATGGTTGCTACTGCCGAAACCGGAACGGGTGTAAAAATTGTCGGAACAGTACCGGAACAAGAAAAACAAGTATCCAATATTCATGAAAAAATCATCGAGGGAAAATATTTCGAAGGTGTTACGAGAAATCCGGTTGTTATTGGAAAAAAATTAGCCGACAAATTAGATGTTCGTATTCGAAACAAAATAATTATTACAGTTCAGGACATCAATGGCGATGTTATTAGTGGTGCATTCAGAGTTGCCGGAATTTATAAAACATCAAATACTGCATACGACGGAATGACAATATTTGTGCGAAACTCCGATATTTCGAGGCTTTGCTCTTTGGAAGAAAATACTTGCCACGAATTAGCAATTTTGTTGGAAAACAGTAATAATTTGGAAAGCATAACTGACGAAATCTCGAAACTTATGCCGGAATTGAAAACAGAAAACTGGCGAACTTTAAGTCCGGAAATGGGCTATATGGACGAACTTATGGGAGTCTATATGTACATGGTTGTTGTTATTATTTTGTTGGCACTTTGTTTTGGAATCATAAATACAATGCTCATGGTTGTTCTCGAACGTGTCAAAGAACTCGGTATGCTTATGGCTGTGGGAATGAACAAACTTAGAGTTTTTTCGATGATAATTTTAGAGTCAATATTTTTATCGTTTACAGGAGGGATAATTGGTATTATTTTTGGATATTTAATCTCATTATATTTCTCAAAAGTTGGTTTAGATTTGTCTGTTTGGGGCGAAGGACTTTCTGCAATGGGTTTTTCACCAATTATATATCCGGTCATCGATTTCGAAACATTAATAATAACATCAGCTCTGGTAATTTTAACAGGAATAATATCTGCCCTTTATCCGGCTTTTAAAGCATTACGTCTAAATCCGGCTGAATCTATCCGAACCGAATAAAATAGAATTAACAATCTCAAAAGACTCCTTTTTATAGAACAAAAAACATAGACAAATGAAAATAATAGAAATAAAAAATTTACATAAAATTTACGATGAAGACACAAATCCTGTCCATGCTGTGAATGGAATAAGTTTGGATTTTGAAGAGGGCGAATTTGCTGCAATAGTGGGACCCTCGGGTTCGGGGAAGACAACATTTCTGAATATTGTTGGCGGATTAGACGATGCCAGCGATGGAAATGTTCAGATTAATGATGTTGATATTGCTACACTATCAGCAAAGAAAAAAACAACATTCAGAATGAACAATATTGGTTTTGTTTTTCAAGCATACAATCTTATTCCGGTTTTGACAGCTAAAGAAAACGTAGAATTTATTATGCACCTTCAGGGGAAATCGAAAACTGAACGTGAAAAACGCACTTTTGATTTGCTGAAGTCGGTGGGATTGGAGGAGCAAATAAACAAACGACCAAACAAACTTTCGGGCGGACAGCAGCAAAGAGTTGCTGTTGCAAGGGCTTTAGCCTCGAAACCCAAATTTGTTCTTGCCGACGAACCCACTGCAAATTTAGATTCAAAATCGACCGAAAATCTGCTCGACATTATGGAAAAACTAAACAGCGATGAAAATATTACCTTTATTTTTTCAACCCACGATGCCCGAGTTGTGAAAAAAGCCAGACGTGTAATTACCATCGAAGACGGAAAAGTTGTTTCGGATGTTAGGAAGTGATTGTTTTGAGAACGGAGAAAAATACATTTCTATAATATAAATAGATATTGTTATCCAATGTAAATACAATGATGTTATAATTGAGGATTGGATGAGTGTAGCAGTCATATATTCTAGCAATGCGACAAAGATTAATTAAAGATTAATATGTCAATAATCATAGATAATATTCAACTTGATGAAAGTAATGTTGAATTTAACAATGCAGCTGAAATTGTCAAGCATACTAATAAATTAGTATATTTGACAGGAAAAGCTGGAACAGGAAAAACAACATTTTTAAAATACCTAAGAGAAACAAGTAAAAAGAATATTGTTATTGTTGCACCAACAGGTGTGGCGGCGATAAATGCAGCTGGGCAAACGATACATTCATTTTTTCAAATTCGTCCAAGTATTTATGTTCCAAATGATAAACGACTAAGAACAAAACCAAGTTTAAATGACAATGATAAATCAACTGTATTTGACCATTTCAAATATTTCAAGAAGAAATTAGAAATAATTAAAGGTTTAGAGCTTTTAATAATAGATGAAATATCAATGGTAAGAAGTGATTTATTAGATGTTATTGACAGATTGCTTAGGATTTTTAGAAAAAAAGAAACAGAACCATTTGGCGGAGTACAAGTTGTATTAGTTGGGGATACTTTTCAATTACCTCCTATTGCAAAAAATGATGAATGGCTCATTTTATCACAATATTATAAAAGTCCATTTTTTTTTAGTGCAAAAGTAATTGAACAAAACAAACCTGTCTATATTGAACTGAAAAAAATATATCGCCAAAATGAAAAAGAGTTTATCGAATTATTGAATAAAGTTAGAATTAACAAAGTAAAAGAAGATGATATATTATTATTAAATAGCAGATATACTTCAAATTATGAACCTAATAAAAAAGATAAATATATAATTTTAGCTACGCACAATAGGAATGTAGAAACAACTAATTTAACAAAATTGTCTGAATTAGAAACTGAACCCAATTTTTTTGAAGCAACAATCACAGGAACATTTCCCGATAATTCATTACCTACTGACAGAGTATTGCAATTAAAGGAAAATGCTCAAATAATGTTCATAAAAAATGATAGAAGTAAACGTTACTTTAATGGAAAAATCGGCACAATTAAAAAAATAGAAGAATTTACAATTATTGTTGAGATTACTGATAAAAATGATGATTTCAAGGAGATAAAAGTTGAAAAAGAGACTTGGGAAAATGTAAGATATAGTTGGAATGATGAACAAAAAAAGATTGAAGAAGAAATTATTGGAACATTTATACAATTTCCATTAAAACTTGCATGGGCTATTACTGTTCATAAAAGTCAAGGACTTACATTTGAAAAAGTTTTTGCTGATCTAAGTGCTGCATTTGCCCCAGGTCAAGTTTATGTTGCATTGAGTCGTTGCACTACTTTTAATGGTTTGATGCTAAAATCACAAATTAACAGAACTGCAATTAAAACGGATAATGAAGTTTTAGTTTTCGCTCAAAATGAAACTCCAAACACTTTAATTATTAAAGAATTAAATTCGGGTAAAGCAGATATATTGTACAAAAGTGCAAGATACAAGATTAAAAAAAATGAATATTCAAAAGCGTTTGATGATTTGCTAAAAGCATATAAATATCGCAATGATATTGGAACAGATATTTTTAAACGATTTTTTGTTTATTATTTTTCAAGATTATACTATTCTGAAAAAGGGCTTGCTAAGCAACAAAATAAAGCAAAAGTTTTTATTCAACAAAACAATTTCTTAAAAAAGGAATTTGATAATATATCAAAACAAAAAGGAATAATGGAGGGAGAGATAGAAAAGCAAAACTCTGTAATAAATGTACTGCTGCAAAAGACTGATGATTTTGATAATGAAAATAAAAGGATAAAATTGGAATTAAAAAAAAAGGGAAATAGAATTAAAACTTTAAACGATAAAATAGAAACACTTGAAAATAAAATAAGCAAACAAGATACTGAAATTTTCAGATTGAGTAATTTGAAATGGTATCATAAACTATTTGGGAACTAAATTGAATGATTGTGTTTTTCAAAGTTTACAATTACTCAGTTTAATTTAAAGAGTTTTATAATTGCAAATATCCAAATTACAATATAAATAATATTGATTTAAAACTATAAAAGAACAGGCTGTATAATTGAAACCCAAAACATCGAAAGGAGAGATATCTCAATCAGATATTGAAAAAGAATACGAAAATTTATCAAATTAAAATTATAATAAACAGTATTCAGCAAACTATGAACCTAAAACACTTAGCAAATCAAATATCGGAGATGCACAACGAGTTGTTTCAAAAGGCAGTATCGGCTGTAAACACAGCACTTACAGTTCGTAACTGGTGGATAGGTGCATACATTGTAGAATACGAACAAAACGGTGAAGACCGCGCTGCCTACGGTACAGGTTTAATACCGCATTTAGCAAAAGAAATTGAAATAAAAGGTTTGTCGGAAACTAATCTTAGAGTTTGTCGTCAATTTTATATCCTTTATCCTCATATATTTTCTATACTTCAAGAAATCAAAGAGTATTTTCCAATTCATCAGTTGCCAACAGATGAATTGTTAAATCCTGATAATAAGCGACTTGAAATTCATCAGTCATTGACTGATGAATTGGCAACAGTGGAAAATATAGCAAATCGAATTCATCAGTCGGCGACTGATGAATTGAAAGTTCCTGCTAAAAAAATCATTAAAAGGCTTTCGTTCACACATTTAACCGAGCTAATAAAAATTGAAAATTCATTAAAACGCACTTTTTACGAAATAGAGTGCATCAATGGTACTTGGAGTGTCAAGGAATTGAAACGGCAAATTGCGACACTGTATTTCGAACGTTCCGGCTTATCAAAAGACAAAGAAAAACTCAGTCGTTTGGTTCATCAAAATGCCGAACAACTCACTCCTGCCCATATCCTGAAAACTCCATTGACTTTTGAATTTCTTGATTTGCCGGTAAAAAGTATTCTGGAAGAAAGCGATATAGAACAAGCATTGATGGACAATTTACAAATGTTTCTTTTAGAATTGGGAAATGGTTTTTGTTTTGAGGCACGTCAAAAACGAATATTGATCGATGATGAGTATTTTTATATTGACTTGGTATTTTATCATCGTATTTTGCGTTCACACGTAATTATTGAAATAAAAAATGATGAATTCAAGCACGAACATATTGGACAGTTGGAGGTGTATTTGCAGTACTACAAGTACGAAGAAATGAAGCAATACGATAACCAACCAATTGGAATTTTGCTTTGTACCAAAAGTAAAAAAGCAATGGTAAAATATGCCACTACAGCTAAAGAAAATGTTTTTGTAAACGAATATCTTATTAATCTTCCTTCAAAAAGTGAATTGGAGAAAATAGTTAAGAAATGGATGAAAAATAATTGATTGTATCAAAAAATATATTAAACAGCGACCAAATGAAACAAATATTATTAAGCACACTTTTATTTCTATTTATTTTAAATGCTAATTCACAGAATGAGAAAAACTGGACATTGAACGGATATATTTCGAATATTCAGTCCGTGATGTTCGAATCATATGATGAGGATTGGGTGAACGATAATGTTATACATAATCGGCTGAATTTTAAGTGGTATCCAAATAATTCATTGAAATTTGCAACAAGTATCAGAAATCGACTTTTGTGGGGAAGTTCATTTCAATATTTTCCCGAGTATGCAAAATCTATTGAAGAAAGCAACTCATATTTTGACTTAAATAGAAACATTCTAAGCGAAGAATCTTTTGCTCTGAACAGCACAATAGATAGATTATATCTCGACTATACAATCAAAGATTTGCAAATTACCCTTGGCCGACAAAGAATAAATTGGGGGCAAAATTTTATTTGGAATCCTAATGATATTTTTAATTCGTATTCGTTTTTCGAGGTCGATTATACCGAACGTCCTGGAAGCGATGCCATTAGAATTCAATATTATACTTCATATTCGAGCAGTGCCGAATTTGCCATGAATTGTAATTCAGACAAAGAGATTACTCTTGCCGGGCTCTACCGTTTCAATAAATGGAACTACGACATACAGTTATTGGGCGGACTGATAAAAGAGACGGAAATATTTGCAGGTTTGGGTTGGTCGGGCGATATAAAAACTGCTGGATTTACTGGCGAACTCAGCTATTTTGTGCCTAAAAAAATGAAGGATACTTCCGGCGTTTTGCTATTTGCTTTGTCCGGCAACTACACTTTCAGCAATTCGCTGATGCTGCAAATAGATTATATTTACAATGAATATGCGAAAAGTTATGATATTTCTCAATTTGGTGAAATGCTGAATTTGCCTCAGTCCGAAAAAGCTATTTCGTTCACCGAACATACTTATTTTTTGAGTGCTGGATTTCCAATCAATCCATTGATAAATGCAAGTGTTTCAGCAATGTATTTCCCAAAACTTGATGGAATATATATCGGTGGTTCCTTAGATTATTCTTTAAAAGACAATCTGAATGTTTCTTTTATCTCACAATTTTTCGATGGACAATTTGGCGACGAAAGAAGCAAATTCTTTATGGGTTTTTTGAAATTGCAATTGAGTTTTTAGAATTAGACTTTTTCCAAAATTTCAATACACTTTATTAAACTATCTCTCCAAAAAGGAATTTTTATACCAAAAGTATCTTTAATTTTATGTTTATTTAAAACACTGTAGTGTGGACGATTTGCCGGGAGCGGATAGTCTTTGGTTTCTATTGGTTTTACAAAGCAAGAAATATTGGCGAGTTTGTGAATCTCTATTGCAAAATCGTACCAACTGCAAACGCCTTCGTTTGAAAAATGATATATGCCGTTTTTGAAGGCATTTTCATTTTTTATGCTTTGCAAAATTATTTCAATTATCGCTTGTGCTAAATCTTTTGCGTAAGTAGGTGTGCCTATTTGGTCGAAAAGAACTCCTAATTCGTCCCGTTCTTTTCCAAGCCTCATCATGGTTTTTACAAAATTGTTGCCAAAAGCCGAATAAAGCCAGGAAGTGCGAATTGTTATTGAATTTGCTCCGCTTTTTTCTAATTCAATTTCGCCATTAAGTTTTGTTTCGCCATATGCCGAATTTGGCTTAGGAGCCTGATTCTCGGAATAGGGAGTATGGTTTTTTCCATCGAAAACATAATCTGTGGAAATGTGAATTATTTTAGCATTATGTTCTTTTGCTGACTCTCCGAGATATCCTACTGCTATGGCATTCAGAAGATTTGCAAATTCCTTGTTTGTTTCAGCATTATCAACTGCTGTAAAAGCAGCGCAATTAACAACAAAATTGATATTGTTCTTTTCAAAAAAAGCAAGAATGTCTTTTTTGCTGGTAATGTCAAGTTCTTCAACATCTGTAAAAATAAAGTTTAGCTCTTTATAATTTTTTGATAGTTCAGAAATTTCGCTTCCTAATTGCCCTTTCGAACCTGTTATTAAAATTGTGTTCATCCGATTATTTTTAATAAAAAGAGTATTCAGCTATTTCGTATGTTAAATCTGCCCATAAACAAAATTAGTTTCGGCATCATCGAAAGAAGGATTAACCTTATCTTTTGTTGAAACAACAGCTTTTGTCTTATCAATTTTCCAATCAATATTTAACATTGGGTCGAGAAAATTTATTCCTCTTTCGGAATTGGGATTGTATAAATTATCGCATTTGTACGAAAAAACTGCATAATCGGTAAGAACTGAAAAACCGTGAGCAAATCCTTGAGGAATGAGAAGTTGTTTTTTGTTTTCTTCGCTCAGTTCTATGCTGAATGATTTTCCGTAGGTTGGCGAATCTTTTCTAATGTCAACAGCAACATCGAGAATTGTTCCGCGTAATGCTCTCACAAGTTTTGTTTGAGAATGGGGTGCAAGTTGGTAGTGCAATCCACGAATTACTCCATACATAGATTTCGACTGATTGTCTTGTACAAAATCAATATTTACATTATTATTAATAAAATCTTCTTTGTTGTAGCTTTCGAAAAAATATCCTCTTTCGTCTTCAAAAACTTTTGGTTCAATGATTAATAAATCGGGAATATATGTTTTAATTATTTTCATTTTATCTTTTCATTTTTTGTAAAACTGCTTGATTAAAACTAAAAATCAGTGTTGCCTGAAAAAAAATCTTCTTCAGCAATTTTAATAAGGTATTGACCGTATTGATTTTTTTTGAGAGGTTCTGCAAGTTCAAGAAGTTGAGCTTTATCAATATATCCTTTATTGAAAGCAATTTCTTCAAGACAAGCAACTTTAAGTCCTTGTCGTTTTTCAATGGTAGCAATGTAGTTCGATGCTTGTAATAAACTTTCGTGGGTACCTGTGTCTAACCAAGCCATACCACGACCTAAGAGTTTTACACCTAATCTTTCTTCGTTAAGGTAAAGTCTGTTGAGATCGGTTATCTCCAATTCTCCACGAGGCGAAGGTTTAAGGCTCTTTGCTTTAGCTACAACATCGTTGCTATAGAAATATAGTCCTGTAACTGCGTAGTTCGATTTTGGATTTTTGGGTTTTTCTTCAAGGCTTAAAACCTTGCCAGACTTATCGAATTCGGCAACTCCATATCTCTCAGGATCGTTTACATAATATCCGAAAACTATAGAACCATCTTTTAAGTTTGCTGCTTCTTCTAGAATTTTCCCAAAACCATAACCATAAAAAATATTGTCGCCCAAAACCAAACAAACATTATCGTTGCCAATGAATTTATCGCCAATAGTAAATGCCTGTGCAAGACCATCGGGCGATGGTTGAATTTCGTATGACAGCTTTAAGCCAAATTGTTTGCCTTCACCAAGTAGGTCTTCATATAGCTTAATATCTGTTGGTGTTGAAATAATCAAAATTTCCTGAATTCCGGCTAACATCAAAACAGACAGTGGGTAATAAATCATGGGTTTATCGTAAACCGGGATTATTTGTTTCGAAATGCTTTTTGTTATAGGATAAAGTCTTGTTCCTGAACCACCTGCTAAAATTATTCCTTTCATATTTTAATTATTTGTTTTTTAAAGCTAATAAATTTAAATCTAAAGATGCAGAAATTGAAAATTGAAATTCGCTTGTTTTGCTAATTTCTGTTTTCGAGAATCATAAATTCAAAATTCTTTTGAAATAGTTTATGGTATTTGTCAAACCTTCATCTAATTGAATTTTTGGTTCCCAATTGTCTAACTCTTTTTTTGCAAGGTCGATATTTGGTTTTCTTTGGGTAGGGTCGTCTTTTGGAAGAGGTAAATGTATTATTTTTGAATTGGAATTTGTTATTTTTATAACTTTTTCGGCAAGTTCAAGCATTGTAAATTCTCCTGGATTTCCAATATTTACCGGCCCAATGAAATCTTGCCTACAGTTCATCATTCTTATCATACCTTCAATAAGGTCATCTACATATTGAAAACTTCTGGTCTGTTCACCGTTTCCATAAATTGTAATATTCTCTCCTTTAAGGGCTTGTACAATAAAATTTGAAACTACACGCCCGTCGTTGGGATTCATTCTAGGTCCATATGTGTTAAAAATTCTAATAATTTTTATTTTGACATTATTTTGGGTGTGATAATTCATAAATAATGTTTCTGCACATCTTTTACCTTCGTCGTAGCACGAGCGAATGCCAATTGGGTTTACATTTCCCCAGTAGTCTTCAGTTTGCGGATGAATGGCAGGATCTCCATATACTTCGCTTGTTGAGGCCTGTAATATTCTGGCGTTTATTCGTTTTGCAAGACCTAACATATTTATTGCACCTGAAACAGATGTTTTTACTGTTTTTATTGGATTATACTGATAGTGAATTGGTGAAGCAGGGCAAGCTAAATTGTATATCTGATCAACCTCTACAAAATAAGGCATTGTTACGTCATGTCTAACTAATTCAAAGTATGGATTGCTTAAAAGGTGGACAACATTTTGTTTACTGCCAGTAAAATAATTGTCGAGACAAACTACTTCATTTCCTTCTTTCAAAAGACGTTCTGACAAATGTGATCCTAAAAATCCGGCACCTCCGGTTACTAATATTTTTTTCATGATATATTTATTTGATTTATCCTTCTATCTACAATTTCATGCCATGAGTCTTGGCATAATCTCAAACATCTGATATATTCAATACAAATCTTTGAAAAGAAAATAGACCTCAAAATGTGGAATAAAATGAGGTCTATTTTTTAAAGAAAAGAGTTTTATACTTTTTTCCTTCCAATACCGTAATATTGATATCCAAACTCTTTCATTTCTTCTGGATCGAAAATATTTCTGCCATCAAATACAAGTTTAGTTTTCATTAATCGTTCTACGATAGTAAATTTTGGCACTCTAAATTCTTGCCATTCTGTTACAACAATCAATGCGTCAACGTCTATGAGGGCTTCGTACTGGTCATCTACATAGGTTACTATGTCTCCAATTTTTCTTTTCGACTCTTCAATAGCAACAGGGTCGTAAGCTCGAACATTTGCACCTTCTTTTAGTAATTTAGAAATTAATACTATTGATGGGGCTTCTCGCATATCATCTGTGTTGGGTTTAAAAGATAATCCCCACATAGCGAATTTTTTACCTTTAATATTACCTTTGTAGTGCGACATTATTTTATCATACAATACTGATTTTTGTCTCTCATTTACATCTTCGACAGATTTTAATATCTCAAGTGAGTAGTTGTTTTCGTCAGCAGTTTTAATTAGAGCTTTCACATCTTTTGGAAAACATGAGCCTCCGTATCCAACTCCCGGATATAAAAATTTATTTCCTATCCTGCTATCAGAGCCAATTCCCATTCTTACAGAATGAACATCTGCCCCGACTAAATCGCAAAAATTGGCAATATCGTTCATAAAACTAATTTTTGTTGCAAGCATCGAATTTGCTGCATATTTTGTCAATTCTGCCGATGGAACATCCATAAATAATAATGGATGGTTGTTCATAACAAATGGTTTGTAAAGCCTTTGCATAACTTTCTTCGCCCTTTCAGTTTCTACTCCTACAACAATTCTGTCTGGTTTTAAGAAATCGTCAATAGCATCACCTTCTTTCAGAAATTCCGGATTTGAAGCAATATCAAAAGGAATATCTACACCTCTTTTATCTAATTCTCCTTGAATCGCAGCTTTCACTTTTTTTGCTGTTCCAATTGGAACAGTACTTTTTGTAACAATAACCATGTAATGATCAAGATTTTTACCAACTTCTCGTGCAACGGAAAGTACAAATTGAAGGTCTGCACTTCCATCTTCGTCCGGAGGAGTTCCAACAGCTATAAAAACTGCATCACTTTTGTCTAAACTATCTTTCAGACTTGTAGTAAAAAACAACCTGTCTTTGCTTGCATTTTTTTGTATCATATTCTCTAAACCGGGTTCGTAGATTGGAATTATTCCTTTATTTAGGTTCTCAATCTTCTTTTCGTCAATATCTACACAGGTTACAGTAATACCTGTTTCTGCAAAACAAGTTCCCGATACTAAACCAACATAGCCTGATCCTACAATTGAAATTCTCATAATTCTTTAATATTAAAAAGTTTATCAATAATCTGTAAATTATTTTAGTCAAAAAAAATAAAATTTATAAATGATAAAGATATATATTTTTTTAAATTTGTCATGTTTTTTAGTTTAGTTCTTTTATTTTTCAGTTTTTTTATCACTATAAAAGATTGAAATTTAACAATTAATATGTTTAAACGTAATTTTGATGAAGAAGAAAATTTTGGTTATAGACGATGAAGCAACTATTAGAACTCTTTTGGTAAGCTTTCTGAGTAGGAAATATAATGTTGTTTCACAGAATAATGGTGCTGAAGGATTAGCCTGGCTTCAGGAAGGAGATATTCCTGACTTAATTGTATGCGATGTTGAAATGCCAAAATTAGATGGCTATGAATTCATTAAAAGTGTAAAAGCAAGTGGCTATTTTAAAAATATTCCATTGATAATGCTTTCAGGATTAGACACAAGTGCCGAGAGAGTAAAGTGCCTAAAAATGGGTGCGAACGACTTTATTGTTAAACCGTTTAATCCGGAAGAATTGGATGTTAAAATTGAAATCGCCTTAGGTAGAGTATTTTAAATAGTTTCCAATCAAAAAAAATAATTAGAAGATTATGCAACATAAATTTCCTGAAGAATTTTTCCATACTAAAAATACAGAAACCAAAGAAAAAGTATATGATATTCTTTATGTTGGAGAAGACAAATCTGTGATTGAGGCACTTTCTAGCAACGATGAGATAAATTTAATAAATAAAATAAACGGATATTTAGCGGTTAGTTGGTTGGAAAACAATCCCCAACCTTATGCGATTATTTCTGAAATAGTAATACCAGGAATGTCGGGCTTTTTAATGCACAGCGAAATATATTCAAATATGACTCAACAATCGTTACCCTTCATTATGATTGATGAGAATTATACTCTGGAAAATAAAGCGGAAGCATTAAAGCAAAATATTGATGACATTTATAACAAACCAATAAATTCTGAACGATTACTGTTTAGATTAGAATTTTTGCATGAGTTTAAACTCAAAAAGAATATAATCTCTTATTTGGAAGATAGAAAAAGCACCTTTAAAATTCCTATTTGGAAAAGAACATTTGACATATTATTTACATCCTTTGCTGTTCTTGCTTTATCCCCAATATATTTGTTAACAATACTACTTATTCGTTTGGAATCAAAAGGTCCAATTTTTTATAATGCCACAAGAGTTGGTGCAGGATTAAATATATTTCCGTTTCATAAATTCAGATCAATGTATGTAGGAACCGATTCTGCTACTAAGATGAAAGAACTTGCTGCACTTAATCAATATACTAATGAAAGTGAACAAAAAGAGATAGATGCCGGACCGGTTTACGATTGTCCCCGATGCAATAAAGCAGAAGAACCATGTTCACCTATCTTAAAAGATAATAAGGGCAAAGATATATGTGAATATCAATACAATAATTGGAAAAAGAAGAAAGAAAAAAACGTTTTTGTTAAGTATGCAAATGACCCAAGAATTACGAAAGTTGGGAAATTTATTAGAAAAACAAGTATTGATGAACTTCCACAATTATTTAATATCCTTAAAGGCGATATGTCTATTGTAGGCAATAGGCCAATTCCAATGTATGAAAGCGAATTAATTACATCTGATGCTTGGGGTGAGCGTTTCAATGCTCCGGCAGGCCTTACGGGACTTTGGCAGGTTTCTAAAAGAGGAAAAGCAGAAATGTCGGAAGAAGAAAGAAAAAGTCTTGATATAGAATATGCCAGAACTTATTCGTTCTGGGGCGACATAAAAATAATATTTAAAACATTCACAGCAGTACTTCAACACGAAGATGTTTAGCTTATTGCAAGTTTTGGGTATAGCTGAATGTTTCTCAATTGTTAGTTTTCGCAATTGAAATAAGAATGATATAATGAATTTATAATTGTTCAAAATATTTATTTAGTTGTTACTTCTACAATAATGACTATTTTCGTTAATTTAATTAGACTTATGAAGATTATTAAATTATTTAGGCTAAGGAAAGTTTTGATAATTGTAAACATAGTTTTGTTTAGCATTAGTGCTTATTCTCAAGTCAATGAATTAGAAAATATTGTCTATCAAGAATTCGATCCATTGAAATTAATCTCTGATGAAATATTTGAGAATGAAGGAATTGCACTGCCACCATTACAAACCCTTATTGATTCGGCTCAAATTTATTCTCCATTGATAAACCAACAAAGAGTATTAACCGAAATTAAAGAAATTGATCTTTGGAAATCTAGAATGGACTGGACAGAATACATAGGTGCTATTACACAAGTTAAATACGGAAGCATTACTCAGACTGACTATGAAAATTTACTTCAGGATCAAACAGTTTCTGAAGCTAGCAGATATAATGTAGGACTTACTTTAAGACTGACATTATTCGATATTTTAACCAGAGGCAAAAACATACAATTAGTACAAAAAGAATTAGATTTGGCTAATTATAAAAAAGAAGAAGTCGAAAGAATGGTGAAAGAAGAAGTTATTACAAAATATTATACATTGCTCTTAAAACAAAGGCTGTTATCCATTAAAAATGAAATTCACCAAGTACAGGCAATTAATTATAAGTTAGCCGAAAAAGAGTTTTTAGAAGGCGAAATAGACATGTCTGACTATGCAGGAATTATTGAGATAACAGCAAAATCTTCAGCCGGATTAGAGAATGCCAGAATCGAATTTACAATTGCATATTTGATGTTAGAACAAGCAGTTGGTCGAGAAATAAGTGAAATAAAAAAAGCAATAAACAATTAAAAGAGATGAACTTAATTCAAATTGGTAGAATGTTGCTTGACTACAGATGGTTATTACTATCAGTAGGGGTGCTTATATCATCAACAATTTGGTATAAAACCAAGAATGAACAAAAGATATACACCACAGAAGCAACAGTTTATACAGGAATTGCAACAGGTTTTAATATTGAAACAGGTTCGAATGCCAGATTCGATTTATTTGCTACTAATGCAAAATTTGATAATCTTATTAATATAATTAAAAATAGAAATACTCACGAAGAAGCAGGTATGAAATTACTTGCAAATCACCTCGTAGCAGATGAAACAGGAAAGCGTTTCTATTTACACCTAAATAATTTAATACCAGATAGCGTAAGATACAAATTACTTGATATAAAATCAGAAGATAATACCTTTCATAATATAAACAAATATAAAAATAACAGTGATTCTAATGTTATATATAAATTATTGAACTCTGGAAACAAATTTTATAGTGTTAAACAATTGTCAACTATATTTGTACAAAGAGTTCAAAGTAGTGACTTAATTTCGCTAAAGTACTCAACTACCCATGCTGGAATTTGTCAGCAAAGCTTAACTTTATTGATAGAGGTTTTTTTAGAAAGGTTTAAATCTATTCAGGAGGGGCAAACCAATAGTGTTGTTGAATATTTTGAGAATGAAATGACTGCTGCAAAAGAAGAGTTAGCAGAAGCAGAACAAAGACTACTCCATTTTAGAGAGTCAAATAAAATTATCAACTATTATGAGCAAACAAAATTTATTGCTGAAGAAAAGGAAGATTTAGATAGCGAATATCAACAAGAAATAATGGAACTTGCATCTGCAAAAGCTGCACTTTCTGAAATCGAAAGCAGAATGACTATTAAAACAAACATCTCGCTGCAGAATGATAGAATCCTCGAAAAACGAAAAAGACTTTCAGATTTAGCTACAAAAATTACTCTTGCAGAACTTCACAACAAAGGAGACCTAAGAGAAGTAATGCTTCTGAGAGAAGAATCAGAACAGTTGAAAATGGAGATGACTGACGATATTCAGAACCTTTACGCCATAGGTAGGTCTGCCTCCGGATTGCCAATGTCGGTTATTCTCGATCAATGGTTAGAAAATGTTCTTAATGTTGAACAAACCAAAGCTAGAGCAGATGTAATTTTGCAACGAAAAGAAGAATTTTATAAAAAGTACGATACATTTGCTCCATTAGGTTCAGAAAAAAACAAAATTGAGAGAGAAATTGAGCTGGCAGAAGAAAAATATTTGAAGTATGTAGAATCATTAAACCAGAGCCGACTAAAGAAACAAAACGTAGAATCGAGTGCAAGTGTGAAAATCATTGATGAACCATATTTTCCTTTAACTGCCAAAAAATCAATACGTAAGATATTAATAGCAATTGGTTTTATTGTTGGAGTGGTTCTTACTGCCGGAGTATTTATTTTGTTAGAATACGTTGATACCACTATCAAAACTCCTGAGAGAGTAGTTGAATTTACCAAATTATCCCTTCTTGGAGTATATCCGAAAATTTTAGATCAGAAGAAAACCAATGTTGATTTTCCATACATTACCAACAGGCTTGTAGAATTAATAATCCAAAGAATAAAGTTAAGTATAATTAAAATTGAAAAAGAAGAAAACGAACCATACCTTATATTAATAACAAGTACACGTGATAGGGAAGGCAAAAGTTTTATGGCAGATTATTTGTTTGAGAAGATACAGAATGCTGGAAACAAAGTAATGATAATAAAACCACACAGAGAGGAAGATAATAGTGTAGAACTCAAATCGTTGAAAAAAATAGGTGAAGATAGTTTTATAAATAAATTGAGACAATGGTTAGGGATAGAAGCATTAGTAAATGTAATATCAAGTTCACAAAAGAAATTAGACGAATTTGAGGACCCAATAAAATCTAACGAAACTTTCGTTTATGAAATCAGCAATGACTTCTTCGATGTTGACAATATAAAATCTCTGTTACAAAATCCTTATATCTCTACTATTAGCTACGATTATATCTTCTTAATATTACCCCCTTTATTAAAAAGCGAATTCCCTGCCGAAATTGTACGAAAAACAGATTTGTCTATTTTAGTAACAAGAGCAAACAGGAACTGGAACAAAGCAGACGATCAAGCACTACATTTATTTCAAAACTCAATAAATCATAAATCTAAGGTTATTTTAAACGGAACTCGAGTTGATATTTTAGACTCAATGATTGGAGAAATTCCAAAGAAACGATCCTGGAGACGAATTCTTGCTAAGAAAATTATTACTTTCGATTTCTGGTCGCAAAGAGGCATTTAAGAGATTTACATTATGATAAAAAAATTATTAGCAATAATAAAAAATGATAATTTCTTATCCTTATTTGGGCAAGTTAGCTTTGCAGTATTAAGTTTTGGAAGTGTTTCTTTCCTTGCAAGAAGTTTTTCGGTAGGCGATTTTGGAGAATGGGCACTATATCTTGCTGCAATCGCATTTTTTGAAATGATACGTTTCGGAATCATCAGAACTCCACTAGTTCGTTTTTTGGCTGCTGCCGAAACAAATGAAGAAAAAGAAGAACTCATTGGTTCAAGCTGGATTTTAGGCCTGATTGTAACCGTAATTTTGATTTTAATAGTTTCACTTTCTTATCTAATATTTGAAAAAGAAATTAGCGAATCCGGATTTCAATTATTTTTTATATGGTATCCATTATTTTCTATTGTTACACTTCCGTTCAACAATGGATTATCGATACTTCAGGCAGGACAAAATTTTTTAGATTTAATGTACCTGAAAGTAATTGGAATGGGTAGTTTTTTTCTTTTTATATTCTTAAACTATCTTTTTTTCAGACTTGAACTAAAGTATATTGTATATGCAAACATTGCCTCATATGGAATCTCCTCAATATATGGAATAATTAGAGGATGGACTGGATTGAAATTTATGATCAAGGCTAAAACAAAAACAATTTTGGAGCAATTTAATTTTGGCAAATTTAGCTTGCTGACTTTTCTTGGCGGAAACTTACTGAAAAGTTCAGATACATTCATATTAGGTATAATGATGTCTAAAGCAGATGTTGCATTTTATGCAATACCATTGAAACTGATAGAAGTGATAGAAATTCCTATTAGAAGTTTCGTAAATGTAGCATTGCCAAGAATGGCAAAAGCCAGCCGGACTAGTAAAGACGAAGTAAGAGGGATTTTTTATACCTATTCCGGAATATTATCAATGCTATTTCTTCCATTGCTGACACTATTGTTCATTTTTGCAAAACCATTGGTATGGATAGTTGCCGGCGATGCTTATATAGCTGATGGAGTTCCTTCAATAGCTATTTTCAGAATATTTCTTATCTATGGTTTTTTCTTGACTATCGATCGTTTCACAGGAGTTACACTCGATAGTATCAACAAACCAAAGTTTAATTCAATAAAAGTACTTTTGATGGCATCTGTCAATATTATTGGCGATATTATTGCAATATATTATTTCGAATCGCTTCATGCAGTTGCTTTTGTTACAATAATAAATTCAATGCTGGGAGTTTATGTAGGAACTCGATTTTTGAAAAAAGAAATTAATTTAAATATTTTTAAAATCCCGGTAATTGGAATAAAAATTATTAAATCGAAAGGATTAAAACATATATTTAATAAATAATGTAGTAAAATTAGTCTAAATGACTACTATGTAATCTTTCGTTCTTTAAGTATAGAAAAACAAATAAACTAAAAAAAGAGACAAGATTTGAAATAATAACAGATTTTGTAAAACAACAATTAATTCTCAGAAATAAAATTCAGACAAACGAATGGGAAATGCAATTGGAGATACCGGTGCCAAAAGATTTTTTATCCTTGTTGCAATAGCTTTGCTATTGTCTTGGCCTGTAATAGGACATTTGATTGCTACAAAAGGTATAGTAATTGCAGGTATGTTGTTATTCTTACCGGGCATTATTGCGGCAGTAATATTCCTTTTCAAAAATCCGAAATATTCTGTAATTGTAGTTTTTGTTTTATCTTTTACAACTATTGGACTTTTAAGATATTTGCCTGGCCAGCTGCCCTTAGGTTTGTTGGTTGATGCAATTTTGGCAATGGGCATGATGTCGCTTTTTTTTGTTGGATGGAAAAATTTAGATTGGACACCTACAAAAAGTTTTCTTATGTATGTCTCTTTAATATGGATGGGATATATTGTTATGGAGATAGGGAATCCTGAGATGAAAAGTCCTGTTGCATGGTTCTATGCAATGCGAGGCATGGCATTCTATCAATTGCTTATGGTGCCATTAGCTTTGATGACTTTTAGAAGGCTAAAAGACCTTGATACTTTCCTGAAAATATGGTTTGTTTTTTCAATATTAGCATCGCTCAAAGGCTTGCAGCAAGAAATATTAGGACCAGATTTTGCCGAACAAGCATGGTTAGATGGCGGAGGTCATGTAACTCATATACTATTCGGTAAATTGAGGGTTTTTTCATTTTATAGCGATGCAGGTCAGTTTGGAGCCTCACAAGCACAAACAGGATTAGTTGCAATGATTATTGCTTTAGGTCCGGGAACCAAAAAAAAGAGAATGCTTTTTGCTGTGGCATCTCTTCTATCTTTTGCAGGAATGATGATTTCGGGAACTCGTGGTGCAATGGGAGTCCCTGGTATTGGAATGTTTGCATATTTCCTATTATCAAAAAATTTTAAAGTCCTTGCTGCAGGAATTATTTTTGCAATTCTTGCATTTTCTGTAATTAAATTCACAATGATTGGCCAAGGACTACCATTAGTCCCACGAATGCGTACAGCACTCGACCCAAACGACAAGTCTCTTTTAGTTAGAAAAGCTAATCAAGCAAAATTAGCAGTTTATTTAGCGAAGAGGCCAATTGGAGGAGGAATAGGCACTGCGGGTGCTTGGGGACTTAGGTTTAGTCCAAATACATTTTTAGCCCAAACTCCAACTGACAGTTGGTTTGTGAAAATTTGGGCTGAAACGGGAGTTGTTGGTTTTTTACTTCATACTTTTATTCTATTTTTTATACTGATAAAGACGGGCTTTATTCTCTGGTATAAAGTAAAAGACCCGGAAATAAAGTATATTATGATGGCATTATCCTCCGGATTCCTTGGAATAATTGTGGCGAGCTACGGAAACGGAATATTAGGACAAATGCCTTCTTTAACAATTCTTATTTTGACATGGGTATTTCTTAGCGTTTCAGATGAATTAGAAAAAGAAAAATGGCAGAATTTACCTGAAAATGATAATTTGATTACCATTGGAAATGGAGTTTTATTACCAAAGAAAGCTGTCAACGATGAGGCTAAAACAAATATACTTTTAACTTGAAATCTTATTAAGAAGTAATTTTTTTTCATTTATTTTCATTTATTTTTGTGGCTTATAATCAAGTGTTTAAATAAGTAATTCTACGAAAAATTCGTTTTTTTATCGAAAAACACTGAAAAATCGTGAAAGGTTTTTTGCATTTATGTTATTATATAGTGAAGGCTTAAATGTAACAAAACTGAAACGATGAAAACTATATTAAGATTATTAAACGACCTGCTTTTTCTGATTTATCCTCAAGTATGCGAAATTTGCGGAAACGTTCTGTCTGAACACGAAGATCAGATTTGCTCAAAATGTCTTTACGAATTACCAAAAACAAATTTTCACTCAGTTATCGATAATCCTGTAAATCAGCTGTTTTGGGGAAAAGTAAAAATCAATTCAGCGACATCATATTTCTTTTTCAGGAAAGGGAGCAAATTCAGAACACTTATTCATAAATTGAAATATTCAGGTAAAAAAGAAATAGGTTTTGAGTTAGGAAAACGTTTCGGAGGGCAGCTTGCAAAATCAGAACATTTCAAAGACATCGACATAATTATTCCGGTGCCATTACATCCAGAAAAATTAAAAGAAAGAGGTTACAACCAAAGCAATTGGTTAGCAAAAGGAATTTCAAAAACTATGAATAAAATGGTTGATAATAGTTCACTATGTAGAAAAAAATATACTGACACCCAAACAAAGAAAAACCGTCAGGAAAGATGGGAAAATGTTAAATCTGCTTTTGAAATAATTGATGTAGAAAATCTAAAAAATAAGCATGTTTTACTGATTGACGATGTTATAACAACCGGAGCAACTCTTGAAGCATGTGCCAGCAAAATACTCGAAATAGAAAATACAAAAGTTAGCATCGCAACAATTGCTATGGCTGCATAGAATAATCTTTCAATTATTTATTTTTTTTAGAATAAGCCAAAATTGCTTTGTCAAGAATATTTTTAGCTTCAAGATAATCGCCAAAACCATTAGATTTTAATTGCCCTTTCCCTTTATAGTTTGTAAACCAAATTTCTATAATCTCTAAAATTCCATTGAAATTTTTGTTTAAATCTTCAATTTCATATTGTTCAAAAAGTTGAGAATTTGCTTTTATGGCAATAAGTTTGTCGTCTATTTCTCCATTGTCTTCAAGTTTTAAAACGCCAATAAGTCGAGCTTTTACAATGCTTCCGCGCTTTTCGGAACTGCCAAGAACAATTACATCAAGAGGATCATTGTCGCCTCCATCTTCAGCAGGAAGAAGGCTTCGAGGAATCATTCCATAATTTACCGGATATGAAAGATATTTTACAATTCTTGGTTTGCCTTTCCTAAATTCTAATTTTAAATGACCGCTCTCTTTTTCTACTTCCCATTTTTCGTTTGAACCGCTCGGAATTTCAACTATTACATTCAAATTTCCATTTTCATCTACCGGTAAATAATCATGAACAAAATGTTTTGAGCCGGCAAGAGTATATTCATCAATCTCAACTAAGCTTTCCTCAAAATCCGAATTATTTTTTTCCGAATTATTTTGGCAGCTATACAAAACAAATATCAAGACAAAAATTATATAGAAGTGCTTTATTTTACTCATATTAGTGTTTTTATTTTCATTATTTTGTGTAAGTTTAACAAAAATCAAAAGTAAGAGAATTTTAAATGGATAGAATGTAAAAAGTATAAACTTATAAATATCTAAATAATAATGCTCTATGATATATCCACAAAATCTTTTTTTGAGGTGCTGAAGAGAAATGTTTTGGTGATAGCTATCTGTAATCTAAAGTGCTAAATTGCATTATCATAAGCTGTTCTTCGAAAACCTTAGGAAACAAACTCCTTCGAAAGTTTCATGAAAATACCCTTTTTTGTCATCTAAAGGTAAATTGAATTTGAAAAGGCTAAAAATCCGATTTGTATTTTTACATGTTATTGCGTTCTGAATACTAATAATTTAGATTAATTTTATATTCTTTTTCTTGATAAAAAGAAACAAAAATCAAGGCTAAAGAGAATTTTGGGACAATACTAATTTCTCAATACTCCCCGCAAGTAAAGTCGCCCTTTTTCTTTGAATTTATTAATTATCACCTTGAAATTCAGCAATCTAAATGTGGTTTTCCCATAATTGATGGAGGGCTTGTTACTTGCTTAGCTATGCCCACCGCCAGCATTTTCGAAAAGTATTGTTCCCAAAATTCTCTGATGCCACGGCAGCAATAAAGTTAGAACGAGCCTAATAATGAGACTATTAGTTGCAGAAGACGTGAATTTTATTGCTATCGACAATTATCAATAGTTGTTCCCATCAAAATAATTTTGATAAAAATTATAGGCGTTGGCCAGAAAAAATGGCGGGCGGGCGCTGGCATATGGGTTGTAGCATCATTTTTTCTTGACTTTTTGTTACTATTGTGTCAAGACAAAAGTAAATGATAAGACAATAAACTGAACTTGATATTTCATAATTATTGGGTGAAAGTTAATTTCTAACACCTCAAAAAAAGATTTAGTCGATATATCCACAATTTATATCTTCGCACTTTAATCATTTTTAAGAATGTGAAATTTGGAAAAAGCTTTAATAGTAAAATCGACAGGAAGTTGGTATAAAGTTCGTCGAAAAGACGGATCTACTGTAAATTGCAAATTGAAAGGAAACTTGCGAACTAAATTTATAAAAAGTACAAATCCGGTGTGTGTTGGCGATTGGGTCGAATTTTATATAAATTCCAGCGATGGAGTAGGGCAGATTACCAATATCGATGACAGAAAAAATTATCTTGTCAGACGTTCAATAAATCTTTCGAAAAACTATCAGGTAATAGCCGCAAATATTGATTTTGCATTTCTAATAGTTACTATCGATTTTCCTAAAACAACCACAATTTTTATTGATAGATTTCTTGCCACTGCCGAAGCGTATATGGTTTCTGTGAATATTGTTTTCAACAAAATAGATTTATACAACGAAAAAATGATGAGTAAATTGACCGAACTAAAAAATATCTACGAAAAAATCGGGTACAATTGTTTTCAAATTTCAGCGAAAGAAAATATCAATATAGATTCTTTAAAAGAAAAAATGCAGAATAAAGTAAATGTTTTTGTTGGAAATTCCGGTGTTGGAAAATCCACTATATTAAATTCTATTGATGAAAGTTTAAATTTAAAAACAGGAGATATCTCCGACTATCATAAAAAAGGAAAACATACTACCACTTTCTCCGAGATGTTTGAACTTAGTGAAGGAGGATTTATAGTAGATACTCCCGGGATTAAAGGATTCGGCGTTTTTGATATGCAAAAAGAAGAACTTTTTCATTTTTTCCCTGAAATTTTCGAACTTTCAAAAAACTGTAGATATAACAATTGTACACATATTCATGAGCCACAGTGTGCCGTGAAAGTTGGCTTGAAAGAAAAGGAAATCAGCAATTCGCGATATGATAGCTATTTGAGTTTGATGAACGATAATTACGACAAATACCGCATAAATCCATTGTAGAATTTCAATGAAACAAGTTCTTGTATATTCAGCTTATTTAAGTTTTTTGTCCAAACTTGTTCAAAGACCAATGAGAATTAATAGAATTTGTTAGCCACTCTATGGTTGAAATTGTTGTTGTGTCATTTGTTAGGATTTTATATCCCTTAATTAGTGCCACTAAGAAAACTCCATTTTCTTCAAATGACTCATAGAAAACTGGCAGTATTTATAGAATAATTTATTTTTGATAAGATTTCTATTTTCTTTCATATGTATATGCTTTTGTATTTGACAAATGAAAAAAATAGAAATGTCGCAATCCCGAATTAGGGATTAATTTTGAACTGTTTTCTTAGAGACGCTTTATAATGTAAGAAATTTAATAATTTTGTATCTGAATTGAAAATAAGAATATATGAACGGACATACTCCTGAAGAAAGGAAGCATATTTTAAATCTGTACGACGAATTGATAAAAGGTAGTCCTCGCATTCAGAAACCAGAAAGTTTAAGATTAATTAATAAAGCTTTTAAAATTGCTGATGAGGCTCATTTGAATATGAGAAGACGGTCAGGAGAACCGTACATTTTCCATCCTTTAGAGGTAGCAAAAATTGTAACTGTTCAAATTGGTTTAGGAACAAAATCTGCTGTCTGTGCCCTTCTTCACGATGTTGTTGAAGATACTGAATATACATTTCAAGACATTGAAGAACTTTTCGGAGAAAAAATTTCTAATATTATAAAAGGGCTGACTAAGCTCACAGGAGTTTTCAGAAATCAGGAAATAAAAAAAGCCGAAAATTATAAGCGTTTGCTACTCACTATGTCCAACGACATTAGGGTAATTCTAATAAAACTTGCCGATAGATTGCACAATATGCAAACTTTAGAGTTTATGCCCGAAAAACAAAAACGAATAGCTTCTGAAACAAATTTCTTATACATCCCGCTCGCCCATCGTCTGGGGCTTTACAATATTAAAACTCAACTTGAGGAATTAACTTTTAAATATTTACATCCGATAGTATATAGTGATTTAGAAAGACGAGTGCTTGAAAATAGTGATAATAGCATTCACAGAATTAAAGAATTTATTAAGCCAATAAATGACAAATTACATCAGGAGAAAATTATTTTTGATATAACTGCCCGTCCGAAATCAATTTTTTCTACATGGGAAAAAATGCAAAAACAAGGAATTTCATTCCATGAGGTTTACGATTTGTTAGCAATCCGGTTCGTTTTTGAACCAAAGGCTAATGTTTCAGAAAAGGCATTGTGTTGGATAATTTATTCGATTATTGCAGGTGAATATAAACCAAAACCTGGTCGATTGCGCGATTGGGTAAGCACTCCGAAAGTGAATGGCTACGAGGCTCTTCACACCACAGTGATGGGAAACGATGGCAATTGGATAGAAGTGCAAATTCGTTCGCACAGAATGGATGATATTGCTGAACGAGGTTTAGCATCACATTGGAAATATAAAGAACCAAAAGATGAAGAAACGCATATTGAAAGATGGATAAAAAGAATTGGCGATTTTCTGAACAATCCTGATTCCGATGCCGGAGAATTTCTTGACAATGTAAAATTAAATTTAGATTTTTCCGAAATTTATATATTCACACCTCAGGGGCAGATACGAAGTATGCCAAAAAGTGCCACAGCTCTCGATTTTGCTTTCGACATCCATTCCGATATTGGCTATCATAGTATTGTGTCAAAGATAAATGGCAAACTTCAGCCATTGAATTATGTGCTGCAAAGTGGCGATCAGGTCGAAATATTAACTTCAAAAAACCAAAATCCAAAATTCGAATGGCTCAATTTTGTGGTTACCACTAAAGCAATTTCGGCAATTAAAAACGCTTTTAAAAACGAAAGAAAAGAAGATATTACAAAAGGTATGGAAATGCTTAATGGTGCTTTACAAAATCTTAAACTTTCGGTGAATAATACAAATGTCAGGAAATTGTTGAATCATTCGAAAATCAAAAACAAAGAAGAATTATATTTTAAAATTGGAAGAGGAATTGTTGATTTAAGTAATCTTGATAAAATTGTTCAGAAAAAAAGAAGAAATAAAATAATAAAATATTGGCAACTTCAAATTATTCGTTCTACTGCAAAAATCGTAAAAAGTACAAAAACAGACGACAAAACTTCAAAAACAAAAAAGACTCCAAAAAAACCTAAATTAGTCGTAGAAAATATAAACAAAAGTGAATATACTTCAGCAAAATGCTGCAAACCAATTCCTGGCGACAAAATTATTGGATATACAAAAGCAGATGGATCAATACTTATACATAAAACAAAATGTCCGAATGTGGCAGCAATTCAGGCAAGATATAAAGAATTGCTCATAAAAGTTGAATGGACCACACAAAAATTGGATTCTTTTTTGGAGAAAATTTCTCTGGTAGGAATCGAAAAACCAGGATTGGTTGCCGATCTGGCAAATTCAATTACAGAGCATCTGAAAATAAATATCCGTTCGGTTAAAATTGACAGCCATGATGGAATTTTTAAAGGTTTTTTTGAGGTATATGTTCATAATGTAAATGATTTAAATATCTTAATATCGCATTTAATTAGAATAGACGGAGTAGATTCTGTTCATAGAGTAGAATCTGCCGAAGAATTATAGCATCAAAATATATTGTTTTTATAACAAAATGAAAAGATTTTAGTTTCTAATTCTTTTAAAAATAAATAAATGGATTTATCAGACAACTTTACCGACATTCTAAAACTTGAAAATGATTTTGTAAAACTTCGTGCCATCGAACTTTCCGATGCCGATATTATTTACAAGTGGGAAAACGATCCATCGGTTTGGAAACTAAGTAATACCATAGTGCCATTTTCAAGATATATTATCAGGAAATATGTCGAGAATTCCCATCTCGATATATACGAAACCAAACAATTGCGGCTAATGATAGATGCAAAAAATATGTCGGAAAATTCTACAATCGGTGCAATTGATATGTTCGATTTCGATCCCTATCATAATCGTGCAGGCATAGGAATCCTTATTGGCGAAGACGAAAACAAAGGGAAGGGCTACGCCTCGGCTGCTCTCGAATTATTCATTAATTACGCATTTTCTCATCTCGGATTGCATCAACTTTTTTGTAATATAACTGCCAACAATGATCATAGTTTGAATCTATTTCGAAAACACAAATTCGAGATAGTTGGTGAAAAAAAAGAATGGATAAAAACTCATGAGGAATTTCTAAACGAATATATGTTGCAACTAATAAATGAATAAAAGAAAGCTCGAAATATTCAATTGTATTTCAAACACATTTCATATTCTTTTGATTATATGATATTAATTTACACAGAAAATACTACATCAAGATTAAAATATATATTTAATTTAATTTTTTGCGATTTATTGAATGCAGAAATTCGGTTTACAAATAGTAAGGATGAATTCTTAGCCGCTGGTACGCCAAAATTTAATTATTCCGGTTCAAAAATTAAAGATGAGTTATTTTTAGAGTCAAATCCAATTCTTTTTGAAGAATCTATTGTAGGAAAAAATATTTTAGTTTCTGAATTTCAAGATCAAAAAATCTTTTTCGAAACTAATGAGGATTCTTTTTTTTGCTTCGATATATTTGCTGCAAGTTTCTATCTAATAAGTAGATACGAAGAGTATTTGCCCGGCAAAAAAGATAAATTCGGAAGATTTCTTGCAGAAAATTGTATTGCCTTTAAAAACAATTTTCTTGAAGAACCTATTGTAAACAATTGGGTTTTGCTTTTTAGAAAAAAATTGAAAGAAGTTTTTCCGAAAATTTCTTTTGCAGAAAACAATTTTTCGTACATTCCTACTATTGATATTGACAATGCTTTTGCATATAAATTTAAAGGATATTACAGAATTTTTGGAGCATTGGCTAAAACTATAATAGACTTTAATTTCAAAGAAACAATTGAGAGAATAAAAGTTCTATTAGATTTAAAAAAAGACCCATACGACACTTATTCTTTTCTCAACAAAGTTCATAAGCAGCACAAATTCAATGCAATATTCTTTTTTCTGCTTGGGAATTTTAGTCAATACGATAGAAATATCCCTGTATCAAATGTTAGCTTTCGCAAAATGATATACGAAATTTCAAGAAAAATTAGTATTGGAATTCATCCATCCTTTGCGTCTAATACAAACAAGGCTCAATTAAAAAAAGAAATTCACAACTTGAAGGAAATTGCAAATCAAAAAATTGAAATAAGTCGCCAGCACTATTTAATGCTGTTTTTTCCTGAAACTTATCAAAATCTCCTAGAAAATGGAATAAAGCAAGATTATACTTTAGGTTATGCCGAAAAAATTGGTTTTAGAGCTGGAATTTGTAGCCCATTCAATTTTTTCGATCTAACCAAAAATATTGAAACTGATCTGAAGATATTTCCGTTTCAAGTGATGGATGTAAGTCTAAAAAAATACTTAAAATTTTCGAGCGAAGAATCAATTCAAAAAATTACAGAACTAATCGAAAAAGTAAAAAGAGTAAATGGAACATTTATTAGTTTGTGGCACAACGAGTCGTTAAATGACATTGGAGAATGGAACGGATGGAGAAAAGTTTATACTAAAATGTTGGAAGCTTGCCAATAACAATTATTTTTATCAACAAAAATCAAATTGAAAATCAGGTATTTAAAACATAAAGAAATTGATATAAAAAAATGGAATATTTCCATTGCCCGATCTGTAAATGAAATAGTCTATGCTAATTCTTGGTATCTTGATATAGTTTCGGAAAATTGGGATGCACTTGTAGAAGGCGATTACGAAAGTGTGATGCCGCTAACTCACAAAAAAAAGTATGGGATTCAATATCTTGCTCAACCTGATTATACTCAGCAACTTGGCGTTTTTTCTTCAAAAAAGATTGATGCTGTTTTAGTAGAAAAATTTCTTAGAGCAATTCCGAAAAAATACAAAATTGTTCAAATAAAATTAAACACAATCAATAAAATAGAGAGCGATATTTTTGATTTAAAACCAAATGCAAATTTTCATCTCGATTTGATTGAACCTTATGAGATTCTTCAAAAAAAATATTCAAAAAATACAAAACGCAATCTCAATCAAGCAAAAAAACATGGAATTTATCTTTCGAAAGGTATAACTACCAACGAATTAGTTAAGCTGTTTGTCGAAAATGTAGGTGATACACTTATTGGCATGAAAAAAAGTCAATACGATATTCTTCGTCGGTTGATTGCTTTTTTCCTGAAAAATAATTTAGGTAAAATCTATGCTGCATATGATTCATCAAACACACTTTGTGGAGCTGTATTTTTTATTTTAGCAAAGAAAAAAATCACCTCACTGATTACGGTCTCATCACCCGAGGGTAAAAAAAATAAATCAGTGTTTCTGATTTTTGACCATATAATAAAATTATATTCAGAAAAACACATGACTCTCGATTTCGAAGGCTCAAATATTCCAGGTATTGCTCGATTTAATAAAGGTTTCGGCGCTACAGCTTGCGAGTATATGGGTGTAAATATTAACCGCTTACCCTGGATTTTAAGAATTTTTAAAAAATAAGAAAACTTATAAATTTGCTGGCTGGCTGGAATATTCTTGGCTACCTTCGCCAAAACATCGGAGCAATAGACACTATGCTTACAGGGATCTCGCAAAATATTATTATGGCAAAAAGTGGTGGTGGTTTGGTTTATTGGCCATTGTTCGGCATCGACAATATTGGAAATATGAACCCAGGCGAAGGCTACCAAATAAAAATGCTGGCTGCTGATACTTTGCTTTATCCGGCGAATTAGTTACATTATTTTTTGTAAAGAGTTTTAGCAGGTTTTTGGAAGTTTTGCATAAAATTAAAAGGTTTTTATATATTTGAGGCAAAATTATTTCGATTTATTTAACAGATTTTAAGAAATTGAACAAATCTTTTAACTTTTTATTAACAGCATGTAGTAATACTTAGATATATTTTTGTAGTGTAAAAGTTTTGATATTATTTTAACAATTTAATTATTTAATTATGAAAAAATTATTTTTAATCATTAGCCTTGTTGCTTTTCTTGGAGCAACAACAGTATCTTCTTATGCAGCACCTAAAAATGATAATACAGTAAATGTAGATGAAGAAAAATGTAAAGTTTGCGGCAAAGAAGATTGCAAAGATAAAGGAAAATGTAGTGCAACTGCCACAGATGGAAAAACTTCAGATAAAAGTGCATGCAAAGCTGAAGCTAAAAAAGATTGTTCGAAAAAATGCGGACCAAAAGCTAAAAGCTCTTGTTGTTCAAAAAAAGCTAAAAAAAGTTCTTGTTCTTCGAAACATCATTCAAAAAACAAAACTGAAAAGGAATAAGCCTTTCTGAAAATAATCTATAATGAAAACCTCACAATTTGTGGGGTTTTTTTATTTCCGAATATTTCGTATTTTGTAAAAGTAAAAATGTTGATTTAATTTTACGAAACAGATAGAATTTCAAAAAAAATGTTTCTTTCGCTAAAAATAGAAATGAAAAATTGTTAGATATGGATCAAAACAAACAACAGACTGAAAAAAACAGAAAGGAATATCTCGGTAGAATAAATAAAGTAATCGACTATATTGAGCAAAATATTGATACACAATTAAGTCTTAAGAAACTTTCTGATGTAGCCAATTTTTCGCAATTTCATTTTCATAGAATTTTTTCATCAATTATTGGCGAAACGCTAAATTCCTTTATCAGGAGAAAAAGACTTGAAAAGGCGGCTTCTGCCATTATTGCAAACAATAATCTATCTATATTAGATATTGCAATACAATGTGGTTTCTCAAGTTCGGCAACATTTTCTCGCTCTTTCAAAGAATATTTTAGCAAAAGTCCATCTGCTTATAAGGCTGAAAAGCAAAATAGCAATATTCGCAAACTCTTTAGCAATAATAGTGAAATTGTTGAGAAAAACTCCGGCTATCTTTGCAATGAATTATTAATATTTAATGAAAAAAAGTTAGTTATGAAAACAAAAGTAGAAGTGAAAGAAATGCCCGAATTGAATGTTGCATATTGTCGGCACATTGGACCATTCAACCAGATAGGTAAAGCTTACGAAAAACTCATGCGATGGGCTGGTCCAAGAGGATTAATCAATTTCCCTAATACGAAAATGTTATCTGTATTTCACGACGATCCGAACATTACCGGGAAAGACGGTGTTCAGCAAAGTGCATGTATCACTGTTCCTGAAAACACAAAAGTTGATGGAGAAATTGGAACTATGACCGTTGCAGGTGGAAAATTTGCGATAGCTCGTTTCGAAATCGACGAAACTCAATTTCAGGAATCCTGGGATTTGATTATGTGCAAATGGTTGCCTGAAAGTGGTTATCAATGCGACGATAAACTACCATACGAATTATATCATAACGATCATCAGCAACATCCCGAAAAAAAGTTTATCCTTGATATTTGTGTGCCTGTGAAACCATTATAAACTTATGGGGACTTCTAAAAATTGGTTTATCAAGGCTTTCGAAATTTATAAAGCTCGATTTTACTTCTGTAAATGAGTGTTTTAGAAATTTCGAGTAACGTAGAGAAAGCGATTTTTAGAAGTCGCCTTATTTGAAAATTAGAAAAACAGAAAGCCGGCATGAAAATTTTTCATGCCGGCTTTTTTAGTATAAACAATATATTTGCGGCTTAGAAACTAATATTTTGAAAGATGGAAAACCAGAAAATACAGTTTTCACATAGCACACCGGTTCAGGTACGTTTTAACGATATTGATATAATGGGGCATGTCAACAATGCAATTCATCAATATTATTTCGACTATGCCAAAATGAAATATTTTGACCATATGCTTGGTACTGAAATAGATTGGAAAAAGACCGGCATTGTCCTTGCAAATATTGTTATTGATTATTTTGTGCCAATTTTTCTTGAAGAAGAAATTGAAGTTTTAACGAAAATCAATAAAATTGGAAATAAAAGTTTTGAAATCAAACAGAAAATTGTGAATAGCCTGACATCTGAAATAAAATCGGAAAGCACTTCAACTATGGTTTGTTTCAATTATTATTTGCGAGAATCAATAGCTATTCCGCAAGATTGGAAAGATAGATTTGAAAAATTCAGTTAGAATTTATTTGAATTCACTGCAAAAATTGAATTAGAATAAAATCAGACCTTCTATTTTACAATTTTAAACTCAGTCCGGCGGTTTTGAGCTCTTCCTTTTTCGGTTTCGTTGGAGGCTACGGGAGAATTTTCACCATAACCTTCATAGCTTAATCGGGTATTACTAATTTCATTTTCAGTCAGATAATTATAAACTGATAATGCTCTGTTTCTCGAAAGTTTTATATTATAATCATCTTCACCAATATTATCAGTATGTCCGCTGATTTCAATATTTACTTTCGGATTTTTATTTAAAAACGAAATCAATTTTGATAATTCGGCTTTCGATTCTGGTTTTAAATCGTATTTATCGGTTTCGTAAAAAATATTTTTTAAAACCACTATTGCTCCTTCGCGAATTGGTTGCAATGGAATATCCATCAAAAATGTTTCGGACGGGTTTTCAGGATTTTTTAATGAAAAATTTTCTGAGTAAAATAAATAGCCTGTTTTTGAAACATTCAGAGCATAGTTTTTGTTCACAGGAAGGCAAACCAGAAACTCGCCGGTTTTGTTGTGCGAAAATGCTTCCATTACCAATTTTGATGTTTCTAAGTCTATCAATTCAAATTTTGCTTTGAGTTTTTCGTTCGTAACTGCATCGAAAACTTTTCCTTTTACATAAGTAACCTGAAAGGGTTGAGCTTCGTCGTACAATTCGAAATTGTAAATATCTTTTCCACGGCTTCCTTCTCTATTCGATGAAAAATATGCGAGATTCCCTTTTGCATTTACAATTAGGAATTCTTCATCTTTATGAGTATTAATAGGATAGCCCAAATTGTCGGGGCGTTTCCACTGATTAGTTACACCTTTTCTGCTAACATAAAGATCTAAACCGCCCATTCCGAGCCAAGCATCGGAAGCAAAATATAATGTTTGATTGTCTGGATGAATAAATGGCCCTGATTCTGTACCTCTTGTATTTATCGAGTCGCCAAGGTTTTCCGGTTTGCTAAATCTGCCATGATCGTTGATGTACGATTTCCAAATGTCCATTCCGCCTTTTCCGCCCGGACGGTTACTCACAAAATATAAAGTTCTGCCATCTGATGAAATAGAAGGTTGGGATTCCCAATATCTGCTGTTCACAGGTTCGCCAATATTGATTGCTTCGCTCCAGCGATTTCCTGTTTTTTTTGCAAAATAAATGTCGCAGCCTCCATAACTGTCGGCCTTCTGGCAAGCAGTAAAAAACATATACATCCCGTTTGCCGAAAGCGTTTGTGCACCTTCATTTCCATAAGTATTTACGGGTTTCCCAATATTTTTTGAAGGAGTCCATACACTGTCTTTTTTGTAGGAAATGTAAAAATCTTCGTGTGTAGAATTTCCAAACTCATTTCTTCCACTTGGATAAATATTTTTATCGACCGGCAAATCAACCGAAAAAACAAGAGTTTGTTCATCTGCTGAAAGCGAAGGCATGTAATCATCAAATTTGGTATTTGCATTTTCGCCAAGGTTTAAGGGATGAAATGGTACCGGATTTTCCATGAGTTTCATTGCAAAAGTGCATCTTTTTATTCCTTCCTTCGCCATTTTTCTGAATTTAGTCTTTGTAGCCTCATAGTCCAGAAAAGTTTCAAAATTTGATTTGGCATCTTCATAATGCCCTATCATCAATTCTGAAAGTGCAAGGTTGAGATATGTTTTTGCAGAATAATCAGGATTGAATGGTAAAACATTATAATATGTCTGAATTTCTTTTTCGAATTCGCCACTTTCGTTATAAATATCTGCCATTAACAGATATGCCTCAATAAAACCTGCATCGATTTCTATTGCCGCCTTGAGTTGCTGAATAGCTTTGTGATTTTGCCGCATATCGTAACTCATTAATGCTTTTTCGAATTGTTTTATGGCTTTTTTCGAACTTGTTGAATATTTCTCCTGTGCAAAAAGACAAATTGAAACAAGCAGGAAAGAAATTATTAGAAGTTTTGTTTTCATTTTTTCAATTTTAATCTCGTAAAATTAACAATTTTTATAACTAATGGGAACTTCTAAAAATAGTAAATTTCAAGGCGTAAGAAAATTGAAAACCGCTGTTTACTATTGTAAATGAGGATTTTAAAATTGCTAAACAACGAAGAAATTTGCATTTCTATAGGTTTCCTTAAGGGCAAATTACAATACCTCAAGTTTTGTTGTCTGAATATTGGAAATTTTCTATTGCATATTGTAAATTTGAAATGCACTTCTATCATTCGTGCGAAAGCTGGAATCTACCCAAAAATTGTTCAAAATACATTTTTTAACAAATATTTTTTTCTTCCTAACACTCAAATGCTTACAAGATTATTTTGCAAATAATTACCAAAATACATCAAAAAACATGAAAGGTTTTTTGGCTTTTTGTTATTACAATATAAGAGGCATTAGTTTTTTGAAAAAACATTGAATGAAAAAATTAGAAAAAAGAATAAATACTATTCAAATGATTTTAGAATTCCTTGCAAACTTTGCAGCTTTGTTAAAGCTCAAAAATTTGACAAAGCTCCCATACAAAGCAGACCTGACAGGTTTTGAAAACATGTCAGGTCTATACGACACAGCGAAAAACAACTCGAAAATAATTTACCCAAATTGCAGTAAGCTTTTCAAAATTGGCAAAAACAAATTCATTTGAGTTTGACTTTACACAAAATTTGTTTTATTTTTGAAAAACGAAATAACTTTTGAAAAACGTCTTATTAGAAACTAAAAAATCGTTTATTAAATTAATATGATTATGAAGAAATATTTAATCCTTCTATATCTAATTTTTTCCTTCCTTTTTGGATTTACACAGATTATTAGTTATGACTGGCTTAGAACAATGGGGAATGAAAATGATGATCATCCTAAATGTATTTACTCAAATAGCAATGGCGGCATCAAATTAGTGATTGAATCGCCTGCTGCAGGAAATTCAGATACCATATTTCTAATTGATACTTTTTTTATTGGAAGTAATAATTGTCTGTTTAATTTTAATGAATATGGAAACATTAATTCAATCATTAAGGTACCAGATATACTTACTTCCTCCATATCAGGATTCCAAGAAAGCAGTAGTTTCATGTACTCAATCATGTCAAGATCTACTTGGGGCTCATACAATTATGGTAGCTCAACAACACCCATTACTCAGACCAGAGATGTTTTTGTTACAAAACAAGATACATTAGGAAATCCAATTTCATTAAAAGTAATATTAGGCTCTGGGGATGACTATGCTTCAAATATTGTTATAGATAATAATGGAAATGTTATTATTACCGGCTATTACGACAGCCCAACATTAAGCTTCGCAGGTACAACAATTGGAAATTCGGGCAGCGAAGATGCTTTTATAGCAAAATACGATTCGCTTGGCAATGAGCTTTGGATAAAAAGAATCTTCTCGTCTGCTAATAATGAGCCAACTGACCTTGTAGTTGATGCTTTTGGAGACATATATTATATTCAAAGATACAATGTTACACCTTTAAATGTTGGCGGTAGCACTTTGCCTGCAAATAATAGTTATGTTACTTATCTTTTAAAATTTGATACTAATGGAAATCTTCTATGGAATGTTCCATTTGGGGGCGATTTGGCAAGCAATTTATATGATTTAGAAGTTGATAGTTCGAACTATATCTTGCTTTGCGGTAGATCTAAATGTACTACATTTTTTATAAATAATGATACGATTTGGTCATCTGCCTCCGGTACTGGTTTTTATAATGACAATTCATTTTTAGTTAAACTTAGTCCAAATGGGAATCTGTTATGGACAAAATATACTAATAACGCAGGGCACCTTGATGGAAATAGAGAGCCTGCCATTGCATGCGATAAAGACGATAATGCCTATTTAACTTTTCATATTTACAATAATGACACATTATATTTTGACTCTGACACAATTAATACGGCAATTGATAATCCACTTGAAGCACCATATTTTTGTAAATTTAGCACAACAGGAGAAAAACAATGGATAATGCCTCTCGAGACATCACATGGTGTAAAACCAAACAAAATTGTAGTTGATGATGAATACAACATATTTATAGCGGGCAGGTTTTTTGGAAATCCAGACGTTCAATTTGACAGTCTTAGTTCTCCTAGCTTTTTCCCTGGCAGTTTAGATGTTTTTTTATTAAAAGCAACTCAATACATCCCCGACCATACCAAACATTTTATAAATCTAAATCAGGGCTGGTCAATTATTTCGAGCTATGTAGATCCTTACGTCCCCGATTGCGATACGGTTTTTGTCGATGTAGCCTCTGATATGGTACTTATGAAAAACGATGTCGGGCAGACTTTTTGGCCAGTGTATAATGTAAATACCATAGGCGATTTTCTGCTTGGCGAAGGTTATATCATAAAAATGAACACCTTTAATATTCTTGAAATATCTGGAATTGCGGCTTTCCCACAGTGGTCACCATTAGCCCTAAATCAAGATTGGAGCATAATTGGCTATCTTCGCCAAAATAGTGGAGCTATCGGAAGTATGCTTGCAGGAATTACATCTAATTTATATGTAGTGAAAAATGGTTCCGGTTTGGTTTATTGGCCAATGTACGGTATCAACAACATAGGAAACATGAACCCCGGCGAAGGCTACCAAATAAAAATGCTGGCGGCTGATACTTTGCTTTATCCGGCGAATTAGATTTTAGCAGCATCTTTCCAAAAGTTCAAAAACTTTTGGAAAGATGAATATTAGTCCAAAACTTATTTGAGGGACCTTCTAAAAAGTTCTTATTCTAACATTAACTCAATTAATTTTTGTGCAGTTATTTCTGCTTTTCTTTCAATGAAATGTCTTGGAGTTTCGTCGCCCGATTCGTAAACTAATGATTCTGCACCAAACTCGTAAAAGAAATATGTGAGCGAACTAATTTTGTTTACATCATCTTCAGTAGGGAGGATATTTGCTTCGTAGTCTTGGATTTCTTTACTTGTCGAATCAATCATTTTTGGAACAAGCCCTGGCATGTTGCCCATCAAATTCGGGTTGATAGTATAATATATATCTTCCCAAGTTGAGTGAAAATCGATTCCAAAATAAAATTTTCCGCCACTTGTTTGAATTTTATTTTGCATGAAATCTCTAATTAGCTGTGTTTCGATTTGATTAAAATGCTCCCAATCTCGGTTCAAATCAATCCCGCCTGAATTGTGCCGCCAATGTCCATTATCAACTCCATCAGGATTTACAAGCGGTACTACGTAAGTATTGTATTGTTTTCTGAATTTTATGGCAATATCATTTTCTTCGCAAATAGTTTCTACAAAAGATTTCATTGCCAAATAGCCCGAAACTTCGGGAGGATGCTGCCTTGCCAGAACGATTATCATTTTTTTATCGTCGCTATTGCCAATTTTTAGCATATTTATTGGTCTGCCTTCGGTACTATTGCTAATTTCAGTAAAGGACACAAATGGTTTTGCTGCCATTTTTTCGGTCCAATTTAAAACGTGTTTCGATGTAATTAATTCTTGCGCCGAAATCCATAATGTATCAGTCCCAATCGAAAGTTTGATAGTAATATTGTCCGCCAATTCTCTCTCATTATTTTCAGGTTTTACAAATCCTTTCGAGAAATTTGCAGAATCAAGATTGTTCCATACTATGCCATCGTGGCTAAGTTTCGGATAATATCGATGTTTAACACCATGCAGATAGCTAAGTCTTAATTGTATAGTTTGTTCTGAATTGCTCCAAATTTTGAACGAATACCAAGGGCTGCTATTTATTGGTGTATTTTCCGGATTTATTAATGCAACAATTGTATCATTCGATAGGACAATTCCATTAAGTCTGGCTCCTGCAAATTCGTTTGAGGCATAAATCCCATTTCCAATATCAAAAGTTGTTTTCAATTGTTGCTGAATGGGCTGATTATGAGTACTTACTTTTTTTAGAGGCGATTGTCCTCCCCATCTGGAATCTTTGCAAGAAAAGAGTAAACAAGTTAAAATTATCGAAAATAAAAAGATATTCTGTTTCCTGAAATTCATATTTGCTGAATATTTACTATTTGACGATTTTAATAAAACTATTTAGTGTCTCTAAAAAAACTATCTATTTTCAAGTGCTTATTAAGAAAGCGTCAAAGACAAGGCAGTATTTGACGTTTTCTTATTACCACTATTTATTTACGATACCAATTTTCGATTCAATAGAAGCAATTTTTCCTTCTAAACGATTCGATTTATTTTTCTGAATATCTAATTTTATTGATGAATATACTCGATTTGAATCTTCTGCGAGAATTTCATGCGATTTTTTTACAATTCCAAGAGCTTCATCCATAGTTTCGGTTTCGATGATGGTGCCCATAGCTGTAAGTTTGTATGGAAAATCACTATTCCTGATCATATCTATCAATTTGCTTACATATTTGCTCACACTGTCTCCCTTATCTGTTGGGAACATCGAAAATTCTAATAATACTGACATGTTTTAATTGTTTAGTTGTTTAATTGTTTAATTGAATAATTGTTTAATTGAATAATTATTACGATAACAATTTTTGGTAAAGAGAAAAAATATTTGAAGCTACTATGTCTTCATTAAATTTTTGAACAAATTCAAAACCTGAAGCAGCTATCGTTTTTTGCAAATTGGTATCGTACAAAATTCTATTGATTGCTTCAGTCATTTCCGAAACATTGTATGGAGAAATATACAAGGAATTTTGTCCTCCGGTTTCGTTGAAACATCCTCCTTTTGTAGTAATGACCGGAGTTTTTGAATATAATGCTTCTATTATAGGAATTCCAAAACCTTCGAAAACCGATGGATAGATAAAAATTTCAGCCATTTGATAAATCGCAGGAAAGTCAACAAAATCAACATTTTTCAAAATGTTAATATTTTTCATATTATTTTCTGAAATATATGATAATACTTTTTTTAAATATTCTGTAGATTTTCCTATAACAATCAAAGGAATATCAATTTTTCCCAAGTGCAATGCCTTTACAATTGTCAATAGATTTTTTCTCTCTTCGATAGTCCCGACATACAACAAATAATTCTCCGGCAAATTATACTTGCGCCTTATCTCAGATTTTTCAACTTCCATTTTTTCAATTGCAAAAGACGAATCGCAAGTTTGATAAACGACTTCAATTTTTGACTTATCAATTTCTAAGAAATTTTCGATGTCGTTTTTCGTTTGCTTGCTGATTGCTAAAACTTTATCTGCTTCAAGGCAAGCATGTCGGAATTTTTTGAGATATATTTTTCTGTCGATTTTGGAATAAAATTCGGGGTATCGTAAAAAAATCAAATCGTGAATAGTAACAATTGATTTGGTTTTAGTTTTTGCAATATTTTTTGGCAATTCATTGCTTAATCCGTGATAAATTTCTATTTCGTCTTTTTCAATTTGTTTCGACAGATTAAAAGTTCGCCAAAAAGAAGGTGATATTTTATTTAGGTATTTTGGAGAAACAATTTTTGTACTATTATTTAAATTGAAACTCACAGCGGTTTTTAATGATGGTGTATAAAGAAAATATTCGATTTCGGGAAAATACTTCTGAAGCAAACTTATCGTGCTTCTGCTATAATTTCCCAATCCGCTTTTATTGAAAAAAGCTCTTTTTGCATCGAATCCAATTTTCATATCTTACAAAATGTGTCAGAAAAAAATATACAGCAATATTTAAACAGCAACATTAAAATTTCTAAGAGCTTCATTAAGCGAAGTTTTCATATTTGTCGATTGTTTTCTGCTACCAATGATTAGTGCACATGGAACATTATATTCGCCGGCAGGAAAAGATTTTTTGTAAGATCCGGGTATCACAACCGATCGCGCCGGTATTCTACCTGAAAATTCTTTAGGAGTTTCTCCGCTTACATCAATAATTTTTGTCGATTTTGTGAGCACAACATTTGCTCCCAGAACTGCTTCTTTTTCAACAATAACACCTTCGACTACGATTGACCGCGAGCCAATGAAGCAATTATCTTCAATAATGACAGGTGTAGCTTGCATTGGTTCTAAAACTCCTCCAATTCCAACACCGCCACTCAAATGTACATTTTTCCCAATTTGAGCACATGTTCCAACTGTTGCCCAAGTATCAACCATTGTTCCCGAATCGACATATGCACCGATATTTACGTAAGAAGGAAGCAATACAACGCCGCTTGAAATATAGGCTCCATATCTTGCAATGGCATGAGGTACAACTCTTATCCCGAGCTCTTTATAATTCTTTTTTAAAGCAATTTTATCGTGAAACTCGAATGGCCCGACTTCTGTAACTTCCATTTTTTGAACTACAAAATATAGAACTACAGCTTTTTTTATCCATTCATTGACTTTCCACTCATTGTTAATTTTTTCAGCAATTCTTAATTTACCTTTATCAAGCATTTCAAGAGTTTCAATAATTGCTTGATTTGCCGATTCTTCTTTAACCAATGACCTGTCCTGCCAAATTTTATTTATTGTATCTTCTAATCTATTTTTCATTTTCAAAAAAAATTTATTTCCTGCAAAAGTAGTGAGTAAATTGCTAATGACAAATTGCAGTTTTTATCCTATTAGTTTCATGTTTTTAATAATTTCCCATTTCGATTGTAAGGAAACTGCCTCTATCTCAAAAGTTTTGGTATCGAAAATTAAGAAACCATTATGATGTTTACCTCTGGCAATGCATGGAGAAACTATGGTTTGAAGCTGATTTTTCACTTTAAATTTACCAAAGGTTTTCAGGCTGTATTTTTTTCTGCTTGCAAGCAAACATCCATCCATGTGAGCATGACCAATAAAACCATATTTGCAATTATTTTTCTTGCTTAGTTCAATATGTTCTTCAAAATCTGAGGATTTAGTAATATAAGATTTAGTGGAACCGGTAATATCTGGCGATAAATAATGTGTAAAAAATATTTTTAGTCCACCATAATTTGATATTTCAGATTCTTTAAGGCTCAATAAATACTGCTTTGAACTTTGGTTTAACATTGCCGAAAGTTCGTTTTCTTCGTATAGCCATAATTGAAAATCCGATATTTCATGTCTTTTATCATAATCAAGTTCAAACCAATTTTCGGGAAAGTTAAAGTCTCCTGCTTTTTTTGGCGTTTTTCTAATTGCATACAAATCGTGATTACCAATCACAGAAATCTGGCAATTTGCTTTTACAATTGCAATACATTCATTGGCATTTCGTGTGTTCTGATATTCATAGAAAGGGACACTAAAGCCAACAATATCGCCAAGACAAATTATTTCATCTACCTGCCTGCTGTTCAATATCTCCATTGCTTTTAGCAAGCTGATATAATCTTCGTGTATGTCAGAAATAATTCCCAGTTTCATAAAAATATTTTTTGTAAAAATATAACATTCCGAAAAATCATTTATTATGATTTTGAATTTTCTTAATATATAATATAGTATTTTCAACTCTACAGAATGAAAAATATATCTAAAAATATTTTAAATAATATAGCGAAAGTTTTATTGCTAAATGAAAATACCTAAATTAGCACTTTCAATTTTTTAGTAAAAAATGAATTATGAAAAGAATTATTCCTCTGCTTATTGCAATTTTATGTTTTGCTTTGTTCGGATATTCTCAAGAATCTTACGATTTAACTATAACAAATCTTGATAAATTGAAGAATGAAATAAAACAATTAGAATTAGATTCAAACTCGGTTGAGTACCAAAGAATTCAACTATTGTTTGCTATAAACGATTCGATTTTGAAAGAGCTAATTCAATCAAACAGAATCGTCGAGTATCTTAGAAAAAAAGAAATAGAGCTAAACAATAGCAATACAGATCTTAGTAAACAAAAAATTGAATTGACAGAAAACCATGAAGATTTTAAAGCCGACAAAAAATCAAAAGAGTTAAATTTTTATATAATATTTGCCATTTTAGGAGTGTTTACATTAATATTCCTTTGGTTATCTATTACGAATTATAAACGAGCAATCAAAACTTCAAAACAAGTAATCACTGACAAAGAAAATTTGGAGGAGTATAAAAATACAACCGGGCTAATGCTGTCGAGAACTAAAGCAGAGTTAAGTAAAGAAAAATCTGAAAATGTTAGTACGAAAGAAGCTTATACAAACATTAACAAAAAATTTAATATCTTACAAAAAGAGCTTTACGAGAGAAAAGAACAATTGCTGGAATTGAACAAGAATACTGCTTTGAACCAACAATTTGTCGAAGATACAAAATCTGATATTGAGTATAATAATACGGTATTTGAAAATACAAAAAACGAACTTTCCGAAAAAATTGAAGAACTACAAAATCAAAATATTGAATTGGAATCGAATAGTCAAAATAGCGAAAACGAGCTTTCTAAGTATAAAAGTGAAAACGATTATTTGAAATCGAAAATTGAAGTGTTTAAAGAAAATCTTGCAAAAACCCAAAGAGAAATAGATTCGCTAAGCGATAGAGTGAATGAAAAAATGCTTCCCGAATCAAGATTAAAGAAAGATGAAATAGAAATAAATTTGATTAAGCTCGAAAAAATTGAACGATTGAAAGATATTGGAACACTTAACGATGAAGAATATTTAGCTCTAAAAAATAAAGTTTTGGAACTATTGTAACTTCAATTTCCATTCACCTCCAATAAATTCTAAATTTTCAGGAGCGAAATCGAAATTTTTTCCATCAGAAAAAATTATTCTATCTGCATGTTTTTCAAGCCTTTTGGCGCTTGGTTTAATTTCTGATGAATGCAAATGTTTTATCATTAAAAATATTCCCGGTTTAAAATATTGTCTTAAACTATTTGATTCTGAAACAATAATTGAATTACTCCCAATTTTTTTAAGTAATTCTAAAAAAGCAGCTTCAATAAAATCATTCTTTGTTCTAATTCTAAAAACTTGCCTTGCTCCATTCTTTAGCATTTTTGAGCTGTCCTCGCTACTGTTTTTGTCTGTTTCCTCAATAATGTTATAATCAGAACCATCAGGAAAATTATCTTTCCCATGAAAAAAACTGTCATTTTTATAAACTGTTTTGATTTTGAGTGCGATGATGTTTAATTTTTTTTCGCTGAAATGTCTTATGAGATTACAACTAAAAGTCGTTTTTCCGACATTCCTACTTGCACCACCTATCAATAATAGATTTGGGAAATACATCTTTATTATTTGTTAAAGAATTTAATAGAGATATTTTTTTTCATTTTTATTGCAAAAAAAACACCTTTCATTTTTCAATAAAATAGACACAAAAATAGTTTCATTTTTTTAATGCCGCTCAAATTATAATTTTGCAGGCTGAATTTTTTAGAAATCGAAGTAAATGAATAGATTTTTCAAATTTAAAATAGTGATTTTGACAGCTATAGTTTTTGTAGCATATAGCTTCAAAGCAGAAAATACCGGAATCATTCTTAAACATAAAGAAATTGCACCACCTTTTTTGTCTGACCACTCAGCATGGGTCGATTCAGTTTTTAACTCACTTCGTCCCGACGAAAAAATTGCCCAACTCTTTATGGTTGCAGCATATTCCAACAAAGATGAGGAGCACAAAAAAGAAATTGCAAGGATGATAAAAAAGTATAAAATCGGAGGATTGATATTTTTTCAGGGCGGTCCGCTTAGGCAGGCAGATTTGACAAATTATTATCAGTCTATTTCTGAAATTCCACTTATGATTGCAATGGATGCTGAATGGGGGCTCGGAATGAGGCTCGACAGCACTGTGTCTTTTCCACGACAAATGATGCTTGGGGCAATAGAAGACAACAAATTGATTTACGAAATGGGTGTAGAAATTGCAAAACAATTAAAACGTCTTGGTGTTCATATCAATTTTGCTCCTGTTGTCGATATTAATAATAACTCTAAAAATCCTGTTATAAATAGCCGCTCGTTTGGCGAAAACAAAGAAAATGTTTCTCGAAAAAGTTTTGCATATATGGCAGGTTTACAGGATAATAGGATTCTTGCAACTGCAAAACATTTTCCCGGACATGGCGACACCGATTCCGATTCACACGAAATGCTTCCAACAATAAATCATTCAAAAGAACGACTTAGTGATATCGAGCTATATCCTTTCAGACAGTTGATAAAAGCCGGACTGGGTGGAGTAATGGTGGCACATTTGAACATTCCGGCGCTCGATACAACAAAAAATCTTCCTTCGACTCTTTCTGTAAAAATTGTAGAAAATTTGCTGAAATCGAAAATGAAATTTGATGGTCTTATTTTTACCGATGCCCTGAATATGAAAGGTATCACAAATTATTCTGAACCTGGGGAGATTGAAGTTCAGGCACTTATTGCCGGAAATGATATTTTGCTTTATCCTGAAAATATTCCGAAAGCCATTCGAAAAATAAAAAGAGCTATAAAAAGTGGTTTGATTTCTATGGACGAAATCGATAGGCGATGTAAAAAAGTTTTGGCTGCCAAACGCTGGTTTGAGCTTGATAAATATAAACCAATCGAAACGAAGAATTTATTTGAAGATTTAAACTCAACTTCTTCAAGCTTGATTAATAGGCATTTAACCGAAGCTTCGATAAGTCTTGTAAAAAACGAAAGTAGTTTATTACCTTTAGAATCTCTTGATACTTTGAAAATTGCCTCACTTTCTATTGGTTCTGGAAAACCTTCACATTTTCAGGAGACTTTAAGTTTGTATGCCGAAACAAAAGATTTTTATATAAACAAAAATGCTCCTGTAGGAGAATTTAATAAACTGATAAATGAATTATCTTCCTACAATTTGATAGTAGTTGGTGTTTTAAGTTCGGATCGCCGACCTGCAAAAAAATTTGGGATTTCTCAAAATAGTATCGATTTTATTGAAAAACTGTCGGTAGAAAAATGTGTTGTTTTAGATTTGTTTGCAAATCCTTATGCTTTAGATTTATTATCAAATCACAGGAATTTGAAATCAATAATTGTTTCTTACAATAATTCAAAATTGAGCCAGGATTTTTCTGCTCAATTAATATTTGGTGGGATTCCGGCTATTGGAAGATTGCCTGTTTCTGCGAATTCGGAGTTTACTGAAGGTGTTGGGATTATGAATTATGACAAAATCAGGAACCGATACTCGATCCCGGAAGAAGAAAATCTGGATTCCAGGAAACTATCGCAAATTGACTCTGTAGTTTTCGAGGCTATCGAAAATAAAGCTATGCCGGGATGTCAGATTTTAGTAAGTCGTAATGGGACAGTAGTTTATAATAAATCGTTTGGGCATTTTACCTATGAAAAGAACCATTTAGTCGAAAATTCCGATATATATGATTTAGCGTCAATTACAAAAATTGCTGCAACTCTGCCAAGTTTGATGAAGCTTTACGAGCAAGCGAAATTTGATATTAATGCAAAAATTTCTGAATATTTGCCATTCCTTGATACAACTAATAAAAAGGATATGTCTATTGTTGATATACTTACACATCATGCCCAATTAACTCCCTGGATTCCTTTTTATGAGGAAACTATTGATAATAGTACTCTGAATTCACAGATTTATTCAAACAAAAAGACGAAAAAATACTCTATTCAGGTTGCTGAAAATTTGTATATTACTGAAAATTATAAGGATTCAATTTTTCTAAAGATAGCAGAATCTGAGCTTTGGAAAAAAGAAGAATACAAATATAGCGACCTTGGATTTTATCTTTTTTACAAGATAATTGAAAACATAACAGAACAAAAATTGAACGAATTTGTTGATTTAGAGTTTTATAAAACTTTAGGAACAAGAACTTTAACCTATAATCCACTTAAAAAATTTAATGAAAGTAGAATCGCTCCTACCGAAAATGATAAAGAATTTCGCAAACAAATTGTAAGAGGATTTGTTCATGATCCGGGAGCTGCAATGTTGGGAGGAATTTGTGGACATGCCGGGCTTTTCTCAAATGCTAACGATATTGCAAAGCTTATGCAAATGTATTTGAGTGATGGTACTTATGGTGGAAAAATGTATTTTGAAAAAGAGACAATAGAACTTTTTACAAAATGTATGTTTTGTGATGAAGGCAACAGACGTGGCTTAGGCTTCGATAAACCCGAAATGGATTATTCTAAGGATGGACCTACTTTTCAGGGAATATCTGGCACAAGTTTCGGACATTCCGGATTTACCGGAACAATTGCATGGGCAGATCCGGAAAAGCAGATCGTTTATGTTTTTCTTTCAAACAGAGTTTATCCCGATGCTAATAATTCTAAGCTAATTAAAACTAATGTTCGAACCCGAATTCAGGAAATTATATATGATGCAATCTACTAAAATGAATTTGTAGAATCATTATTGTAAGTTATTAAAACTCAAAAATATAAAAGGTAATTTGAAATCAAATGAACATTAATTATTCAGAACCATTATTTCGTCCACCCAGCGAGGCTTATTCATTGATTTTGCAGCTTACGCTTGGTTGTTCGTGGAACAGATGCTCTTTTTGCGAGATGTATTCTTCAAAAAAGTTTCAAGTTAGACAAGCTGAAGATGTACTTCAAGAAATTGAAAATATATCTAAGTATTCCCCAAATTATCGAAAAATATTTCTTGCCGATGGAAATGCTATGGTTCTGTCAGCAAAAAAATTAATGACGATTTTAGATTCTTTAAATAACAATTTCTCAAAAATAGCAAGAGTTTCAGCCTATGCTCTCCCAAAAGATATTAACTCGAAATCGCTGGATGAACTCATTGAATTGAAAAATGCCGGATTAAAATTGCTCTATGTAGGAATAGAAACCGGTGATGATAATTTGCTGAAAATCATAAATAAAGGCGAAACTTATAATTCTACAATTGATGGACTTATAAAAGCCCGAAAAGCCGGAATAAAACTTTCTGTTATGATTTTGAATGGTTTAGGCGGAAAAAAGCACTCAGAAAATCACGCTATAAATTCTGCAAAAATTGTAAATCAGATCGAACCCGAATTTCTTTCAACTTTAGTTTTAAGCTACCCGTTTGGAGTTGAGCATTATATCAAAAAATTTCAGGATAAATTTGTTCAGCTTTCTAAATTTGAATTGATTGAAGAAATGCAAATATTTATAGAAAATCTAAATCTGAAAAATACTGTTTTTCGCAGCGACCATGCCTCAAACTATCTGATTTTAAAAGGTATATTAAACAGAGACAAAGCCAAATTACTTTCAGATATAAACAAAGTGCTGATAAATCCGGAAAATTCAGATTTGCGTGAGGAATGGATGCGGGGCTTGTAAACATTTTACTTCACTGACTATTATTATTATTTTCAAAACCGCAAAATCCTCTCAGCTTTTCCCTTTTTCAAATAAGAATTAATAATAAGTTTAATATCGCGATTGTCTTCATATGGTTTTATGCAATCGCTCAGGTACTCAATATTTTGGCTAAAAAGGTTTATGTCGGTGTATCCAAAACCAATATATTTTCCCTTTTCTATTTTGACTAAGGCTTTTTCTTCAGCATGCCTGCCTTTGTCGATTATGAAAAAACTATGGTGATCGTAATCGAAGGATTTTATAAAAGCCTCTGCTCTAACATTATAGCTTGCAGGCTGCTCCTTGCCTATGCAAGCTCCCAAGCATTTATTTATGCCGTATTGAAAACACGATTCTTTGCTTTGATATAAACCCGACAATTTCTGACAAAGAATATGTTTTTCAACTGCTTCCGAAAGGAATTTAGTGGCTTTCACCTGAGACGAGAAACTTGTGATTGGCACGTCATCGCTTTTGTTTTTGTCAATTTTGAGTTGTATATAGTCGTTTCCATCTACAAAATTATAAATCCCATAATTGTGAAAAGTTCGGCGCTGAGCTCTGTTATACAAAGGTTTATGCTTTTTAATTTCGGAAGACTCTTTTAAAAGAGCAATCAATTCGTTTCCTGTAACTTCACAATCAATGGAAGAAGTATTTTCTTTCATCTCAATGGCTCGCCTCGAACTATTGTTCTGGAAATGGCTCAACACGCGTTTGTAAATATCTTTGCTTTTGCCAACATAAATAATCTCGTTTTTATAATTGTAGAAATAGTAAATTCCTGTTTCGTTAGGTAAATTTTTTATTAGCTCTTTTTCTGAACTTAGAATTTTCTTTTTTACAGAATCATTTATCTGGACAGGAATTGAGTTATTTGCATTTTTATCTGCCGATAATAAAATCTCAAACAAGCTTACAGTAGCTAATGCATCGCCTGCTGCTCTATGCCTGGCATTATTAGATATTCTTAATGACTTACACAAATTTCCAAGACTGTAGGATGGTTTTCCGGGAAGCAATTTTCTGCTAAGTTTCACTGTGCACAACTGGTCTCTGTGATAATCGAAACCAAGTTCTTTAAATTCTTTCTTTACAAAATTATAATCGAAACTAACATTATGAGCAACAAATATGCAGTTTTCTGTAAGCTCAAAAACAGTTTTTGCAATTTCGAAAAACTTTGGTGCATCTGCAACCATTTCGTTAGTTATACCAGTAATTTTTGTAATATATTGAGGGATATACCTTTCGGGATTCAAAAGACTAGAAAATTCGTTAATTACTTTTTCACCATCGTGAACATAAATGGCAATTTCTGTTATCTTTTCTTGCCTAAAACTCCCGCCTGTTGTTTCTATATCAATAATTGCATACATCGGCTGCAAAAATATGATTTTCATTTATAGAAAAAATTTATAGATCTTATAAAACTCAGAATTATTTTGAGAAAATAACTACCTTATATATTAGTAGATTTTTCAGTTTTTTATATAATTTTGGCACTATAAATTTATTGAATGAAAGTTATAGAACTTAATAAGAAGATTTTCGTAATCAATAATCCATATTGGTTTTGTAATTTATATCCATCAAAAACTAACAGAATGAAATTAGTAAGATTCTTACTCGTAGTTTTATTATTTGTATTTAAAATTTCCGTGGCACAGGTAAATACCGCCAATTCATTGGTAAAGTGGTATAGTTATCCTTCAATCTCGCCTGATGGAAAAACAATAGTTTTTTCTAACAATGGCGATTTGTTTAAAGTTTCGGTTGAGGGTGGTCAGGCACAGCAACTTACCTCAAATGTTGCATATGACTATAAACCGATTTGGTCGAACGACAATGAAAAAATTGTGTTTGCGTCAAACCGGCATGGCAATTTCGATGTATTTGTAATTTCAAAAAATGGAGGAGTTCCTAATAGACTTACATATTATTCTGGTGATGATTTTCCTTGCGATTTTAATAATGATAATTCGGGCATAATTTTTAGCTCAAATCGTATAGATAATTCAAGCTCTTTATTGCATCATCGACTACCGGAATTGTATGAAGTTGAAATAGATGGAGGAAATCCAAGAAAAATATTTGACATCCCGGCCATTGATGCTAAATTTACAAGAAATGGCGAATTATTATTCGACGAACTAAAAGGCTTTGAAGACAAATTCAGAAAGCATCACACAACATCCATTACTCGCGATATTTGGATTCGAAAAAATGATGGAACTTTTAAAAAATTGACAAATTTTGTTGGCGAAGATAGAAATGCAATTCAAATTGGAGATGATAATTTTTATTTTTTATCAGAACAGTCAGGGAGTTTTAATGTATTCAAATCGTCCCTTTCAAAACCAAACGAAAGCAAACAAATCACTAAATTTTCGACTTATCCTATCAGAAATATGAGTGTTTCAGACAATGGAACAATGTGTTTTAGTTATAATGGCGATGTTTATACACAAATAGAAAATGGAGCTCCTAACAAAATTGATATTAAAATATTTTCAGACAAAAGTTTGCAGGAAAAACTTCTATTTGTAAAGAGTGGAGCCAGCGAAATAATGCCTTCACCCAATGGCAAAGAAATATTTTTCATATATCGTGGAGAAGTATTTGTTACTACGGTTGATGGAACTTTAACAAAGCAAATTACAAAAACGCCTGAAAAGGAGAGAAGCCTTGATGTAAGCCCTGATGGGCGTTCTATAGTTTATGCCGGCGAAAGAAACAATTCATGGAATTTATACACAGCAGCCTTGGTTCTCGAAAACGAAAAATATTTTGTTACTGCCAGCGAACTCTCAGAAGAACCATTACTTGTAACAAATTCGGAGACTTTTCAACCGATATTTTCTCCTGATGGAAAAGAAGTTGCATTTCTCGAAGAACGAACTGTGTTGAAAGTAATTGAAATTAAATCAAAGAAAATCAGAGTAATTCACGATGGTGCAAATAATTTTTCGTATGCCGATGGCGATCAGCATTTTGAGTGGAGTCCTGATGGAAAATGGTTTTTAATTGAATTTTTCCCAACAGGTTTTTGGACACCGGAAATAGGATTGATTAGTTCAACAGGAAAAGAACCAATTCTAAATTTATCGAAAAGCGGGTTTGATGATTTCTCACCAAATTGGACACAAGACGGAGAGATGCTTTTTTGGATGTCGAACAAACAAGGTTTAAAAAGTGTAGCAAATAGTGGTTTTGCCGAAGTAGATATTTTTGGGATGTTCCTAAACAAAAAGTCCTTCGATAAATTTAATCTTAGCAAAGAAGAGTTTGGATTGATTGACGATAAAGACAAGAAAAAGGATGATAGCAAAGATAAAAAGGACGAAAAAGAAAAGAAGAAAAAAGATAAAGAAAAGGAACTTACTCCAGTGAAAATCGACTTTTCAGGTTTAACCGAAAGAAAGAAAAAGCTGACAATTTTCTCGGCAAATATTTCTGATGCTGTCGTTACTAAAAAAGCTGGCAAATTGCTTTATTTTGCTAAAATAGAAAAGGCTTACGACCTGTGGCAAACCGATCTTAGAACCAAAGAAACGAAATTGCTAACAAAATTTAAAGGTGGTCCGGGCAAAATATTTTTAGATAAGGATGAGAAACATCTTCTTGTTTTGAGCAATGGCAAAATCAGCAAAGTTGATTTATCAAACGGCAAGAAAAAACCAGTACAAATTAATGGTGAGATGCTTTTGGATGAAAGTGCCGAACGCCTTTATTTGTTCGATCACATAAGCCGTCAAGTGGAAAAGAAATTTCTTTTTCCAGACATGGAAGGAATTGAATGGGAAAATTATTCGGAAAATTACAGGCAATTTATTCCAAACCTTACAAATAATTACGACTTCAAGGACATTTTATCCGAATTGCTTGGCGAATTGAATGTTTCTCACACAGGTGCCAGATATAGAACCGCAAATTCTAAAGCTGACAAAACTGCTTCGTTTGGCGTTTTTTACAATCAAAATTATGAAGGCCAAGGATTTCAAATTGAACAAATTATGGAAGGGAGCCCTTTGGTGAAGAATAACTCAAAAATTAAAGAAGGTACCATAATTGAAAAAATTGATGGTGTAGAAATTTCTAAGGATATTAATTATTTTACACTTTTGAATAGAAAAGCTGGGAAAACTATGATTCTTTCATTGTTTGATGCAAATGAAAAATCACGTTGGACGGAAAAAATAAAACCCATTTCGCTTGCTCAGGAAGATATGCTTGAATATAAGCGATGGATAAAACGAAACAGAGATATTGTTCATAAATTATCAGATGGAAAAATTGGATATATGCACGTAAAATCAATGTCCGATCAAAGTTTTCGTGAATTTATTGAAGATGTTTTAGGCGAAGAAATCGACAAAAAAGCATTAATAGTTGATACACGATTTAATACTGGCGGTGATTTGGTTGACGATTTAACAACTTTTCTCAGTGGCGAAAAATATATGGAATTTAAATATCCTGGAAAAAATCTTGGATTCGAGTCGAGGAAACGCTGGACTAAACCATCATTAATGCTTGTGGCAGAAGCAAATTATTCCGATGCTCATTGTGTTCCTGTTGCATATAGTGACCTTGGCATTGGCAAAACAGTTGGTATGCCTGTCCCTGGAACTTGTTCTTTTGTTTGGTGGGAACGATTGCAAAACGGGATAGTTTTCGGAATTCCAAACATGGCAGTTACAAATATCGATGGTGAAATCCTTGAGAATAAACAATTTGTCCCCGATTTTGTTGTAAAAAATGAATTTGAAAAAATCACAAAAGGTATCGACCAACAAATTCTAAAAGCAGTTGAAGAACTTTTGAAAGAAATTGAGTAATTCTTGAAAATTGAATAAATATTTTGTGGCAAAAAATATTCACGTACATTAATTTTGGCTGCTTAGAAATTGAAAACTAAAATTAATCAAAAATTATTAGCTAATATTTCATACCGTAGAATTTTTTCGTATAATTGTTTCCATGATTTTGAAATCTGAGAATGTTTATTAATATATTGATTATGAGAATAGGAATAATAATAGGTAGAATTGGTGGAGTTGACGGAGTTGCACTGGAAACGGAAAAATGGATAGAAATTTTTAATCGAATGGGGCACGAAACCTACATTCTTTCCGGACAATTTCAAGAAAGAAAATTAGACGCAAAAAATGAAACACTTATGGTAGAAATGTCGTTTTTTTCTCCTGAAAGCTATTGGGGGCAAAAAAAAGCATTTCATCATCCGGAAGTAAATATTGAAGAACTTCTTGAGCATATTGAATTTTATTCTGATAATATTGGAAATAAAATTGTAGAGTGGGCAAACGAAAACAAAATAGATATCATTCTCTCGGAAAATGCATCAGCATTGCCTGCACATCTCGAAATGGGGCTGGGAATAAAAAAAGCTGTTATTAAGCTTGGAATACCAACTATCACTCACGACCACGATTTTGCATGGGAAAGGGGCGGAAGATATGTTTCACCTCACAATGCAATCAATGAAATTGTTGCATGCGATTTCCCTTTACGACTACCTAATGTTTTTCATGCGGTAATTAATCTTCATGGTCAGAAAACATTGAAAGAAAGATTTAACAGAGATTCAGTAGTTGTACCAAATGTAATGAATTTTGATATTCCATTCGGACAATTAAGTCATAACAATCAGTTTTTGAAAAGAGATTTGGGACTTTCTGAAAACGATATGATTCTGTCGCAAATCACAAGAATTGTTCGCCGAAAAGGAATTGAGGTGGCTATAAAACTAATTTCACTTCTTGACGATAAAAATATCAAACTTGTGATAACAGGTAGCCAAGCCGACGATGAAGGTGCTATTTATTACAATGAACTAATCGACCTTATTCATCAATTGAAAATTCCTCGTCAGGTAATTTTTGCATCGCATATTGTGAATAATTATGGTTTGTCGAGCGGAAATACAAGAACCTATTCATTATCTGATGCTTATGCTCATTCACGTGCATGTACATATTTCAGTACATACGAAGGATTTGGAAATGCTTTTGTTGAGGCAATTTTATCGAAAACCGCCATTTTTGTAAATAATTACAAGCCTGTTTATATGCCCGATATTGGAAGCAAAGGTTTCAAAACTGTAATGTTGGAAGACAATAATCTTACCGACAAAGCTGTGGCAGATATGAAAGAGATAATTTACAACGAAAAATTGAATAAAGAAATTACAGAATATAATTTTATGCTTGGGAAAAAGCATTTTTCGTATGACACACTTCAAGAAAAATTGGAACTGTTATTAGAAAAAGCAAAAGCTTTATAGCAATTGAAAAAGTGAAGCTGAAATGGTAGTTTTTCACTTTCCTTTTGTGTAAAGTGTGCAATTATTAGACAATTAAGAAAATAGCAATGAGTCAATATTTGCCTTTATTATGATTTGTATGTTGAAAAATTTATTTCTCAAAATTTCAAATACAAAAATACCATATAGTAATTTATGAATATGATTGAAATGCAGAAAAATAATGTTTTAAAAGGAATTATCTTACTTGTTTTCATGTTTTTTATGAATAATAGTTTTAGTCAAAAAAACAAATTAGCATACAGAGATATTTTAAATGTAAATGCTGATACTTCTTTATTGAAACTTCTCACTATCGACGGACCTAATGGCCCAATTTTAAACCCTGATTTTGAGTATATCGACAACATTAGAATTGAAAGATTATTATATTTTTCAGATACAAATTTAATTAGCGGCTATCTTGTATTTCCAACAAATTCTGGCAAGTTACCGTGTATAATTTACAATAGAGATGGTTTTGGTAAATTTGGTATGATTACAGACGAATTTGCCATGAAAGAATTAGCAACCATTGCAAGTTGGGGATACCTTGTAATTGCAAGTCAATATAGAGGATCTGGTAGTGATGAAGGTATTGATGAATTTGGAGGAAATGATATTAATGATGTCCTTACATTGATTGATGTATTAAAACAAGTTAATGAAGCTGACACTACAAAAATTGGAATGTACGGTTGGCATAGAGGCGGAATGATGACTTATTTAGCATTAAGCAAAACAGATAAGATAAAAGCTGCATTCGTAGGTGGTGGATTGTCAGATTTGTTGTATAATGCAATGGCTGGAAATGATAGTGTAGAAACCGTTTATCCGGAAATTATCCCCGATTTTATTTCAATTTCAGAAGAAGCAATGAAACAACGGTCTGCTGTTTACTTTTGTGAAAATATTTGTAAAACTACATCCATTTTACTATTGCATGGAACTGCCGATAGTTTGGCAGCACCACAAACGGTTTTGAATCTTTCTGGCGAGTTTTTGAAAAATAAAATTCCGCACAAACTGATTATGTACGAAGGTGGTACCAATAAATTACCAGAGTATAAAAAAGAAGTTAATATGGAAATAAAGAAGTGGTTTCACAAATATCTGAAAAATTGAGAATTTTATTATAAAAATTGCCTCTAATCAAAATTCAAACTTTAATTAACTCAACTTTCTGAGCACTTGTAACATTCTGACAATCAGCTCTAGTAATTTTTGATACATTTAACAATAAGAGAGTTGCGAATTCCATTTTTCATCTATACTACTAGTTTTGTTCCACCTATGTTGTTATGGGTAGAAAAAATGAGCCTGATTTTGTTGTCAATTTCATTTTTTCGATAATTGTTGAAATTATTTTTTCTAATTCTATTGATAGGTCTAATATGTGAACCAATATTTCTATAAGCTCCAATATTAAAGCTTTTATCCGGTCTGCAAATATCTGTTCAGTAATTGAGTCTTTGCAAGTTTCAAAGATACCTCCAATAGTCTCGTATTTTTCAATTCTTTTGTAAAGAGCAAGTATTGTGTATTGGATAAAGCATATTGTGGTTGCAGCAATTTGTGTATCAAAGTCTCTACTCTGATTTTTGCCCAGCCCTAAAAGCTGTTTGCATTCTTTGAAAAACACTTCAATAGCCCACCTGTTAACATACATTTCATAAGCTTGCGTAAATGTTAGTGCCGTATTTGTTGTAACCAGTAGTCTCCATTTTGACCGTTTTGTAAGCCTTGTGAAAAATAGTTTAAGTTTAAATCCCTTGTATTCTACTTGAAGTTCAATATAATACACTTTATGTTTTTTCGAACGTATGATATTTTTTCTATTTTGCTTTTTTCGCTTCAACAGGTCTTTTGCATTGAATTCTCCATCTGCATATGAATATTTTCGTTTATCCATCTTGCACATTGAAAGAATATGTATTGCTCCGTTCTTTATATTTCTAATCTCACTTATCATATTCTCACATATAAACCATGAATCGGTTAAAAGATATTTAGCTATAATACCATGGTTTACTGAACGTTTTATCATCTTAATCAGACTCTTACCCTTTTTTGTACGCATCTCTCTTTTTCGCTTTGCTCCATGACTTGCCGGATTTCGGTCTTTCTTGTATTGTTCTTTTCGCTGTTTGCTTGTTAAACCATAGTTTTTCTTTTTGCCTTTTTCGTTGTGCAGAGAAAAATCAAGTGGTATAAAACTTTTACCATCACTATAGCCAAGTGTAAGCACTTTGTATGCAAATACATGCGTGTGGCTTACATGGTTAAAAACTCTACTTAGACATTCAAAAAACGGTGTGCTTTTTTCCATGTCAGAATCATCTACAATAAAATATGTGAGGCATTCTGATATGCTGTTTTCATTTACCTTTTTGATAAAACGTTTCGCAAAATTCACTAACAATCGTCTCCAATTAATATTTGAATCACGTAATGTGTCGTACAGACAGTCCTTCTTTCCTTTATAAAATACCTGATAATGAGAACTGAAAACCTTATGGATATTTTTTGCTCCGAGAAAAGGCATCAAAATAAGCATTTGCAACAGATTTGTATAAGAATATCCTTTTGTTTTAAAACCAAAAATATCTCTTGTAATAGATTTGGAGGAGAATACAGAAAAAATGTTAATCAGGTTTGAGATTGCCTGTGTAGAATTGTTAAAATAACTTGTAAACTCAAATAATTTTTGACTATCTTTGATGTGTAGCATATTTCCTATCTTTTGGAATTAGTAACTCCCTCAAAGATAGTTCTTTGAATTTTAATATGCTACTTTTTTTTTAAACTTTTTTATTGATTATCAGACGCTAAGAAAAATAGTGAAATTACTTCCGAAACTTGAGTAATTAATATGCAAGTTTCGGTATGTAAAAATTTGATGCCGAAACTTACATTTTCGTCTTTAGATTATATTTTCTCCAAAGCCTGCTCCAAATCGGAAATAATATCTTTTACATCCTCTATTCCCACAGAATAACGAACTAAACTATCAGTAATTCCGGATTCGAGCTTATCTTCAGCAGATACTGCTGCGTGAGTCATCGACGCAGGATGTTGAATTAAAGTTTCAACACCTCCAAGAGAAACAGCCAGTTTTGCCAAATGTACATTATCCATAAGAACAACGCCTGCCTGATATCCTCCTTTTACTCCAAAACTTATCATGCTGCCAAAGCCAGTCATTTGTTTTTTAGCTAATTCATGTTGCTCAAACGACTCTAAGCCTGGATATTTTATCCATTCAATTTTTGGATGTTTTTGAAGATACTCTGCTATTTTCATTGCGCTTTCCTGAGCTTTGTCTATTCGCAATGATAAGGTTTTAACTCCTCTATTCACTAAATATGCCTGATGAGGATCCATATTTCCGCCCATATAAACCATTGTTTTTCGCATTTGGTTATATATAGCCTCATCTTTTGCAATTAATGCTCCACCTACAATATCTGCATGACCATTAATAAATTTTGTTAAAGAATGTAAAGAAACATCTGCCCCCAAATCAAGCGGTTTTTGCAAATATGGGCTCGAAAATGTATTGTCAACAACAACCGTAATTCCATGTTTATGAGCTATTTTACATGCTTCCTCTATGTCGGTCAATTGTATTGTTGGATTTGCAGGTGTTTCTAAATATATAAGTTTGGTATTTTCTTTAATTGATTTTTCAATTAATTCGAGATTGGATGTATCAATAAAACTTGCTTCAACTCCAAATTTCTCGAAATGACTTTTTATAACTCCACGGCTTGGTCCGTAAACTGCACCTGTACTAACCATGTGAGCTCCCTGATGAAGAAATGCCATATAAACTGTTGTAACCGCTGCCATGCCCGAGGCGAGAACAATTCCTCGATATCCATTTTCGAGTTCTGCCAGTTTATTTTCTAAAGCATCAATTGTAGGATTACCTATTCTTGTATAGATATATCCTTTTTCCTTTCCTGAAAAGCAGTTGGCACCGTGCTGTGCATTCTTAAAAGCAAAAGTTGATGTTTGATAAATTGGTACAACTGCACTACCAAATTCGTCTTTGAAATCGCCACTGTGGATTAGTTTTGTGTTAAATCCTGAATTTTTAGTATCCATTTATTATTATTTAAAAATTATTAATTATGAACATATGTGCAAAATTACTCAAATTATTTCTATGTGAAAGAAAAATTGAATATTAATATTTTATTTACAATGTAAATATTTATCAACCAATTGCCTAATCTCGTCGGCATTTCCAAAAAGTGTTTCACTTAGGTTTTTGTCGTCATACGATTTTAGCATTTCAATAATATTATCGATTGAACCTTTAGAGAAAACAGAGTTTTTTTCGAAATACTGTCGGTATTTGTCAAGAGCTAAAGCAGATTCCCAACAAGATGTAGGTAGAGTATCAAGAGATGCTAATTTTTTGGCATTTTCTTCATTAAAAATATTCACATCAACATATAGGTCTTCTGCTTTTTTCAATGAATCTTTCATTTCCAGACCATGTTGTGCGGCTATTACCAAGCCTGAAAGTAAGTAGTGAATATCTGCTGAACCATCCGGAGCCCTAAATTCAACAGTTTGTTTCGAACTTGCTCTCAAAGCAGGCGATTTGTCTTGAGGATTAGCATCGAAAATCATGTTTGTTACGCCTATCCAACCTAATGGAACTCTTACCAGAACCGAACGATTTCTATCACCCCAACAGATATTTGTAGGTGCTTCCTGATGAGGAACCAAACGCAGATATGAGGTAGGAATAGTGTTTCCAAAAGCTGTTAATGGTGCAGCAAGGTCTAATAATCCTGCAATTACTTTCTTCGAAATATCGCTCAATTTGTTATTTTCAAGCATCAAATTTTTGCCATCTTTTTCTATCAGCATATGGATATGTAAGCCACTTCCTGCTTTTCCTACAGTAATTTTTGGAGCAAAACTAATTCTTGCTTTATACTTGTCGCCAAGCATTCGAAGTATCCATTTAGCAATAACCAACTGGTCTGCTGAATCTTCTACGTCCTGTGGTAGAAATTCAATTTCGTGTTGCTCAAACGATTCTTCATTTGTAGTAAAATTTCCAACTTCGGAATGTGCGTATTTTATTTTTCCACCCGATTCTGAAATTATTTTTAATGCTTCGATACGCAAATCTTCCCAATTAGTAAAGGGCGGTGCAGAATGATAGCCTCTTTGATCGATTGCCGGATAACGATCATATTTTTCGCTCATCACGTAATATTCCAATTCTCCCAGAGCTTTGAATTTGAATCCTGTGGCATTTTTAAATACCTGGTGTGCTTTTTTCAGAATATACTCTGGTGCGCTTTTCAGTGGTTCGCCTGTATTAGTATAAAACGAGCATAAAATATCTAATGTGGGCACCTCGGCAAACGGATTTACAAATGCAGTTCTATATTTTGGAACAACATATAGATCGCTAGAACCTGTGCCAATATATGAAAACAAGCTTGAGCCATCAACTCTTTCGCCCTCTGTCAAAATTGTATCTAAATGTTCCAAACTGGTGATTACAAAATTTAAAGTTTTAAGCTTTCCATCTCCAGCAATATATCTGAAATTTAACATTTCGATATTATTATCCACAATAAATTGAATTATATCATCTTTTGTGAATTGACTTGCTGCTTTTTGTAAATGTTTAACAAGTTTGTTAGGATTCATTTTTATTTCATCTGCTCTCATTTTATTATATTTTGTTGTTAAATGCACAAAAAATCAAGTATCAATAAAAATATTTTAAAACTCCAAAATTAGTTTTTTTATTCAATACCATATATTCTAAATTGAAATTATCTGTTGCCAAATTTTTAATATTTTATTTTGAAATTTTTAATAATAAATTTAATGCCTTATTCTCAACTAAAATGCTGAATTTCATTTGTTTCAGATAGTTTGTGAAATTAAATTGCATCTCTCGGATAGATGATTTAGAACTTGCATAAAAAGGGCTATATAAAAATAATATATGTTGAACTGAAAATTATTATTCCTTATAAATCATATGCAAATTATTGAATATGTCAACTTTTCAATATATTTGCGAAAAAATTGTATATATGAACTTTGTGGTATTTATCAGCGGCGGCGAAATTTTTGTCATTCTAATTGTAATACTGTTGTTGTTTGGATCGAAAAAATTGCCTGAAATTGCCAAAGGTTTTGGGAAAGGAATGAAAGAATTCCGCAAGGCAACAAACGATATCAAGCGTGAATTTGAAAATGAATCAAAAGTAGTTGATGACATTAAAGAAATATCAAAAACAATTAAGAAAAATAGTAATTTATAAAACCAATAGATAAAACCTTATATCTGCATTATGGATTACATTTTACTATTTGTAGGCATATTGACACTTTCTTTCAGCGGCAACTTCCTTGTTAAAGGAGCAGTGGAATTATCAAGAAATCTAAAATTGTCAACATTAGTAATTGGAATTGTAGTTGTATCTTTCGGAACATCCATGCCCGAACTTGTGGTAAGTGTAGGCGCTGCAATAAATAGTCATCCAGAAATTTCGGTTGGAAATGTAATAGGTTCAAATATTGCAAATATTGCTTTGGTTTTAGGTCTGACATCTTTAATTATCCCTATTCCGGTAAAAAAATCGACAATCAAAATTGATTGGAATATAATGCTTTTGGCAAATCTTTTACTTATCGCTTTTCTTTTAGATTCGAAATTGGTTTTTTGGGAAGGTTTACTTTTTGTAATATTACTCCTTTTATATATCTTAATGTCTCTTCATATTTCTCGTCGAGAGACTAAAAAAAACAATGAATCTAAGAAACCCGAATATTCATTAGGATTATCAATTGTTTTTATATTAATATCATCGGTAGGTTTGGTTTTTGGTGCCGAATGGTTGATTAAAGGTGCAACAGGAATTGCAGTAGGTTTAGGAATTTCCGATTTAGTAATATCTGTTTCTTTAGTAGCTTTTGGTACTAGCGTTCCCGAATTGGCAACTTCAATAATTGCAGCCCTTAAAAAAGAAACAGACATTTCAATCGGTAATATTATTGGCTCAAATATCTTCAATGTTTTTGGGATTCTCGGTATTACCAGTGTTATTAAAAACATACAAATAATCAATGATAGCTTATACTTAAATTTGTATTGGATGCTGGGAGCTTCGTTTTTATTGTTGTTTTTTTTGATTCCTTTTGGAAAAAAAATCTCCTCTAGGTTTATGGAAATAGTTTACTTTGTAATTTACTATTCTACAGCAAAAAGTGGGATAATAAAAAAGTGGGAGGGAGCTATTTTTGTAGGCTTTTATGTGTTTTATATTGTATGGCTTGTAAATGGAAGTTTTTAAAGATATAGTAATAATAATATTTTCAATTTTTGCAATTTCGAAAGGAGCAATATGGTTGGTTGATTCGGCAGCCAAAATTGCTCGCCGATTTGAAATATCGGAATTGGTAATTGGATTAACAGTTGTTGCAATGGGAACATCTGCTCCCGAATTTGGTGTTACCATACTAGCAGCTATGAAAGGAATTGGCGATATTTCAGTAGGGAATATTGTAGGTTCAAATATTTTTAACCTTGGATTTATTCTCGGGGGAACAGCCGTTGTACATAGCTTAATGACAAATAAAAAGGTTATTGGTAGAGACGGAGGATTTTTATTTTTCGGAACTCTTTTGCTGACATTCTTTTTATGGGACTTAAGATTGAGTCAAATCGAAGGAATTATTCTTTTTTCGTTACTGATTGTTTATTTAGGATATTTATACTTCAGGAAAGAAATGCTTGAAGCACCTGCAGAAACTGAAAAACTTCGTTGGTTCGATACTCTTCTCTTACTATTAGGTTTTCTTATGGTCCTTGGCGGTTCGCATTTTCTTGTCGAATCGTCTATAGATATTGCAGAAGTTATGGGAGTTTCTAATTGGGTAGTTGCAGCCACAATTATTGCTGCCGGAACATCAGCCCCCGAACTTGCAACCTCAATTGTTGCTGCATTACGTGGGCATCACGGAATGTCAATAGGAAACTTGATTGGTAGCGATATATTCAACCTTTTTGGAGTTTTAGGACTTGCGGCTATTATTCGTCCACTTCCGGTAGAAGCAGCAGCACGACCAAATCTTTTGATGCTATCAGGAATGGTTTTTATTGTCCTTATTTTTATGCGAATTGGCTGGCGAATTAGCCGAAAAGAAGGAATTATCCTTATATGCTTAGGATTGGCAAGATGGGCTTGGACTTTTATTTAAAAGAAAAATTTATCCTGCTTTTATGAAATATTTGTAAATCTATGCTAATACCTATCGGGGACTTCTAAAAATAGTAAATTTCAAGGCGTAAGAAATTTGAAAACCGGAGTTTACTATTATAAATGAGGATTTTAAAATTGCGAAACAACGAAGAAATTTGCATTTTTAGAGGGCTCCTATCGTATATCGAATTTTCACCAAAGGATATGTCTAATTTTTCAAAATAACTTAAATAAATATTTTTTGCTAATTTCTGGCTTAAAATTTGTAATTTTCATAGATTTTAATTTAATTAATAATATTGAACTCAATAATGAGTTTATTTTATTTTGTTTAAGTGTATAAAAATATTTGAAAATAATTATTTACTATAACATACTACCATGAAATTTGGAAAAGTCTTAATTGTTGATGACAATATAGATATTTTATTTTCTGTAAAGTTATTGCTGAAAAAGCATGTCGAACTTATCCATACCGAAACCAACCCGAAACAGATACCTGAATTAATGAAAAATTTCAGTTATGATGTGATTTTGTTGGATATGAATTTCACAAAAGATGCCATTAGTGGGCAGGAAGGTTTTGATTGGTTGAAAAAAATCATTGAAATTGACCCGGAAGCTGTTGTGCTTTTTATAACAGCATATGGAGACACCGAAAAAGCTGTTAGAGCAATTAAAGAAGGAGCAGTTGATTTTGTTATAAAACCATGGCAAAACGAGAAATTTATTGCAACAATTTCTTCGGCAATAAAACTTCGAAAATCGAAAATCGAAAACCAAAATCTAAGAAGCAAACAAAAAGGTCTGATAGATGCAATTGATCAGCCTTTCAAAGATTTCATTGGAAAATCGCCTGCAATGATGCAAGTATATGCAACTATTAAAAAAGTTGCCGAGACTGATGCAAGTGTTTTAATCTTGGGAGAAAATGGCACCGGAAAAGAAGTTGTTGCAAGAGCACTTCACAGAAATTCTCGTCGTACAGATGATGTTTTTGTCAGCGTTGATTTGGGTTCAATTGCTGAAACTTTATTTGAAAGCGAACTTTTTGGACATGAAAAAGGTGCATTCACAGATGCGAAAAAAGAAAAGCCCGGCAGATTTGAAATATCAAGTGGAGGAACGCTTTTTCTTGATGAGATTGGAAATCTTTCTTTGCCATTGCAAGCAAAACTTTTGACAGTGATAGAACGCAGAGAAGTAATAAGAGTTGGTTCAAACAAATCTCGTTCTTTCGATATCAGATTGATTTGTGCTACAAATTCTTCTATACATGAGTTAGCCGTAAAAGATGAATTTCGGCAAGATTTACTATATAGAATTAATACCGTAGAAATTCAATTACCTCCTTTGCGGGAAAGGGTTGAAGACATTGCCTTATTAGCAGATCATTTTTTGAAAATCCAGGCAAAAAAATACAAAAAGAATGTAAAAGGAATTAGCTCTTCCGCCTTAAAAAAGCTTGAACAATACGCATGGCCCGGAAACATCAGAGAATTGCAACATGCCATAGAACGTGCAGTTATTATGACCGATTCGTCGAAACTCGAAAACGAGGATTTCATTTTATTATCGAAAACTAAATCGAATGAAGTAGAGCTTAAATCATATAATCTAGATGAAGTTGAAAAAAACATAATCAACAAGGTTCTCGCAAAAAACAAAGGTAACGTAAGCCATGCAGCAAAAGAATTAGGTTTAACCAGAACTTCATTGTATAGAAGATTAGAAAAGCATGGTTTATAAGAATTTTAAGCTTAATGTATTTCTTAAAATACTAATACTTTCAATTTTAATTTTTGTATTCATCTACCTATTATCGAATACAAAATTTTATACAACCTCCTTATTTGTAGGTTTACTAATTATTCTTCAGGTATATCTGATTTTTCAGTTTGTAACCAAAACCAACAAATTCTTAACTGATTTTCTCGAAGCAATTAAATATTCTGATTTTACGCGATCTTTTCGTATTGAAGGCCTGGGGTCGTCTTTCGACAATATGAAAGACGTATTCAATCGTGTAATAAAAGAGTTTCAAAAAATCAGAAACGAAAAAGAAGAACAATTTTATTTCCTTCAGAATGTAATTCAACATATCGAAATAAGCATGATTGCATACCGCAAAAATGGTGAGGTTGAGATGTTTAACAATGCTACAAAAAGATTGTTCCGGAAAACAGGTTTGAAAAATATCCGAGACCTTAGTGATCAAAGCAAAGAATTAGTCGATGCACTTCTGAATCTTACTTCAGGGCAACGATTACTCATAAAAATGAATGATAATAATGAAGTGCTACAATTGATTATTTTCGGTAAAGAATTTAAAATTAAGGACCAACTAATAATTCTTGTTTCTATTCAAAATATTCATAAAGAATTAGAAGAGAAGGAAATAGAGTCTTGGCAAAACCTGATAAGGGTGCTTACGCACGAAATTATGAATTCTATTACACCTATAGTTTCGCTAACTGCAACTGCTAATACAATTATAAATGAAACGAGAGAAAAGGATTTAGAGAAGTCGGATATTTTGAGCGAAAATCTTGAAGATATTCAATCGGCAATGCAAACAATTAATAAAAGAAGCACAGGTTTGATGCACTTTGTGGAGACATATAGAAGTCTTACTCGAATTCCTAAACCCGATTTTAAAATATTCTACATTAAGGAGTTTTTAGATAACATTTATTCATTGCTAGAGAGAGATTTGGAAAGACAAAATATTCAATTTGTTTTGAAAGTATTTCCTGAAGATTTAGAACTTGTCGCTGACGACCAACTTATGGAGCAAGTGTTGATAAATTTAATAAAAAACTCATGCGAAGCTCTGCAAAATGTTGAAAATCCGAAAATAGAAATTGATGTAAAACTTTCAGACAGAGGGCGATTAGTTGTCGAAGTTTCAGACAATGGCGATGGAATTTTAGAAAATGTAGTAGATAAAATTTTCATTCCATTTTTTACTACAAAAAGCGAAGGCTCAGGAATTGGACTAAGCCTGTCGAGGCAAATTCTGAAACTACATGGCGGCACAATTTCCGTAAATTCACAGCCAAATGAGGGCACTACAATGATTTTACGTTTTTAAATAGGTTTCGTAGAGATTGATCAAAATTCGTGTAGCAGTAGTAGAAAATATCATTTCAGTTTTTCTTAACAAAAAGCTGTAATTCAATAACAATAAATGACAAATATGTCGAAGAAAAAAAAAACAAAAAGTATAACAAAAATATATTTAAAGAACAAGATAGTTGCTATTTTTAGAAATGGTCCTTCAAAAACTTTTAACTACAAACAAATTGCAAACAAGCTAAATATTAGGGATTTATCTCAAAAGCAAATGATAATGGCTGTGCTTTCTGAATTGAAGGAAAGTGGCAGACTCGAAGAAGTTTATCGCGGCAAGTATAGAAATAAGGTGAGAGAAGGATATTTTGTAGGAACCGTGAATATGTCTGCAAAAGGTAGGGCTACTATACATTCAAATGAAATAAAAGAAGAAATTTTTGTGTCAGTGGCGAATTTGAACAATGCTCTGCACAAAGACCTTGTAAAAGTCTATTTGTTTGCACAACGAAAAAAAACCCAACACGAGGCAGAGGTAGTTGAAATTATAAAAAGAAACAAAACCAATTTCGTTGGGACTGTTGAAATTTCACAAAATTTTGCTTTTTTGATACCTGATAGCAAATTTATGCCATTCGACATTTTTGTTCCGCTGAAACTTTTGAATAATGCAAAAAACGGACAAAAAGCTATAGCAGAAATAATTGAATGGGAGGTGGGAGCCAAAAATCCACTTGGAAAAATTGTGGAACTTTTAGGAAATGCTGGCGACAATGAAGTAGAAATTCATGCTATTCTTGCCGAATTCGATTTACCTTATAGATATCCTGAGAATGTTGAAAAAATTGCAAATTCTATTCCCGAAAAAATTAGCGAAAGTGAAATTGCGAGCCGTCGGGATTTTAGAAATATTCCTACTTTTACCATTGACCCTATTGATGCTAAAGATTTTGACGATGCCCTTTCTATTGAAGAACTCGAAAACGGAAACTATGAAATTGGAGTACATATAGCTGATGTAACTCACTATGTATCACAAGGATCTGTTTTAGACAAAGAGGCATTTAATCGTGCAACTTCAGTTTATCTTGTCGATAGAGTTATTCCGATGCTTCCCGAAAAACTTTCAAACAAAATTTGTTCGCTTCGGCCAAATGAAGAAAAGCTTTGTTTTTCGGCAGTTTTTGAAATGGATAGTTCGGCAAATATCAAAAAGCAATGGTTCGGAAATACAATAATTAATTCGGATAGGAGATTTAATTATGCTGAAGCTCAACAAATTATAGACAATGACAAAGGCGTTTTTTGTAATGAATTGAAAATATTTGATGGATTGTCTAAAATATTAAGAAAAAATCGTTTCAATAACAATTCAATTTCTTTTGATAGAACAGAAGTGAAATTTGAATTAGACGAAAAATCTTTTCCAATTTCAATTTCATTTTGCGAAAATGAAGATACACATAGCTTAATCGAAGAGTTCATGTTGCTTGCCAACAAAAGGGTTGCAGAGATAATTTCAAAAGTTGATACTGGCAAAAAACCAAAAACATTTGTATATAGAATTCATGATTTGCCCGACCCTGATAAAATAAGCAATTTTTCGAAATTCCTGAAAAAATTTGGCTATGGCTTGAAAACAAATTCCGCAAATAATATTTCGTCTTCGCTAAACAATCTGTTCAAACAGCTTGAAGGAAAAAAGGAGCAAAATTTAATTGAAACCATTGCAATTCGAACAATGGCAAAAGCTAAATATTCTACCCAAAACATTGGACACTACGGACTTGCATTTCCATTCTATACGCATTTTACATCACCAATTAGAAGGTATCCTGATATTATGGTACACAGAATGCTTAAACATTATTTAGAAAATGGCAGGTCTTTATCTTCAAAAACCTACGAAGATAAGTGTAATCATTGTTCGGAAATGGAACAAAGTGCCGCAAATGCAGAAAGAGCTTCAATCAAATATAAAATGATTGAGTTTATTCAAGACAAAATTGGTGAGCAATTTTATGGGATTATTTCTGGAGTTTCGCCTTGGGGGATTTATGTTGAACTGCTTGAAAATAAAATAGAAGGAATGGTTTCCATCAGAAATTTAGAAGATGATTTTTATATTTTCGACGAAGCAAATTATTGCATCGTAGGGCAATATCACAAAAAAAAATACCAACTTGGCGACAATGTTAAAATTGAAATTGTAAGAGCAGACATAATTAAGAAACAAATTGATTTTGTTTTAAAATAATTTTAACAAAATATTGACAATATGATTTATTAGCATTAACTTTGAAAATGTTGAATAATTAAAATATATAGTCATGAAAAAATTAATTTTACATTCTGCCATTTCAAACACTATTCTAATTTTAGTTTCTCTACTTCTTTTTTCCTGTACTCAACGCGAAATTGAAAACACTAATCAAGAATTAAAAGATTTTATATCTGATTATGAAGCTAAAGTGATTCTATTAGAGAAAGAATATAATCTGGCATCATTTAATGCATCAATTACCGGGAAAGAAGTTGATTACCGAAAATCAACAACACTCGAAATTCTTTTAGTGAATCTATATTCAAATCAAGAGAGTTTTAAGAAAATTAAAAAAATTAGAGATTCGGGACACATTACCGACAAATTGTTGAAAAGGCAATTAGATATTCTTTATAATAAATATTTGATGCATCAAATTGACGAAAGGAATATGCTCGAATTAATTATGTTGAATAATGATGTTGAGCGGAAGTTTTCAACCTATCGTCCGCGTCATCGAAATCAGGAAATTACGATTAACCAAATTGAAGATATTCTTAAAACTTCTACTGATTCTGAGGAATTGAAGGAGGTTTGGATTGCAAGTAAAAATGTTGGGGATATTGTAGTGGACGATTTTGTGGAATTAGTTAAACTAAGAAATAAAATTGCCAAAAACTTAGGATTTAAAAATTTCTTTGAAATGACTTTGATATTAAATGATCAAGACCCAAAGGAGATTGAGGATTTATATGAAGAATTAGATATCTTAACTAAAGGACCTTATACACAACTGAAAAATGAGATAGATTCTTATTTGGCAAAAAAGTACAAAAAGCGAAAAGAAGACCTTATGCCATGGCACTATCAAAACAGATTTTTTCAGGTTGCTCCTGAAATTTACGAAATAAACCTTGATGAATATTACAAAAAGAAGGATATTGTTTACCTCGCCAAGAAATTTTACAAAAGTTTAGGAATAGATATAGATGAAATTGTAGAAAATAGCGATTTGTATGAAAAGCCAGGCAAAGTTCAGCAGTCTGATTGCAGAGTAATTGAGCGAGGAAAAGATGTTAGAGTTCTATGTAATGTTGAATTGAACTACTATTGGATGAATACTGTCTTATACGAATTTGGATTTGCAGCATACAATAAATATATAGAAGACACGCTACCCTACGTTTTAAAAACTCCTGCACATTTTTTTACAAATGATGCCATAGCAACATTATTCAGTAGGTTTTCTTCACATCCACTTTGGTTAAAAGATGTTGTTGAAATATCTGACGAGGAATATCAAAATATTTCAGAATCGAGTTGCAATAATCTACGTTTAGAGAAATTTGTTTTTAGCCGATTTGCTCAGGTAATGTATAATTTCGAGAAGCGTATGTATGAAAATCCAGATCAGGCATTAAATAAACTTTGGTGGGATTTGGTTCAGAAATACCAACTTTTAAAACGTCCGGCAAGACGAAATAGCCCCGATTGGGTTACTAAAAGCCATATTGTCTTTCAACCATGTTCGTATCACAATTACCTTTTAGGAGAAGTTTTTGCTTCGCAGCTTCATTATTATATTGTCGAAAATGTAGTAAAATCTGACGATTATAGAAATCAGTGTTATACCAACAATAATAAAATTGGAGAATATTTGATCGAAAATATTTTTAAGCCCGGAAACCAATACTATTGGAACGATCTGATTGAAAAAGCTACAGGCGAGAAGCTTTCTGCACAATATTTTTCTAAGCAGTTTGTGAATTAATCTAATTAGTGTCACTAATTTACTACTAAAGATCTAACCTTTAGCTCTCTACCCTGCAATATTTCATTTTCAAAAGAACTGCATTTAGGGCAACTATTGTAGAAATCTTCAACTACAAATTCAGTAGAACATTTCATACATTTTGCTTTTGCAGGAATTATGCGGTATGTAATTTTTGAATTATGTAGAACCGTATTTTTTACGGCTTCAGTCATTGCAAACTCCATAGCTTCTGGAATCACGCCGGAAAGAGTTCCAATTTCAATTTCAATTTCGTTGACAATTTTCGCATTTGATTTGCGAACTTCTTCCTCTGCAATTTCAACTACATTCATTGCTAAAGTTAATTCGTGCATAATTCGTTTTTTTATTGAGGACAAAATTAGTTTTTTGATAAATAATTTTGAAGTTCTAAAATAATTATTTTAGAAAAAATTGTTAAAGCATTGGAGGGCAGTATTTTGAAACTTGTTTTAAAATAAAAAAATCAAATTAAATAAATAATTTTATTTTTTTAGAAATAAATGTAACTTTGCAGCCCTAATTTGTAATTGAATAAAGATTGGGCCCATAGCTCAGTTGGTTAGAGCACCTGACTCATAATCAGGTGGTCCCTGGTTCGAGCCCAGGTGGGCCCACAAAAAAAGCACTTACTGAAATTTTCGGTAGTGCTTTTTTTTATTGCTGTATTTTATTGGCGATTGTATAAATCTATATCATTGCTCTCACAAATAGCCAAGTTGTTTGTTTAATCAGACAAGAAATACTTGTTCAGCGATTTTTATAGCTGCTAAATCTTTTCCAGTTCAATAGTAAAGTGTCTCATAATTTCAGCTTCTTTAACAATTTTGTATCCAGTTGAGATTTCTTTCCTTCTGTCGAATACGTTTTTCAAAGCAACTGCCACTACATCCATATGATTGTTCGTGTAAACACGCCGTGGAATAGCTAACCTTACATATTCTATTGATGGGTATCTGTTTTCTCGCGTAACTGGATCTCTATCGGCTAAAAGTGTCCCAATTTCAACGCCACGAACACCAGCTTCAAGATACAATTCTACCGCAATAGTTTGAGCAATATATTGGTCTTTAGGGACATTTGGAAAAAAATGATTTGCGTTCACATAAATTCCATGTCCACCTACTGGTTTCTGGAAATGTATCCCAAATGCGTCGAGCTTATTCCCTAAATATTCAACTTGCTTTATTCGTGTTTCGAGATAATCAAATTCAGTAGCTTCGTCTAAACCTTGAGCTACGGCATTCATATCGCGTCCCGACATTCCACCGTAAGTAATATAGCCTTCGAACATGATATTAAAAAGTGAAGCATTTTTGAAAACCTGTTCGTCATCAAATGCTATAAAACCACCCATATTTACAATGCCATCTTTTTTGCTACTCATAGTAACATAGTTGGCATACTGAAACATTTCTTTTACAATTTCCTTAATTGTATGATTTTCATAACCTTTTTCTCTTATTTTTATGAAATAGGCATTTTCGGCAAAACGGGCAGAGTCAAACAAAATCTTAATTCCGTATTTCTGTGCTAAACTATGTACATCTTTGAGATTTTGCATAGAAACAGGCTGGCCTCCAGAAGAATTACAAGTTACTGTTACGCATATGATTGGGATGTTTTCTGTGGGATTGTTTTTCAAAACATTTTCCAATTTTTCTAAATCAATATTTCCTTTGAAAGGATGATTTATTTCTGTGTCGAAAGCTTCGTCGATAGTACAATCAATTGCTACGGCTTTTCTAAATTCAATATGTCCTTTTGTTGTGTCGAAATGCGAGTTGCCGGGAATTAAATTTCCTTCCTTCAGGAGCACCGAGAAAAGAACATTCTCTGCCGCTCTTCCTTGATGAGTTGGTAGAAAGAAATCGAAACCAAGAAGCTCTTTGATAATGTTTTTATACTTATAATAGGAACTAGCTCCGGCATAGCTTTCGTCTCCTACCATCATTGCCGACCATTGTTTATCGCTCATAGCGCCGGTTCCAGAATCGGTAAGAAGATCAATATAAACCTGTTCACTTTTCAGATTGAATAAATTGTAATTAGCTTCTTTTATCCACTTCTCTCGTTCATTTCTAGTGCTTCTTTTGATAGACTCAACCATCTTGATTTTATATGATTCTGCAAATGGTAATTTCATAATTTTGTTTTCTTTAAGTAAAATGATAATTTGAATAAAAATAAATAGTGGGAATGATAAATATTATTTAGAAGCAAGGACAAATAATATTTATAAATCTATTTTTAACTTTTACAATCTCTCTCATAGTTTATATTTATTGCAAATGTAACAATATTTTTAAAATTGCAATTTGATTTTTTTGTTTGGATAAAAGCTTTTGTAAATCAATGTTTCGTTGTTTGTAATTTTTATTTCCGGATTAAATCTTATTGTATTTTATTCTTTTTTCATTCAAAAAACATTTTTAGTTTTACTGCAAAATGAGTTAAAAAATTGAATAAGTATATGGCGGCATTGCATTCAACGCATGGTATTGTTTTACATCAAATTAAGTATCTGAGTTCGAGTATTATCGTTCAGATATATACTGAAAAATTCGGCAGGTTAGCATTTATCATAAAGGGTGTGAGGGGCAAAAATGCAAAAATTCGGGCAAATCTATTTCAGCCCCTTTTTTTGCTCGATATGGAAATCTATTTTAAAGATTCCCGGAATTTACAAATGGTAAAAGAAATTAAGAATATTGCACCATTTTCTTCAATTCCTTACGATATATATAAAAATTCAATGGCTATTTTTCTTGCGGAGGTTTTATTCAAAACAATTAAAGAAGAAGAACCGAATAAAAACTTGTTCGATTTCCTATTTAATTCAATAAAGCTTTTTGATACTCTTGAAAACAAATTTTTAAACTTTCATTTAATATTTTTGCTTAATTTGAGCAAATATCTTGGTTTTTACCCAAATAATAATTTCTCTGAACCTTTGAAATATTTCGATTTGATGAACGGTGAATTTGTTGCAAACAACTCAACTCATTTGTATATTCTCAATGAAACTTTAAGTTTTGATTTTTACAAATTGTTGAATATTTCTGTTAATGAGCAAGAAGATTTTGTTATTTCAAATAAAACGAGAAACAATCTTTTGGCTACAATAATTCAGTATTATTCTTTGCATATTGCATCTTTCAAAGAAGTTAAATCGCTGGAAATTTTCAAGCAAGTTTTTAATGATTGAAAATTTGTTTTGGTTCTTTTTTCTGGACTTAGCGATAAAACAATATTGAAACATAATCCACAACTTCAGTAGATGGCGTAATTTCACCGGAATGTCCAATTTTTAGAATTTTGTTTTTAGGATTTTCCAGAAGTAGTTTCGAATACTCAATTAAAGTCATAATAGGTCCATAGCCGCAGATAGAAATATTGTGTTTTCTAATTGTCTGATAAACTTTTTCAGAGTTAAACTTTAATATTTCGTCAATTACTAAACTATCAATTTGTTTTCCATATTCGGGTTCAACAAAATGAGAAAAATCTGATGATGCAATAATTAGAATTTTTTTTCCGAATTTTTTATTTGACTCATAAATTAAGCCTGCAAGTTTTTTTGCATTTTCAGGATTCTGATTTGAAATTGTTATTGGAAGAATTTTGAATTGATAGTTTAAATAATGTTGCAAAAATGGAAGCATCACTTCGCCGGAATGTTCATATTTATGGGCATTTGCAGATTTTGGCAACTTTAAATCTTCTTGAAAATCCTGATCAATTTCAACAATTCCGAGAGGAGTTTCCCAAAAGTCATTTTCATCTAAAGCTATTTCAGGTTCATAACCAGTGTGATTCGGATTAACTATAAAAACAGTATCGAATTGCTCCTTTGAATTTTTTATTATTTCAAAAAAATGAGTAGCTTGATAGGCAGAAAACATATATCCTGCATGGGGTACTACGCCGCCAATTATTGATTTTTCTGAATATTCTGTCAAAATATTATTTCGTTCGAGCATATTGATGCTATCAAGCTGGTCGATAATTGCATTTTTTTTTGCCGGATAAAATTTGCCAGCTACATAAGATTCACGTATTTTCATATTTTGCATATATTTCAACGAAAATTATTTTTCTTCAATCATATTAAATTTATATCTGTCTAAAAAACTCTCTTGAAGATATCTTCGTTTCAAATGTAGCCCATCTTTAAATTTATCTTCGCTTAAATATCTGATATTTTTAAAATAATCGACAAACAGATAATCCAAATTTAGTTCTCTAATTTGGGTTCTCATTTTTTTCCAGTTATTTGTTTTTTTATATAATTTTTCGGAAACAGGAGGCGAAATTATTTTGAGTTCAATATTATTTGCTACGCATAAATCATTCAGTTTTAGAAGATAATGAATTGAAACATCCGACAAAATATCTCGGTCTGAACGTTTTTTACCTTGTGCATAATCAATATCGGAGAGCGGTAGCATTTTGCTGGCCATTGGAAGCACAAGATAACTTCTCGGAAATTGGTCAAATTTTGAATAAAGAAAGGAATCAAAATGTTTCAGATTTTCAAAGGTAAAAAAAGGCAAAGTGAAATTATTATAAACTTGCTTTCTTTCGAATTTTGTATTTATTTCTTGCGGTACGCTTACCAAAACTACGGTTTCGATTTGTGGATTGTTTTCAATGGCATTGTAAGTAAGAATGTAATGTCCTGCCATAAGAATTGCTGCATTGCAAGTCAGCGAATTTCTTGTTTTTTTAAAGTTAAAAATCTGATCTGCAACACTATCTCCTATGTAAATTGTTTTCGAATCTATTTTCTTTTTGCTTCTTACTATTCGTTCGTAAACATTGTACCATTGCTCCGATAAAATAGCCGGTTTCCCTGAAGGAATTACAAGATTTGCAATCGTGCTAAGAATAATAAATGCGAGCACAAAAAATAATATTATTTTAATTAGAAATATTTTCATCTTAAAACTGGAAATAAATAAATTCGACTTCGTTAAAATTCCCAAAAAATACACCTATAAAAAGAACGAAAAAATAAAAACTCCATCGGAAAATTAAATTCCACTTTTGAATTTCGAGTGCGTGTTCTTTTTTTCGCTGAATGTATTCAAAAACAACGAGAAAGATTATAAAAATGCCTGAAAGTAAAACTTTTCCTTTCAAATTTGGAGTCTCAAAAAAACTTTCTGATAAGATTGTGTTAAAAATTGAAAAAGCCTGACCGACATTCTCTGCTCTAAAAAGAACCCATGCAATTGTTACAAGAAAAAATGTACCAATTGTTTGTATAAAAACTAATACTGGATTTTTCTTTTTAATTTTTAGTTTTCGTAAGGTTTTTTTCCTGAATTTTTTAGTAATATGCGAAACAACGAGATATAATCCATGCAGACAACCCCACAGTACGAATGTCCATTTTGCGCCATGCCAGAGTCCGCCCAAAAACCATGTGAACGAAATGCCAACTACATAGCCCCAAACTTCGGCTTTTATGCTTAGGAATTTTGGATTTTTTATTTTGTTCATTGTCCAGTAGGCTGTTGGCAGGAACAAATAATCTCGAAGCCAGGTAGATAAGGAAATGTGCCATGTTCGCCAAAATTCCGCCATGTCTTTTGAGAAATACGGAAAAGCAAAATTTCTCATCAGTTTGAAACCAAACAAACGAGCTGTGCCAATTGCAATATCGGAATATCCGGAAAAGTCGCCATATATTTGAAATGCAAAAAGTATTGCAGCAATAAACAGCGTACTACCGGGCATAGTATCCGATTTTTCAAAAATTTCGTTTACGAAAGTGGCTGCATTATCGGCAATTACAATTTTTTTGAAAAGCCCCCAGAGAATTTGTCTCATTCCATCTTTTGCTTGAAGCAAATCGAATTTTCGTTTTTTCGTGAATTGGGGCAGCAGGTTAGATGCTCTTTCTATTGGTCCGGCTACAAGTTGAGGGAAAAAACTTACAAACGAAAAAAAAGCAATAATATCTTCGGTAGGTTTTAGGCGGTGCTTATAAATATCTAATGTGTAACTCAATGTCTGAAATGTGTAGAAACTAATTCCGACAGGCAACACAATATTTAAAGTTCGGGCTTGAAATTGCATTCCGAAAAACGAAAAGGCATCAATAAAAGAATCAACAAAAAAGTTATAATATTTGAAAAAACCTAGAAAGCCTAGGTTGACAAACAAACTAGCAAAAAGAAGAATTTTCCGATTTAGTTTTTTTTCGGTTTTTTCAATATTTATCCCAATTATGTAATCGACAAGCGAACTTACAAAAACTAAGGAAAGAAAACGCCAGTCCCACCATCCGTAAAAAACATAGCTTGCTACCAGCAAAAGAATATTTTGGAGTTTGAGGTTTTTGTTTGTTACAAACCAGTATAAAACAAAAACAATTGGCAAAAATATTGCAAATTCTATCGAATTAAATAACATATTATCTTTTTACAAAAAACTTACAAATATATAAATTGTGGCATTTTAGCTTTCGGATTATTTACAAATTAAAAAATTTTACACATTTATTTTTATAAAAATCGAATAAAAAATATAATCAAATAAAATAAATATAGTTTTGTAGTTTAAGAAAATTTAAAATGTTTGATTATGAGATTGAAGGAAATTTATAAGAGTACAAAAATCAGAATTGCAACAATAGTTCTGGTCCTTTCAGGATTTGTATTGGTAAGTTTCGATAACGATGATTTTGAAATTGTAAAAAATCTGGATATATATTATACACTATTTCGGGAACTTAACTTAATTTATGTTGACGAAACCGATGCCGGCAAATTAGTAAAAACCAGTATCGACCAGATGCTAAAATCATTAGACCCATACACAGTTTATATTCCCGAATCGAAACTTGAGGATTATAAATTTATGACAACCGGTCAGTATGGAGGAATTGGTGCCTTAATTAGAAATTCCGGTGATTTTACATTAATTGCTGAACCCTATGAAGATTCGCCAGCAATGAAAGCCGGACTAAAAGCCGGTGATATAATAATTGAAGTTGACAAAAAATCTATAAAGGGTAAAGACTCGGACGAGATTAGCGAAGTTCTAAAAGGGCAGCCAAATACTCCGGTTGACTTGCTTATTGAACGTCCGGGCGAAGAAAATAAATTTACGAAAACTCTTATTAGAGAGGAAATTAAAATAAAAAGTGTTCCATATTTTGATATGTTGAACGAAGAGATTGGGTATATAAGTTTATCGCAGTTTACTATGAATTGCAGCAATGATGTTAAAGAAGCATTGATTGATTTAAAAGAAAATCGTAATGCAAAATCAATAATTCTCGATTTAAGAAGCAATCCGGGTGGTTTGTTAATGGAAGCTGTAAAAATTGCAAATCTTTTTGTTGAAAAAGATCAGGAAATTGTTAGTACAAAAGGAAAAGTAAAGCAGTGGAACAAAACATATAAATCTACAATGCCAGCCTATGATTCAGAAATTCCAATTATAGTTCTCGTAAATAGCGGTTCGGCATCGGCATCAGAAATTGTTTCGGGCGCTATTCAAGATCTCGATCGGGGTGTAATTGTTGGGCAAAGAACTTTTGGAAAAGGATTAGTTCAGGCAACGAGAGACCTTAGCTACAATTCAAAACTAAAAGTTACTACTGCAAAATATTACATTCCGAGTGGCAGGTGCATACAGGCTCTTGATTATTCAAACAGAAATGATGATGGAAGTGTAGGCAAAATTGCTGATTCTATAATAACACAATTTTCTACAAAAAATGGCAGAAAAGTATATGATGGCGGTGGGATAATGCCAGATATTATTACTGAGCCAAAAACAATTAGCAATATTAGTATCAGCCTTGTCTTGAAAAATCATATTTTCGATTTTGCTACACAATATTGTCTTAAACACGATTCTATTGTATCTGCAAAAGATTTTGTTTTCGCTGACAAAGATTATGAAGATTTCAAGAATTACATATCAGATAAAGATTTCGATTACGAATCGAATAGCGAATATAATTTCAATAAGCTGAAAAAAATTGCCGAACAGGAAAAATATTTTGATATGGCAAAAGAAGAATTTGATGCACTTTACGAAAAAATTAGGCACGATAAAAACAAAGACCTTCAAATATTTAAAGATGAGCTTATTGAGATTTTAAGCGAAGAAATTGTTAGTAGATATTATTATCAAAAAGGTCGTATCCAGAAATCTTTCGAATATGACAATGATATTAAAAAGGCAATTAGCTTGTTGGGTGATAATGATGAGTATAATAAAATATTGAAATAGAACTATGCTGAACCGTGTTGGTATTAATAGCGAAACAAATTCGCTTGTTTAATATATTGGTTTAGTGTAAAAGTTTACAATTGGGATATCTACAGTCAATGCTATACTAAATCTAGAATAACTATCGCCAAAAGTACCTTCTTCCATCTTGACTTCTCTTAATAATGGTCCAATTTGATAACCAATATTAAATGATAAAGGACTTTTTGGAATACCAAATGAATAAAAAATTCCCGGTGATATAATATCTTTCAATTGAATATTTGGAACACTTTCAGTGAGAGTGTCCGTAAACCTAAATGCGACTAAAGCTCCCAGATCAATAATTGAAACAAATATAGAATGGGAAGAATGGTTTTTGCATTTTTTAAATAGTGCACCCTTGCTTATTGCTAATCCTACTGGAGCTGTAACCCCCCAACTATTTATTTTTTGATATTTACAAGTCCAAGGTTTGTCTACATCTTTTATTACTTCTCCACCAACAAATAATCCACAGTATGCATTTAATGAAACATTGAATTTGCTTTCTCTTTTTATTCTTGCCGAACCGGCAGGCAAAACAGTTGATTCAATAATATTTTGTACTTCCAGAGAATTTTCTGCCGTAGCAATGTTTGCTATAAAAGTTCCATATTTGAAAATTAAGGCTCTTGTATAATTTAATTTTTCGTATTTTTTAATTTCAGTTTCAACTATTTTAATGATTTCATTATGATATTTCTTAATTTCACCTTTAGAAGGTTCTCCTTTTACAGAAAGATTTCTAATTTTTTTGTCAATTTTATCATTAGATTCTTTCGTAATTTTATACAAATTTTTTTTGTCAAAAGAAGAGATATTTTTCTTTACGGTTTTTTTATTTGCTCGAATGTCACTTTTTATTTTATTGTATTTTTTAATATCATTTGTAAAACTTTGTGAAAATAAAGTATCAAGAATACAAACAGTATTAACAATTGCTGAACTGTAGTTTTTCTGATTTATATTTAAATACAAATCACCGATTCTTCTGGCGACATAACAATAAGTATTAAATTCGGGAAATTCTTTTATGTTAATATAAGGAAGTTCTTTCAAACGATCAGCTATCTCTATTAAGTCAAGGGTAGCATCGAAGTATTTATAATAGTCATTATAAGTACGCTCACTTTTCTTTTTATTCGTTATCTCGTGAAGATATTCTTCAATAGTGCTGGCGTGATCAATAAAATCCTCTATGAATAGTTTGTATAGTTCTATTGAATCATTCTGATTTTTCAACTTGTCAAGAATAATTCTAAGGGTTGTCTTTTTGAATTCAATATCGCTAGCTTGTTGGTATATCAGGCCAAGGTAAATATTAAAAGTTGTTTTATCAAAAAGCAATTTCAAAGAATCAGGAGATATCCAATAATGCTCTTTTGATTTTGATTTTAATGAATTTGAAAACAAATTAAGAGTTTTAACAGAACCTGATATATTCTCATGTAATGAATCAATATATTCCTTTTTAGAATACTCATCAAATATAGTTCCCGGATGTTTATTTTTTGATAAGTTGTCAATAATAAAAAAAGAACTTTGAATTATTGCCTTTAGTTCTTCGTTTTTTTTAAAATATCTCATATATTTTTCGCTATTAATAACATCTTCTAAATTTACAAATAAGTTAGCCAGATCTTGTTGAAATGCTTCTCTCATGCTACTTAAGTAAGCATTAAACTGATAAATATCCTCATCCAAGAAACTCAAAATATTATATGTTTGGGGAAATAAAATTTTAAGGTCGTCATATTCCGACTTTTTCATTTCTTTTTTGAATTTTTCAAAAAAGGCAATGCTTAATTCTTGTTTTGTTCTTTCAACTATAAAACGAGCCAGGCCATCAGCAAAGTCGGTTACGTTAAGGCCGCCGACGGTGGAAACAAAACTTGCCGGTGACAATATAGACTTATCATCCATTTGACCTCTATTGCCTTGTGTTTTTGGTAAATAGATATTCGGTAAAGCCTCTTTGAGATATGAGTTTGCTTTTAAATCTTCTTTATTTTTTATTCTATAATCAATTAAAATCTTTCTAACCTGATTAATTCATAAACTTTTTTTTCATAAACGTTTCTACAATTTTCATGCTCAAATATATTAACATTGATGAGTTTTAGTTAATTTTTTTATTCAATTTTAAATTTTACCGAATTTTAT
>Ga0233431_1000529_pt1 | contig 81586 bp, 59 predicted proteins | sample SI_118_April2016_FD_179867 | JGI IMG/M metagenome (GOLD analysis project Ga0233431, IMG submission 179867) | Seawater microbial communities from Saanich Inlet, British Columbia, Canada - SI_118_April2016_200_MG | ecosystem: Environmental > Aquatic > Marine > Inlet | place: Canada: British... | reverse complement strand
TTATGATAAATGTGGTTCATCTGAGTAAAACTAAAAAAATAGCAAGAAAAATAAATTTTAGCCTAAATCATATTTCTCTAAACTTCAGCTACATAAAGAGTTCTTTTTTTTCTTGCGGAATTGCTGGAAAATATACTGTAATTTTGAAATGATTTAAGAAAATCGTTAATGGGTACTGATACTTTTTTGAATTAAAATTATAAAAAAACTAATTTTTAGAACCCACCTATAATAAGTATTAAATGAATTTATTGTACCAAAAGGCTTGTTGCAAAAAATTGTTACTTTACCAGTACAACTATTAGCACTTAAAGAACCAATAGCAATAGTGTCACCATTTGAACTTAAATTGACAGAACAGCCTGAGAAATCACTAGTATTTGCTCCGGTTTCAGTTCCAAAATGCGAATATCCAAAGCTGTGGAGAGTTTGCCAAACCGATTTGAAAAGAATGTTGTAGAAAATCCGATTGTTGTGAAGGCAAATATTATTGGTAACATTAGTATATCAGGAAAATTTCGGATATTTCTTTATTATATTGTTTAATTTCTTTATCAATTAAACTATTCTCAAATTAATTATTTTCTTACACTAATATTATACTTTAGAATGCCATTTTCAATTAAAGAATCAAATTATTTAATGAAGAATCTCCCAGACTTTCAAATATCATTTCCAAAAATACAATAATAATAACTTCAAAAGTCAGTATTTCATAAAATATCAATTTTTGTTCAAATTTTTTTTATTTAACATTCACAAGCTTTATAGACTGAATTACTTCCTCTGGTTGAGTATTTACGGTTTGGTATGCTTTGCCGTCAAAGGTTTCAAGTAATAGTTTTAATGCCTGAAATGAATTATTTTAGGTACTCATTGCCATTGAAATTAATTTATAAGCGATTGCCTGTTTTGTTGGTATTTTAAAAATGTAATGAGTTTCTGTTTTCTTTACAAAATGTTCTTTTGAAATTGGAAATTCACCATCATACAATAGCATTTCTATGCCATAGTCAAAAGTCACAGAAAGAAGGTCAAAATAAAATGAAGAATAAAATATTAGAGGGGGTATAGAAATTCTTTGGGGCTTTCTCAAATTAATCGTCGCCCTGAGGTTTCTGTATATATATGCAAATCTGAGATTTAAGAATGACCGATTGATCAACTAAAAAACAGATATGGGAAAAGGCAAACGAAAAAAAACGACATTACAGAAAATCCAGCAAGGTACTTTAGCTAAAAGCAGAACAAATATGAAAGAACATATGTAATTGTAGAAAATGAAACTATCGACAAAATAAATATTCTCCAAGCTTCATTTTTGGCAATGCACAGAGCTGCAGTATTTATACTACTACCAAAATTTAATTCTTAACTCAATTTATCGTTGTTTTATCGTTGTAAATGATTTCTTTTAATTGTTTTAGATACACGGCATCTCGTTTTAATCTCGTTTATTTTACGTTTGTTTTTCATTGCAAATAATTTCTTTCAACTGTTTCAACCTTTCATAATAAGGCAAATATGTTTTGTTGTTTTTATTTCTTTCGATGGTTGCCAGACTACTACTTACAAATAGTTTTATATCTGAAATTATTCCACACTCGTATAATCTTATTGGAGTGGTTGGCAGTTCAATAGAATTAAAATAATCTTTTAGTTCTGAAACATTCCATAAATCTGGTTCCGGTTTAATTTTGGGTTTGTTTTCTAATGTTGTTTCATTTATAATTTCAAAACTTGCTGGCTTTTGCTCAATAATTGTTTCGTTTAGAAATTCTCTGTAATCGTATTTTATTAAAAAGTCTGCAATATCGAAACCCTTATCGTATGTTTCGGCTGCATTTTCTAATTTGTTATCAACAATAAATCTTGCTGATATAAATTTAGATAATTCATTTATCTTAGTGTTCCAGTCTTCATAACAAGCTACATCAGGAAAAAAATAAACTAATCTTTTTGATAAAACTTTTAGTTTTTCATAATTAAAATTTGATTTTCCGCCGGTTGCGAGCCAAAAATATTTTGGTAGATATACACTACAAATAATGGCTGTTTTTTCGCTTTCGACAATAGCAATAGGCTTGTTATTATCAGTGAGTAAATGTTCGCCAAATAAACATTGTTTTAGGTTAAAATTGGGTTGTTTTTTCGCTTTATGTACCCAGCCAATATGATTGAATGGTTTCTTTTTTCTTTTGCCATTGTGGGTATCGTATAGCATTATTTTACCAGTTCTTACATTGCCTTTTTTGTCTATTTGCCAAAATACATTTGCACCATTCCAATATTTTGAAGTTCCTATTTGATATTTTTTTATTAGTTGGTTTGCAATATCAGCATTAAACAAATTATTCAAATACAAAACGAAATTGTTATTTTCATATTTAGCTAAACTTTTTTTCAATATTTCATTTTCAATAAAAGAAATTGGCTTTGGTTTCTCAATACTATCATTTATTTGAATATTATTATTTTCTGGTTTTTGATGGAAACTACATTTTTGTTCCCGATCGCACCTACCGGCTTTGGTTAAAAATTCGTTTGTTTCATTATCAATATATTTTACAAACGTTTTTTTATTACAAGCCGGACAAATAAATTTTTTACTGCTTTTGTCTAAACTATATTTGAAATTCATTATCATTGTTTAATCGTTGTTAATTTCATTTTATGTCTGAAATTCATTTTAATATTTAACCTATGGACTTTATGGACTTTATGAACTTATTTGCTTTAACAGCCTGATTAATATGTATTTACATTGTTTTAAATAGTTCATTAAAAGTTCAATAGGTTCACTTATGTTTTTGATGGACTTTTGAACCTTTGATAAACTTTTTAATTTGTATTATATCAGTGTATTAAATGCCAAAAGTCCATAAAGTACGAAAGTTCACTACTATAATATTTTTTCATATTTGCCGTGTTCTATTTTTGTGAATAATCTTTTATTATTCAAAGTTCTTTTTACAGTAGAATTTGAAATTTTGTATTTCGTTGCTATTTTTTTTGCTTCGCCTGTTTGTACAATATCCGGCAATGTTTCGTAAAAGTTTCTTTTGTCGCTACTCAAATTATCTAATTCGCTACAATTCGATATTTTTTCATAAACTTGTATAGAGTGCCAACTTAAATACTCAATCAATTTAATTGCTTTTTCAAGTGTTGATAATTGCAATTGAGAGCTATTATGTTCTGAACATGCTTTTTCTAATACATGAAGTATTAAGGCAATTCTTGACAAATGAATATCAAATTTTGAATAGATACTTTTTTTGTCGCTATTATCTGTATTATTGCATTTGTCAGCATTCAGATTATACCATTGCTCAAACTCGTTTTTTGCTTCGCCTGAAAATGAAATTGTATCAATGATATTATTATCAATTATTGACTGGATGACTGTTTTATAATTTTCATAAAATTCATTGTCCAATTCCTTATTGTTCCATTTTTCTTTTTTCAATTTGCTTGGCATTACTGTTAAAATTCTATGTAAAAAACCGTTTTTGTCTCTACCGTTTTTTGTCAATTCTTTTAACATTGATGGTTGTATAGTTCCGGCAACCGAAATATAAGGCTCGTTTATCATTATCGGTTCGCTGCTCTTCCTGTTAATTTTAATAGGGTTGCCGCTCCAGTTGGATAACCAGTAAGCTTCTTCATTTCCGTTATTATACCTATTAAAATTGCCAAACCAGCCGGCAATTTCATCAACATGCACGCCTATGCCTCTTTGGTTGATGCTGTGAACTTGTGCCAATGCTTCGGGTGTTATGTCAGAAACAATAAACTGTTTTAACTCCGGTGTATCTGTTTTGCTTTTATTTGCTTTTTGAATTTGAAACTCCGATTTTTCTACTGAATATTTTTCGTACAAATCATAATCATTATTTAATAGTGGTTCGATTGCAAAATTTAACGGGTGTGTTTTATTTGTTCCTGGATCGCCTATTAACATCAAATACAAAACTGCTTTTTCAGTATGCCTGTTTTTAACTTTTAACTTAGTTGTGTTTCCAATTGCAATTGAAGCGGCATAAAGAATTGAAGCTCCCATAAAATCAATAGGAAAATTCAAACATTCCTTTGTTTCAATTATTAAATTTTGTATTTGCTTCGGAAAAATCTCATAAGGAAATGTATTTATGCAACTCTCTTTTTGAATATTTGGGTTTGCAATATCTTTTAATATCTCTTTTGTTACCATCTCTAAAATAATTTTAATTGTTTGTTTTCTGGAATTAACAAAGGGTTGGTTGTGTAAAATCCAACCTTACTATATTTAGAGATTGGGCAAATTCCTTTCTTAACAAATGGATATTGTTTTGCTTTTGTAGGGTGTCGATATGCCTACAAACACAGGCTCGCATTATTCCGGTTTCTACTGATACCATCAACATCGTTGCTGGCTTTTTATAGAGAGTATCAAATACAACTTGTAATTGTGCTTGAAATTCTTTACTTTTGTCGTGGCTCTGGTGGGTGTTTGCTTTCATGCTTCACCCCCTTTTTTTTCTATAAGATTTTTGATACTGCTTTCAGAAAAATAGACACGGTTTCCGATTTTCTTACTTTCGAGGATTCCTAATTTTCGCCAACGCCAAACGGTCGTAGTACACACGCCAAATTTGTCTTCAATCTCTTTTGGCGAGTAGAGTTTATCCTCTTTTTTGTCCAGGATTTCACTGGCTGTTTTGCTTGCAATTTCGTTTCCAAAATTTAGCAAATCTTCGCCCGATACAGTTAAATTAATATTCGGGTTTTCTTTTATCAATTCATTTAATAACATAACTAAAAATTTAAATTCTCAACAAACTTAAATCAAAGAAATGTTATTAAATGCCTGATTATCAAATACGTAAAGAAAAACGTAAAAACTGTAAACTTTGCCGTAAAGTACCGTTTAGATAGTATTCAAATATGATTTATCAGGATACCACTTTAGATTATCAATATTTGTGCATTCGTGATTTGGAAAACATTTATTTAGGCAATCAAACCACTGACTTTTAGTTCCATGAATAGAATATCTATTTTGCAATACAAATATGATATGGTGTAAATCTGATTTATTACATTTAGGTATAAATGTTTTATATTCCGGCACTCCTTCACCCAGTTTAAAGTTTTGATTTATCCAATAAAGAACATCTGCTTCGTTAAGAATAGTTTTACCCTTATTGTTTTGAGAAAATAGTATTATAGCATCTTTTTTGAATTGCTCAAAATCTCCACTAATTTTAATCTGATGTGGGAGTTTTAGTTCCTGTTCATCTGCAATAGTTTTATGTTTTGTTTGAGGTGTCGAAGTTTCTGTTGGTGTAGGGTAATGATTATTTGATTCTTTAAAATGCAATTCGCTTATATGACTATGTACTAATTCTAAATTTGTTATTATTGCATTCCAAATATCTGTATAAGCTTTTGGCTCAAAATTTTCTTTACAAATATGATAGCTTGCCTCTGATATAACATCAAATATTAGTTTATATTGATTGTCTTTTTCTTTATTATCTGATAAATATATTTCTCGCAAAGCATTTAAAAAATATTCTGTTTTGAGTGTGATTGTTGAAATGTCATTTGTATCAGGAATGCGATTAAAACCAAATGATTGGAGTATGTTTTCAATAGCAGATAGATATTCAGAAATTATTTTTTCTCTCTTCGCACTCATAAAATCAAACCCTACCCTAATATCAATAGAGCTTTTTAATTTAGGAATAGGTTTAGAAATTGGGGGAATTGTAAATTTCTTTTCCCACCCAAACTTTTTTACTACTTTCCAAAATCCTTGATTAGTTGAAATATCAGGAATATTCCGCCATGCAAATTCTAGAAAATAAAAGATACTGTCTTCAATATTAGCATTAAGATTAGAAAAATACTGTCCTTGTTGGTTAATGTCCGGTAAATCTATATTTTTACTATACCAGTCTTTTTGCAGCTCCTTTTTTGTTTGGCAAAAAATCAAGATTTCGTTTAAATCAGTTTTCCACCTATGATACAACCTTTCAGGATTTTGAATTGCCTCTAATTTATCGAAATATTCAACAATTTTATCTTGAAATATGCCTTCATCAAATTTCCAACTTGGAACAACGTAACTACTGTTTTTTAGGTAGCTTAATAATATATTTGTCATCTTATTTTATATTTAATTAGACTACTTTGCAATTTTCATTTGTTCACGATTCCAATACTCAAGCATCTTTGTAGCATGTTCTTTTTTGTCTGCTTTGATATAACCGAGAAAGCTTGATTCTGAGGCATGTCCAGAAACAGACATAATTGTAATTGTAGGAATACCCTTTAAATAATTATTGGTACAAAAGCTCCTGCGGGCTGTATGTGAGCCCATCAATTCATATTTAGGCACGTGCTTAGTTATCTGCCTGCCATTGCTCATTTTCTTTTTTTCATGTTTGCTCTCTATTCCAACTATTCGGGCAGCTTCTTTCAGGTAGTCGTTAAACTTTTGATTTGTGATCAATTTAGGCAATTTTCCATCGTATTTTAGTAGTATTTCTTTTGTTGTGAAGTGCAAAGGAATTACAACTTTTTCGCCTGTTTTATGCTGTGTAAGCTCCAGAAAATCGCCTTTGATATTGTCTTTAGAAACGCTACTCCAGTCTGAATATCGTTGCCCTATCCAACAACCAAAAATAAATGTATCTCTTACTCTTTCAAGTCGTGGTTTATCAGAAAAATCATACTCATAGAATTGTGTAAGCTCCGATTCATTCAAATAGATATTATCAGTTTTTTCCGATAGTGTAGAAAACTTTTTACTTTTATACTTATTATAAGGATTCAGTTCCTGTTCCTTTGCTTCATTAAGAAATATTTTTAAAGTCTGAATTTTTTTGCCGATGGTGTTTGTTGCTAAATTGTTTTTTCTCAGGAAAGCAATAAAATCTTGGTAGAACTCCAAATCTATATCTACAAAATCTGGCTCTTTATATTTCTTTGCAAACTTCTTTAAATAGTCAAATGTAACGCTGTATTCACGTCTCATTTTATAACATACCGGCTCGCCTGTTTTCTGGTTCAGCCGTTTATGAGAATTGTCTATAAAGTGTTGAACAAACTCAAATAGTGTTTTTGGTTCATGGTATTTATCAGGATTGAAATGTTTATCTAAAACGTTTTTTAACCAATCAAGATTTATATTTTCTTTGTTTGTTTCAGCTTCGTACGATTCAATTACTAAAGATTCTAACTTATTAAGTTTCTTTTGAAATTTATCGAAGTCGGAAAAATCAACTAACCTTCTTAATTCGTTTTTGCTACTATTCCAAAATTTCGGCTCAATCTGATAATCTGTTTTTGCTTTCAAATCAAATTGCAAGCCATTATAAAAACGAATGTAGATTTTAGCAATTTTAGTTTTTTCGGTTGCCCGAATGTAAAACTTTACTTTGTGTGCCATAATCAAAATTTTAATGTTCACTACAAAGATAAAAAAATGTATCGAGTATTGTATCGAGAATTTTAAATTAGTTGCAATATACTTAAATATTAGACACCCTCGATATTTTTTTTATATTTTTACGCATATTGAATATCAGCTACTTAGTATTTTATTTGCATTTTTGTTAAAAATCAATATTGCACCATATTACAGGGTTTTGCATAAGGTAGAGTCCTCTCACCCCGACTGGCCGCAACTGATTATCAATCTGTTGCGGTTTTTTGCATCAGCTAATGTGTCCGCCATTCTGCAATTTCATCTATTGCAAATAACTTTGTAACAACCTACAATTTATTATGAAAATTCATTTAAACACTGTTTAAACAGGATTTAAATTTTTTATATAACGAAAAAACCTGATTGAAAAATAGCCTCTCGGATATATAGTCCGACAGTGTATTTCATCAGGTTTTCAATGCAAACATAAAACAAATTGTTAAAGATACAAAAAAAAGTATAGAACCACTTGCACTGATGGAACTGATAGTATTGGTCGAATATTAGCGGGTATATTGGTTCTGAAGCTTTACACTTGTCTCAAATTAATTTTGCGAAGCTTAATTAGAACTACCGGTACTGATTGCATTAATCGAATAGTAGCATATAAGACAGTTCTAGTGTTTAAGCTTGCTCAAATTAGTGCCACTAATTATGAAAAAAATTACTCTTTTTATTATCGTATTGTCAATTTCTTTTAGCATCTTTTCACAAGATGTAGTGTTGCTAAAAAATGGAAATGTTATGACTGGTAAATTGATTTCAAATAAAGACAATATTTTGAATAATGAAAATAATTATGAAAAGTACATTTTGGTTTCTCCTGGTGTTTCTACCATTATTGACTATGCTGAAATTAAGAGCTTTGTTCAAAACTATGAGAGCGTTTCAAGAGCACAATATTTCAGAAGAGCGACAAGCCAATACAATGGTTCAACAATATTCTCCATTGTAGGGGCAGGATCATCAATTATGGGAGTAGGATTAGAAAATGAGGCACTTTTATTACTGGGAGTTGGAAGTGGAGTCGTAAGTTTAATTTTTCAGATTGCTGCAAATCAACAATTCAAAAAAGTTGCTAATTTGATTGAAGTTGAACTTGCAGCTAATAAAGTCGGTTTAAATATCAGATTTTAATTCAAACAAAAGTGGTTTCCTCTCAGCCCGACAAAAAAATACGAAACTTAGTAGATTAAAATTAACAGACAATATAAGCGTAAATTATTTCACATATATAACAATTTCGGCAACAGAAGCTGTTGGGACTTCTTTGCTTATTCTTATGTACCGAGTGTTTATATCAACAGTGTGAGGAATCCAAGCCAAATAACGACGACAATGATCGCTGAAAATTGGAGTCCAATTTCCGGGCGTTCCATAAGAAAAAGTTATAGCTCCACTACTATTTTTATCATACAAATATATATTGCCAATGTTATATTCCTGCCCTAAATCTATGTAACATGAATATGGATAACTTGTAGGGCTGTAAGGTGTTGACCATGAATTTACAGGATGACCTCCAAATCCGAGGTGTGGATCCCCGGCAATATTTTGTTCATCAACATAGGCAGTTGCACCGCCATGACCAGATTCATCGACCATCATAGAGCTGTCAAGTTGTAGTTTAGTTAATGCTCCCTCAATAACTGGAAAATCGCTGCCATCCGTAACAACGACAAAAACAGGACATTCGCTTACATCAATATCTATAGTAGAATTATTTATTGTTAGAATTGATTCAACTCCAAGCGTACTATTCACTTGCATTTCAACTAACAAAGCTTGTGTTTCATTCGGGGATAGTTGCAAGCTAAAATCTTCTACAATAGTTTGATTACTTGTAGGACACCAAACTGCATAAACAGATTTGTTAGATGCTTGATTTGTAAACTTATATACCATTACATCATTATCTCCTGAAGCGATTTCTGAATTAAAGAAAAATCCTTTCAATCGATTTTTCATTGTATAAACATAGTACCAGGAAGTTTTTGGAAGCCAAAGAGAATCATCAGGAAGTACTAATCCTGATGTTTTATAATTTGTGGACGAATTTACATCAACATCTGCTAACATATACATATGTGCTTTGTCAAGTTTTGCAGCAGCTATTGCAAAATACGATCTTATTATCCATTGAGCCTGAACCTCTTCATTACTAAAAGTTCCAATTGTTGGAGCTCTTTGGTTGGAGTTTTCATGGGTATCATAACCGAATTCTGTGATCCAAACTTCCACTCCGGGAAGGTATTTGTTCCGATAGTCAACAAACTCTTCCAAACGCTCTTTCAAGGCATCATCTTCCGGCGAAATTCCGACATCGCCAGCAAATTGAGTTCCTGCATCGTTACTGTAATGGTGTACATTAATAACATCCCATGGAAAATCGCCATTCCGATAATAATCGCTCCAAAGTTTCAGTGCTCTAATGTAGTCCAATTGAGGATTTGCAATTCCACCCATCACGAATTTTGCATTTGGATCGGCATTTTTTAAGCCAATTGTCGATCCAAGTGAATCTAAATGCCCATCGCAATCTGCACTCGACATTGCTGCATATTCATATGGCAGGAAAAATCCACCTCGACCATCCCACCACCTATCTTGTTCGTTCCAGTTTTCATAATAATTAACATAATTTAGCCCGGATAGTGGCTGAAGTGTAGGATTAATCTTCAACAAACTTGTATCTATTTGAGTACTTCCATATCTTGCTGCAAACTGGAACATATGGTCGCCATGTTCAATATAAGATTCTGGAGAAAGGGGGTTTTCGTATTCGCTAATTGGTTTATAGTTCAATCTATTATATTCTCCTTCTGCAATCCACATAGTGCTATTTTGAACTGCAGGACTGCAAATAATTCCCATGTTATTAACATTTTGATAAAAATTATCGAAATCCCAACCAGTACTTGAAGAATACCATTCGTTCTCATTGTTTGGATATCCTGGATAACTAGAACTCATGTTCCCTTCTATCCACATCCATCTGTGGTATTCTCTTATTGTCCCGCAAACTTGCAATCTCCCCAAAGGTGCATTTACAAATGCATTTATACCTATGATTTCTTCCATTGGAGTTAAAGAATGTTCTGTTTCCGTAGGTTCGGGCTGAATATTAGTCATTGCATAACCATATACAACTATTTCAGAAAAACGAGTTTCTTCATTTTCAAGAGTAACTCTAATGTATCGACTTTGTGTATCAACAACATGGCTATTCCAAGTATCTGAATTTAATAAGCTATCGGTGAAAGAAGAAGTCCAGTTGAAAGGGGATCCTAATGAGATTGTTACCGGACCAGTGATAGTATCATTTTCAGTATCTTCATCATCGTATAGATATATATCTGTTATGAAATAATCTGCTCCTAAGTCGATAAAAGCACTACCAGGATACAACCAATCTCCACAATTCATATCCCATTGGTTGCTTACCACTCCTCCCTGATTATTTAAAGGGTCTCCGGCTGGAAATTGCTCATCAACCAAGAAAGTCGCATCGCCTTGCACCCATTCGTTTAATACCATATCTCCTGTCAGAATAATTTTCTGTACAGCACCACCAATTTCAAGCTCTGTTTCTCCAAACGCAAGATTCGATAGCTCAGATTTATTCTGAACATCGTCGTAGGCATATAAGGCAAAGTAGTATGGAGTGCGAGAAAAAAGACTATCAATACTAATATTTTGTGTTGTCCCTCCTTCTTCTATGACAAGAGAATTTGAAATTTTCTTAGCTTGATCGAAATTTTGTTCAGTAATCGGCAGATAACTATATCTGATATCGTATATTGAGGCTGTTCCTTCAAATTCATCGTCGCCTGGAGCTGTCAAGCTAAGCGATAGAGAGTTTGTTGTACTATCACTAACAATCAAATCGATTACTTTTGCAGGAGGAATTGTGTCAATAACATTTTGAAAAAAGTCGAATCCATATATAACTATTTCTGAGACATTTGAAGTTGGAGAGTGTTTACCTATTCGTAAATAGCGTGTTGTAACTGCTACATTATGCTGATTCCATGCTAAATATCCAGTCAATTGATCAGAAATTAGCGATATCCACTCAGCTTGTGTACCAAAATCAACAGTAAATTCTCCAGTTGCATTCACATCGTACAAAAAAACTTTAGATAAAGTATATGGTTTTCCTAAATCTATTACTGCATAGCAGGGATAAGGTACAGAACTTTGAAAGCCTGTACTCCATTTTTCCGAAGGATTTCCGCCAGGACTATTTGCCGGATCTCCTGAGAGGATTTGTTCATCGACTAAATTACCCGCATCGCCAAATCCAGAAAGATTGTTAACCATAGAAGGGTCCATGTAGATTTTTGATTCTGTCGGATTTACACCATTGTCATAGGCGTATAAAACTAATTCTGCAAAATGTGCGGCACCATCGGTTAAAGTAAAACGCAAATATCTTGTAAAAATATCAACATTATGTAACTCCCAGTTTTTGTAGGAATCTAATGGATCGCTTAACAAAAATTGCCAATTACCAGGTTCTCCATATTCGATATTTACATAAGCTGATCCATTCAAATCGAACAGATATATTTTTTTTATATGGTGAATTGCACGCAAATCGATATACGAGCTCACCGGAAAAAGAGAGCTATTAATATCAGAAGATGAACAAGTAGTTGGTTCATAACTTGAATTGGCAGGATCTCCACACAACAATTGTTCATCTATCATACGTTCCGGGAAACCAAAACTATGTTCGTTTAAAACTTGTGATGGTTCTAAAACTAATCTATATTCGCCCTGAGTTTGTGAAGCTAAAGTTGTAATTTCTATAACATTAGACATATCACTACATCTAATGCTTGCTCCTCCATACAAGTTTGGGTTTGTATTTGGGATGTCTCCAACGACTTTCAATGCAAAAAAATAGATTTTATTTGCTTGTAAATTTGGTATTTGAGCATATTGTACTGTTCCTGCCGAATCAGGTATATTTATCAATGGATATGATGCTCTTGAGTAAAAATTTTGCTCAGTAATAATTTCTGTACTATATCTGAAATCATATTCTGTGATATTTCCAATTAAGGAATCTGTAACAACATCTGTCCATTGCAGGTAAGCTATATTTTCAAAAATTGAATCAGATTGAAAATCTGAAATTGAAGGTATTTGTGGAGCTACACTATTTACATAAACAACAACTTCAGTAAAATAAGCACCAGAGCCTGTATGAGTAAATCGAATATAGCGAGTATTACAAGAAACAAAATGCTCTTTCCATTTTTTGTACTTATCTAATGGTTCAGTTAAGAGATATTGCCAATTGCCGGGTTCACCATATTCAATTATCATATCTTTAACATTATTGTAATCGTAAAAGTAAATACGAGAAATGTCGGTCATTGAGCCTAAATCGATATACGCACTTGCTGGAAAGTATGATGCAGAATAACCTACTTTCCATTTTGTTGATGGAGCACCCCCATTTCCATTTCCAGGATCGCCTGCAATTGCTTGTTCGTCAACCATAGATCCGGCATTTCCAAAGCCTGATTCGTTTGTAACCATCGATGGAGAAAGTATCAGTTTTGAATCTTGAGCTATAGTTGTGCTAATACAAAAAAAAATATATATACATATAGATAATGAAAGTATATTATTAAAAGTTCGAGTAAAAATCTTTCTCATATTTTTGAGTTTTATATTGATTTATAATTTGTTATTCAATTAGTATAATTGTATTTTTTTTGAAATTAGATTTTCATCATCAATAATACTAACAAAATAGGAACCCGATTGAAGATGAGACAGATTTGCCTGACAAATTGTTTCAAACGAATTGTTTACAGTTGATTCAAAAACCACTCTACCTGAAATATCTCTAACAACAATCTCTCCTTCGAATCCTTCCGGCATTTCAATATTTATAATATCATTAGCAGGATTTGGATAAACCGAAAGTTCAAAATCTAATATTTGCTCGCTTAATGATTCTTTTTCAGCTTCACTATTCATGGTGAAATTTATAGTTTTAAGCATTATTTCTCCAGAATATTCATGTCCGGGATTTACATATATAATAAGGTATGGATTTGAAGAGTAATCAATGCTCGAAATAATATCAGAAAGGTCGAATTCTAAATTTTGAAACTTGTCCATTCCAACAATGCTTTCTTTGATTCCTTCAAAAATTGTATTTCCATTACTAAAATCGACTCTGATATCTATGTTTTCAAATGATTTGAATTGAATATTACAAATAGAATTTTCAATAAAATTTCCATTAGTTAAACTTAGCGTGAATGCCTCCCAAGGAGATTTTTCCATACTGACAACAACTACATCTTCCATTTGCTCTAACAAAAAATGAGAATTCCCGAAAAGTTGATCAATTTCAACATTTTGAGCTTTAGTGTATGTTAAAAATAAAAAAGTAGTTAGTAAAAAAGTGAGTAGTATGTTTATTGTAATTTTCATGTTGTTTGCAATTAAAATTTATAAGTTTATCAGTAAAATGTTTTTGATTAATGAACAATTTATGATACGCCATTTCTACAAAATGGTTGTTAAGTTTAAAATATTTCAGGTCAGGACAAACAACAATTTACCTATATATATCTAATTATCAAGGCATTTTTAGACTAAAATAAGACATAAAAAAATTTCCTTTACATTCGAGTTAGAATTTTAGTCAGGCAAAATAATCATTTCGTCAAAAAACAATATTTTTTTTTGCCTATTATCCTTAAAGAAATGGCTTGCACCGGCGATTTTAATCATTTAAAATGAAGGCTTAAAAAAAAACATATCCAGAATTTTCAACTTTTCAATAAATGAAATAAAGATAAAATTCATCTAAAAACTGGAATCCTCTGAAAGAAGACTATTACTAATTCTCGCTTACAGATTTCTATGATATTTTGATTAGACTTTTGTATGAAGTTCTACCACAGTAATTTCCGGCAACATTCCAATTCGCCCTGGAAAAGCAATAAATCCTAAACCAATATTTACATATAAATATTGGTTTTTTTCATTATATAAACCAGACCATCGCTTATAAATAAATTTCACAGGGCTCCATTTTATTCCCAAAACATCAATTCCCATCTGCATTCCGTGAGTATGCCCTGAAAGTGTTAGGTCTATATTTGTTTTTGAAACTACCTGTTCGTCCCAATGAGTTGGATCGTGCGACAATAGGATTTTGAAATTATCGGGTTCGACATCTTCCACTGCTTTTTTCAAATTACCATATTGTGGAAATGGTGGCAAACCCCAATTTTCCACTCCTATAATCGAAATTTCCTGATCATATATTTTTATCGTATCGTTTTGGTTTAACAATAAATTGAAATTTATTTTCTTGAAATTATCAACCAAATCTTTTTGATTCTGATTTTTTTCATCACTCGATTTCCAGTCGATATAGTTACCATAATCGTGATTGCCAAGTATTGCATATTTTCCATATTTTGCTTCAAGGGTTTGAAGAATATCGATAAATTCTTCCATTTCGTTTGCAAAATTATTTACCATATCCCCGGTAAATAAAATTAAATCTGGATTTTGTGCATTGATTATGTTCACCGCCTTTTCGACCTCATCAGGGCTTCCAAAGAAACTTCCGATATGGAAATCAGAGATTTGGACAATTTTCAGACCATCGAAATTTGAGGGCAAATTATTGAAAAATAGGTTTTGGTTTTTTATCTTATAGTTACTTCTACCTTTAGTGATAGCATATAAAATTGAAAAAAAATGAATGGAAGCAAACACAATTCCAATTTGAGAAATAAATTTTGTTCTTGATATTTTAGGTAACTCATCGGTAGAAACATTTCCTATATTTCTGATTTTCTGTACTAAACGCTTAATCAATTCTGAAATATCTTCGATAAAATGAAATATCGTAAATGCAATTTTTGGAATAAAAACCAATGCCCATAAACCAATAAATGTAAATATTTTATGATATTCCTGACGACTGTCAATTTCGCGAGTATCGGGTAGCAAAACCAAAAAAGAGAATAGATATAAAAAACTTATAAACCAATAAGATATGTATATAGAAATTTTCGGTGTTTTTCTAATTATTCTTTTTTTTATAAGTATTCTAATTCCTTTAAAAACGTATAAATCAAGCAAAAGATTTATAAGAACAATTATTATTGTTGGGAGATATGTTCTCATACAAAATTGATAGTTTTAGATTTAAAGAATCTTTAGAAATTATGGAAAATACATTAATGATATAATTCTAACAATCATAATATCAGTAATTTTGGCAAATTCTTAATCAATTTTTTCAATATAATGAATTCCCCTTTTGGCAAGCTCATCTATAATGAATTCGTAACATTTTTGATTTTTCCCAAGAAACTCAGGAACAGTAATCCCCACTTGAGTGTAAATGTTACTAATCAACATTCTGATTGCAGAACTCGCTGTATATCCTGTAGTTCGTGCCATAGAATGTGTTTCTGATTTAGAATCGTATCTGTCGAACAAATCGTATGTGAAGGATTTATATTTTTCATTTTTATATCCTTCAACAAGAATTTTCATAACAGTAATATCATGCTGGTTTTTCTCCAATTTCCATTTTGGAAAAAGTATTTTTGAAGTGAAATCTAAAGGACTAATTTTTACCCCATTTATTTCAATTTCATTTTTATCGAAAAAACCGGTTTCTCTAAACAATTTCATTTTTTCGACATGTCCAGGATATCTTAAAGTTTTTTCTTTCATGTTTTTTCCGTCTATGGTGTAAGCCAGCGAGCGTAAGCCATCACTATTAAAAGCTTCAAGTGTGCCGATTTTTGAAAAATCCATCAATTCACATTCGGTCAATGCTGGTTTTGTTACAACTTGAAAATTCTCTATTAGACGGGCAGGTCGGGTATATTCTTCAATTACATCTATTGGCGAAAAAACTGCTTTATATTCGAATGGTTTTTGGCGAATCTGCGGTAATCCTCCAACGTAAATTTCTACATTTTCGGTTTTGTCTAACAAATTATGAGCATGTCCAACTAAAATATTGCTCATACCGGGAGCTACACCACAATCGGTAATCGCAATTACATTATTTTTTTTTGCTAATTCATCGAGCAGAAATGGATCTTCAGGAAAAAATGCAATATCAACAACATTTTTTTTCGATTCAATAACTGCTTTTATTGTTTGAAATCCCATAAATCCGGGAACTGCACTTACTACAAAATCAAAATCTTTAACTATTTCTTTCACTGAACCGGCATTCGATAAATCGCGGCAAATAGCTTTTATCGCGGTATTCTCAAACTTTTCTAAAGGTTTTGCATCTTTATCTACAATGCTTATTTTAAAATTTTTGTCTTTTGCTAAATCAAAAGCTATTGGTGCACCCACCAAACCAGCTCCGAGAACTACTATTTTTGTCATAATTTTAATTTCACTAAGCAATAAATATCATAAATATGGAAATTGTGAAGATAGAGTTTATCAATTTACTTGAGCTGGTGTTTTATTTAATATCAAACAATTCAGCGGGATTTATTTTAAATTGCAGCATTTTAGCAGTATCCCTGCCACCATCACCGCCTTTTCTTTGCATGGTGATTCTTCCTATCTTGAAATTTCCTCTTGTAGAAATCACAATTTCTCCATTACCAAAGAAATTCATACAAAAGTTCATAGGTTTTAATATCCACCTTGCATTCTTTTCAATTTTTTGAGCAACTAACATCCATTCAGCTGCAAATTTTCCACGTCCTTTTAATATGTCAGATATGATTAATGATTGATTTTTATTCAACCATCTAATTATATTATTTTGCTCCATTTTCGGTAAATTCAGTTGCAAACATTCTTCGATTATCTTTTGGGCTTTTTATTGTAGGCTTTTCTTCGCCAGTATATCTTCTAAGAATAGAAACAATATTCTTTGGAATATCCCACATTTCTGCATATTTATCAACCCAACGTTTATCTATTTGATTATATCCTTTCGAATTACTTACTAATTTAACTTGTATATTTTCAACATCAATTGCTTTTTTCAATTTAATAATTACTTGAACTTGAACATCAGTTTTATATCCAGAAATTTTTACAGCTTCAACAAATTCAATTTCTGAAAGTTCATACTGCATCAAAATTAACCAATTCTGAGCATCTTTATCAATTTCCCATTCGTTAAACTTTTTCACAATATCGTCTTCATTTCTGAAACCGTTCTTTGCAGTTTGTGAACCTTTTTCAACTAAATCCATGTTATTTCTCTGTAAACAAGTTATTCATCGTATGCAATTTTAATCTCTTTTCAGCAATTTCTACATATGTTTTAGAAATTTCAGAACCTATCCACCTTCTATTTAATATATGTGCAATTTTTGCAGTTGTTCCACTTCCCATAAATGGATCATATATAAGCTCTGATTCATTAGTCCATGTATTAATCTGGTCAGCTACCAATTTTTCGGGAAATATTGCAGGATGATTATATGCTATCTTGTCTTTGGTTGAAATTCCACCACCTATCGAATAAAAAAACACATTACCAACTTTTTTTTCAGTTGTCCGTTCAACTTTTTCATAGTTTAAGGAACCTTTTTGCCCTCTGTTTTTCATATTGGCAAGTCCCTGATATTTTGTTGGTTCAGTCAATGGATTAAATGTTTTTGGACTTCCTTTTGATAATACAAACATATATTCAAAGTGTTGATGATACCTTTTTCCTGTTTGTGGCATTGGGTTATTCTTATAATAAATCATAGTGTCGTGAAGCCTGAAGCCAATTTCTTTGAAATACAATGCTTGTTTGAATGATGTTCCCGACTCACTTCCTGCAATTGTTGCATCTGCAACAACCCAAACAATTATTCCCCCATTTTTTAATACTCTGAATAATTCACATGCTATTTTCTCAAATTCAAATTTATAACCATTATAATTTCTAATATCGTCGTAAGGTGGCGATGTTATTATAAAATCAATGAAGTTGTCCGGAATATTGCGCATTGTAATTAAACAATCCTCATTGTATATTTTTTCAAGTTCCATTTTGTAAATTTAACTATTGATAAATAATATGCACAACTTATCCTGTCTTTTTAAAAAGTTCGGTCCTTATCTAATTTCAGCATCAAATTCATTCTTGAAAGCAAAAATGAATTTTTTCATAATTTTATCTATTTGCTTGTCAGTTAGCGTTTTGTACATATCTTGCAGAATGAAACTAATTGCATATGATTTTTTATTGTCAGCAATTTGTTTGCCTTCGTAAACATCGAAAAGCGAAACATTTTGCAAAAGTTTTCTTTCAGTTTTGTAGGCAAGATTTTTTATTTGTTCAAATTTGATATTTTTATCTATCAATAATGCCAAATCTCTTTTAACTTCAGGATATTTTGGAATTTCGGTAAATAGAATTTTATTTTTTCCTATTGATGAAATAATATTATTCCAATGAAAATCGGCATAAAATACTTCATTTTCTAAATCAAATTTTTTCTGTAGTTTTTTTGAAACCACACCGAATTCAACAATTGACTTTTTTTGATAAGAATAGTTCAGCCCAGAATTGAAAAATTGATTGTTGATTTCTTCAATATTTATAGCATTGATATTTATACCAATTTTTGCCAAAATCCCTTCAACATAGCCTTTTAGATAAAATATATTTGTTGGCTCAACTTTCAAATTCCAACTTGCCATTGTCTTATTTCCGGAAAGAAACAGTGCAAGATGTTCTTCTTCGAGAAATTGTTTTTTAATTTCTTCATTAAAATTATCGGAAATTTTTGAATAACAAAAACCAAATTCGAATAAATTTTGATCGAATTTTTTCCTGTTAGAATTGTATGCAATTGCCTCAAGTCCACCGAACAACAAAGATCTTCGCATAGTATTTAAATCTCGACTCAAAGGATTTGAAATATTAACATTTTTTGAACTATCAAAATTTTCTATATTTTCATAGTAATCCTTTTTTGTGAGCGAATTTGCCATCATTTCGTTAAATCCGTTGCTTACCAAAAATTCGGCTACTTTGTTATTAATATTCTCTTTGTCAGGTTTTTGAGCAAATTGCAGTGAAGAATTTACATGATTTGAGATTTCGATATTATTATAACCGTATATTCTCAATATTTCTTCAACAACATCTGCTTCTCGCTGAACATCAACCCTATAAGTAGGAATTTCAATATTTAATTCTTCTTCATTTTCGCTAAGAATATTTATGTCAAGCGATTCAAGAATTTTCTTTATCTCATTTTTCTGAATAGATTTTCCTATAAGTCTCCATATATTGAAATATGTAATTTTCAGTTGGATAGGCTCAATTTTTTCAGGGTAAATGTCAATAATATCGGAGCTAATTTTTCCTCCGGCTAATTCTTTAATTAAAAGTGCGGCACGTTTAAGTGCATAAATAGTATTATTTGGATCGGAGCCTCGTTCAAATCTGAAAGAAGAATCGGTATTTAAATTATGAAGCTTTGAAGTTCTTCTGACAAATGCTGGATTAAAATGTGCACTTTCGAGGAAAATATCTCTTGTTTTTTCAGTAACTCCAGAGTCAATTCCACCAAAAACTCCGGCAATGCACATTCCCAGCTCTTCGTTACAAATCATTAAGTCTTGCTCAGAAAGTTCTCTTTCGGTTTCGTCTAAAGTTGTAAATTTGGCTTTATTCGGAAGAGTTTTAACAATTACTTTGTTTCCTGAAATTTTTTCGGCATCGAAAGCATGGAGAGGTTGCCCGGTTTCGAGCATTACATAATTCGTAATATCAACAACACTATTTATGGGTTTCTGATTTACTGAAAGCAATCGATTTTTCAACCAATCGGGCGATTCTCTTACATCAAGTCCTGAGATAGTTATGCCAGAATATCGCGGACAAGCCCCCTGATTTTCAACAAAAACTTCAATTTTTGAATTCCGGTTGTCTATTTTAAAATTCTCAACAGATGGTTTTACAAGATCAATTTTGCGAGTTTGTTTCAGAAAAGCAACAATATCTCGAGCTGTTCCATAGTGCGAAGCTCCATCAATTCTGTTTGGAGTGAGTCCGATTTCAAATATTGTGTCATTTTCAATTTTGAAATAATTTTTTGCTAATTCTCCTACTTTAGCATTTTCGTCTAAAACCAAAATTCCATCATGTGAAGTTCCAAGTCCAATTTCATCTTCGGCACAAATCATGCCCTCAGAAATTTGTCCTCTGATTTTATTCTTTTTTAGTTTTATCTGATCATCGCCGATAAATAATGTAGTTCCAATTCCTGCAACCACAACTTTTTGTCCGGCAGCAACATTTGGTGCTCCACAAACAATATTCAGCAAATTATCTTTTCCAATATCTACCGTAGTTAGGCTAAGTTTATCAGCATCAGGATGTTTGAAGCAGGTTTTTACTTCACCTATGACTATGCCTTCTAGCCCACCTTTTATCGATTGAAATTTTTCTATTCCTTCAACTTCCAACCCAGTATCGGTCAAAATTTCCGAAACACTTTCAACATCTAACTCAATATCAGCATATTGCTTTACCCAATTATAAGAAATCTTCATTCTATTTTTATTAATTTTATGAACCGAACAAAAGTAAATAAATTTTAAAAATATTTTTGTTACGAAAAAATGATTTTTCTATCTTTGCCGAACTTTATTGGAGAGGTGGGAGAGTGGCTTAATCCAGCAGTTTGCTAAACTGCCGTACTCGTGAAGGGTACCGGGGGTTCGAATCCCCCCCTCTCCGCAAAATAATTTTAACTAATCAATAACAATCCTTTAAGGAATTGAATATCAATAGTAATAGGTGCAAGCTACTGAATTAATGATATAAGACGAGTAGAACTTTGAAGGAGTTCAATTCCCTGAAATTCAACTCCTTCAGGCTTATTCTACAAATTGCTGAGCAACCCGCATTTCATAAGGACTGAATAACAATCAAGTCCTATCAGACTTGTTTTCATAATATTAATAAGTGCTGAGTAGTTACAGAATACTTATAAATTTCATACTTTATGAAGTAGATATATATTTATGATACAATTGCTACAACAAATAAATTCCTAATAATAATTTTCAATAGGAATATAAAAACTCCAAACTTTTTTTAATTTTGTAGCAAATATGGAAATTATCTAAAATACTTAATATTATGAATAAAATATTTAATAAAGTAAAAGCTGGCGTGATTACCGGAAATGATGTTCAGGAAGTTTTCAAAATTGCTAAAGAAAATAAATTTGCACTACCCGCTGTAAATGTAATAGGCTCACATTCAGCCAATGCAGTAATGGAAGCAGCACGTGAAGTAAACTCACCTGTTTTTATACAAGTATCAAATGGCGGTGCTGTATTTTTTGCCGGCAAAGGAATGAACAACGAAAATCAAAAAGCTGCCATTTTTGGTGGAATTGCTTTTGCCAAACATTGTCATGTTATAGCTGAAGCTTATAATGTACCTGTAATTCTTCATACCGATCATGCAGCAAAGAAACTCCTACCCTGGATAGATGGATTGTTGGAAGCTGGAGAGAAACACTTTGCCGAATATGGCAAACCACTGTTCAGCTCTCATATGCTAGATCTTTCAGAAGAACCAATCGAAGAGAATATTGCAATTTGTAAAGAATACCTTAGACGGATGGATAAAATCGGTATGACTTTAGAGATAGAATTAGGTGTTACAGGTGGTGAAGAAGACGGCGTTGATAATACTGAAGTGGATAATGCACTGCTCTATACCCAACCATCTGAAGTAGCATATGCATATGAAGAGTTAAGCAAAGTTAGCAACAGGTTTACCATTGCAGCAAGTTTTGGTAATGTTCATGGAGTTTATAAGCCTGGAAACGTAAAGCTTACTCCAAAAATTTTAAAGAACTCACAGGAATATATTCAGGAAAAATATAACACAAATCATAACGAAGTAAACTTTGTTTTCCATGGAGGATCAGGTTCCAGCCGTAAAGAAATTCGTGAAGCAATAAGTTATGGTGTTATAAAAATGAACATTGATACAGATACTCAGTGGGCATTTTGGGATGGTGTGCGTCAGTACGAAAATAAAAACCACGATTATCTTCAGGCCCAGATTGGCAATCCTGACGGTGCTGATAAACCCAACAAGAAAAAGTACGATCCACGAGCTTGGGTTCGCGAAGGAGAAAAATCTATGGTTGAGCGTCTTAAATTAGCTTTTGAAGATCTAAATTGCCTTGATACCCTGTAAACGAAAATAAACAGTTCTAATAGCCACGGATTATTAAACAGAAATTCGTGGCTTTAACAGAATCTGATTTTTCAAATCCCAGCAAATTGCTTAGATAAAGAAATATAACTAAGACATTGCTAAGAAATAGCTTGCCCATTCAAGCTGCTATTTTGCACGCAAACTTCCTTAAAAATACTCGCCGTAGCTAATGGCTGCCTATGTTATTGCCTTGTTATTGCACAAAATAACTTCGCTTACTTTGATCAACTTATTTCGTAGCAAAGCCTAAACAAAAATTTGTGCTGAAAATAGTTTTAACCGAAATAATTGCATTAAAAAAAGTCCGACAAATTTTTGCCGGACTTTTTTAGTTTTATAGATTATTAATTTTATTCCTTTATATCTTCATAATCAATGTAATCGCCTTCGTCCTTATTTACTTTTTTTGCAGATTTTGGTTTATGATCTATTGTTACTTCTCCTTTTCTTTTTTGTTCTGCTTGTGAAGCTTGATTTGGAAAAGAATTAGTCATTTTTTTCACAAATCGCTTCATTAGAAAAGGAAACAATAACCTTCCTACATGTTTCATTAAATAAAAAAACATAAATAAGAAAAATACATATGTCAGAAACTTAATCATAATAGATATTTATTCCGATAATAAATATTTACATTGTTTAAACTAATCATGGTAAAAATTAAAAAAGTCTCAGCAAATGTTGAGACTTTTTAAAATATTTATGCTTGTGCAGTAGGACCGCCAAAATTCATCGGCATTGCTGGACCGCCCTGTTTGACCTCTTTTATGGGGCCATGTATCGATTCAAATTTCTTAACATTTTCGTTTAGAGCGAGCATTAATCGTTTCGCATTTTCAGGACTAAGAACTATTCTGGACTTAACTTTTGCTTTAGGAATTCCAGGCATTATTCTCACAAAATCAACTACAAATTCTGATGCTGAATGAGTAATTACAGCTAAATTTGAATATGTACCCTGTGCCACTTCATCACTTAACTCAATATTTATTTGGTTTGGTAATGGTTTATTTTTATCGCTCATAATTTCAATATCTAAAATTTAAAACATGTTTACTATTCAATGATATCTTCTTCAGGTTCGTCTTCATCACCTTGTTTGGCATGACCGAGTAAACTTTCATACTGTTCCATAGAACCTACAATTATATCGTTGTATTCTCTTACACCAGTACCTGCAGGAATCAAATGTCCACAAATTACATTTTCTTTCAAACCTTCCAAATCATCAACTTTACCGCGGATTGCTGCTTCGTTCAGAACTTTTGTAGTTTCCTGGAAGGAGGCTGCCGACATAAAACTTTTTGTTTGAAGTGCAGCCCGAGTAATTCCTTGCAAAACCTGACTGGCAGTAGCAGGTACAACATCGCGAGATTCAATCAATTTTAAATCTTTTCGACGAAGAATTGAATTTTCATCCCGAAGTTTTCTTGCCGAAATTATTTGACCAGATTTAAATAGAATAGAATCTCCCGGATCGGATATAACTTTTTTACCGTAAATATCGTCATTTTCTTCCTGGAAAGCCCATTTATCAACGATTTGTTTTTCAAGGAATTTTGTATCACCAGGATCAACAATATTTACTTTACGCATCATCTGGCGAACAATAACCTCGAAATGTTTGTCATTAATTTTTACACCTTGCAAACGATACACTTCTTGAACTTCATTTACAATATATTCCTGAACTTTTGTTGGACCTTTAATCGCAAGTATATCTGCCGGAGTTATTGCTCCATCAGATAGTGGAGTTCCGGCTTTTACATAATCGTTTGCTTGAACTAAAATTTGTTTAGAAAGCGAGACGAGATATTTCTTGACTTCTCCTGTTTTTGATGTAACTATAGTTTCTCTATTTCCTCGTTTGATTTTTCCAAATGCAACCTCTCCATCAATTTCGGAAACTACCGCTGGATTTGATGGATTTCTTGCTTCGAATAATTCCGTAACTCTTGGAAGTCCACCTGTGATATCACCAGATTTTCCTGTAGCTCGCGGAAGTTTTACTAAAATCTGACCACTCCTAACTGCATCTCTTTCCTCAACAATTACGTGGGCACCAACCGGCAAGTTGTACGATTTCAATATTTCACCATCCTCAGAAACAATATTTACACTTGGATTTTTAGTCCTATCTCTTGTTTCAACAACAACTTTCTCTTTCAGACCAGTTTGTTCGTCCGATTCTACTTTATAGGTTATGCCTTCGATCATATGTTCGAAATCGACAAAACCAGAAGCTTCAGAAATAATAACCGCATTGTATGGATCCCATTCACAGATTACTTCATCTTTTTTGACAGTTGCACCATTCTTGATAAACATTTTGGATCCATATGGTATGAAATGCGTTGAGAGAACTACATTTGTAGTTTTATCAATAATTCTAAGCTCTGCCAATCGTCCAATCACTATATCAAATTTGTTCTCTTCATCGTCAACATATTCAACTGTTCTGAGTTCGTCTATGTCTGCTATTCCATCGAAGCGAGAAATAATGCTAGATTCAGTTGTAATATTCGAGGCTGTACCACCAACGTGGAATGTTCTAAGTGTTAGCTGAGTTCCGGGTTCTCCAATAGATTGAGCAGCTATTACTCCAACTGCTTCGCCCCTCTGAACCATGCGTCCTGTTGCCAGATTTCTTCCGTAACATTTTGCACAAACTCCTTTTTTGGATTCACAAGTTAAAACCGAACGAATTTCGACTTGCTCAACAGGAGAATCTTCTATCAATTTTGCAATTTCTTCAGTAATTTGAATACCTGCATCAACAATTTTTTCGTTGGTCAATGGATTAAAAACATCGTGAACTGTTGATCTACCAAGAATTCTTTCGTATAAAGATTCAACTATTTCTTCATTATTTTTCAATGCTGTTGCATTCAGCCCACGAAGTGTTCCACAATCGGTATCCTGAATAATCACATCTTGTGATACGTCAACCAATCGTCTTGTCAAATATCCTGCATCGGCAGTTTTCAAAGCCGTATCAGCCAAACCTTTTCTTGCACCGTGAGTAGAAATAAAATATTCTAATACTGATAGACCTTCCTTAAAGTTCGCTAAAATTGGATTTTCAATAATTTCTGAACCTGTTGCTCCAGATTTTTGTGGTTTCGCCATCAGTCCCCTCATTCCGGAAAGCTGACGAATTTGCTCTTTCGAACCCCTTGCGCCAGAATCTAACATCATATAAACAGAGTTAAATCCTTGTTTATCTGTAGATAAACGCGACATAAGTGTTTTTGTTAGTCGAGCATTTGTATGTGTCCAAATATCAATAATCTGATTGTATCTTTCATTGTTAGTAATGAAACCCATATTATAATTCGAGAGAACTTCATCGACCTGATCGTATCCCTCGTTTACCATATCTTGCTTGTCGCTTGGAATTAAAATATCGTCGAGATTAAATGACAATCCGCCTTTGAAAGCCATTTTGTAACCCAAACTCTTGATTTTGTCTAAGAAGTTGGCAGTGGCAGAGGTACCGGCAATTTTTAGCACTTTTCCAATTATATCTCTTAATGATTTTTTTGTAAGAAGTTCATTGATGTATCCTACTTCTGGTGGGACACTTTCGTTAAAAAGTATTCTTCCTACAGTAGTTTCTATCAGACGTTCTACTTCTATTCCGTCTTTTAATTCTCTAATTTTTACTTTTACTATTGCATGAAGATCAACTTTTCCTTCATTATATGAAATATTTGCCTCTTCAGGAGAATAAAAAACTAAACCTTCACCTTTTACTTTTTCGGTTTCAGTACTTCTCTTTTCTTTGGTTATGTAATATAATCCAAGAACCATATCTTGAGAAGGTACCGTAATTGGTGCTCCATTTGCAGGATTCAAAATGTTATGAGAAGCTAGCATAAGCATTTGAGCTTCAAGAATCGCATTATTGCCAAGTGGTAAATGTACAGCCATTTGGTCGCCATCGAAATCGGCATTAAAAGCTGTACAAACCAAAGGGTGAAGTTGAATAGCTTTTCCTTCTACCAGCTTAGGCTGAAATGCTTGAATTCCAAGCCTATGAAGCGTTGGAGCTCTATTAAGCAAAATTGGGTGTCCTCTTAAAACATTTTCTAAAACATCCCAAATTACAGGATCTTTTCTGTCAACAATTTTCTTAGCAGATTTTACAGTTTTTACAATACCTCTTTCAATTAATTTTCTAATAATAAAAGGTTTGTAAAGTTCTGCTGCCATATCTTTCGGTATTCCACACTCGTGAAGTAGCAATTCAGGACCTACAACAATAACCGAACGAGCCGAATAATCTACCCTTTTTCCAAGAAGATTCTGACGGAATCTACCTTGTTTTCCTTTTAGACTATCACTCAGCGATTTAAGTGGACGGTTAGCGTCTGTTTTAACTGCATTAGCTTTTCTTGAATTATCGAACAATGAATCGACAGATTCTTGAAGCATTCTTTTTTCATTACGAAGAATAACTTCAGGTGCTTTAATTTCAATAAGCCTTTTTAGTCGATTGTTACGAATTATTACTCTACGATACAAGTCGTTAAGGTCTGAAGTTGCAAATCTTCCTCCATCGAGAGGTACAAGCGGACGTAGTTCTGGTGGAATTACCGGCACTACTTTAATTATCATCCATTCTGGCTTGTTCACTTTTTTAGAACCTCTAAAGGCTTCAACAACTTGAAGTCTTTTAAGCGCTTCATTTTTTCTTTGCTGAGAGGTTTCATTGTTTGCTTTGTCTCTAAGAAAATATGAAAGAGCGTCTAAGTCGATGCGCGACAACAATTCAAAAAGTGCATTTGCACCCATTTTTGCTATAAATTTATTTGGATCGCTATCGTCAAGAAGTTGGTTGTCTTTTGGTAGAGTTTCAAGAATATCTAAGTATTCATCTTCTGTAAGAAAATCTAAATATTTTACTCCATCAGCTTCTTTTACACCAGTATTGATTACAACATATCTTTCGTAATAAATTATGGTATCGAGTTTTTTTGTAGGCAATCCTAACAAATACCCAATTTTGTTCGGAAGCGATTTGAAATACCAGATGTGTGCAACCGGAACCACAAGCCCGATATGCCCCATTCGTTCACGTCTGACTTTTTTTTCTGTTACTTCAACACCACATCTATCGCAAACTATTCCTTTATATCTAATTCTTTTATATTTTCCGCAATGACATTCGAAATCTTTTACAGGACCAAAAATTCTTTCGCAAAATAATCCATCTCTTTCTGGTTTATATGTTCTGTAATTTATAGTTTCGGGCTTCATTACTTCCCCGGCTGACTTTTCAAGAATTTCTTCTGGTGATGCCAAGCCAATAGAAATTTTAGTAAAATCGTTTTTTACTTTATTTTCTTTTCTAAAAGCCATATTTTTATTTTTAGGATTATTCTAATAAATTAAACACAAGTTCAACTAGTTCATTTTATGAAAATGAACCAAGCTTATTTATGAAGATTGACACTAAGCCCTAAAGCTCTAAGTTCGTGCAATAGTACATTTAAGGATTCGGGAATTCCTGCCGAAGGCATAGGTTCACCTTTTACGATAGCTTCATAAGCTTTTGCCCTACCAATAACATCATCAGATTTTACAGTAAGAATTTCTTGTAAGATATTTGATGCTCCGAAAGCTTCGAGAGCCCAAACTTCCATTTCTCCAAATCGTTGTCCACCGAATTGTGCTTTTCCGCCTAATGGTTGCTGAGTGATAAGTGAGTAAGGACCAATTGAACGGGCGTGCATTTTGTCATCGACCATGTGTCCTAATTTTATCATATAGATTACACCAACAGTTGCAGGTTGGTCGAATCTTTCGCCAGTTCCACCATCGTACAAGTAGGTTTTTCCATATCTTGGAAGGCCGGCTTTGTCGGTATATCCATTTATTTGCTCGGTTGTAGCTCCATCGAAAATTGGAGAAGCAAACCTTAGGTTAAGTTTCTGACCTGCCCAACCTAAAACAGTTTCGTAAATCTGTCCTAAATTCATTCTTGATGGTACTCCAAGCGGATTTAGAACAATATCAACGGTAGTTCCATCGGCCAAGAATGGCATATCTTCGTCTGCAACAATTTTAGCAATAATTCCTTTGTTTCCATGACGACCAGCCATTTTATCACCAACTTTTAATTTTCTCTTTTTGGCGATATAGATTTTCGCAAGTTTAATAATCCCAACAGGCAATTCGTCACCAATGGTAATATTATATTTTTCCCTTTTAACGTCACCGTCAAGATCTTTGTATTTTACTACATAGTTATGAAGCAATCTTTGAATTACTGCATTTTTTTTCTTGTCGGTTGTCCACCTATTCGAATTTACATTCAAAAAGTCAATTTCTTGTAAAAGTTTTAAGGTGAATTTTGTGCCTTTTGGAATTAAGTCTTTACTTAAATAATCTTTTACACCTTGAGAAGTTTTGCCATTTATTATGCTAAACAATTTCTCAATCAATCTGTTGTTTAAAGAATTTACATCGGCAGCGAAAGTTGCTTCGATTTTTTCGATAATTGGCAAATCAGAATTTCTTACCTTCCTATCTTTTATTGAGCGAGCAAATAATTTTTTCTTTATAACAATTCCATTTAAAGATGGAGAGGCTTTTAAAGACGCATCTTTAACATCGCCAGCTTTATCGCCAAAAATTGCTCTCAATAATTTTTCTTCTGGTGAAGGATCCGACTCGCCTTTTGGAGTAATTTTTCCTATTAGAATATCACCTGGCTGAACATCGGCACCTATGCGAATTAGTCCATTCTCGTCAAGATTTTTTGTTGCTTCTTCGCTTACATTTGGAATATCTGCAGTAAGCTCCTCCAAACCACGTTTTGTATCTCTTACTTCCAAATTGTATTCATCGATATGAATAGAAGTAAAAAAGTCTTCTCGAACAACTCGTTCAGAAATTACAATTGCATCCTCAAAATTATATCCTTTCCATGGCATAAATGCTACTTTCAGGTTTCTTCCTAATGCAAGTTCACCATTTTCTGTTCCATATCCTTCTGTCAAAATCTGACCTTTAACAACTTCGTCTCCTTTCGAAACTATTGGACGTAAATTTAAACAGGTGTTTTGGTTTGTTTTATGATATTTCGGAATTTCGTATTCTTTCAGATTATCATCGAAAAGTAAAAATTCTTCTTCCTCTGACCTTAAATATCTGATTATTATCTTTTTAGAATCGACATACTCCACTACTCCATTATCTTCTGCCATAAGCATTATTCTGGAATCCTGAGTAGTTTTGCCCTCAATTCCTGTACCAACAACTGGAGCTTCAGGACAAAGAAGAGGCACTGCTTGTCTCATCATATTTGAGCCCATAAGTGCTCTATTTGCATCATCATTTTCAAGAAATGGTATTAAAGATGCGGCAATAGAAGCAATCTGGTTTGGAGCAACGTCCATCAAATCTACTTTATCTTTTTCAATTAAAGGAAAATCACCATCGTATCTCGACTTGATTTTATCGTTTACGAAGTAACCATCCTCACCAACTATTGCGTTTGCCTGAGCAATAATTTTGTCTTCTTCTTCTTCGGCACTTAAATATATAACATCTTTTATTGAGGTATAAACTTTTCCTTCTTCAACTTTTCTGTAAGGTGTTTCAATGAAACCAAGTTTATTTATTTTTGCATAAACACAGAGAGATGAAATCAATCCAATATTCGGACCTTCAGGTGTTTCAATAGGACAAAGTCTTCCATAGTGAGTATAGTGAACATCTCTTACCTCAAATCCTGCTCTTTCTCTTGATAGTCCGCCTGGACCTAATGCCGACATTCTTCGTTTATGAGTCATTTCGGCAAGTGGATTTGTCTGATCCATAAATTGGGACAATTGGTTTGTACCAAAAAATGAATTTATTACAGATGATAATGTTTTTGAATTTATCAGGTCAATTGGTGTAAAAACCTCATTATCCCTAACATTCATTCGCTCTCTGATAGTTCTTGCCATTCTTGCAAGGCCAACTCCAAACTGATTTGAAAGTTGCTCTCCAACTGTTCTTACTCTCCTGTTGCTTAAGTGGTCAATATCATCAACATCTGTTTTTGAATTTATCAATTCAATAAGATATTTTATTATTTCGATAATATCTTCTTTTGTTAACACCTTGGTATCCATGGAAGTGTTCAGATTTAACTTTTTGTTAATTCTGTATCTTCCTACTTCACCTAAGTCGTATCTTTTATCGGAGAAAAATAGTTTGTCTATTACATCGCGAGCAGTTGCTTCGTCTGGTGGTTCAGAGTTTCGAAGTTGTCGGTAAATGTGCAGTACTGCTTCCTTTTCAGAATTACAAGGATCTTTTTGCAGTGTATTGTATATTATTGCGTAATCGCTTAGATTTTGATTTTCTTTATGAATAAGAATATATTTTGAACCAGAATCAATAATTGCATCTATATGATTTAATTCAATTATTGTTTCTCTGTCAATTATAACTTCATTCCTTTCAATAGAAACTACTTCTCCAGTATCTTCATCAACAAAATCTTCTACCCAACTTTTAAGAACACGTGCTGCAAGTTTTCTTCCAACAACCTTTTTCAAACCGGTTTTGCTAACTTTTACTTCATCGGCAAGGTTGAATATTTCTAAAACATCTTTATCGCTTTCATATCCAATTGCACGAAGCAGGGTTGTTACCGGAAGTTTTTTCTTTCTGTCGATATATGCATACATGACATTATTTATGTCTGTAGCAAATTCTATCCATGAACCTCTAAATGGAATTATTCGAGCCGAATAGAGTTTTGTTCCGTTTGCATGCAAGCTTTGACCGAAGAAAACACCGGGAGACCTGTGAAGTTGTGATACTATTACACGTTCAGCTCCATTAATTACGAATGTTCCTTTTGGTGTCATATATGGAATTACACCAAGATAAACATCCATAATCACTGTATCGAAATCTTCATGCTCAGGGTCTGTGCAATATAACTTCAATTTTGCTTTAAGAGGAACACAATATGTAACTCCTCGTTCAATACATTCGAGTATTGTGTATCTTGGAGGATCTACAAAATAGTCGATAAACTCCAACACAAAATTATTTCGGGTATCGGTTATTGGAAAATTTTCTGTAAAAACTCGATATAAACCTTCAATTCTTCTGTTTTCAGGAGTAGTTTCGAGTTGAAAAAAGTCTGCAAATGATTTAAGTTGAATTTCTAAAAAATCTGGATATTCAAGCTTATTTTTTATTGAAGCGAAATTAATTCGTTCGTTTGAATTTGATAATGACATGTTAAAAGGCTATTAGTTAATCTTAAATACAATATAACAAGAAAAAGGCTTAGAGTCAATTAGACTCTAAACCTATCATCCTAAATATTTTAAGGCAATGCTTATTTAAGTTCAACTTCTGCTCCTGCTTCTTCTAATCTTGCTTTTAATGATTCTGCTTCTTCCTTGGTTACACCTTCTTTTACTTCTTTCGGTGCTGAATCTACAAGTGCTTTTGCTTCTTTTAGTCCAAGTCCTGTAAGTTCTTTTACTAATTTCACAATTTGAAGCTTTGCTCCACCCGGAGAAACAAGAACAACATTAAATTCAGTTTGTTCTGCTTCTGCTGCTTCTTCAGCAACTGGTCCTGCAACTGCTACTGCGGCAGCAGCTGGTTCAATACCGTATTCACTTTTTAATATTTCTGCTAATTCATTAACTTCTTTTACGGTTAAGTTAACTAATTGCTCTGCAAACGCTTTTAAATCAGCCATTTTTTAGTTTGTTTTAATTTAATTAATTACTTTATTATTCTCTTTCTGAAAGTGTTTCAAGAACACCATGTAGGATACTACCTCCTGATTGTAATGCAGAAATAACATTCTTCGCAGGTGATTGAAGTAGAGCAATAATGTCAGCAACGAGTTCGTCTCGTGATTTAACATTAATTAAGGCATCTAATTGATCATCGCCAATGTAGCAACCTTCTTCTACAAATGCACCTTTAAGGATTGGTTTGTCATTACTTCTTCTAAACTCTTGAATCAGTTTTGCAGGTTGGTTACCTACTTCAGTAAACATGATAGAAGTTGAGCCTTTAAGAACTTCATACAATTCGTCGTATTCAAGCTCTGCTTTTTCCATTGCTTTTTTAAGCAGTGTATTTTTTACAACTGTTAGTTTGATGTCTTGTTCGAAACAAGCCCTTCTTAATGAACTAGTCTTTTCAGCATTTAATTCTGAAATATCGGTCAAATAGAAATGGTTTGTTTTGTTTATTTGCTCTATTAAACTATCAATAATTTTATTTTTTTCCTCTCTTTTCATGTTTACATAATCTCATTTAGTTAAGAAAACATTAGTAACAATTTGTTTTCTTAAAATTTAATTAATAATAGATTACTACTCTGATATTGATTTTGTATCAATCTGCAAGCCAGCACTCATAGTGCTCGAAATGAAAACACTTCTAATATATGTTCCTTTGGCTGATGTAGGTTTCAACTTGACAATTGTTTGGATTAATTCTCTGGCATTGTCAACTATCTGCTCAGCAGAGAATGAGACTTTGCCAATGGAAGCGTGAATTATTCCATATTTATCAACTTTAAAATCAATTTTTCCTTGTTTAACTTCTTTTACGGCTTTTCCAACTTCCATTGTAACAGTTCCACTTTTCGGATTTGGCATTAAACCACGTGGTCCTAAAATTCTACCAAGTTGTCCAACTTTTCCCATTACTGGTGGCATTGTTATTACAACATCTATATCTGTCCAGCCGTCCTTTATTTTTTGAACGTATTCATCTAAGCCTACATAGTCGGCACCAGCTTCTGTTGCTTCTGCTTCTTTATCAGGCGTACATAGCACAAGCACTTTAATTTCTTTTCCAGTACCATGTGGTAAAGTTGTTATTCCTCTAACCATTTGGTTTGCTTTTCGAGGATCAACACCTAATCTGATATCCATATCAATTGAAGCATTAAACTTGGTTGTTGTAATATCTTTTAATATTGTACTTGCTTCTTCAATTGAATGTATTTTACCAACTTCAATTTTATCTGATACTTTTTTTCTGTTTTTTGTAAGCTTTCCCATTTTTCAGTAATTGTATATTATAAATTTGGAAATTCACCTTTAACTGTTATTCCCATACTTCTGGCAGTTCCGGCAACCATTTTCATTGCCGAGTCAATTTTAAATGCGTTTAAATCTGGCATTTTTCCTTCTGCAATAGTTTTTATATCTTCCCAACTAACTGAAGCAACTTTGTCTCTGTTTGGTTCTGCTGAACCTGATTTTAAGTTAGCCGCTTCAAGTAATTGAACTGCTACAGGTGGCTGTTTAATGATAAAATTAAATGATTTATCTTTATAAACAGTAATTATTACCGGTAGTACTTTTCCGGCCATGTTTTGAGTTCGGGCATTAAACTGCTTACAAAATTCCATTATATTCACACCTTTTGCACCTAAGGCGGGACCTACTGGAGGCGATGGATTTGCTGCACCACCTTTGATCTGTAATTTTATTAGTCCTTCAATTTGCTTTGCCATATTTCTAAATATATAATTTTTATTCTTTTTCTACTTGCATGAAACTAAGTTCTAATGGTGTTCTTCTTCCAAATATTTTAACCATTACTTTTAGTTTCTTTTTCTCTTCATTTACTTCTTCAATTATTCCAGAGAAATTGTTAAACGGCCCATCGGTAACTTTAACTGCTTCTCCAACGCAGAAAGGTACATTGATTTCTTCATCGCTTTCTGCCAACTCATCAACTTTACCTAATATTCTATTTACTTCCGACAATCGTAGAGGAGTAGGTTCTCCACCTTTTGTTGTACTTAAAAAGCCAATTACATTTGTAATATTTTTAATAATGTGTGGTATTTCTCCTACAAGTGCAGCTTCAATTAATATATACCCAGGAAAAAAACTTCGTTCTTTACTAATTTTTTTTCCTTTTCTGATTTGATATATTTTTTCAGTTGGTATTAAAATCTGAGAAACGTAATCTTCAAGGTTTAATCTGCTAATTTCACTTAGGATATATTCTTTTACCTTTTTTTCCTTTCCGCCAATTGCCCTTAGGACATACCACTTTTTCTCGAACTCACCCATTATAAAAAAATGTTATTTATAACATATCGTAAATAAAACCTAATAATCCTTTCCAAACAGAATTTGAATTTATTCCTAATACAAAATCCATTAAAAAAACTGTAAATGCGATTATTAAAGAGGCAACCATTACAACTACTGCACTACTTTGAAGTTCGGCTCTTGTTGGCCAAGAGACTTTGTGCGTCAATTCTTCTATTACTTCTTTAAAATATAATATTATTTTCATTATCTTACTTTCTTGCAGTTTAGATATTCGCACGGGAGGAGCGACTCGAACGCCCGACACCTGGTTTTGGAGACCAGTGCTCTACCAACTGAGCTACACCCGTCTATTTCTTAATAATTATATATATAAAAAGATTTAATAGAATAAACTACCAAATCTTTTTACTTATATATTATACAGGTTTTTATACAGTAATTTCGATTACTTGTCCAGCTCCAACAGTTCTTCCACCTTCTCTGATAGCAAATCGAAGACCTTTATTTACGGCTACAGGGTAGATTAATTTCACAGTAATTGTAACATTATCACCTGGCATAACCATTTCCATTCCTTCAGGTAGTAAAATTTCACCTGTTACATCAAGTGTTCTAAGATAAAACTGAGGTCGGTAATTATTATGGAATGGTGTGTGACGACCACCTTCATCTTTTTTCAAGATATAAACTTCTGCTTTAAACTCTGTATGTGGTGTAATAGAATCTGGTTTAGCAATTACCATTCCTCTTTTAATTTCTTTTTTATCTACACCTCTGAGTAATAGACCTACATTGTCACCGGCTTCTCCTCTATCAAGAATTTTTCGGAACATTTCTACTCCAGTACAAACCGTTTTACGTCCTTCTGCACCTAAACCAATAAGTCTTATTTCGTCTCCGGTATTAACAACACCTGTTTCGATTCTACCAGTTGCAACCGTACCACGTCCTGTAATTGAAAATACATCTTCGACAGGAAGAAGGAATGGTTTTTCATTTTCTCTTGGAGGAATTGGGATGAATGTATCTACAGCTTCTAATAATTCATAAATTTTTTCTACCCACTTTGGTTCCAAATTCATTGCACCAAGTGCAGAACCTTGAATAACAGGAGTATTATCGCCATCAAATTCGTAAAATTCTAATAGTTCACGAACTTCCATCTCTACTAATTCTAACAACTCCTCATCGTCAACCATATCAACTTTGTTCATAAAAACTACTATTTTAGGAACATTTACCTGACGTGCTAATAAGATGTGCTCTCTTGTTTGAGGCATAGGACCATCTGTAGCAGCAACTACCAAAATAGCACCATCCATTTGAGCTGCTCCAGTAACCATGTTTTTTACATAATCGGCGTGACCTGGACAGTCAACGTGAGCATAATGGCGATTTTTTGTTGAGTATTCTACATGTGCAGTATTAATTGTAATACCTCTTTCTTTTTCTTCAGGAGCATTGTCAATTGAGTCAAAATCTTTCACTTCCGCAAGACCATCTTTTGCTAATATCATTGTAATAGCAGAGGTTAATGTTGTTTTACCATGATCGACATGGCCTATTGTGCCAATATTAACGTGCGGTTTCGACCTATCAAATTTTTCTTTAGCCATAATTCAAATATATTAAAAATTTAAAGTTTATTATTTCAAGTAACAATCCACAGTTTAGAGCCAATGATGGGAATTGAACCCATGACCTCGTCCTTACCAAGGACGCGCTCTACCCCTGAGCTACATCGGCTAATAAAAAAGAGCGGGAAACGAGGCTCGAACCCGCGACCTTCAGCTTGGAAGGCTGACGCTCTACCAACTGAGCTATTCCCGCTTTTTAATTCAACCGTGGGGGGAGGAGGATTCGAACCTCCGAAGGCGCTGCCAACAGATTTACAGTCTGCCCCATTTGACCGCTTTGGTATCCCCCCTTTCAATAAAAAGTAATAGAGCCGATGGGCGGATTCGAACCGTCGACCTGCTGATTACAAATCAGCTGCTCTGACCAACTGAGCTACATCGGCATTACTATAAAAGAACTCCTATTTCTTTTTTTCAAAATAGTTTGCAAATGTATATACTTAATTTTTAACATCAAAATAAATATTGCATTTTTTTTCTAATTATTTGCATTTTTGTTTGTTTCATTTTTTTTGTGAAACGCACAGATAATCAGCAAGATATATTTGAGCAGATATTTTTAGATATAGATCAATGCTTATAAATTAATTGAAGTTAATGAATTATTTATGAAAATTCTAAAAAAAGATATTTAGAAAAGCATTATTTTTTTTTCAATAGAATAATGATAGCTCTTTTTTGAACAAAATTTCATTTGATGATTTATCTGCAAAATAGTAGATTTTTTTCGAATTTAATAAATTTCAAATAATCATTTAATTCTGTTTTCCATTCATTATATAATGAAAAACTTTAACTAAAAATAATTCTTGTAAAAATCAAAAAACTAACTTGCTTAAACGCCTCGTTGTTTTTCTTTGTGTTTTTTAATTTGACGACGGAGAGCCTCTATTGCAGAATCGGTTGCAGCTTCAAATGTTTTTTCCTGCTTTTTGGCAAACAAATCGTTTCCTGGAATTTCAATTCTGATTTCAGTAACTTTATTCTCTTGATTTTGATTATTTACTAAACGTAAAAAAACTTCTACACCTATTATATTATCATATAACTGAATCAATTTGTTAATACGTGCTTCTACGAATTCTACGAGTTTTGCATCTGCATCAAAGCGAACAGAATGAATTTTTATATTCATATCATTTCCTCCTAAAAATTATGCTCTCGGATGAGCTTGTTTATAAATATTTTTTAATTTCTCAAAAGTTGTGTGGGTATATATTTGAGTTGCTGATAAATTTGAATGTCCTAATAACTCTTTTATTGCATTTAAGTCGGCACCATTGTTAAGCATATGTGTAGCAAAAGTATGTCTTAAAACATGTGGGCTTTTTTGTTCAATAGTTGTTGATAGCTGTAAGTATTTATTGACAATTCTATAGATTAATTTCTCGTAGGTTTTCTCTCCCTTTTTTGTTACAAAAAATTCTGTTGTTTTTTCTAATGCAACTTCCTGACGTTTTTGCAGGTATTCTAAAATGTTTGCTTTTAGTTTCAAACTGAATGGAATAATTCTCTCTTTATTTCTTTTGCCAAGAACTTTTAAACTTAATGAATGGAAATTTATATCGGAAACTTTCAACTTTATCAATTCCGAAAGTCTTATTCCTGAAACATAAAAAAGTTCAATAATCATTTTGTCTCTAAATCCTTCAAAATCATTGGAAAAGTCGTGTTCATCCAATAAATTATTAATTTGCTCTTTATCAACAAAACATGGTAATTTCCTTCCTGATTTTGGCGAAATTACTTTTTCCATCGGATTTGCATCTATCGCATTCTCTTTCAATAGATATTTAAAATATGATTTTAATGATGTGGTTTTTCGGTTTATCGATTTTGTTGAATAATTTTTAGTTAGCAGTGAAATTATCCAATTGCGAATATAAAGATGATTGGCAGGTATAAAATCGTCTTGACAATTATACTTTTCTTTACAAAAAGTAAAATATTGCTTCAAATCAATATCATATGAACGAATAGTATGTGATGAATATCTTTTTTCGAATTGAAGATATTTAATAAACTTATCCCTATTCATGTAAAGAAAACAAAATTAATAATCATTTGTAAATATATAAATATATTTACATTAATACAATTAAAAAGAAATAATTAATTGTCTTCTCTTTTCAATTGCTCAATATAAGTAGCGTGAATCATTTCTTCACGTTTGCAAACTGATGGTTTTTTAAATGCTTGTCTTTCTCTAAGTTCCTTCACTACACCAGTTTTTTCAAACTTTCTTTTGAAACGTTTCAACGCTCTATCAATATTTTCACCTTCTTTTATAGGAATTACTATCATACCAAATTTTTTATTTTAAAAATGAGCGGCAAAGATATTAATTCGAAATTTGATTTTCAAAATTATTTGAAAAAAAAATATTAATATAAATATCTCTAATTAATATAAATTCAAAATATATAATCGCCTGATAATGTGCGAAAAAGCTCAGGATTTACATTAAAACTAAAAATTTGTTTTTAAGTAAGAAAAATAATCTTGTAAAATTAAATTATACAAATCGACATTTTTCCAATTATTTTATAGTAAAATTAAATATTTTTGATAAAATTATATTCTAATAGCAAGGTCGAAAAATTAGTTTGAGATTTTGTATCTTGAGTTTTTTTTAATTGATAATTTTTATGTGTGGAAGATATATTGAAGTTCAGAAAGTTGAAGTCATAGAAAAGCGGTTTAACATTAAAATCCCAAATGAAATTGAGTATAAAACAAGCTACAATATTTCGCCCGGACAGTTAGCACCAATTATTACTAATGAAGATCCAAACATTTTGCAAATGTTCAAATTTGGATTAACACCATTTTGGGCAAAAAAGCAAATGTACCTTTTTAATGCTCGTGTAGAAGGAGATAAAAATAAAGAAAATGACTCAAACTATAGTGGATCTTGTGAAATAGTCAGAAAGCCAGCATTCAGAAAACCTATACGTAGTCGCAGATGTCTGGTAATTGCTGATGCTTTTATCGAAGGAACAACAAATGAAGGCTTAAGCAAACCATACCTTATATATTTAAGGGACAAAAAAAGACCTTTTGCTTTTGCAGGAATTTGGGATAGCTGGCAAAACAGCGAAACAGGTGAATTGGTTGAATCATTTTCAATAATTACAACTGTTGCAAATTCGCTAATACAAAAATTACCACATCAACGTTCACCGGTAATTTTGCACCAACATAATGAAAAAAAATGGTTAAATAATAAAACTCCTCTAAGCGATATAATTAGACTTTTGCGGGCATACCCTTCCGAATTGATGAACGCCTACCCTATTACCCCCACAATTAAAAACCCAAAAGCAGAAGGAAAAATTTTGATAGAACCTATCGGTCAAAGAATAGAAACTGAATTTGAGATAAAATCGACAAAAGAACTTCAACTTCAAGGAATGGGGAGCAACAAAAGAACTACCGATGCTCCTACTTGGGGCAGGCACTTGAATTAAAATTTCCTATAGGGGACTTCTAAAAATAGTAAATTTCAAGGCGTAAGAAATTTCAAAACCGCAGTTTACTATTGTAAATGAGGATTTTGAAATTTTGAAGCAACGAAGAAATTTGCATTTTTAGAAGTCCCCTTTATAATTTTGTTTTTTATTATCAAATAAGCAACTGTTATAAAAATCTGACTTATTCAGCTTCCATAATAAAATCTACAAAATTATCAGTTGAAATTGATTTGGTTTCGCTATTAGGGTATGCTTTTACAAAAGTTTTTGAAAATCGAACTTTCCGATTTTTATTCCATTTAAATTCATAGGCATACAATTTTCCACCGTAATCTTCAATATAATCAATTTCTTGTTGAGCATGTGTTCGCCAAAAATACTTATTCATCCACCTTCCTGAATAACTTGTCATTTTCATTCGTTCAGCTATAAGAAAATTTTCCCATAAAGCTCCGGTATCTTGCCTTAAGCTTAAAGGATTAAAGTTCCGAATTAGAGCATTGCGAATCCCATTATCATAAAAATATATTTTCCTACTTTTCTTTAGTTCATTTCTTAAATTTCGACTCAAAGACGAAAGACGAAAAACTATATAGGCTTTTTCCAATAAATCAATATATCGTTCAACAGTTTCATTATCAGAACCTACAATTCTTCCCAATTCGTTATATGAAACTTCACTACCAATTTGCAAAGCTATTGCTTGCAGTAGTTTTTCTATCTTATTAGATTTTTTCAGGTTCTCAAAAGCTAACAAATCTTTATACAAATAAGCGTCTGATAACCTCTTCAATACTTCCTTTTCATCGCCTGGAGATGTTACTACCTCAGGATAATAACCAAAAATCATTCTATTTTCAAGCATCCCAATTTCTTCTAAAATGTTTGTATGTTTTACCAACTCTGAAAAAGATAATGGAAATAAAAATGATTCAATCTTTCTACCTGTTAATGGTTCATTAATCTTGTTTGCTAAATCAAAGGCTGAAGAACCAGTGGCTAAAATTTTCAAATCAGGAAAATTCTCCATAATTAATTTCAAGGTGATACCAATATTAGTAATTCTTTGAGCTTCATCAATTATTACTATTTCATTTTTACCAATAATACTTTTCAGAAATTTAGAACTTTTATCCGATAACATTTCTCGAACCTCTGCCTCGTCTCCATTCAACCATAAACTCCTTAACTTTGTCTCCTTTTCAATTTTTTTTAGGAGAGTAGTTTTGCCAACTTGCCGTGGACCAGGGATATGTATAATTTTTCCTTTGTCAAGATGTGAATAAATTATCCTTTCAAGAATTCTATTTATCATAACATTTGCGTTTATAAACGCAAATTTAATATTAATTTTGCGTTTACAATCGCAAATTTACATTTTTTTTATTTGCAAATTTCAGATTTTTGGAATGTTGAGAATGAATATATTCAATAGTTTTAAAAGTTTTAGCTAATTTTGTAAGACTAAACAAAACAATAATTATGAAAAAAATAGGCATTATTAGCATTATATTATTCTTATCAATATTTGCGAAAGCAGAAAACCCTGTCGATAGTATTTTGGTTTATAAATTTAATATTAAACAAGAAATTGGTCCGGCCGTATGGCGACATACTCAGCAAAGTTTCGATGAAGCAAAAAAAATTAATGCCGACTATGTTCTAATTCACATGAACACCTATGGAGGAACCGTTGATGACGCCGATTCTATAAGAACCAAAATTCTTAACAGCAATATACCGGTAATCGTTTTTATTGATAATAATGCAGCATCTGCCGGAGCATTAATCTCTATAGCCTGCGACAAAATTTATATGCGAAAAGGAGCAAATATCGGTGCAGCTACTGTTGTTGACCAATCAGGAAATGTTGTCCCTGACAAATACCAATCTTTTATGCGTTCCATGATGCGTTCAACAGCTCAAGCCCACGGACAAGACACAATAATAAATGGCTCCGACACAACTTTTTTGTGGAAACGAGATCCAAATATTGCACAAGCAATGGTAGATCCAAGCATCTACATAGAAGGTGTGATTGATACCGGCAAAGTTCTAACTTTTACAACTACTGAAGCTATGCAACATGGTTTTTGCGATAGTCAAGCTGAAGACATAAAAGAAGTATTAAAGATAGAAGGCATTGAGAATTATGAAATTAAAGAATATTTTATCACTCCATTAGAAAAAACAATAGGATTTTTAGTGAATCCATATTTTCATGGAATATTGATTATGATAATAATAGGTGGAATATATTTCGAGCTTCAATCACCCGGCATTGGTTTTCCATCAGCGGCATCGGTTGTTGCTGCACTATTATATTTTGCTCCATTATATCTCGAAGGACTAGCAGAAAATTGGGAAATAATTATTTTCATTGTCGGAATAATTCTGATTGCGCTCGAAGTTTTTGCCTTTCCAGGATTTGGAGTTGCAGGAGTTTCTGGAATATTTTTGGTGATTTTTGGACTTACACTAAGCATGGTAGATAATTTGGATTTCGAATTTACCTTGCCTCATATCGAACCTATCATCAAAGCACTGTTCATTGTAATTTTCTCCATTTTTCTATCAATTGCTGGATCTATCTATTTGAGCAAAAAGTTATTAACCTCAAATTCGTTCAAATATTTAGTTCTAAATGCCAAACAGGATAAAAATGATGGTTTTGTAGTTGGAGATAATCAATTTGATAGTTTGTTAGGAAAAACCGGTGTTGCTGCAACAATTCTTCGACCTTCCGGAAAAGTGATGATTGACAATGATATTTTTGATGCTAAAGCAGAATATGGTTTTATTGAAAATGGAGAAAAGATTAAAGTTGTCAGACATGAAACCGGACAAGTTTATGTTATAAAATCTTAATATAGTTGATTTTTCATAAATTATGAAAATAATCATAAGAGATTATATATCAGGTGATTATCCTCAAATTGAACTATTATGGAAAATTACAGGTTTAGGAGGAGCGATACGTGGCGATAATCAGAAAATTATTGAAAATTCGTTAAAAATTGGCGGAAAATTTCTTGTAATCGAAGACATTAGAAATTCAAAAGTTATAGGAACTTCGTGGATGACTTTCGATGGAAGAAGACTTCATTTGCATCATTTTGGAATAGACCCGAAACATCAACGACACGGATATGGAAAAGCTTTAACTGAAGCTTCATTGAGTTTTGCCAAAGAAAAAGGGATTCAAATAAAATTAGAAGTTCATAAAGAAAATTTGCCAGCAATTGAGTTATATAAAAGTATGGGGTTTCAATACTTGGGCGACTATGATGTTTATATCATACGAAATATCTGACCTATAGCTTAAATAGTGCATCTAAATAATGACAAAAATTTTGCTGTCAGAATTGTTTAGTGAGCTAAAATATATGAAATATACTCCACTCTGAAACTTTTTAATATTGAGATGTTTTTGAAATTTTCCAGCCTGTAGGTTATTTTCAACAATCTTTTCTACTAATTTTCCCTCTATATTAAATAGGTATAATTTAACCAGCGAATTTTCAGAAATAAAAAAATCAATTTGAATTTCTCCATTTTGCAAATTTAAAATTGAAAATGCTTGTGTCTCATCGGTTCCTGACAAAGAAATTTTATCGACTACCGAAATTTGGTTTCTTTTATAAATATCCGAACCTGAAACAAAATTTTCAACAATCAACCATTCTTCAATTTGATTAGCTGAAGACCAATGCTTTACAATAAATTTCTGGTTATCAAATATTCCATCGTTTTCCTGACTTACAGTATCGTTTTCCCAAACAGTTATTGAAATATTTCCTCCTATATAAATCTGACTACCAACAAGTTTCCCATTTTCATTGAAAACACCAAATTCGTCGTTTTCCTGTGCAAAACTATCAATTGCAGTTTCAAGAATTATTACTGTCTGATTATAATCTGTTTTTACTAAATCAACAAAATGTTTGCAAGAAATATTTTCATAAGAAAACTCTTCAAATTCAATGGTATCAGATACATAAAAAAAGTTTTCCTGAAACTCACTATATAAATTATACGCTTTCCCTACTTCAAGATTTTTCAGGTCAGAAACATGATAATAATTGCAAAAAACTTTACCAGCTCCATCTTTCAGCAAAAAGAATTTGTCATAAAAATTGCTAAAAACTTCTGCAATTGCCGCATTCGCATGTCTTAAATACGGAATTAAATTCCAATCATAATTTAGTGCAATTTGATGAAATTCAGGTTTTACTTTTCGCCCTTGAATTTTTAAGGTATCAGTAGTTTCCATTTTCACAATCAGAACATCGGTATAATTCAAATTAGAAATACTATGTACATTTCCGGACGGAAAAAATATTTCACCAAAAATATTTTTGGCTATTATAAGATTTCCTGAAATATCAGAAAATAAAACTTCAGTACTATTTTCAAATGGTTTAGTATTAATCGAATACAAATCCCAGCCAGCTTCTAAAATCAATTGCTGAGTTTCGAAAATATATCCATCCAATTCTGAAATACCACTAATTCCATTTGTATGATATTGCGAACCATTTGGGAAATCTATTTCATTAAAAATGGCAATTGCTGAAAATTCAATATCTTTTGTGGCATCCCAGATTTTCCATTTAAACTCTTCGCCAGATTCGAAGCCATCGTTACCTTCTTCACTTCCCCAAGCCGAAATTGCAGAATTCCCACCTTCCCATTTCAAGTAGCCACCACAAGCCGAAAAACCAGATGAGTCGAAAAAAACTCCAATAAAATCTCCCACAGAAATTGTATCATCATCAATAGTAATATTTGCCCACTCAGGAATTAAAATTGTATGGTTCGTGCCAGTATTCTGAACATACCATTTTGGATTTCCTTTTTGACCATATGATGTATAACTTTGAAAAATAGTCAGAAATAAGAATAATTTGAAAAAATATCTATCCCAATTGAACATAAACCGTTTGATAAAATAATTCTCAAAAGTAGAAAAACAATACTATTTTCTATTGATTATTGAATATTTATAATATTATAACAATTTTGTAATTCTAAACTCTAACTTGATTTATTGATTATGAAGCAATACAAAATATATGTTGGTGGAGAATTTCTTGAAACCTCAAAAAAAATCAAGGTCGAAAATCCTTTCAACAATGAAACCTTCGCAGAAACATTTCTTGCCGAAAAGGAGCAGCTCGAAACGGCGATAAACAAAGCAAAGATGGCAAGTGATGAACTAAAACATATGTCTGCCTACAAAAAATATGAGGCACTAATGTATATTTCTTCAGAGCTTGCCAACAATAAAGGATATCTTGCTGATGTATTGTCAGCTGAATCTGGCAAACCAAAAAAATATGCACTCGGAGAAATTGAGCGTTCATCGCAAACATTCCTTGTGGCTGCAGAAGAATCAAAACGGCTTCCAGCAGAATATTTATCAATAGATTGGACAACGGCAGGAAACGGAAAAGAAGCATGGATAAAGCATTTTCCAATTGGACTGATTGCCGGAATTGCACCTTTCAATTTCCCAATGAATTTGGCAGTTCATAAAATTGCTCCGGCAATTGCCAGCGGAAATCCAATTATTTTGAAACCTGCTCGCTCAACTCCTCTTTCTGTTCTCGAATTAGCAAAAATTATCGACAAAACTTCTTTGCCAAAAGGTAGCGTATCCATTTTACCAATGGATAGAGAAACCGGAAATCAATTAGTTACAGACGAAAGGTTTAAAATGCTTTCATTTACAGGTTCGCCAGAAATTGGATGGAAAATGAAAAAAGATGCCGGAAAGAAAAAAGTTGTTCTCGAATTAGGAGGAAATGCAGGAGTTATAGTTTCGCAATCTGCCGATATAGAAGCGGCAGTTCAGAAATGTATTTCAGGAAGTTTTGCATATTCCGGCCAGGTTTGTATTCATGTGCAGCGAATTTATGTTCATTCTAATAAGTTCGATGAATTTTCAGAAAAATTTGTATCAAAAGTTAAAAAACTAAAAGCTGGAAATCCTGCCGATATTTCCACAGATATTTCAGTAATGATTGACAAAACAAATGCACAAAGAGTAGAGTCTTGGGTAAAAGATGCAGTTCAGGAAGGAGCAAAAATCCTTTGCGGCGGAAAACGCAAGGGAACTTTTTACGAACCTACAGTTCTTACTAACACAAAAAATGAAATGAAAGTTTGTGCTTTGGAAATTTTCGGACCGGTTGTGAGTATAGAAAAATTCGATGAATTTGAAACTGCAATCGAAAATGTAAACAACTCTGATTATGGTTTGCAGGCTGGCGTTTTCACGAACAACATTAAAGAAATGAATTTATCATTCGACAGATTGGAAGTGGGTGGTGTAATAATAAACGATGTCCCAACTTTCAGAGTCGATCATATGCCCTATGGAGGAATTAAAAATTCGGGTTTTGGCAGAGAAGGAGTTAAATATTCAATTGCTGAAATGATGGAGTCTAAATTGCTGGTTAAGGATGTTTTGTAGTTAATCTTAATCCATTGATTTTACAATTTTCAATTATATATTGAATCTTTGTTTTTATTAATATTAATAAAGAAAGATTAATTTAATACACTCATAAACCTGTTTTCTGCGAACTTTGCCTCCACATATAAACAACTGATTATATGCCATTTATGCAATCAAATAATCTTAAAGAAAAATTAAACCAAAATATTCCATAAAAAAGAGAAATATCATTTATAATTAATTCAGGATTATATACTTTTGGATAATTTTTGAAAATAAAAAGCTATTGAAATGCGAATACAAAGAATCAAAAAAGTAATTGATGAAACGCTTGATACAAGCACAATTGATTTGAGTTTAATCGATCCTCTTATTAAAAAGTATAAGAACAAAAAAGGTAATATGATTCCGCTCTTGCAAGGAACTCAGGAAGAATACGGCTATGTGCCAAGGCCTGCCTTTGAGAAAATCTCGAAAGAAGTTGGCTTAAATTTGAGTGATATGTATGGAGTAGCAACATTTTATGCTCAATTTCGATTAAACCCTGTTGGAAAACATATCGTTAAAGTTTGTCATGGAACAGCTTGCCACGTTCAAAACGCAAAAGCTATAACAGAATCTTTGAAAGAATCCCTAAAAATTGAAGACGGCGAAACAACAGAAGATGGATTGTTCACATTAGAGTCGGTAGCTTGTCTTGGCTGTTGTTCGCTTGCACCGGTCATGATGATTGGCGATGAAACATACGGAAAACTTACTACCAAACTGACCACGAAAGTCATTAAAGAAATTAAAATTAAGGAAAATAATTAAACGCTATGAATAAAACAAAAGTTATTGTAGGTATGGGTAGTTGCGGAATTGCTGCCGGAGCGAACAAAACTTACAAAAAAATTGCTGCAATAAAAAAAGCCGAAAATCTTGATTTCGAATTAAAAAAGACAAGTTGTATCGGAATGTGCTATAAAGAGCCATTGGTAGAGATTATTGACGAAGATGGTTCATTTCTTTATGGAAACATAGACGAAGATAAAGCTCTTGAAATTGTTGAACATCATATCGAGCGAGAAGAACCACTAAAAGATTATATCGTAAAAAGTAGCTTATTCAAAACGGTTGAAGATAACTTTTTTCAAGGCCAAAGAAAAATTGCTCTCAGAAACTGCGGATATATTGACCCGGAATCTATTGATGAAGCCGAAAGCCGAAATGCTTATGCTGCACTTAAAAAAATTACAGATAGAAAAATTTCAGCAGAAAAAGTAATCCAAACAATTTTAGATTCCGGAATTAGAGGTCGAGGAGGCGGTGGTTTCCCAACAGGATTGAAATGGATGTTCGCTAATCAAAACCAAAACGAAGAAAAATATATAATTTGCAATGCAGACGAAGGCGATCCAGGGGCATTCATGGACAGGTCTTTACTCGAAGGAGATCCACATGCAGTTCTCGAAGGAATGATTATTGGAGCATATGCGATAAAAGCCACTGGTGGTGTTATTTATTGTCGTGCAGAATATCCTCTGGCAATAGTTAGGCTGAATATAGCAATTGATCAGGCTCGCGAAAAAGGCTATCTTGGCGAAAATATTTGTGGTATTGAAGGATTCAATTTCGACATTTATGTGAAAGAAGGAGCCGGAGCTTTTGTTTGTGGCGAAGAAACTGCTCTTATAGCCTCGGTAGAAGGCGAACGAGGAATGCCAAGAAAACGGCCTCCTTTTCCGGCAACTTCAGGACTTTGGAAAAAACCAACCAATATCAATAATGTTGAAACATTTGCAAATATTCCTTGGATAATTTATTCAGGACCAAACGAATATTCACAATATGGTACTGAAAAAAGTAAAGGAACGAAAGTTTTTGCTTTAACAGGAAAAATCAATAATGGCGGCTTAGTTGAAGTTCCTATGGGAATGTCTATTCGAGACATTATTTTTAAATTAGGTGGTGGAATTCCAGATGGCAAACAATTCAAAGCTGTTCAGCTTGGTGGTCCTTCTGGTGGTTGTATTCCAAAATATTTATCTGATACACAAGTAGATTACGACTCGGTAAATGCAACAGGTGCAATTATGGGTTCTGGCGGAATGGTTGTAATGGACGAAACTACTTGCATGGTTGATATTGCCCGATTTTTCCTTGATTTTACACAGAAAGAATCTTGCGGAAAATGTACATTCTGCCGTATCGGAACTAAAAGGATGTTGGAAATTCTCACAAGAATCACCGAAGGCGAAGGCGAAGCAGACGATATTGAAAAATTAGAAGAATTAGCATATCATATCAAAGATAGTTCTCTCTGCGGATTGGGGCAAACAGCACCAAATCCTGTTCTCACTACAATAAAATACTATAGAAATGAGTACGAAGCTCATATTTTTGATAAGAAATGTCCAGCAAAAAATTGCACAAAACTGCTTACCTACACAGTAATTCCTGATCCATGTACCGGATGTACTGTTTGTGCAAAAAACTGCCCGGTAGATGCAATTTCCGGAGCCAGAAAAGAAGTTCATTTCATCGACCAAAAAGCTTGTATAAAATGCGGTGTTTGCTACACAAAATGCAAATTTGAAGCAATTAGGTTATCATAAATTATTTTAATTGAAAATTTGACAAATATCTATAAAATGAATAATAATAAAATAAATGCCTTTTTAAATGGAGAACAAGTTGAAGGTATAGCAAATGAAACAATTCTTGGTCTGGCCAAACGCAACGGAATTGAAATACCTACACTTTGCCACGATCCTCGATTAGAGCCGTATTCCTCTTGTTTTTTGTGCGTAGTTGAAGTAGAAGGTGCACGAACATTACAAACAGCTTGCTCAACCAAAGTTACTGATGGTATGAGCATATATACCGATACCGACAAAGTAAAACAATCGCGAAAAGCAGCTTTAGAACTACTTCTGTCGAACCATTATGCCGATTGCGAAGCCCCCTGCAAACAAACATGTCCTGCAAATGTCGATGTGCAAGGCTATATTTCGTTAATAGAAAAAGGATTATATTCAGAAGCAGTAGCACTTATCAAAGAGGTAAATCCACTTCCTGCAATTTGCGGCCGTGTTTGCGTCAGACCTTGCGAAATTGCATGCCGCAGAAACTTGTTAGACGAAGGATCTCCCGTAGGAATCGACTATATGAAACGCTTCGCTGCCGACCAGGATTTGATGTCCGAAAATCATTTCATTCCTGAAATTTCTCCTTCAACAAATAAAAAAATCGCAATTATTGGTGCAGGCCCGGGCGGACTTTCAGCAGCATATTTTCTCCAGCAAAAAGGACACCAGTGCGATATTTACGAAGCTGCTCCACTTGGTGGCGGTTGGCTTAGGTATGGTATCCCGGAATATAGATTGCCAAATGATATTCTTCAAAAAGAAATTGATACCATTACCGAAATTGGTGTAAATATTTTTTACAATAAAAAATTAGGTAAAAACCTTAGCTATAAAGAAATTAGCGAAAAATATAATGCTACAATTCTAACAATTGGTTCGCAAAAAGGAACTAAAATCGGAATTAAAGGAGACGATGCAGAGAATGTATTTTCAGGGATTGATTTTCTAAAAAACATGGAAATCACTGGAAAAAGGCCAGATTTTACAGGAAAAAAAATCGCAGTTCTTGGTGGAGGAAATACCGCTATGGACTGTTGCAGAACATCGATTAGATGCGGAAGTACGGATGTAAAAGTTATTTATCGTCGTACCGAAAAAGAAATGCCTGCTAATCCTATCGAAATTCACGAATCGAAACTCGAAAATGTTGAATATTTATTCTTAACAAATCCTACAGAGGTTAATAAAGACGAGGATGGCAAACTAAAATCGATGACTTGCCTGAAAATGAAACTTGGCGAACCTGATTCATCAGGAAGAAGACGACCTATGCCAATTCCGGGCTCCAACTTTGAGCTCGAATTAGATTTTGCACTTGCTGCCATTGGTCAAAAAACAAATGTTAATTTCATAAACGACATCAACGATAATATTTCCGAAGGTGAATTAAAAGTTAATCGATGGGGCGATATTGATGCAAATCCGAAAACCCTTCAAACCGGAGTTGATTCAATTTTTGCTGCCGGTGATGGAGTTACAGGTGCAGCAACAATAATCGAAGCCATTGCTCAGGCAAAAATTGCTTCGAGAAGTTGTCATCAGTTTTTGATGAGCGAAGAAATCAAAGAAGAGAAAAAAGAATTTATCAGTAAAAAAGACAATTTCAAAAAACAGATTTCTGACGATTATCTCGGAAATTATTTAAAACAGCTAAGAAAAGAAATGCCAACTTTGGCTACCGACCACAGACTTAATTTCAATGAAGTTGAACTTGGCTACGAAGGCGAGGAAGTTACGAAAAAAGAATCTCACAGATGCTTAGAATGTGGTTGCTCGGAATATTTTACCTGCGATTTGAAAAAATATTCAACTGAATATGAAATTGACCAGAAAAAATTTGCCGGCGACTATAAAGAATATTCGGTTGATTTTGACCATCCATACATTGAGATTGACAATAATAAATGTATATTATGTTCGAGATGTATTCGCATTTGTAGCGATATTGTAGGTGCTTCGGCATTAGGTTTAGTCGATAGAGGATTTGAAACATATGTAGCGCCGGCAATGGGAAATTCTCTTACTGAAACAAATTGCGAGTCCTGCGGAATGTGTATTTCAACTTGTCCGACCGGTGCAATTTCCGAGAATGTTCCTTTCAAGCCTGGACCGGTAGAAATGGAAAGTTTCGAAACGATAAACAATTATGGTTCTTCGGGTGAAAAAATAACTGTTCATCACAAAAACAATTTTGTAATGCGAGTTTCCGGAACAAAAGGTTTGGTTAACAAAGACGGAAATATCGACAGGTTTGCAAAATTCGGTTATCATTATTTAAATGATAATTCAAGAATTACAAAACCTCTGTTGAAAGTTAAGAAAAAATTCAAAGAAATTAGTTTTGAAGAAGCATATGATATAATTGCTGAAAAAATTAAAAGCGTAAAAGCCGATGAAAATTCGTTTTTCTGCGGAGCCAGATTATCGAACGAGGAGATTTATCTAATTCAGAAACTGGCAAGAGCAGGTGCAAAAACAAACAATGTTGGAAGTTTCCATTACCTTTTCCGAGGGAAAGGATATCTAAGAAATTCTCTTGCAAATGTTCCATTCGAGCAAATTGGCGATGCCGGCAAAGTGTATTTTGTTGGTTCGGATTTTAACGAAAGCAATAATGCAGTGGTCAGCTATATGGTTCAAAAAGCAAAATCGAGCGAAAAATTAAGTATCGATTTAGTTAGCACAAATCAAAATAGCCCAATGATAAACAAGGTTGACGATACCTTATTTATTAAATCTTACTATGGTTTTGTGAAGGCAGTTAATCATTTTCTTCTTTCTAATAATCTTCAAAACCAGATGTTTATCGACGATAATTGTCATAATTTTGATGACTACAAAAAACAAATTATTGCTGAAGATTTTAAAGAATTAGTAAAACAGTCAGGATTATCAGCAAAAGCAATTGAAACTTTTGCAAAGGGCTATAATAATGAAATGAATGCGATACTAATTTTCTCAGAAAATGAAATTTCTGCAAATACAAGTTTGGAGTTGCGAAATCTCGCATTGATCACAGGGAAACTTGGAAAAACTGCAAATGGTTTAATTTCACTCAAAGAAAATTGCAATTCGCAAGGATTGATAGATATGGGGGCATTCGAGCACTATGGTGTAGGAACTCAATGCATCAGCAATGAAGACTACAATTCTAAACTGAAAGAAAAATGGGGCGAAGAAAATATTCCCGAAATTGGTAAAAGTTCTCAAACAGAGCTATTAGAAAAAGGCAAAATTAAAAATATGTTCATTTTTGGTGAAGACCCAATTGGTTGTGCCATGGATAAAAACCAAATCGAAAAACTTTTTGCAAAAACTAAATTTGTGCTTGTTCAAGATAGTTTTATGACAGAAACTGCCCAAATTGCCGATCTTATCTTACCAGCGTCTTTACCTTCCGAATCTTCCGGTAGTTTCACAAATACTCAAAAAGTAATTCAGCAATTTGAGAGCGGATTAGAACCTAAAGTTGAAAAATTAAATCATCAACAATTTGTCGATTTATTGCTGAAATTTAATTCAAATGGAATTTCTTCGTTCGAGGATATTATGAAAGAAGCAATTAGCCTTCTTCCAACCGAAACTGAAAAAGAAAAAGAAAAATTTGAGTTTAAATCAACAGATTCCGATAATATGAACAAAGCTTTTAATTATGGCTGCGATGGGCTTACTAAATATTTTTATAATAATTTTTAATTCACATTATAAATGATGGATTAGTATATTTCATAAAATACCCGATACTACTGCAAGTTTGCAACTTGTGCTAGTGTCATGTCAAGCATAAAGTTTCGGTTAAGTTGCAGTTATTTTTCTGTTTTACGAAATAAAAAAAAGTAAGAATAGCCGTAGCTAAGTGAGTCTTTTTTTTATAAAGCAAAACTGGAGAAGAACAAAACTTGGGCTGAAAGATTATGCTTGACATGACACTATCATTATAAAAAAGGAGTGAATTATATTTTGGTATCGTAGAAAGTCCCTGCGGGTTTTGAAAACCCGCAGGGACTGATGTAAGAATCTAATTAGCCGGATAAACCAAAGTATCAGCAGCCAGCATTTTTATTTGGTAGCCTTCGCCGGGGTTCATGTTTCCTAGGTTGTTGATTCCATAGATTGGCCAATATACTAAACCATTACTGTTTTTAACCATTGTGATGTTAGAAGAAATTGTTGTAAGTATTGCTAACCATAGCTTTGTTAAAGTTTTGAACTTTGACAAAGCTGCAAACGAAACAAGAAATTCTAATATCTTTAGTATATTTTTCATTCTATATTCTATTTTTTTTATAAAATAGTTTCAAAAAACTAATGCCTTTCATATTGTTTTAATACAAACACTAAAAGTCTTTCATGTTTTTTGAGAGTATTTTTGCATTTTTTAAAATATCTCCCGTAAACATCTATGTATAAGATAGAAAAAAAACATTTCTTCTTAAACTTGGTTTTCCCGTTCCATTGCAAGTTTTAATAATATTAAATCTACATTTTATAATAATTATTAGTTTTGCAAACTTTTAGAATTTACAAAGCAGAAAATGATGAATATTCCAACTAAATACGAGCCATCGAAAACTGAAGAAAAATGGTATAAATTCTGGCAGGAGCAAGGTTTTTTCAAATCGAAACCCGATGAAAGAAAAGCATATACTAATGTAATTCCACCACCGAATGTAACAGGAGTTTTGCATATGGGTCATATGTTAAACAACACCATTCAGGATATTTTGGTACGACGTGCCAGAATGTTGGGATACAATGCCTGCTGGGTTCCCGGAACCGACCACGCATCTATTGCTACCGAGGCAAAAGTTGTAGCAAAACTCAAAGAAATGGGTATTGAGAAAAACGATATTTCGAGAGAAGAATTTCTAAAACATGCTTGGGAATGGAAAGAAAAACATGGTGGAATTATCCTTGAGCAGTTGAAAAAGCTTGGTGCATCGTGCGATTGGGACAGAACAAAATTTACGATGGACAAAGACCTGTCGGAAAGTGTTATTGATGTTTTTATCGACCTTTTCAAAAAAGATAGAATTTATCGTGGAGTGAGAATGGTAAATTGGGATCCATCTGCTCAGACGGCCGTTTCAGACGAAGAGGTAATTCATAGAGAAGTTCAATCGAAACTTTATTATATAAATTACAGCATAGTTGGCTTGGATGGGCACATTACAATTGCAACTACTCGCCCCGAAACTATTCTCGGAGATACAGCAGTTTGCATAAATCCAAATGACGACCGCTTCAAACAACTTGCCGGAAAACGTGCAATTGTTCCTTTAATTAACAGAGAAATCCCAATTATTTTGGACGAATACGTTGATATGGAATTTGGAACAGGAGCATTAAAAATTACGCCTGCTCACGATATTAACGATTATGAAATCGGTATAAAACACAATTTGGAAACTGTTGATATTCTGAACGATGACGGGACACTCAATGAAAATGCCCAAATTTTTATCGGAAAAGACAGAGCAGAAGCAAGAGATTTGGTTTATAAAGAATTAGAGAAAAACGGAAAAATCCTAAAAATTGAGGACTATATAAATAAGGTAGGATTTTCTGAAAGAACCGATGCTGTGATAGAACCAAAACTGTCGATGCAGTGGTTTCTAAAAATGCAAGAACTTTCGCAACCCGCACTTGAAAATGTGATGAACGATAATGTGAAAATTTATCCTGCGAAATTCAAAAACACATATAAACATTGGATGGACAATGTGAAAGACTGGTGCATCTCGCGGCAGCTTTGGTGGGGACATCGTATTCCGGCATATTTTCTCCCAAATAGTAACGAATATGTTATTGCAAAAAATATTGATGAGGCTCTGATTCTTGCAAAAGAAAAACTTGTTTCTCAAGGAATTGAAAATCCTGAAATTTCGGCAAACGACCTTCGGCAAGACGATGATGTTTTAGACACATGGTTTTCGTCCTGGCTTTGGCCAATTTCGGTTTTCGATGGGATACGAAATCCTGAAAATGAAGATATTAAGTATTATTATCCTACAAACGATTTGGTTACTGCTCCCGAAATTTTGTTTTTTTGGGTGGCTAGAATGATAATTGCAGGATACGAATATATTGGCAAAAAACCATTTAGCAATGTATATCTGACAGGGATTGTTCGAGATAACTTGCGAAGGAAAATGTCGAAATCTCTGGGAAATTCACCAGATCCATTAGAATTGATAAAAAAATATAGCGCCGATGGTGTGAGAGTTGGGATGTTATTATGTTCACCAGCCGGTGGCGATTTGTTGTTTAACGAAAACCTTACCGAGCAAGGCAGAAATTTTGGGAACAAAATATGGAATGCTTTCAGACTAATCAAAAATTGGGAAATTGACGAAAATATTCCACAGCCCGAATCGGCACAAATTGCTATCGAATGGTTCGAAAATCAGTTGAATAAAAACATAAAACTTATAGATGAGCATTTTTCAAAATTCAGGCTTTCAGATGCACTTATGCTTGTATATAAACTATTTTGGGACGAATTTTCGTCATGGTATCTCGAATTAATAAAACCGCAATATCAAAAACCAATTGATAGCAAAACCTATTTTGCAACTATAGGATTTTTCGATAAGCTTTTAAAACTTTTGCACCCATTTATGCCTTTTATTAGTGAAGAAATTTGGCAACTAATTGAGGAAAGAAAAAACGGAGAAAGCATAATGATTGAAAAAATGCCGGAAGCAAAAAGCTATGACAATTCGTTTGTTGCGAAATTTGAGGATACTAAAGAGATTATCACCAATATTCGAAAAATAAGAAAAGACAAAAATCTTCCAAATAAAGAAAAATTATCATTGTTGATAAAAACTGAGGAAAATAGTTATAACAAAACTTTTAATCCGATAATTCAAAAATCAGCCATCTTAGAAAATATAAACTTCACAACCGAAAAAATTGATGGTGCAATTTCGTTTATAGTAAAAAATAATGAATTTTATGTGCCACTTGGAAATCTCGTCGATACAGAAGAAGAGCTTAAGAAATTGGAAGTAGATTTAGAATACTCTAAAAAATTCCTTACATCTGTAAACAAAAAACTTAGCAACAAAAAATTTGTTGAGAATGCTCCTGAAAAGGTCGTAAATATCGAGTTGAAAAAACAGAAAGACGCTGAGCAAAAGATAAAAACCCTTGAAGAAAGAATTTTGAGTTTGGGGAGTAAATAGCCAAAAGCTAACAACAAATCCTATTTCCTACTCTCAGCAATTTTCTTTAAAAGTTCTTCGGTCGATTCTACTTTTTCGCCATTTGCTTTGCCTATTTCAATTGCTTTTAAAGCATATTTTGTTGCGTCTTTAAAATTTCCCGATTTAAAAAGTAATGCTGCATATGTATCAACATAGGCATATTCCGTATGTTTTTTTATCATGCTTTTCATAATTTCCGCCGCACCTTCAACAATGCTCTTATCATCTACATTTTCATAAATATTCCAGCAATAAGAATTTATTTTGCTGTGATTTTCAAATCCGGAAAAAACTATCATCTCATTAATTGAGTTTATCAGAGTTCCAAAGTCCTCAATTTTTTCATAATAATGATTCTTATAGATAAACTTAATATTCTCAGGGTTTTCTGTTTTATATTTATCAATAAAAACAAGTGCCTCATCTAATTTTTCTTTATCCTTGTTTTTAATAGCTGCTTGAATTTTTTTATAAAGTATTTTATCAATTTTAGAATTAACTTCATTCCAGCCATACAATTCGGCATATTTTTTCTGATTTTCGAGGAAAAATTTAGTGTACTTATCGTTGGTATTTAAACGAAACATGATTGTCCAGTTTTTTTCGGAAAAAAGATCTTCCTGGGTTTCGAGAAATTCGGAAACAGTTTCTCTCGATGGCCATTTTCTATCCTTACCTTTTTTATAGGCATTATAGTAAAATTCCGGAAGTTCCAGATCAATCATTTTAGGATCGCCAGGATACTTAAACTGTTTTTTTTCATCCATTGCATCTTTCACCGTAACAAGAAACTTTTCAGGTGGCTGAAAACCTGACGATTTATAAACTAATATTCCTTTGCTATTGAAAAACATATAAGATGGATAACCTGTGATTCTGTATTTTATAGCTAACTTGATGCCAATTCCTTCCTCCATATTCATTTTGAATGAAACAAAATTTGCATTAATAAAACTTCCTGTAAGTGAATCGGAAAAAGTTTTTTTATCCATCACTTTACACCAACTGCACCAGTCAGTATAAGCATCAACAAGTATATATTTATTTACATTTGCTGCTTCCTCTTGTGCTTCTTCCCAGCTTCCTTCATAGAAATTCACCGATTGAGAAACAATTGTTTCCGACAAGAAAAACGATAACATTAAAAACAGAACTATTGAAATATTTTTCATAATAAATTTTTTAAATTTAACTTTCACAAATGTAGGATTTTATTTGAAAAATGTATATTTGGAAAAAATAAACTGTTTTATGTTAAAAAATATTATATTATTATTTTTAATAATCCTATCAAATTTTACAAAAATTGAGGCACAAACGATTTATATCAATGAGTTTATGGCTTCGAATGCTAGCGATATTATTGATAATGACTTCAAAGAGCACTCAGATTGGATAGAACTCTACAATTCCACTAATGATTCAATAGACTTGAGTGGATTTTTCATAACAGATAATCTGAACGAAGCCCAAAAATGGCAAATACCATCTCAAACAATAATTCAAGCTCATAATTTTTTACTTATATATGCCGACAATGAAGACACTGTTCTAACAAGTCTTCATACAAATTTTAAGCTAAGTAGGGCAGGCGAATCACTTGCTTTATTTGACAGCAACGGAGTTTTAATTGACTCAATAACTTTTGGTGAACAATTGACTGATATTTCTTTTGGCAGAAAAATTACAAATTTACAAGAATGGTGTTATTTTGGACTTACAACTCCTGATGCTGCAAATTTCGCATTGTGTTATAGTGATACGGTGAGAGCCAGCTCAGTTAATTTTTCATTGAATGGTGGCTTTTTTTCATCCCCGCAATATGTCGTTTTAAGTTCGAGTGATTCTCTTGACATCATAAAATACACCACAAATGGCTCAATTCCAAGCTCCAATTCTGCTACTTATAATTTACCGATTGTAATTTCACAAACTGAAGTAATTCGGGCAAGAGTAATTAATGTCGAAAAGTTGCCTGGAAAGATTGTAACTCATACTTATTTTATAAATGAAAATTTCGATTTGCCTGTTTTTTCTATATCAACAAATCCTTCAAACTTGTATAGTAGCGATTTTGGAATATACGCCGAAGGACCAAATTATATTCTTGGTAATCCTGAAACAGCAAATTTTGGCAAAAATTGGAAGAGACCGATTAACATTGAATACTTCGATGAAAACAAATTGCAGATAATTAATAAACAGGCAGGAATTAGTATATCGGGGGGCATGTCTCGACTATTTATTCAAAAATCGTTTTCGATTTATTCAGGTGCAAAATATGAAAATACTGGATTTAATTACCAATTTTTTGACCACAAGTCAATAAATAACTTCACGAATTTAAAACTTCGAAATAGTGGGAACGACTTCCTTTATACAATGTTTAGAGATGGGATGATGCAAACACTTTTAATAGACCAAATGGATATTGATTATCAAAGCTACAAACCTTCCATAGTTTTCTTAAACAATATTTTTTGGGGAATATACAATCTTCGCGAAAAGCATGATGAATATTATATTGTTTCGAATTACAATTTAGGGCTGAACGAATTCGACATGTTGGAAAACTTGAATGGTGTGATAAATGGAACTCGTTCACATTATCATAGTATGATTGCTTTTATGGGAACAAATAATCTGTTTCTCCAATCCAATTATGATTATATAAAAACTCAAATGGATGTTAATGAATATATTAATTATCAAATTGCTGAAATTTATTTCAATAATCTTGATTGGCCTGCGAACAACATAAAATATTGGCGACCAAATACTTCCGATGGAAAATGGCGATGGATTATTTTTGATACGGATTGGGGTTTTGGCTTAGCCGGAGGCGATACTACAAACACATTAGATCATGCTTCAACTTTTGCAGGTAATTTTCCCTACAATCCACCGCTTGCAACTTTTCTATTTGCAGCACTTCTCAACTCTAATGAATTTAAAAATGAATTTATTCAACGATTTGCAGCTCATATGAACATAAGCTTTGATTCGACACGAGTAATTTCAATAATTGATAGCCTGAAGTCGAATATTGAAAGTACAATGCCAAGCCACATCTCCCTATGGGAAAACGTTTCAGGAGGAGCATCAATCGCTTCGAAGCAAGAGTGGAATGAAAATATAAATATAATGTATGAATTTGCAAATAACAGAGCTGCAAATGTTCGTCAGCACATAAACGACAAATTTTCACTTTCAACAATGTCTCAATTGAAAATCAATATTTCCGATAGTTTGGCTGGGAAAGTTTTAGTTCAGGATGTAGAAATTCCATGCTTCCCCGATTCTGGTTTATATTTCGATAGCATCCCTTTGAGACTTGTAGCTATTCCAAATCCTGGCTATAGTTTTTTAGAATGGGAAGGAATTTCAAACAATGATACTATCTCGATAGAGCTTTTTATCGACACATCAATTACGGCAGTATTTGAGCATTCTTATTCATTTTCAAATATTTATATAAATGAATTTTTGGCAAAAAACAATTCGGACACAACAGACAATTTTGGAGAATTCGAAGACTGGATTGAAATTTATAATGCCGATTCTATTCCTATAAATATAGGTGGATTATACATAACTGACGATTTTAGCATTCCAAATAAATGGCAAATTCCTGAAACTCAGCCAAATTCAACTACCATTCAAGCTGAAGATTTTTTGATTCTATGGGCAGACAATGAAACTATTCAAGGCAATAATCATTTGAATTTTAAGCTAAGTTCTACCGGTGAACAAATTGGATTATATAATATTACCGAAATTGATACTTTAATAATAGATACGATAAGTTTTTCTATCCAGTTTGCCGATACATCATTTGGCAGAATTCCCGATGCTGACACAAACTGGTATTTTTTTCACAATCCCAGTCCTGAAAAGAGCAATAGCTTATCTTTCGAAAATCAGGAAATAAGTTTGCCGGCTGACTGGGGCATTTTTTCGACTTATATAAAGCCGCATCAATTAAATTTAGAATCTGTTTTTATGGCAATAGAAAGTGATATTGTGCTAATAAAAGGTCAATATGGAAAGGTTTTTTATCCGCAATACACAATAAATCAAATTGGGAATATTTTAAATACTACTGGATATAATATAAAAACTAATTCTGCCACAAATCTGCAAATTGTTGGTACTAGAGTGGATGTTCAAAATACTCCAATTTTTATTGAAACAGGTTGGAGATTTATACCCTATTTACATTCTACCCCTGCACCAATTGCAAATATGTTAAGCAATATTTTAACTGATGTTGAAATAGTAAAGGATGAGAATGGGAATATTTTCTCCCCTCAATTGAACATAAATCAGATTGGAAATTTATATCCAGGCAAGGGATACCAAATCAAAATGATTTTATCTAACACATTGATTTATCCTTCATTATAAAAAAAAACTCTCGTATTAAGATAATACGAGAGTTTAAATATTGTTTAAAAAAATCTTTTATCTATCGTTCATAGAAATTAGAAATTCTTCATTTGTTTTTGTTCTTCTTAATCTATCTCTCAGAAATTCCATGGCTTCAACCGACGACATATCAGACAAATAGTTTCTGAGAACCCACATTTTGCTTAAGAAATCGTCTTCGAGAAGCAATTCTTCTCTACGTGTGCTCGAAGCAACAATATCAACGGCAGGATATACTCTTTTGTTCGAAAGTTTTCTATCTAATTGAAGTTCCATATTACCGGTTCCTTTAAACTCTTCGAAGATCACATCGTCCATTTTTGAGCCAGTTTCGGTAAGGGCAGTGGCTATTATTGTTAGCGAACCTCCATTTTCGATGTTTCTGGCTGCTCCAAAAAATCGTTTCGGTTTGTGCAAAGCATTAGCATCTACTCCACCTGACAAAACTTTCCCTGAAGCCGGCGAAACAGTGTTATATGCTCTCGCCAATCGGGTTATCGAATCAAGAAGAATTACAACATCGTGCCCACTCTCAACCATTCGTTTAGATTTTTCGAGAACAATATTTGCAATCTTTACGTGTCGGTCTGCAGGTTCGTCAAAAGTTGAGGATATAACTTCGGCATCTACGCTTCTTGCCATATCTGTAACCTCTTCCGGGCGTTCGTCAACTAAGAGAATGATAAGATAAACTTCCGGTTGATTTGCCGAAATAGCATTCGCAATATCTTGTAAAAGAACAGTTTTACCCGTTTTTGGTTGAGCTACAATTAGTCCGCGTTGTCCTTTTCCTATAGGTGAAAACATATCGACAATTCGAGTTGATAAGTTTGACCTTCCTCTTGTTGTAAGGTTGAATTTTTCATCAGGGAACAAAGGGGTTAAATGCTCAAATGGAACTCTGTCGCGAACAACATCCGGATCACAACCATTTATTTTATCGATTTTTACAAGTGGAAAATACTTTTCGTTATCTCTTGGTGGTCGCACTATTCCGTGAATTGTATCACCTGTTTTTAAGCCAAAAAGTTTAATTTGAGATTGAGATACATAAATATCGTCTGGCGATGTCAGATAGTTAAAATCAGAAGAACGCATAAAACCATATCCATCGGGCATAATTTCTAAAACACCCGAATTAGAAACAATCCCGCCAAATTCAAAATCGCTATCTCCTCCTCTCTGGTGTTTTTCATATTTTTGAGGTTTTGCATTTTCAGAAGAGCTTTCTTTTTCTCTCGATTTTTCTTTTGATTTAGTTTTAGTTTTAGTTTTTTCAACTTTTACTACTTCTTGCTCTTTTACAGTCTCTTCAGGAGCATCTACTTTTTCTGTGATGTTTTTAGCTAAATCAGCTTTTGGGCTAACAACCTCACTTTTAGCATCTTTATCTACAATTTCATTTTCCTTTTTTACTTCAGGCTTCAAAGGCGTTTTCTCATCATTTTTTTGAGTTTTAGAACCTTGTTCCTTAATTAAACTTGAAACATCAATTTTAACCTTTGTTCTACGCCTTCTTCTTTTAAATTTATCATCTGTTGATAGAATTTCTTCCTGCAAAGGGATTTCCTCGTCCCAAATTTTCGTTTGAGTTTCTTTTATTTGTTCTTTTGCTAAAACCTCTGTTTCAGAAGAAGTTTCGTTTTTATCTTCCTGAATTACAGTTCCTTTTTCTAGTTTTTCTTTCTTCCTTCTACTCCTCTTTGGAGTACTTTTGGTTTCTGTTTCAACATTCTCAATATTTGCTTGTATTTCAGGCTCTACAATGGTTTCAATAATGGGTTTTTTAGGTGCATCAGATTTAATTTTCTTACCCTTAGCTTTGGTTTGAGAAGCACCCGAAGACATATTTTCAGCTTGTTTGTCAATTATCAAATATACTAATCTTTGTTTTCTTTGATCTTTCAAGCCTCTGAGACCCAATTCTTTCCCAATAGCTTTTAATTCAGGAATCTTTTTTTCTTTAAGCTCTAAAATATTATACATAGTTACAAATTTAATTTTTAAGTTTATTTAATGCTAAATTTAACATTAACACCTTAACAATAAGGCATGTGATAGATTTTTGGCAGATTGATATTTTTGTTTGAAGTATTAAATTTCATACTCTAAATTAATATTAAATGTAATAAATTATTACATTTTCATAAAATACTTGACTGAAAAAGAATAAAGTCGCTACAATTTTTTCTTTTTTCAAATTAACACTTCAATATAATTTATTGATAATGTTATGTAATAAAACTTGTCTTACGAAAACTATTTGGATAATTCTTTGCAATAGTAATACTTTTGTTTTATAAAAGCAAAATAAATTGCATTTTTATTTCAAAATAGTTATAAACATTTTATTAATAAAAAAGTTTTTAGTTTCTTTAAAACTTAAAATTTAAGTTAAAATATTTATAGTACATTTTTTTGACAGTTTTCTGAAAAAATTATTCATTGTAAAAATATAGTAATGAGACAATTAAAAATATTGAAGCAAGTTACCAATCGAGACACTCCTTCTCTCGATAAATATTTGCAAGATATTAGTAAAGTCGGATTAATTACTGTTGAAGAAGAGGTAGAGTTAGCAAAAAGAATTAGAAAAAACGATTCGGCTGCATTGCATCGACTTGTAAGAGCAAATTTGCGATTTGTTGTTTCCGTTTCAAAACAATATCAAAATCAAGGACTTAGCCTTCCAGACTTAATAAATGAAGGGAATTTAGGTTTAATTAAAGCGGCAAATCGTTTTGACGAAACTCGTGGATTTAAATTTATTTCCTATGCAGTTTGGTGGATCAGACATTCGATTTTACAAGCCCTTGCTGAGCAAGCCAGAATTGTAAGACTACCTCTAAACAAAATTGGTTCTATAAATAGAATAAACAGGACATTGTCGAATTTAGAACAAAAATTTGAGAGAGATCCAACGCACGAAGAAATTGCACAAGAATTAGAAATTGCTCCAAAAAGTGTGAGAGATGCCCTAAGAATCAGCAATCGTCACGTCTCAATGGATGCACCAATTTCGAAGGAAGAAGATGCAAATATGTACGATGTCTTACTTAGTAAAGATTCTATAAGTCCTGATAAAAATTTACTTAACGAATCGTTGCAAAAAGAAATTGAAAGAGCTATTTCAAATCTTACTTATAGAGAAGCTTTTGTAATAAAAGCGTATTACGGTTTGTTTGGAAAAACTTCTTTGACACTTTCGGAAATTGGAGATGAGCTTGAATTAACACGAGAAAGAGTTCGCCAAATAAAAGAACGTGCTATAAAAAAACTTAGATCAACTGCTCGTAATAAAATGTTAAAGAGCTATTTAGGATAATCTCAACAGTTATTATTTTTATGACAAAACTTAAAACCTCTGCACAAATTATAAGTGATTTATTTTCACAAAACCAGAAATCGGTAACAAAAGCTATAAACTCCATTCGCAAAAGTGCAAACATTGAATATATGCCTGAATTGTTCAAACTACTGAAAACCACTAATGAAGATGCAATAAAAAATATGGTTTTTAATTTAATTTGCGATGTAAAAACCGATTCGGCAGTAAATTTTTACATAGATGCATTAGAAAATAATTCAGATAATGAAATAAAAAAAATGCTGGTTTCTGCTTGTTGGCAATCAGGAATTGATTTCTACGACTACCTTAATGTATTTATTGACATTGTGTTAAACGATAGTCTTGATATCGCTATCGAAGCATTTACCGTTATCGAAAACAATAAAAATTGCTTTGACACATTTGAAATTGAAGAATCCATTGAAAAAATTTCTGAATATTTCGATGAACTTAGTGAAAATAAAAAGCCACTTATTTCTGAACTTTTGAATTTCTTAAATAACTCATTATAAGGCAGCTAATAGTAATTATTTAAACTCATTTTCAATACAAAAAAAACTCACTTTTCAAAAAAATGGCATAACTGAAAATAATTAATGCACCGACAATTTATTTTTGATATTATTAATCCCAATAAAAATCCATATTATGAAAAATAAAATTATTTTTCCATTCAAATTACTGCTTATCATATTATTAATAGATGCTTGTACAGATAAGAATAATTATATTTCAATTTCAGGAACCATCGAAGATCCTAATCATCAAATAGAATTGGAGGATGTTACAGTTAATCTTTATTGCCAAAAAATCGAATCCGGGGCTTATAGCTCAAATTTTCAGTTAGTAGAAACTACAACTTCCAACCAACACGGTGAATTCTCTTTCTCACAGCCTGTTTCATACGTTCCTGCATACAAATTAGAGTTCGAGAAAAATAATTATTTCAATTTTAGTGAAGAGTTTAATAGTGATATAATAAGCAATTCGGAATACTTTAAGCGATACGAAATGTACCCCGAAGGATTTATAAAATTGCATATCGAAAATACATTTCCAAACAATACTACTGATATTCTTATATATAATTTTAGCAAACCAGAACTAAATTGCAATGATTGTTGCAACAACACAGACCACAAATATACCGGAAATGAGGTTGATGAATATGTAGTTTGTAAAACCTACGGGAATCAAAATATCACTATCGATTGGTTTGTAAACGAAAATGGAAATCCTTCTAATTTTTCCAATGATTTTTTTATAAAAGCATTCGATACCACTAATTTTAATTTAGTTTATTAGGATTTTTTAAGGTATTTATTCAATAAATTAATAAAACCAATTGAATATTTGTGAAAACATCTGAAAAATTCATATTAAATAAAATTAAACTTGGAGAAGAAGAATATTTCGAGCAAGTTTTTAAGATGTATTACTTTGCTTTGTGTTTATACTCTAAAAAATTTGTAAAAAGTTACGAAATTGCAGAGGAAATTACCCAAGATGTTTTCATGAAACTTTGGGAAAAACGAGAACAAATTGAAATTACTACTTCTCTAAAAGCTTATCTTTTCAAAGCAACTCACAATTTTTCAATAAATTTTCTGAATCATGAAAAAATTGAAAATAAGTATAAATCATTCCATTTCAATGTTTTAAAAGAACTGGAACTGAATCCTCCTGACAACTATTACGAACCTGAACTTGAGAAAAAAATTCAAAATGCCATCGATAGTTTACCCAAAAAATGCAGAGAAATTTTTGAACAAAGCCGGTTTGAATTTCTAAAATATAACGAAATTGCAGAAAAGCGAGGCATTTCGGTAAAAACCGTTGAAGCACAGATTTCTAAAGCACTTAAAATTCTCAGGAAAAAACTAAATAGATAATTTTTAACTACAAATTGGATAGGAAATCGATTATTTATGAAAGAATTAAAATATATTTTGTAGGGTAAAGAATTTAAATAGTGTCATATATTTTGTCGAATAAAAAATAACAAATTGGAAAATTTTAAGGATAGTGATATAATAATTAGATTTCTGGCTCAAGAAACCACTGATTCTGAGAACAGTAAAGTATTAGATTGGAAAAAACAAAATAAAGCAAACGAGGATTTTTTCGAAGGAGTAAAAAAAATATGGGATAATCCTGACATTCAGAAATATAATAAAAAAGAATCAATAAATGAAATTTGGGACAAGTTTAATGTAAATCTCAAAAAAACTGAATCAAAAACTCAAAACCATACTTCTCATGCAAATAATGAAGAATTTGTATCATGGAAATTCTATTTTTTCAGAATAGCAGCGGTATTTGTTTTAGGAATTGGAATTTGGCATTTTCTGAAAGACGACATTGCAACAAACAATAGAATTACGGTGATAGAAAACAGTAGCGAAATAACTAAAGAGGTTGTTTTGCCCGATAGTTCTGTAGTTTTTCTAAATTCAAAGTCCAAAATTGAATATCAGAATGATTTTTCTAAAATGCGGAAAGTTCATTTAAATGGCGAAGCTTTTTTCGATATAAAAAAAGGCGTAAAAACATTTCAAGTTCAATTGTCGAATGCAATTATTGAAGTGCATGGAACTTCTTTTAGCATAAATTCCTTTGAAGAAAAAGACGAGATTGAAGTAATTGTTGCTACCGGAAATGTATTATTTCTTGATAAAAAAGACGATTTAAATACTCAAAAAGTTTATCTGCAATTTGGCGAAAAAGCTAGCTTGAAAAAGTCTATAAATGTGATAGAAAAGAGCATAAACGAAGACAAAAACTTCTTATCGTGGAAAACCAAAAAATTTGTTTTCGAAAAAGCTTCAATTAATAAAATTGTAGATGATCTTGAAAAAGCATATAAAAAAGAAATAATAGTTAATCAGGACATTAATGACAAATTTCTTCTTTCAGCACGATTTTCTGAACAATCTTTAGATAATATTATCAATATTTTGAATAGAGAATTTTCAAAAATTAATGAGAATTATTCAAACATTTTTTCATTTCGATAAAAACTGAACCTTCTCAGAAATACTCGTTTATATAATTCAAAAATTTAATAGGAGTTATTGGTTTTGTATAAAATCCGTCATATTTCACCTTCAACAAATCATCTTCATATTCTAAAGGTGCATAGGCAGTTAGCGCAATAATTGGCACAGTGTCATCCTTGTTTTTAATTACATTTGTAGCTTCAGATCCACTTACATTTGGCATTTGAATATCCATAATAATCATATCAAATTTTGTTTCGCTATTAAAAATATCAATAGCTTCTTGTCCATCTCTTGCCCATACTACTTCTGCTTTAACTCTCTGAAATATAGACTTTAACAGGAAGTAATTTGCCTCCTCATCTTCAGCAACCAATATTGTTTTTCCTTTATAGTCGAAAGATTCGATTTTTTGTTTAGAAATATTTTTTGAAGTCTCTTTCAATACTGGATTATAAGGAATCGAAAAGTAAAATATTGTTCCCTCATTTATTTTTGATTCGTACCAAATATTTCCCCCAAGCAATTTAACTATGCGGCGTGCAATTGACAAACCCAAGCCTGTTCCGCCAAATTCTTTTGACGATGTTGGTTTAACCTGACTAAAGTTTTCGAAAATTTTATTGCCTACATGCTCAGGAATTCCAATACCGGTGTCTTTCACAAAAAAATTAATAGCAATTTTTTGTTTTTCACCTTCTTGAAGCACATCGAAAGAATATCCAAACTCTATGCTTCCATCGTTTGTAAATTTTAAAGCATTAGTTATTAAATTAAAAACAATTTGTCTAATACGCTGAGTATCAATACTAATTATTGTATTTCTATTCGGGATGTTCAGTTTTATTACAATATTTTCCTTTTTGAGTTTCGGCAAGTTTTTTTGAAAAGTTGAATAAATCTCCTTTAAAGTTTTATTTAAATCGCAAATCTTTTCCTTCACCTCAAATTGACCTGATTCTATTTTTGCAATATCAATTATGTCATTGATCAATTTTGATAGCATTTTCCCATCTTCGTTTATACAAACAGAAAATTCTTTTCGATCGTCGGGAGAAATATTGTCTTTTGACAAAAGATCGGAAAATCCTAAAATAGTATTTAAAGGAGTTCTAATTTCATGAGAAATGTTTGCCAAAAAAAGTGTCTTTTGTTTACTTTGGACAATTGCAGTTTCCTTTTCAGATTGCAGAGTTTTGCACTGATTTTGTAAAGTTTGCACCTCCTTTTCTAAGATTGCAATTTTATTTTGTAAATTAGAAATCGTATCTTCCATTATTCAATCATAAAGTAAGTTTATCTTCTTAAACTCAAATTACGCCCTAAAAACCAATTACAATATAAATATTTGACTAAACATAGCATTTCTTACATTGAATAATAAAAACTATTAACAAATATTCTTTCGAAATTTGTACAAAAATCAAGAAGTTTCTGCTTTATGTTGTAATTTATTATTTAGGTTTTGAGGCTTATGATATTTTCAGAAATTAATTTAGATATTTAGCAAAATAATTACTAATTACTATTGCTCTACAATACACACAATTTGCTTATTATTAAAGCTATAAGATCGAAATAAAATCACACCCACAATAAATCTTGTTTAAAGATTAATATATGATAAACAACATATATTTATTAAATAATTTGTTCTAATTTTGTGCAAAATTTTAGAGAAAAATTTGTTTAATTAAATATATACAAAATGGCAAATAAAAAGAATTTTATAACATGCGATGGTAACTATGCTGCCTCGTATATTGGATATATGTTTAGCGAAGTTGCTGCAATTTATCCTATTACACCTTCCTCAAATATGGCAGAAAATATTGATGAGTGGGCAGCCGCAGGGAAAGAAAATATGTTTGGTGAAACCGTTTTAGTTTCTGAATTACAGTCGGAAGGCGGTGCATCGGGAGCAGTTCACGGCTCATTGCAGGCAGGTGCTCTCACCAGTACATATACTGCTTCGCAAGGATTATTGCTGATGATACCCAACATGTATAAAATTTCCGGCGAACTGCTTCCAGCAGTTTTTCACGTAAGTGCAAGAAGTTTGGCATCGCAGGCATTGTCAATTTTTGGAGATCATAGCGATGTTATGGCTGCCAGAAACACAGGTTTTGCAATGCTCGCTACAGGAAGCGTGCAGCAAATAATGGATATTGCAGGATTGGCTCATATTGCAGCAATAAAATCCAGAATACCTTTCCTTCACTTTTTCGATGGTTTCAGAACCTCGCACGAAGTACAGAAAATTGAAGCGCTATCAATAGAAGATTTAAAACAATTTGTAGATTTCGAAGCTCTTCAAAAATTCCGAGATAACTCTCTAAATCCAGATAATCCTGTTACTCGTGGTACTGCTCAAAATCCTGATATATATTTTCAGGCAAGAGAAGCAATTTCAAAATTTTACGATCCAATTCCTGATATGATTGAAGAACTTATGCAGGAAATTACAAAAATGACAGGTCGTCCATATCACATTTTCAATTATTTCGGTGCAGAAGATGCTGAAAATATCATTATTGCAATGGGATCGGTTACCCAAACAATAAAAGAAGTAGTTGAATATATGAATCAAAATGGCGAAAAAGTCGGTGTAATTGTAGTTCACCTATATCGCCCCTTCTCTGAAAAACATTTGATGCAGGCACTTCCAAAAACTGTAAAAAAGATAGCTGTACTTGACAGAACAAAAGAGCCTGGTGCAAATGGCGAACCTTTGTATCTTGACATACGCGATATTTTTTACAATAAAGAAAATGCTCCTATAATAGTCGGTGGAAGATATGGTCTTAGTTCGAAAGACACTGTATCATCTGATATTGTTTCAGTTTATAATAATTTGAAATTAGATAATCCAAAAAACCATTTCACTATTAGCATAGTCGATGATGTTAAGATGTCATCATTGCCAATTCTTCCAGATGTGATAACCGTTCCGGAAGGAACATTCGAAGCAAAATTCTATGGATTAGGTTCTGACGGAACAGTTGGAGCTAACAAAAACTCTATAAAAATTATTGGTGATTCTACTGATAAATATGTTCAGGCTTATTTTGCTTACGATTCTAAAAAATCTGGAGGAATAACAACATCTCACCTTCGATTTGGCAATAAAATTATTCGATCGACTTATCTTGTAAATAATCCCGATTTTGTTGCTTGCCATGTTCCAGCATATATCTACAAATATGATATGCTAAAAGGTATGAAAGAAAATGGAGTATTTCTACTTAATAGCATTTGGGACATTGAAGAAACAAAAGACAGGCTGCCAGTACATATGAAGAAATTCATGGCTGAAAAAAATATTTCTTTCTACATAATTAATGCTACAAAAATTGCAAGTGAAATAGGTCTTGGCGAAAGAACAAATACAATTATGCAATCTGCTTTTTTCAAGGTTTCAAATGTAATTTCGTACGAATCGGCAGTAGCCGAAATGAAAGGAGCTATTGAAAAATCGTATGGTTTGAAAGGTGAGCATATAGTGAAAATGAATTATGCAGCTGTTGACAAAGGAGGCGATGTTGTAAAAATAGAAATACCTGAAGATTGGAAAAATCTTGAAGACAAAGAAGAAATTGACAAGAGAAATATTCCAGATTTCATCAGGAATATTATGGAACCTATCAATAGTCTGAAAGGAGATTCCTTGCCGGTTAGTGCATTCAATGGTAGAGAAGATGGAACATTTCCTGCTGGAACAACACAGTATGAAAAACGTGGAATAGCAGTGAATGTACCTGAATGGATAAGCGAAAATTGCATTCAATGTAACCAATGTGCCTATGTATGTCCTCATGCTGTAATCAGACCATTTTTACTTACAGACGAAGAACTTAAAAATGCTCCTGAAAATACTGAAACTTTAAAAGGTATGGGAGCTACAAAAGAGTATCAATTCAGAATTCAAGTTAGTGTTCTCGATTGTACAGGATGTAATAACTGCGTTGAAGTTTGTCCTGGAAATAAAAAAGGAAAAGCTCTTGAAATGAAGCCACTTGGAACACAAGATTCCGAAATCGAAAGATGGGAATATATGCACCACAAAGTTGGATATAAAGATGAAGTTGTACCAAAAGAGAAAAATGTAAAAAATAGCCAATTTGCACAACCGCTATTTGAATTTTCAGGAGCTTGTGCAGGCTGCGGTGAAACTCCTTACGTAAAAACTATTACCCAATTATATGGCGATAGAATGACAATTGCAAATGCAACAGGTTGTTCGTCAATTTATGGAGGATCTGCTCCTTCAACACCATATTGTACAAATAGCAAAGGACAAGGTCCTGCTTGGGCAAACTCTCTTTTCGAAGACAATGCAGAATATGGCTATGGAATGTCTCTCGCAAGCGACAAACTACGCGAAAGAATTGAAATGAAAATGAAAAAAGCCTTAAATAATGGCATTTCAGAAGAGCTAAAAGAAGCTTTCACGAGTTGGATTGAAAATAAAAACAATGCAGCAAATTCTAAATTAGCTTCTGCACAAGTTGTTTCAATCTTAGAAAATGAAAATAGCACAATCAGTAAAGAAATTCTTGCCTTGAAACAATACCTTGTGAAAAGATCGACATGGATTTTTGGTGGCGATGGTTGGGCATATGATATTGGATACGGCGGATTAGACCATGTTTTAGCATCTGGAGCAGATGTAAATATTTTAGTTCTAGATACAGAGGTATATTCAAATACAGGCGGACAAGCTTCTAAATCAACACCAGTTGGAGCAGTTGCAAAATTCGCAGCCTCAGGAAAGAAAATCAGGAAAAAAGACCTTGGAATGATGGCAATATCTTATGGTTATGTATATGTAACTCAAATAGCTATGGGTGCCAATCAAAACCAATGTTTGAAAGCAATAAAAGAAGCTGAAGCATATCCGGGACCATCATTGATAATTGCATATTCTCCTTGTATTGCTCATGGTTTGAAAGGTGGAATGACACGAACACAAAGCGAAGAAAAAAGAGCAGTTGAAGCTGGATATTGGACTAATTACCGATATAATCCTGAAATGGAAAAAGAAGGAAAAAATCCATTCATCCTCGATTCTAAACCACCCAATTGGAGTAAATTCCAAGATTTTCTGGCTGGTGAAGTAAGATATACATCATTGCAAAAAGCTTTCCCGAAAGAGGCAGAAGAATTATTCAAAGCTGCCGAGGAGAATGCGAAATTTAGGCATAAAAATTATGAAAGGTTCAGCAAAATGGACTTTTCAGAATAAATTCATTAAAAAATCCGCTTTCTAAAGATTGCGGATTTTTTTATGATTTCAATTTAAAACCTAAACCGCGATTCCTACTTCAAATTTTCAGCTTGAATTTTTGCAAATTAATAAATTGCATTATTTTCATCTAAAATCTACATATTTAACATTTATTTGATTATATTTTTGTATATGATTTTTTAGTTATTTTAATAAAAAAATTCATATATTTGTCATCTGATAAATTGTTATGTAACTGATTATTCTGTTATGAATTTAAATGTTCATGATTGGTACAAAAAAAAGAATTATGGAGAAATTCTCTTTTCATACGAAGGGAGTATTTCTACAGATTCAATAAATTCTGTACTTAGTTCGATAGAAGAAAAATTATACGAAACTAAAGTAAAAGTTACCATAATAAAAAAAGTTTTTAATATTGTCATAGAAAGTTTACAGAACCTTTATCATCATATTGATGATGCTCCTGAAGATGAAAATAAGATGGATAAAAGATTTGGTATTTTTGTTCTTTCAAAAACCGAAAACTCTTTCAAAATATCTTCAGGGAATTTTTTAAAAGTCGAAAAGAAAAAGTTATTAAAAGACAGAATGGATCAAGTTAATTCTCTTGACAAAATTGAGAGGAAGAATTTGTATAAATACGTTTTAGGAAATGAAGAATATACCGACAAAGGCGGTGGTGGTCTTGGATTAATTGATATTGCAAGACGTACAGGAAATAAGCTAGAGTATAATTTTCATGACTATAACAAAGATTATTTTTTCTTCAGCTTAGATATTAAGCTTTCAATAGATAATTAATTTTTTTATGTTTAATATATGGAGCAAATTTCATTAATCGGTACACCTAAAACACCAAGTATTAAATTCGATGCCAAATTAGGCTTGGTGGAAATAAAAGGTAGATCTATACCGGAAAATTCGATTGAATTCTATAACCCATTGATTGATTGGCTTGACCGGTATGCAAAAAATCCACAAGATGAAACCAATGTAAATATCCAATTGGAATATTTTAATACAAGTTCATCGAAATGTATTCTGGATGTATTTAAAAAATTAGAGTCGATTTTTAATAATGGCAAAAGTGTATGTATAAATTGGCATTACGAAGAAGATGATGAAGACATGCTTGAAGCTGGCGATGATTATCAATCAATTATTAAAATTCCATTTAAAATGATTGAAATAGAAATATAAAATATTTTTTACTTAAAAACAAAAAAACCGTAATTTATTATTACGGTTTTTTTAGTTTAACTCAGGCTATATTAAAATGCTCGTCCAATACCGATTAGCCAACGGTATGTTATATAATCATTATCTTCATACGAAGGGTGGTTCAAAAATATTGGAACATCAAAACGTAGAATTAACGGAGCTGAACTTGACTCTGAATAAAATTTCAAATCGGCTCCAATTCCTGCATCTACTCTAATATCAGCAAATTTTAGAGCCTCTTCTGGCTCATTATAGTTAATGATTCCTATGTCGGAAAACAGATAAGTATCGAATTTTATAAAATTTCTAATAATGGTTGAATTAGATTTAATTAATTTATCAAAATCTAATTCAAAACTTGTGGAAGCCCCAGTTGAACCAAAATATGTTTGCTTAATATCTCCATTACTTAATTCATAGTTTGCAAAATAGCCAGAGTACCCACGAAGGTTTAAGCCACCTCCACTATGAATATGATTTGTCTGATCTCCGAAGCCATACCAATCGTGAGCGAAATAGCCTACTGATCTGAAAAATTGATTATCTGTCAATTGTTCCGGATTGGCACCTGCAAGATATAAAGAAGACTCTTTTGCCCAATTCGTTCCAAATCCAAATTGAAAAAATGTTCGATTCGACAAATCAAACTTTCCTATTTCTTTATAATATTTAGTTGAAAATGAAGCAAAAGTAAAATTGTAGTCGCTACTTAATGCTGAAGTTTTAAAATAGAAATTATAGATTAATTTACTTTTCTTGTATTTTTTATTTATTTCAAAACCAAAATTCACAGTATTGTTATAATTTCCTGCCCCCCAATCTTTCGGATAAATCAGATATGCAATATCTTGAGATTCTTCTCGAATCATAGATTTTAAAAGGAAATAGACCTTTTGCTTTGAATTAAATTTCTTAATAAAACTAATAGAATAACTTTCTAAACCTTCAGAATATAAGGCATTTACATTAAAAGTAGTTTGATCTAAATATTTGTTTAAACCGGTGGAATAAGAAAGTTTGTAAGAAATTTTTTCGTATTTCAGATTTTCATCGAATAGTTTTTTTTGTATAGCCAAATGAGAATTATACCAAATTGTGAAATCAACTTTATGTAAATATTTCATATAATCGCCATGCAAATTTAGCCCAAAGCGAAATCCATCTATTGCATTATACCAAACATCGGGGGAAACATAAAACATATATTTTGTCCAATTATCTGTATTGCTATATGGAGTTCTCCAAAAATATTTAATTGGAAATTTTTTGGTATTGTTTAACATATTGATATCTGCTAATCTTAAGCTTGGGTCGATTTTAATATTTTTTATCCCAGATGGAACTGTAATTTTTGCATAATATTCTGGTTGAATTTTTCTCCAACCAAACCATTTTGGTAAAACTGTAGCATCTGTTTCTTTCACAAACCATGTATTTGGAATATGGAAATTATATGTCGAGTCGCTTTTTGCTATCACAGAAAAGTCTATTGGCATTTGCATTTCGCCAATTCTTTTAAACTTCACAATGTAATTGTCGTTTTTTTTCAATCTTTTAACAGATTTTATTGCATAATCAATAATTTTAGAAGTTTCTAACCATTCGTCAAAAAACCAATTTAAATCGACTTGTGTGAATTCAATAATTGCCTTGCGGAAATCTTCTGGATATGGATGACAAAACTTCCATTTCTCGAAATAGTAATTCATCGATTCAAAAAACAAACTATCACCTAAAACATATTGAAGATTGAACAACATTGTTGCTCCTTTTCGATAAACTACGCGATATTCTGGCCAAGAGTCAAAATCGTCGGAATGAGAATTTAGAGTGCCCTCCTCATTTCTTATTGCCTTTTTTAAATATCTTTCATACACATACTCAAATCTAGGCGTGTATTCTTTGAAATTTTTATTTTTAAGTTCATCACTGTTAAAGTTTTTTGTTTCAATCCCTATATTTTTAAACTCTTGCAATGCCCAAACTGTTAAGAACTGAGTGAATCCTTCGTCGAGAAATCCTCGATAGGTTTCGTTGGAGCCAACTTGCCCAAAAAACCACTGATGGCCAATTTCGTGTGCAAACAATTGATGATTAGGATCAGAACCACTATCCAATGTAATCATAGGATATTCCATACCTTGACGCGCATCAGCAACAATTACTTTGTGATAATTATACATGCCAAATTTTTTTGAAAACATTTCTATCACGTCAATAGCAGTTTTTGCAGCTTGAGTCCAATTTGCAGTATTTTGTTCCTGAACCAAAGCAATGGCTTTTATACCATTCCATTCTTTTTCATCAATTCTGTAGGTAGGGTCGGCAGTCCACACAAAATCGTGAACATTCTCAGCATGGAAAATCCAGGTTTTCACTTTTCCTTTTTCATATGGGATTATTTCTGATGGTGCCTCGCCTATCGGCTTGTTTACAAAATTTAAAATATCTAATTTTTTTCTTAAATCGTCGGGCAAAACTTCTGCTCGATTGGTCAAAAAACCTGTTCCTTCAACAATAAAATTGCTTGCTAAAGTTAGTTCAACATCGTATGTTCCGAAGTCGCCGTAAAACTCTTTGCCAAAATGTTGATCGGTAGCCCAGCCAAATTTCATATCATATACAGCAATCCGTGGATACCAATGACCACCATTGTAATGTTTAAAATTTTGAACTTTATATACTCCCATTCTTCGCCATTCCGTATCTATTTCGAAATATGCTTTAAATTTGATATTGAATTCAATAGTTTCACCCGATTTTAATGGCTTTTCAAGGAAAACTTTAATAATTGTATTGTCTATTTCTGTTTTCAGAATTTTGTTGTCGTGTTTAACAAATTCTATTATACAACCAAGTTTTTGTTGTTCATAGCTTCCATATTGTCTGAAATATTCAACATTTTTCAACTGATTGTCGGCATACGATCCAGGTTGAAAAGCTTGTTGATATAAATGAAAGAATACATGATGCAATTCGTGTGGTGAGTTGTTTGTGTATTTAAGTATTTCTTCACCATAAACGATATCAGTTTCTTCATCTAATCTTGCTTTAATTTTGTAATGAACATCCTGCTGCCAGTACCCTTCTATTGGTTTCCTATTTTTCCAGTAAAGCGGATTATCAACATTTTGATATGTATTTGGTTTTTGAAGTGGATTGTATTTTTGAGCAAATAAAAATGTATTTATCAATAAAGCTACAATTACAAATACATGTCTTTTTTTCATAATTATACAAAATATTAAAATATGCTAATTGGTTCACCAAGAATTAGCCTTGCATTTAAGCCAAAAGACAATGAATTAAATCCTATTGTTTTTAGCTGAAAACCAAAGTGATTAAATAACAATATTGAAATTGCTGAATTAAACTTTTCAGAATCATATTCGCACATCAATGCTAAGTTTTTATAATATAGTGAAGTTCCGAAAAACAATCCGGATAGAAAAGGCTGAGAGTTTTCAAATAACTCAATATTTTTCCATGGAGAATTTAACAAGTTTGCAGCATATCCAATATGATTGTCAATAATCATTGTTTTAGAAACTGCAACTTCTTTTGAGCAAACTATATAAGCTGCACTTTGATAATGATTTGCTGAGAAAACGTCATGAAGTCCGATTGCAAATGCAGGAATATATTTTCTTTCAGATAATATTTTCAGCCTTCCTTTAATAGACCTGTCTCCAACACCCCACAAAACATCTTCAATATTATCCGGACGTGTAACAGTAGCAATAATTTCGGCAAATGGTAAAAAATTGACACTTACTGAATAAAGTTTTTCGCCAATTTTCTCTTCCTTGTTTGGTAAAAAAGCATGGTTCTTTGACAAACTGTTAATACTAAAAATAACTTCCTTATCCCGAGCAAACCGAGCTGTCGGGATCATCACTAAACCAATATTTCCAGTTGTTGAGGGAGAATAATGAATATTTCTTTCCCCAGTTGTTTGAGCAAAAAATTCTATGGATGAAACTAATAATAAAAATATTATAACAATTTTTTGCATACTTAGAATTTCTTAAACTAAAAAGGGAATGAATTATTTTCACTCCCTTTTTATTTCTAGTTTAGAATATTATTTAACACCCTTGATGGCATCCCGACCATACAGGACAAACATCAAATGTTGGGCTTACAGAAAAACCGTAATTATATATCAAATGAAATGTTTTGATCTCACCATTAAAGGTATATGTTCCTTTTATTTCTCTGTAAGTTGAATACAATTTCATCTCAATAGCAGTACATCCCATTAAAGGGAAAAATGCAAATCCAATTATTGTTTGTCCGTCAACTAAACTTTGAGAATATGGAATACCTAATTGGGCAAATATTCCAAGTGTTTGAAGTTCTGTCCAAGTAGCTTCATTGTCTGCACCAAATGATAGTTGTAATACATAATCATACCAAAACTCTTTCATTTGAGGAGTTGACGGGCAATCACAATTTGATAACAATTCAGTCTTACGAATGCTTGATAGTAAGGTATCAAGGCTAACATCTATATTTGGGTCAATAATACCTCCACCTGAGAAATGAAACACTTCAACGCTGACAGTTTTTGTTTGAGGATCAAAACTTACAGTATTTGTCTGAACTTCCCAAATATTGGTCTCTTCATTCAACACTACATATTTTAGATTTGATCCATCATCAATATAATCTGCCTGGAAGGTAATAACCAATGGTTTTTCAAAAACCGCTCCATGTGGCTCAAAATTAAACATTTGAACTGGTGCTCCATCAACAAATTTCCCATATGTTGTTTTTTTGTCTAATGGAGTGATAGATATTTCAATATCTTCAACAGGATTATTATTTACGGTAATGTTATTATCAGCTGGTAATTCAGCTTCACCACCATCAAATTGAAGCATACCACCATCATCTACATTAATTGATTGTATGCTTTGTTTTTCTGTTAAGTAAAAGTCATAATGGAATGATAATGAATTATCAAATTGATTTGCTATTGCTATTTTACTTTCAATATATCCATCGGCTGTAACAATAATGTAGCTTCCAATTTCAATACTTTTTGTAGAATATGAAAATTTACCTTCTTCGTTTAATGCAACTAATACATCACCAACATAAACTTTTGCATCTGAAACTACTTCTTCGCTGCTTGCTGTTTTAACAAATCCGGAAATTGTATTTTCAAATTCAATATTTGATGTCGGATCTATTTCAGGTGATTCAACTTTTGCAAATTCACATGATTGAAATGTCATCAATATTCCAAAGAATAATGCAAGTCCTAAAATTGTAATTCTGTTTTTCATCTTCTAAAATTTTATTTATTAATCAGTCGTAAAAATACGTATTTTTTTTAAATAATCAACTATTTGATTTTTTATTGTTATTGGATTAATCAAACCATATATATCATTATGCCTATTTTGTGTTTCATATTTGTATATAATATCTTGAGTGGCAAGATAAGAATAGCTAATATATTCAGAAGTCCTTAGCCTAAATACCTGGTTGCCAGCATACTTTCTTGGGTAAAGTGGAATGCAAATATTAAATCCGAAATTTTTTCCACCTCCATCCATTAGCAGCGATCTCAATCCAAGTTTAACTTCATTAAACTGACGAAAAACATTTATCTCCCACGATTTCATTTCGTACAGAAATTTTCCATAAGCAATATTTACATGTAAATTGTATTTTTTTTCAGTAAATTCTATGCTAGCATTCCAACTATTATAATACATATCTGTAAATTCTATAGTAGATTCCTTGTAAAAATCATTGTAAAAGCCAGAATATCCATTTTTTACATAACTTAAAACACCGGTCTTTCCATAATTAGCTTGCAAAAATAAGCTGCCATTAAGGAGATACTTCCCGATTTCGAATTCATAACCATATTGATTCTGAGTAAAATATCCTAAGGTAAAATTTGAAAAGAATTTCCAGGGCAATCTAAAAGTTTGGTTTATTGTAAACAAGCCAAATCTTGAATAATCATATTTCTCAGAATAATCATAATTCCATAATGGTAAAACAAACTGAAATTTTGCATTCATTCCTTTCCAAAGCGATGCTTCGAGTGATGGTAAAATATCTAATTTGTTTTTAAACGGAGCAGCATAATCGCCAAACATAAATTTTATTTGCGGTTCAATTACTAACTCAAACTTTCCACTTGTTCGATTTACTTTTTCTATGCTATGAATTTTTTCAGATTCAGAATTGCAAATTGAAATATCAAATGAATTAAGAAAATCATTTATACTTATTTTCCCTATTTTAAAATTAATATAATCTTCCACAACCATATTTATCTTTAAAAATGGAATACCATATTTTTGAGTAATAAGAATTAATTTATTTGTTTTACTTAAAAATTCAACGATATGATCTATTGCTTTAATAATTCCTTCTGATTCATTTCTATATATTCTATTTTCAAGTGTAATATAGATTGTTTCTTTTTCAATTAGAACGGCAACATTCTCAAATCCTTCGTTTGATAGTCTGGAACAAATTCTATTTTCATTTATTACTTTTTCTGATGCATTGCAAAATGTATTATTAATGAATAATACCAATAACAAAATAACAAAGAACGCTTTCATCTATAAAATTAATATTTCGAATATTATCTTAAACACCCAACAAAAAGACAAAATTATAATTTAAATTAATAAAAAGAAAATAATTTGAATTTTTCAATTTAAAAATAATAAAAAAAGGAGGTCAAACTTTGCCTCCTTTTTTTTATTATAAGATTAATAAGTATTTCTACCAAATGTAAGCTTCATCTCTGTATAATCCACCAGTACCGGACCACCAATCAGTATCACTCAGACCGTCAGAGTTTGCCCAAGAAGTAAATTTCAAATATCCACGTGCTATAGAAGAGTCCCCTTCTATAGTCCAATCAAAGTCTAATACAACATCATGCATCATCAATGCCCATGGTGCATGGTAGGCAATTGAATAATAATATTCTCCATTGGCTACAACTGAAGTGTCATGAAAATCTCCAAACAATGTATCAGTTACCATCAAATCAGTCGGAGCTTCATCTTTTAGGTGAATTTCTCTTCTTAAATTTGCGTCAGTTGGATCATAAACATTGATATTAGCCAAAATAAAAGGATTAGAATCTTCTGCGTCAAAATTACCTGGATAAGTATAATTTGTGTTTGCCATAGTAATTGTAACAGTAATTGTATCAGATTCAACAGGATCATTTTGCAGAGGTTCAACATTTACACCAAAAGTAGTATCTCCTTTTACTAGAATCTCCCATGCATCTTCAAAGGCAAGAACTACCAATTCGCCTGTATGACCATCTTCATATCCATTTGCATGTAAAGAAACATAATTTTCGCTAACTCCCATATCGTAACCAGCTACTGAAGTAACATCGGTTGGATCTATGTCAGCAAATTGAACACCAAATCCGTTTCTGTACATACCTCCAATTGCACGAACATCGAAGTAACAGAATATCTCAACAACTTGGTTTGAACCATTTGTAACAGTTTGATACTGAAATCCAACAACTAAATCATTATAATCGAAATCTCCTTCGTGTGGCCACATATCTTCGAAGGCTAAAGTTCCATAGTTACTTGCTGGCCAAAAGTTATCATATGCTCTTGTTATATCAGCTGGATAGTCATCGTCAAGATCATCCACACCATCACCATCACTATCAGCCATTGCCGACTTAGTGGTGTTTGCAAAAGAACACGAAACAGTTTCATTTTCAATAGAAAGAACTTTGTCTTCTCCATTGAATCTAATCTTTAATTCAGTAACTGAATTATTTACATTGATCTTGGCATTTAATTGCTTATTAACTGAACTTGCTACAAGATAAACAATGTCATCACTTTCAGTTGATAAAACATACACAGTTCCATCAATATTCAAATCAACATCAATTATTACATTCATGTCGGTTTTCCAATTAAAATCAGGACTCACATTCATATCTGCAATATAATCGCCTGAATTAATTACAGCGGAAGTTGGGGAATCCTTTTTGCAGCCAGTTATCATTGCGAGGGACAATACTGCTACAGCTAAAACTAATTTAAATTTTTGGCATTGTTAACAAAGTATACTTAATTGATTATTCCATTTCAACATGAGCATCATTACAGCTTGTTTCA